>Ga0207675_100001872_pt1 | contig 21031 bp, 18 predicted proteins | sample KBSSwiS42_FD_184305 | JGI IMG/M metagenome (GOLD analysis project Ga0207675, IMG submission 184305) | Switchgrass rhizosphere microbial communities from Kellogg Biological Station, Michigan, USA - KBS Switchgrass S4-2 (SPAdes) (version 2) | ecosystem: Host-associated > Plants > Roots >...
GTATCGGCTTCCATCACGCGGTGCGCCTCGGCGGCGTCGCGCAGCGGAAACGTGGCGTGCACGATCGGCTTCACCGCGCCCGATTCGACCAGCGGCCAGACGTGTGTTTTCACGGCGGCGGCAATCGCGCCCTTGTCGGCCACCGGCCGCGCCCGCAGCGTCGAGCCGGTGATGGTGAGGCGCCGCTGCATCATCGTCTGGATGTTCAGCTCCGCCTTGACGCCGTGCAGCGTCGCGATTTCGACCAGCCGGCCTTCGGTCGCCAGCGACTCGATGTTGCGCGCGAAGTACTCGCCGCCGACCATGTCGAGCACGACGTCGACGCCGCGCCCGCCGGTCAGCTCGCGCACGATGGCGGCGAAGTCCTCCTGCCGGTAGTTGATCGCCCGCTCGGCGCCGAGCCGCTCGCACGCCGCGCACTTCTCCGCCGAGCCCGCCGTCGCGAAGACGCGCGCGCCGCGCGCCCGCGCCAGCTGAATCGCGGTCGTGCCGATGCCGCTCGCGCCGCCATGCACCAGCAGCGACTCGCCGTTCTGCAGCCGCCCGCGCTCGAAGACGTTGGTCCAGACGGTGAAGAAGGTTTCCGGGATGGCTGCCGCCGAGATGAGATCGAGGCCGCGCGGCACGGGAAGGCACTGCGGCACGGGCGCGACGCAGTACTCCGCATAACCGCCGCCTGCGACCAGCGCGCAGACGTTGTCGCCGACGCGAAACCCGTCGACGCCGGCGCTGACGCGCTCGACGGTGCCGGCAATCTCGAGCCCCGGGATGTCGGACGCGCCGGGCGGCGGCGGATATCGCCCCAGCCGCTGGAAGACGTCCGGCCGGTTGACGCCCGCGGCCGCCACCTTGATCAGGACTTCGCCCGGTGCCGGCGACGGCACCGGCCGCTCCGCCGGGACCAGCACCTCGGGGCCGCCCGGCTTCTGGATCTCGATCGCGATCACGAATCGTCCCCGAAGGTCGCCGTCGTCGTCGCCGGCTCGAGGACGATGGCCGCGAGCGCGATGCCGAGGGCGAGCGCGATCGTCAGCACCGCCGGCAGCGCGCGCGAGCCCGCCAGGACGACGCCGTCGCCGAACAGCAGGATCGCCATCAGCAGATCGAGCACGAGCATCGGACGTCGCGCGCGCCTGCGCTCGGCCGTGAGGTGGGCGCGGTTGTTCATCTCGGTGAACACCAGGTGTCCGCGCAGCACGCCGCAGATGGTCGACGCCGCGCCGATGGTGATGAAGATGGTCACGGTGAGCGGCATCTCGATCCACGCCTTCACGCGCCAGGCCCAGGCCGAGGCGACGGCGTAGAGCAGGATGATCACGACCTGATGGACGCGCCACCAGGTCGCGTGCGCCGTCCCCGCCACGTCGGCGCCGAGGATGTCGAGCGCGCCCACCAGCTCCATCGCCGATCCGAACCGCTCCGCCGGTGTCTTGCGGAGACATCGCGCGATCACCGCGACCAGCGGCGCCGGCACGTCCGGGCAGCGCGCCCCCAGCGGGCTCGGATCGCTGCCGAGCACGCGCGCCACCGTCGCCAGCTCGGTGCCCGCCGAAAACGGGTGCACGCCGCAGGAGAGCTCGTAGAGCATCACGCCGAGGGCGAAGATATCGACGCGCGCGTCGGCCGGCTCGCCGTTGATCTGCTCCGGCGCCATGTAGGCGGGCGTGCCGATGATGACCCCCGGCCGCGTCGCGAACGACACCGCCGGGCTGGCGCGGCCGCCGGCGGCGGGCGGCGACGCTCCGCGCGGGTCGAAGGTCTCCTTGCTGACCTCACTCTCGACGATGCGCGCCAGGCCGAAGTCGAGAATCTTCACCCGGCCGTCGCGCGTCCGCATCACGTTGTCGGGCTTGAGGTCGCGGTGCACGATGCCGGCCGCGTGCGCGCTGGCCAGCGCCGACGCGAGCTCGCGCGCCGTCCGCAGGATCTCGGCCGGCGCGGGACGGCGTCCCGATCGAATCTCGTCTCCGAGCGTGTGGCCGTCGAGGTACTCGGTCGCGAGGTACAGATGACCGTCGACTTCTTCCAGCGCGTAGACGGTGCAGATGCCGGGATGGGTGAGCGCCGCGGCCGACCGCGCCTCGCGGCGCAGGCGCTCCCGCTGTGAGGGATCGCGCACCAGGTGCGGCGCCAGCGACTTGAGCGCGACCGTGCGTCCGAGCTTCGCGTCGGTGGCAAGGTAGACGCGTCCCATGCCGCCGCGTCCCAGCTCGCGAACGATCGTGTACGAGCCGACGAGCGTGCCGGGCGAGAGCTCCTCGTCGTCGGCCAGCAGGTCGGGGACGTCGTCGACAATCGGCCGCGCGAGAAAGTCGCCGGCGCGCGAGTGATGCTCGAAGAGCGACAGCACCTCGTCGCGGACGACCGGGTCGTCGGCCGCCTGGTTGGCGATCCAGGCCGCCTCGCCGGCGCGCTCGAGCGCGGCCTCGAAGAGATCGCGGACGCGGCGGCGCTGTTCGGGCGTCACAGCGGCGGCCCGCTCAGATCGCGATACAGCCAGGCGCGCGCCAGCGCCCACCGCCGCTTCAGGGTCGCCGGCGAGATGCCGAGCGCTTCCGCCGCTTCTTCGATGCTCAACCCGGCGAAGTAGCGCAGCTCGACGATCTTCGCCTGCTCCGGATCGATCTGCTCCAGCCGGTTCAGCGCATCGTCGAGCGCCGGCAGGATGCCGGATTGATCGCCGGCGATGGCAATCGAGTCGGTCAACGACACCCGGCCGAGCCCGCCCCACCGCTTCTGCGCGCCGCGGGCGCGCGCGCGCTCGACGAGGATCTGGCGCATCGACCGCGCCGCGATGCCGACGAAATGCCGCTTGTCGTGCCACGGCGTGCCGGCGCCGGCCAGGCGCAGGTAGGCCTCGTGGACCAAGGCGGTTGCCTGAATGGTCTGGCCCGGCCGCTCGCGGCGCATGTACGCGCGTGCGATCCTGCGCAGCTCGTCGTAGACGAGCGGCGCGACGTCCTCGGCAGGAGGCGGTTTTTGCGGGTCCGAAGCCATGAGCCCAATCGACAACGGTCTGCGCATTATCCGGTGAAAGGCGGGTTATGCGCTACACAGTGTCCCTTGCGGTGGTCATCACAGCGTTGTGTTCCGCTTCGGCGCGAGCCCAGACGGCCGCGGCACCCACCTCGAGTACGCCGAGCCAGACGATCTCGTTGAACCCGTTCGGTCTGATGCTCGAGTGGTACAACCTCGAATTCGAGCGAAAGGTCTCGACGAGCGTCACGATCGGCGCCGCGGCGGCCAGCCTGCACGACGTGTTCTGGAACACCGACCTGCTCGCTCGGTTCTATCCGCAGGGCGAAGCGCTCCGCGGCTTCTACGTCGGCGCTCGCGCCGGTGTCGTGGGAGTCGAGGTCACGAGATACGACTTCCAGCCGCCGCCGCCCGGCACGCCGCCAGGGCGCGGCGTACCCTACTATCCGACCGTCACGAGAGAGACGCGCACGATCCCGGCGGCCGGCCTGGAAGTCGGCTACAACTGGCTGCTCGGGCGGAAGGAAAACGTCGCCATCGGGCTGGGCTTTGGTCTCAGCCGGCTGCTCGATGACAACGACAACGGCGAATACTACATGCCCGTGATCCCGCACTGGCGCGTCGTCAACGTGGGGATTGCGTTTTGATGGCGCGGACCGTCGCGGTCCGGCTGAAGCCGGACACTACGTAAACAACGGCGCTGGGATTATCCTGCGGCGTGGTCGTCTTCATCATCGGCGCCGCCGGCGCCGGCAAGACCACGGTCGGACAGACGCTGGCGCGTGAGCTCGGCTGGCGCTTCGTCGAAGGCGACGACTACCATTCGCCGGCGGCGGTGGCGAAGATGCGAGGCGGCACGCCGTTGAACGACGCCGACCGGGCGCCGTGGCTCGCAAGGCTCCATGGCGTCGCGGCGGCGGCGGTCGACCGCCGCGAGCACGCGGTCATCGCCTGCTCGGCGCTGAAACAGCGCTATCGCGACCTCCTGCGCGGCGAACTGCGCGGAGTCCGATTCGTCTACTTGAAGGCGAACGAGGCGACGCTGCGGCGCCGGCTCGAAGCGCGCAGCGGCCACTTCGCCGGGCCGGCGCTCGTCGCCAGCCAGCTCGCCGATCTCGAGGAGCCGGCTGACGCGGTCATCGTCGACGCGGCGACACCGCCGGCCGACATCGCCGCGAAGGCTCGCTACGAGTTCGGGTTCTGAGGTTCGACGAACTCGCGCGCGTGCAGCGCCAGCACCGGGTAGCGCCGCCGCAGCGCGTCAACCCGTTCGGCGTATTCCAGCTTGGGAAACTCGCGCTTCAGGTAGCGCTCGCGCAGGCAGCGGATCTCGTACTTGTAGAGATCGCGAACGAAGCCGCGGACGAGATCGGGCGGCGTGCGGCTGGTCGGACGGACGCCATGCCGCAGGAGGTGCTCGAGCACGTCGCGCCGGTAGGTGAAGCGAGGATCGTCATCCATCGAGCGTGGCCACCACCGCTGCAAGCGACGGCTCGATGCGGATGATGTGGCGCGGGCGCGCCAGCGCCTGCGCCAGCGGCGCCGGCTTCTCGACCTCGCGCCCGATGATCGGCTCGACGATCTCGGAAAACTTCGCGGGATGCGCCGTCGCCAGGAATATCCCAACTCGCCCGTTAGTTCCCCCCTGCCCTCGTGAACCCACCTGCCCTACCCGCCCTGCCTGCCCTCCCCGCCCCGTGAGCCCCATGTACGCAATCGCGCTGTGCGGATCGAGAAGGTAGCCTCGCTCCTCGTAGACGCAGCGGATCGTCGCCCGCACGTCGTCGTCGGTGAAGCGGCAGCCGGCAACATCGCGGCGCATCGCGTCGAGGTCGCCGTGATAGAGCCACAGCATCCGCTCGAAGTTGCTCGGGTGGCCGACGTCCATGGCGTTGGCCAGCGTCGCCACCGACGCGCGCGGCCTGAACGTCCCCGTCTCCAGGTACTCCGGCACCACGTCGTTCGCGTTGGTCGCAGCGACGAAGCGCTCGATCGGCACGCCGGCGCGCTTCGCGAACAATCCCGCGGTGAGATTGCCGAAGTTGCCGCTCGGCGTCGAGAACACCACGCCCTCTTCCGGCGCCGTTGCGGACGCGCCCGCCCTGAGCGAAGTCGAAGGGACCTGGTGACGCCGTGCCTGGGCGATGGCGTGGAAGTAGTAGACCGACTGCGGCAGCAGCCGGCCGACGTTCACCGAGTTGGCCGACGTCAGGCGCATCCGCCGCCGCAGGCCGTCGTCGCCGAAGGCCTCGCGCGTCAGCCGGTGGCAATCGTCGAAGCTGCCGGCAACGGCGAACGCGCGCACGTTCGCCCGCTCGCCGTTGAACATCGTCAGCTGCGCTTCCTGCGTCGGGCTGACGCGGCCGTCGGGATACAGGATGACGACGCGGGTGTTCGGGACGCGATGAAAGGCGTTGGCAACGGCGCTGCCGGTGTCGCCGGAGGTCGCGGCGAGGACGACGAGCGGCTCGCTGCCGCGGTGCAGCGACGCCATCAGCCGCGCCATCACGCGCGCGCCGACGTCCTTGAACGCGAAGGTGGGACCGTGAAACAGCTCGAGGACGAAGATGCCCGGCTCGAGCTCGACCAGCGGAATCTCGAAGTTCAGCGCTTCGACGACGACCGCTTCGAGCGTCGCCGGATCGATCTCGCCGCGCGTGAACGGCCGCAGCGCGCGCAGCCCGATTTCAGTCAGCGTGCGGCGCGGCAGGCGCGCGAGCTCGTCCGCGGTCCACGGCTCGATCGCGTCGGGCACGTAGAGCCCGCCGTCGGGCGCCAGCCCCTCGAAGAGCGCCTCGGTGAAGGAAACCGCCGGCGCCCGCCCCCGTGTCGTGTTGAACCGCATCGAATCGCGAGCGCGCCAGCGGCGCGCTAGACCCGCACCGCCGGCCGGCCGGGATCAGCCGGCGCGACAATCGACGCGCCGCGCGGCGCGATTGGCGAGACGTAGGTTTGCGGCTCGCCGCCGATGTGCTCGATGACCGCCCGGGTCATCGCGCCGGCGACCGCGCGGGCCGAGGCCTCGTCACGGCACAGCGCGAAGAGTGACGGCCCCGATCCCGAGAGACTGCACCCGAGCGCGCCGGCTTCGACCGCCGCGTGCTTGATCGCCGCCAGGCCGGGGACGAGCGACGCCCGCCGCGGCTCGGCGATCGTGTCCTCGAGCGATCGCGAGAGCTGCGCGAAGTCGCCGCGATGCAGCGCGTCGACCAGCGTGCCGAGGTTGGCCCACTGGCGGATGGCGTCGGCGAGCGGCACGGTCGTGCCCAGCAGCGCGCGCGCCCTGGCGGTCTCGATCTCGAGCTCAGGGTGGACGACGACGGCGGTGAGGCCGGCCGGCACCGGAAGGCGGATCACGTCCGGCGGGTTGGCGACACGCACCAGCACGAAGCCGCCGTAGATCGCCGGGCCGATATTGTCGCCGTGCGCGGAGCCGGCGCCGGTGCGCTCGCCCTCGAACGCGCAGGCCATCAGCACATCGAGCGGTGTGCGCGCGCCGAGCAGCCCATCGACCGCAACGACCGCGGCCACGGCGCTGGCGGCGCTCCCGCCGAGCCCGCTCGACAACGGCAGGCCCTTGCGGATGGCCAGGGCGATGCTGCGGCGCTCGCCGAGCTTCGTCAGAAGCGCCTGGGCCGCGACGCTGGCGGTGTTCCTCGCCGGATCGCGCGGCAGCCGGCCGCCGTCACCGGTGATGTCGTCGATCCGGACGCCGCCCTCGCCGCCGGCAAACCGCGCGGTCACCTCGTCGCCCGGCTTGCTCAGCGCGAACCCGAGCACGTCGAAGCCACAGGCGACGTTGGAGACGGTGGCGGGGGCAAAGGCGGTGACACGGTCCATGGCAACAGCCGACATCTTACTTGGATCGTCCAATCTCCCGGTTGGCGCGAGCGCATGCTGAGGTCCCGCCTTCAGGCGGACCATTACCGGCGATACCGTTCGCGGATTGTCGGAATGAGGTATTCGCGGAACGCGCGCTGGAAATCGTACTGAGGCGCGAACCCCCAATCCTTCCGCGCCGCCGAATCGTCGACCGCGGCCGGCCACGAATCGACGATCCCCTGCCGCTTCTTGTCGACATCGAAGCCGATGCGCGCGTCGGGAAACGCGGCCAGGACCATGTCGCGGATTTCGGCGGCCGACGGGTTGAAGGCGGTCAGGTTGTACGCGCTGCGCGTCAGCCGCTGACGCGGCGCCGCCGCCAGCGCCAGCAGCGCCTCGACGCCGTCGGGCATCGCCATGAACGGGATGGTCGTGTCGGGCCGCACGAAGCAGTCGTACGGCTCGCCCTTGGCGGCGGCGTGAATCATCTCCGGCGCGTAGTCGGAGGTGCCGCCGGACGGCAGCGTCACCGCGGAGATCAGGCCCGGGAACCGGACGCAGCGGAAGTCGACGCGGCCGATCGCGTCGGCCGAGAGCTGCTTGTAGTGCCGCGCGTAGTAGTGCCCGAGCTGCTCGCAATACAGCTTGTTGCACCCGTACATCGTCGTCGGCAGCGCGAACTCGTCCTCGGTGACCGCGCCGGCGGCGGCCTTGGCGTCGAGGCTGGGCAGGCCGTAGGCGGCAATCGACGACGGATAGATGAAGCACACCGGCCGGCCGTGCGACTCGCCCTCGTGCTGCGCGAACTCCAGCAGGTTGAGCGTGCCTTCGACGTTGACGTGATGCGCGGTCACCGGCGTGAACTCGGAGCGCGTCGACAACAGCGCGGCGAGATGGAAGATGCGCTCCACCTCGAACTGCGCCAGGATCCGCTCGAGCAGCGAGACGTCGGTGATCGAGCCGGTGAACTCGCGCGCCACCAGCGACGCGATGGCGGGGTCGAGCGGCGTGACGTCGAGGGTGATGATTGGCGAGCCCGACTTCGCCAGCCGCGTCACCAGGCCGTGGCCGATCTCCCCGCCGGCGCCGGTGATGAGAACGACCGGCTTACGCATTCACGGCAGCCTTCCCGGCGTCCGGCGCGCCGGCGATCTTTTCCGCCTGGTCGGCCGTCAGCAGCATGTTGAGCGCGGTGTAGGTGACCACTACGACCACCAGCCAGCGGACGACGTCGAGCGGGAGCGACTTGACGATCAGCGCCGCAATCAGCGCCGCCGGCAGGCCGCCGATCGCGAGCCCGAGCGCGGCCTGCACGTGATAGGTGCGCGTCTTGACGAACTGCACGCTGCTGATCGGCATCAGGAACGCGCACGAGCCCATCATGATCGGGAAGGCGGCGGCAGGCGTCATGCCGAGCAGGTACACGAGGATCATGCACGGCGCGTAAAGTCCGATGCCGAGCATCATCAGCGCGCCGAGCGCGAAGTTGCCGGCCAGCCCCATCACCAGCTTGCCGCCTGAGAGGCCGAGCGTGTCGCCGCCGGCGGGGTACAGCTGCAGCGCCGTCATCAGCATCAGCACCGCCGCGCCGAGGAGCGCCAGCCCCATCCCGATCTGGATCTTGCGCCGCGGCCAGTGGACGACCACGCCGGCGCCGAGCCACGAGCCGGCAATCGCCGCGGCAATCATCAGCACCAGCGTGGTCGACTCGACCGGCACGAGCTGGGTGTAGATGAACGCCTGCGCGATCACTGGCAGCGTGTGCCCGACATTGAGCGTGCCGGGGATCAGCTTCACCGGCACGAGCCGCCGCAGCTTGTAGACGGCCGTGGTCGTCGCGTACGAACCGATGCCGAGCGTGTCGAAGAAATTCGTGACGAAGCCGATCACCAGCTGCAGCGGCGTCGGCATCACGAACCCGCCGCGCGCGATGGTGACCAGGTAGAGGATGAGCACTCCGGCGAGGCCGACGAGCAGAATGGTTTTAGCGTCCATGAATGAACTCGTTGGTGAAGGTCTTCGAGAGATCGATGGGTGTCGTGCGGACTTTCTCGAGCGAGCCGGCGAGCAGCTGGCGCACGACCTCGGCGCCCTCGACCGACATCGCGCCGTCGGGGGAATACATCGGCATCGACGCCTTCAGCGCCTCGATGTACAGCGCCTGGTCGTCGCCGCGGAACGCCGCCGGCATCCTCGCCGCGATCTCGTCCGGCGAGTGCGACTGCATCCAGCCAAGCGTCCGCACGATCGCGCGCGCGAGCCGCGCCGCGATGTCGCGGTTCCCGGCCAGCCATTCACGCGACGAGTACAGCACCGATGCCGGGTAGGTATCGGTGCCGAACGCCTGCTTGACGCCATCGGGCGTCCGCAGGTCGGCGAGGATCCGCACGCCCGGATTGCGCCGCGCCACCATCGTGAACGAGGGATCGGCCATCACGCCGGCATCGACCTTGCCGTGCTCCATCGCCGCCACCGCCGTCGCCGCGGTGCCAATCGAGGTCACGCTCACGGCATCCGCGGGCACGCCGTGCCGCTGCAGCAGATACGTCAGCAGCATCTGCGACGACGACCCGGCCGAGGTCACGCCGACGACGCGGCCTCGCAAGTCGGCGACGCGAAGGACGGTCGACGCCCGCTGCGGCGAGGTGGCGATCACCATGCCCGGGAAGCGCAGCATCGTCGCGAACGCGACGAAATCGCGTCCATCGGCCGCCATCTGGATGGTGTGGTCGTAGAAGCCCGACACCACGTCGGCGCTGCCGCCGACCAGCGCCTGCAGCGCCTTCGCGCCGCCGGCGAAGTCCTCGAGCTCGGCGTCGATCCCTTCCTCGCGATAGAACCCCAGCTCCCGCGCCAATGTCGTGGGCAGATAGATCAACTGCGTCTGGCCGCCTACGGCGATGCGCACGTGGCGGGCGCTGCCGCTGTCAGTGCGTGCGCGGCAGCCTCCGGCGGCCAGCCCAAAGGACACAAACGCGACAAAGGACACAAAGGCCGCAAACAAAGCGAATGCCGATCTCGATCGCGGCCCCATCCTCTGTGTTCCTCTGTTTCCTCAGTGTCCTCTGTGTGGTCCTGGCGTCGGCGTGGTCACGCCTTCCAGCGCAGGAGCCACCGCTCGAGGCGGCTGACCGCTGCGCTGACAATGACCACCACCACCGCCAGGACCGTCATGCCGGCGAACACGCCGGTCGTATCGAAGGTGCCTTCGGCCTGCGCGATCACGTAGCCGAGGCCGCGCGTCGAGCCCAGATACTCTCCCACAACCGCGCCGACCATCGCGAATCCGAGGCTGGCCTGGAGGCTCGAGAAGATCCAGGTGAGCGCGCTCGGCACCAGCACGTGCCTGACCAGCTGCCGCGGCGAGGCGCCCAGCATCCGGACGTTGTCGACGAGGACGCGATCGGCGTCGCGCACGCCCTGATAGGTGCTGAAGAACATGACGAAGAACACCAGCGTCACCGCCAGCGCCACCTTCGACCAGATCCCGAGCCCGAACCAGAGGAGGAAGAGCGGCGCCAACACGATGCGCGGCACCGCGTTCAGCATCGTGATGTAGGGATCGAAGATCGCCGCCAGCCGCGGCGAGCGCCCGCACCAGAAGCCGAGCGCGATGCCGCGCGCCGAGCCGATCAGCAGCCCCAGCAGCGATTCCTCCAGCGTCGTCGCCAGGTGCCGCCAGATCGTGCCGTCGCCGCTCCACATCCACATGCGCCGCGCGATCGCGGTCGGGCGGCTGACGAAGAACGCATCGATCGCGCCTGCCGACACCAGCGCTTCCCACAGCGCGACGGCTGCGACGCCAACCGCCACCTGCCAGAGCAGGATCGTCTGGCGCCGCGGCCCGCGCGCTCCGGGCTCGAGGCGATCGACGACGTCAGCCACGCGACGGCTCCGATTGGCGCTGACTGCGGCGCACTTCCTCTCGCAGCACCATCCACAGCGCGCGGTGCAGATCGACGAACGCCGAGGTCGTGCGCACGTCCATCAGGTCGCGGGGACGGGCGAGCGGCACCGGATGGCGCGCGACCACGCGTGCGGCGGGGCCGGCGGACAGCACGACCACTTCATCGGCGAGGGCGATCGCCTCTTCGAGATCGTGCGTCACGAAGAGCACCGTCTTCTTCGCGACCGCAGCAGGGCTGTCCGCCGACTCCCACAGCGCCAGCAACTCCGCCTCCATCGACAGCCGGGTATGGACGTCGAGCGCGCTGAACGGCTCGTCCATCAGCAGCAGGCTGCGGTCGATGATCCAGTGCTGCGCCATCGCCGCCCGCTTGCGCATGCCGCCGCTCAGCTGCGCGGGATAGTGCCGCGCAAACCCGCTCAGGCCGACCCGCGCCAGCCACTGCTCCGCGCGAGCGCGCGCTTCCGCGCGCGGCACGCCGCCGAGCGTGAGGCCGAGCGCGACGTTGTCGAGCACGCTCTTCCACGGCAGCAGCGCATCCTGCTGGAACAGGTAGGTCGCGTGCCGGTTCAACCCGTCCAGCGCATCGCCGGATGCGCGGATGACGCCCGACGTCGGTGAGAGCAGCCCTGCCGCGAGGTTGAGGAGCGTCGATTTGCCGCAGCCGCTCGGACCGACGATCGCCACGAAGGCGCCCGCCTCCAGCGTGAACGAGATGTCGTCGACCGCGCGATAGACGCGCCCGTCGGGCGTGGCGAACTGCCGCGATACGCGATCGAACTCGAGCGCCGTCATGACGCCGCGTGCTGCTCGCGGCTGGACGCGAGATCGGCGAGGAACCGCCGCACCAGATGCGTCACATCGTCTGCCGTCGCGCGCTCGCTGTGAGGGCTGTGCCCGCCGTCGGGCAGGATCGCGAACGCGGCGCCGGGCAGCGCCCGCCGCAAGGCGTCGAGCTCGCCCGGCTCGGTGCGTGGATCGCGGCCGCCGTGCACGACCAGCACCGGCAGCGCGACGCCATGGAGCCGCCCGCTGTACAGGTCGGCGCCGGCGCTCTTCTGCGCCGCAATCGCCAGCCACGCGGCGCCGTTGATGCGCATCACGTCGCGCCAGCTCTCGCCGTGCTCACGGGCGAGCACGCTGGCGACGCGCTCGCCGAGCTTGTCGGGATCGTCGCGCATCACTTCGAAGAACTCGCGCGAGGACGGCTTGTCGCGATAGAAGTGCGCCGCTTCGAGGATCAGCCCGCCCAGCCGCTGCGGGGCGTCGAGCGCCATCAGCAGCGCGATCACCGCGCCGTCGCTGTGGCCCCACAGGACCGGCCGCTCGAGCCCGAGCGCGTCGATGACGCCGAACGTCTCATCGGCAGCGCGGGAGTGAAAGTCGCTCTCCTGCCGCGGCAGCCGGCCGGACGATCCGTAGCCGGTGCGATCGGGGATGACGATGTGGTAATCGGAAAGAGCGGCGAGCTGTCGATCGATTGGATAAATCTCGTAGCCCCAGCCGCCGTGCAGGAACATCACCTGCTTGCCCGCCGTGGCTCGCCGGGCGTCGACGCGAGCGGAGGCGGGACCGTGCTCGCGGTAGTGGATACGAACCGGCGCCGAACCTGGCGCGAGCCGCGAAGACGGCAGATTGACGACAGCCAGCCCCCAGCCCCCAGCCCTACGCTTTGGCCTCCAGCCCCTTCACGGTCTCATCCAGCGCCCCCCACGTCTCCGGGTCCTGGCACAGCAGCGTCGTCAGATAGAGACGCACGTCCTCGGCCGGAAACTCCTTGGCGAGCTGCGCGGCGGCGGGCGCGATCTTCGACGCTTCCGGCTTGACGCTGTCTTCCTGAATCAGGCCGTTCTCATGGGCGATGCCGAGCGCGTCGAGGAACTTCGCCATCATCGGCCGCTGCTCGGTGAGGTGATAGACGACCAGCGTGCGCGCGGCAATCTGGTCGGGCATCGTGCCGAGCGTCGCCAGGTGCCGGGCCTTGCGATCGACATCGAGGCCGACCACCGTCTTGGGGCGGAATTTCTTCTGCTGGGCGATGAGCAGCGCCGCCTGCAGCTGATCGTCGGTGGCGTCGGGATCGGCCCAGAAGGCGCGCGCCGCGCGCGTCCGCTGCTCGAGGGTGAGCTGCTTCCACAACCGCGAAGGGGTCAACGTCGTCTCGGTCATTGTTGTTATTCTAGTCGCATGCGGCGGAGAACGATTCGCGCGTCGCTCGGTGCGCTCGTCGCCGTGGCGCTGGCCGCGGCGGCGGCGGCGCAGCAGCGCCCCGGCGTCCATCCGGTGAGCGGCCGGCGCATCGCGCCGGTGATGGGCTATCAAGGCGCGGAGTGGCTCGAGCGGGTCGAGCGTGTCGACGAGGAAGAGCCTGAGCTCGCGCTCAACCGGCTGCAGATTCCGCCGGGCTCGACGGTGGCGGACATCGGCGCCGGCTCGGGCTACATCACCGAACGGCTCGCGGCGCGGGTCGGACCGGACGGGCGCGTCTTCGCCAACGATCTGCAGCCGCAGATGCTCGAGCTGCTCGCGCGGCGGCTGGCGGCGCGCAAGATCACCAACGTCACGCTGGTGCAGGGCACGGTCGACGACCCGAAGCTGGCGCCGGCGTCGGTCGACCTCGCGCTGATGGTCGACGTCTACCACGAGCTGTCGCAGCCGCAGGCGATCCTGCGCCGCCTGCGCGAGGCGCTGAAGCCGGGCGGACGCCTGGTGCTGCTCGAGTACCGCAAGGAAGATCCGACGATCCCGATTCGCTTCGAGCACAAGATGAGCGTCGCCGAAGCGAGGCTCGAGCTCGAAGCCGAGGGGTTCATGCTGGCGAAGGTGGACGAAGCGCTGCCGCGGCAGCACATCCTGATCTTCAGCGTCGCGGCGCCGAGGTAACGCGTCCCGGGCCGTGCTCTTCACCGAACCGACGTTTCTCTTCCTCTTCCTGCCGCTGCTGCTCGCGCTTTACTTCGCGCCGGATCTGGCGCGGCTGGCGCAGCGCGGTGCGGCCCACGCGCACGGCGCCTACGCCAACTGGCTGCTGCTGGCGGCGAGCGTGCTCTTCTACGCGAAAGGCGGCGGCGCGTTCACCTGGCTGATGCTCGGATCGATCGCCTTCAACTACTGGATGGCGATTGCCGTCGACCGGGCCGGCGATCCCCGCCGCGCCCGGCAGTGGCTCGCGTTCGCCATCAGCGTCAACCTGATCGTCCTCGGCCTCTACAAGTACGCGAATTTCTTCGCCGACAACCTCAACGCGCTGGCCGGGGCGATCGGCGTGCCACGGATGGAGATGCCGCGGGTGCTGCTGCCGATCGGCATCTCCTTCTTCACCTTCCACGCCATCTCCTACGTCGTCGACGTCTCGCGCCGCGATGCGACGGCGCAGAAGAGCCCGGTCCACGCCGCGCTCTACCTGCTGCTGTTTCCGCAGCTGATTGCCGGGCCGATCATCCGTTACCGCGACATCGCCGACCAGCTGGCGCGGCGCACGGTCGGCATCGACGATTTCGCCTACGGCGTGCGGCGCTTCATCCTCGGCCTGGCCAAGAAGGTGCTCGTGGCCAACGTCGTCGCCGGACCGGCCGACAAGATCTTCGCGATGCCGGCCGCGCAGCTGTCGCCGGCGCACGCCTGGCTCGGCATCGTCTGCTACACGCTGCAGATCTATTTCGACTTCTCCGGCTACTCGGACATGGCGATCGGCCTCGGGCGGATGTTCGGCTTCCGCTTCCCGGAGAACTTCCGGTGGCCGTACATCGCCGCGAGCGTGCAGGAGTTCTGGCGGCGCTGGCACATCTCGCTCTCGACCTGGTTCCGCGACTACCTGTACATCCCGCTCGGCGGCAACCGCGTCAGCCCGGCGAGGCAGTATCGCAACCTGGTCACGGTGTTCTTCCTGTGCGGCCTCTGGCACGGCGCGAGCTGGAACTTCGTGGTGTGGGGGCTGTGGCACGGCGCGTTCCTTGTGATCGAGCGCATTGTCGCTGAGCGCAATCCACCAATCTCCCAATCAATCCGCAATCCGCAATCCCCGGCGCGCCGAAGCGTCGAAGACGCGAAGGCGGCCGCAATCCGCAATGGCATTGTCTATTGGCCGATTTGGCCGCACCTCTACACCATGGCCGTGGTGATGATCGGATGGGTGTTCTTCCGCGCGGAAACGTTGACGGCGGCAGTCGTCTTCCTGAAGGCGATGGCGGGCGCCGCGCCGGCCGCGGTCTCGCCTTACACCGTCTCGTGGTACCTGACGCCGGAGCTGTGGCTGGCGCTGGCCGCCGGCGCGCTCGGATCGACGCCGTGGATCGCGGCGCTCGCGCCGCGCCTCGAGCCGACCGATGCGCACCCGCGCGGCGCCGGCGTCCGCCTGGCGGCGACGGCGGGCCTGGTCGCGCTGCTGCTGCTCGCGATCCTCTCGGTGTCGGCGCGAACCTACAACCCGTTCATCTACTTCCGGTTCTGATGTCTGCCGTTCCGCGCCTCGAACGCCGCGACCCGCTCACGCACCTGCCGCCGTCGATGAGGCGGCCGGCGAGCGTGCCGGCGTGGAACGCGCTGCTCTCGCTGGTCTTCGTCGTCGTCATCGCGCTGCCGCTGGCGGCGAACCTCGCCGGAATCGACGGCGCCGACGCGGCGGCCGAGAACCGCGAGCTGGCGGCGTTTCCGCACCTGTCGCGGTCGTGGCCGGCGGTGCGCGACTTCCTGCCCGGGGTGAGCGCGTGGTTCGACGATCATTTCGGGTTCCGCGCCCGCTTCGTGCGTTGGTACGGCGAGAGCCGGCTGTTCGGCCTCGGCGTCTCGCCTTCCGCGTCGGTGGTCGAGGGCAAGGACGGCTGGTTCTTCTACGGCGACGACATGGGGATCGAGGACTACACCAACGCGGAGCTGCTCACCAGCGACGCGCTCGCGAACTGGCGGCAGGCGGTCGTCCGCGCGCGCGACTGGCTGCGCGCCCGCCACATCGCCTACGTCTTCGTCGTCGCGCCGGACAAGCCGTCGATCTACGAAGAGCAGATGCCGGACACGCTGACGCGCGTCCACGATCTCTCGCGCACCGATCAGCTGCTGACGACGCTGCAGGACACGGGGTTCGCGCTCGACCTGCGGCCCTGGCTGTTCGAGGCGAAGACGCGCGAGCGCATCTACCATCAGACCGACACGCACTGGAACGACCGCGGCGCGCTGGTGGCCTATCAGCGGATCATCGAGGCGGTGCGGGCGCGGGTGCCGGCGACGCCGCCGCCGTGGACGCGCGATGATTTCGTGCCGGTCGAGCGGTCGGTCGAAGCGCTCGACCTGGCGGGGATGATGGGGCTCAAGCGCGTGCTGCGCGAAACCGATCTCGCGCTGCAGCCGCGGCGGCCGCGGCGGGCGCGCGTGGTGGAGCCGGCCGGCGCGGCGCCGATGGACGAACTCGGGCGATTGGTGACGGAGGTCGACGATCGATCGCTGCCGCGGGCGGTCGTCTTCCGCGACTCGTTCGCGTCGCGCCTGGTGCCGTTCCTGTCAGAGCATTTCAGCCGCGCGGTCTACGTGTGGCAGAACGACTTCGATGCGAACCTGGTCGAGCAGGAGCGGCCCGATGTCGTGATCCAGGAGATCGTCGGGCGTCACCTGTACAACTTCATCCCGTCACCAGAGCTCGTCCCGGCACCGTAACCACGAAAGACACGAAAATCACGAAAGACACGAACAAGACCGGTCTGGCACTCGGGGTACTTTGAGCTGCGTCTTTGCTCAACTCGGCATCTCTGGCCAGTCCGTTGCGGCGGCGTGGCACGGAGAAATAAAGATCTTTTTCGTGTCTTTCGTGTTTTTCGTGACCTTCGTGGTTCTACTGCCGCACGGTCGGGTACTTGATTCCCAGCTGTTCGAGGTACGTCTTGTACTTGGTCGGGTCGTAGTAGTACTTCTTCATCTCCTCGCGGTACTTCTCGAGGATCTTCTCGTTCATGTTGATCGCCGGCTGATCGTTCGGGCCGATGAACGGGATGTACTTCTGATCCTTGGTCTGGACGTTGCGGAAGTAGTCCCACGCCGCCGTGACCAGCTCCGGCCGCATCAGCATGTCGATGATCGTCATCGCCTGCACCTTGGCGCCGGCGGTCACGCCCTTGTGCGCGATCGGCGTCGCCGACGCGATCGCGTTCGCCCAGTTGTGTCCCGGCAGGTTGGGGATGTTGGCGGGATAGCTGAGCGTAACCGTCGGCACCACCCACGACACGTCGCCGATGTCGTCGGACGGTCCGCCCATGTTCTCCTCCGGATCGCGGCCGCCGCGCAGCGGGCCGATCTGGGTGGCGAGGCCGACCTGCGGCTGCTTCAACTCCTTCTGGATGCCCTTGGCGAGCGCGATGTCGTCGGCATCCCACGCCGGCAGGCCGACGGTGACGATGTTGGCGTACATCGTCTCGGCCAGCGTCTTGTTCATGTGCTGCGGCCACGCCGAGCCGAGGATGCGGGAGGTGACCTCGGTATTGGTCATCATCGCCGCCGCCCTGGCGATGGTGTCGCCGATCTCGTGCAGCTCCTTGATGTGCTCGTAGTCGGTCTCGCGGAAGTAGTACCAGACCGACGCGTTCTGCGGCACGACGTTGGGCTGATCGCCGCCGTTGGTGATGACATCGTGCGAGCGCTGCTGCAGCCGCAGGTGCTCACGGCGGAAGTTCCAGCCGATGTCCATCAGCTCGACGGCGTCGAGCGCCGAGCGGCCGCGCCACGGCTGCGCCGCGGAATGCGCGCTCTCGCCCTTGAACGTGTACTCGATCGAGACCAGGCCGGTGCCGAAGCCGCCGCCCCAGCCGGCGCCGAGATTCGCGCCGACGTGCGCGAACAGCGACACGTCGACGTCGCGGAACAGGCCGGCGCGAATCATGTACGCCTTCGCCCCCACCAGCTCCTCGGCGACGCCCGGCCAGATCTTCAGCGTCCCCGGCAGCTTCTCGCGCTCCATGATCTTCTTCACCGCCAGCGCCGCGGTGACGTTGAGCGGCACGCCGGAGTTGTGGCCCTCGCCGTGTCCCGGCGCGCCGGGGATGATCGGATCGTGATAGGCGACGCCGGGCTTCTGCGACGCCTGCGGGATGTCGTCGATGTCGGAGCCGATGGCGATGACCGGCTTGCCCGATCCCCAGGTGGCGAACCACGCCGTCGGGATGCCGGCGTAGGAGCGCTCGATCTTGAAGCCGTTCTTCTCGAGCACGCTGGTCAGGTACTTCGAGGTCTCGAACTCCTGGAACCCGAGCTCGGCGAAGCTGAAGACCTGGTCGACCATCTGCTGCGTCTGGACGCGCATCGCCTCGACTGCGGCGGCGGCCTCCTTCTTCAGTTCCTCGACCCGCGGCGGCCCGGGCGGCGTCGGCGCCGTCGCCACCGGCGGCTGCCCGCCGCGCCCACGCTGCGCACTCACGCCAACGGCCAGAATCAGAGCGACACCCGCTGCAGCAAGCACTGTTTTCATGGTCGGCGAAGCCCCGCGCGTTATCGCTGCTCGGTCGGGCGCGCCGTCGCCGTCGTCGGTGTGGCGCTGCCGTAATAGAGCCCGTTGAAGAACAACTTGAACGTCCCGTGCGGCTGCGCGCGCCACAGCACTTCCGGCCCGTAGAGCACGACGTGCCCCTTGCCGACCTGCGCATCCAGGATGGCGACCGCCTGATCGAGATACTGCTGCCCCCACGCCCAGCCGCTGCGCAGCGGCGTCGGGTTGTCGAACCATGCGACCGGCCGCACGCCTTTCAGCGCCGCGTCCGGCTCGAGCCGGAAGGCCGGGCTTTCATCCCACATCACCATCGCGTGATCGGCCATCCCGAACGCGAGCGGATGCGCCGGATTGAGTCGCGCCTCGAGGATCGTGCCCGGGATGTAGAACTTCTCGCGCGGGAGCGGCTGCTCGGCGCCGCCGGCCGTGCGCTCGACCAGCGCGTCGCGGACCGGCAGATCGAGGTGTTGGGCGATGGCGGTCGACGAGCCGATGGCGAGAATCGTCCCGCCGTTCTCGACGAACTTCTTCAGCTCCGGCACCGTCTTCGCGACGCTCACCCGCCCGAGCGAGCCGCGGAACTCCGCCGGGATCGTCTCGGGCCGCGGCTGTGCGCCGAAGCCGCCCTGCGCCGCACCCGCCGGCGGGTCGCGCTGCGGGATGCCGCCGTCGACGAAGATCAACACGTCGAACTTCGCGTTCAGGTTGCCGGCGTCGAGCGCCTGCGGGTAGACCACCTCGTACGGAAACTCGTACTGCTCGAACAGCCACCGGGTCCAGCCGGACGGCATCGAGCCGCCGTACTGATCCCACAGGCCGATGCGGACCGGCTTCAGCTTCAGCAGATCGGTCGGCCGCGACGCGAGGCTGCCGAAGCTGAGGCCCTTGTCGGCGGCGAGCTTCTGCAGGATCGGCAGCGTCGACGCCTTCGCCGGAATGTAGATCGCGCCGGCCGGAATCGTCTTGCCGGCCAGGCTCCACGGCGATTTGAGCCAGTAGACCTCCTCGTTCGCCTTCAGCAGCCGGTTCACCGCGACGACCGCGTCGTTCACGTCGTGGCTCAGGAGGTAGCCGTTTACCTCGGTTTCGGTTGTCGTCGCCGGACCGATCTTCCCGGGCGTGACCGGCACGAGGTCGGGGATCTTCTCGAACGGGCCGTCGAAGCCATCGAGGATGCGATCGAACGTGATCCCCATCGAGTAGGCGATGTTGTAGCCGGTGACGTCGTACGGCGGCCGCGGCGCGCCGCCCGGATACGGGATGTCGTCCGGGTGATCCTGCGGCTCGAACATGTCCATCACGTGGGCGCGGAACGGCTGCGCCGCCTGCACGACATACGATCCCGCCGGATACGACTTGCCGTTGACGGTGAACGCCGCCGTCGCGCGGTGCGCCACCACGCCCGCCTTGATCAGCGTGTTGATGAACTTGGTCGCGGTCAGGAAATCGGGCTGGTTCGCCGGCAGGATGAAGCCGCGGGGATCGCGCTCTTTCGGGTCGCGCAGCACGCTGTTGAAGATCGCCACCGGGGCGCCGCCGCGGCCGCCGCGGCCCCCTTCGGCGCGCGCCGCGCTGGCGTCGCGGCCGCCCTCGATCGCCGCCCGCGCCGCTTCGATCCGCTTCGGGTGAATCGTCCAGTAGTCGCGGCTGCCTCGATCGATCGCGTTCTTCCCCATCTTGTACATGTTGAAGAGGAAGTCTTCCTTGCGCTTCGAGGCGATGTCGAGGATCGCCCAGTTGTTGGTGACCGAGTACTCGATCGCCTCGCGGAAGTGGAAGGTGCGCGGCGCGATCGGGTTGGGCACGTCGGCCCGCGGCAGCTGCATCTCGAGCACGAACGGGATCTCGACCGGCGTCGGGTTGCCGATCGTTTCCGTCAGGATGCCGATCTGGTTGTGGAAGTACGACGTGGTGCGGATGCCGCCGTTGAACCAGGTGGAGTAGGGCGCGCCGGTCCGCATCACCGCGCCCGGCTTCCCCTCCGCCGCCAGCCGCGTGTGGATCGCCGAGCCGACCATGTCGATGCCGAGCACCACCAGCGGATCGAAGTTGTAGTTGAACGGATCGCGGAACGGCGGCGCGAACAGCACCGCGCCGGCCGGCCCGGTCTGGTGATGGTTGTACATGATCGCCGGGAACCATTCGCGATACATCATCTTGTTCGCGTTGATGCTCTCCGACTGCGTCGCCATGTAGAAGTCGCGGTTGTCGTCGTGGCCGATGTACTTCTGGTAGAGGCGAGGGATGCCGCTCGTCGACCGCTTCTTCTCGTCCGGCTCGCGCATGTACCAGTTCGACACCAGCTCCATCCCGTCCGGGTTGATCAACGTCAGGAGCACGATGTCGTCGTTGAGGATGCGCAGCGTCTCCGGATCGGTCTTGCTGTTCAAGCGGTAGATCGTCTCGATCAACTGCTGCGCGCCGAGCACCTCGGTGGCGTGCAGGCCGCCGTCGATCCACACCACCGTCTTGCCGTCGCGCGCCAGCTGCCGCGCCTGATCGTCGCTGACGTCGGCCAGCGCCAGCTTGCGGTTCATCTCCTTGTACTGGGCGAGCTTCTTGTGGTTCTCGGGGGAGGTGACGATGGCGGTGAGCTCCGGCCGGCCTTCTTCGGTCTTGCCGATCTCGACCACCGTCATCCGATCGGATTCGCGGTCGAGCTTGTGCAGATACTCGACGTACTGCGTGTAGTTGGCCAGGTAATAGTCGTCGCCGATGTCGTGGCCGAAGTGCGCCTTCGGCGTCGTCAGCGCCGCCGGCGCGGCCGTCCGCTGCGCCTGCGCCGCCGTCGCCGCGATCAGGACCGCGGCGGCGATCGCCGCGGCGCCGCGCGTCATCGCCGTCCGCCCCGCCGTGCTCGT
>Ga0207675_100001874_pt1 | contig 21021 bp, 18 predicted proteins | sample KBSSwiS42_FD_184305 | JGI IMG/M metagenome (GOLD analysis project Ga0207675, IMG submission 184305) | Switchgrass rhizosphere microbial communities from Kellogg Biological Station, Michigan, USA - KBS Switchgrass S4-2 (SPAdes) (version 2) | ecosystem: Host-associated > Plants > Roots >...
GCGCCTGGCCGGTTCCAGGGTAGGGCGGGCCTGGAACGCGATGCGCGAGGACGAGATGGCGGCCGAGGCCATGGGCGTGAGCACCATCAAGTTCAAGCTGCTGGCGTTCGCCATGGGGGCGGCCGTCGGCTCCCTGTCGGGCACCCTGTTCGCGGTCCAGATCGGCTCGATCGCGCCGGCCAGCTTCACCATCATCGTCTCCATCACCGCCCTGGCCGTGGTGATCCTGGGTGGGATGGGCAGCATCCCCGGCGTCGTCGTCGGCACCCTGCTGCTGATCGGCCTGCCGGGGCTGCTGGACGAGTTCGAGGAATACCGCCTGCTGATCTACGGTGCTGCGCTCATCGCGGTGATGATCATGCGACCCCAGGGACTGGTTCCCAACGTCCGCCGCATGCGCGAGCTCCAGGTGGACGAGGCGGCCCAGGACCAGTGGCTCAAGAAGGAGGAGGCCCCGGCGGTGACCGTTGGCGGAGGTGGCGGGTCGTGAGCGCCCTGCTGGAGGTCCGCGGGCTGGTCAAGCGCTTCGGTGGCCTGAACGCCGTCGACGGTGTCGACCTCGACGTCGAGGAGGGCGAGATCCTCAGCGTGATCGGCCCCAACGGGGCCGGCAAGACCACGCTGTTCAACATCGTCACCGGCCTGTACGTGGCCGACGAGGGATCGATCCGCTTCGACGGGCACAACCTGGTCGGGCTCCAGCCCAACCAGATCTGCGCCCTCGGCATCGCCCGGACCTTCCAGACGGTGCGCCTGTTCCCCAACATGACCGTGCTCGAGAACGCCATGGTCGGCCAGCACTGCCGGACCAAGTCGGGGATCTTCGGGGCGGTCCTGCGGCTGCCCAGCACCAGGGCTGAGGAACGGCGGGTCCTGGAGCGGTCACGCTCGGCGCTGTCGTTCTTCGGCAGCCGGCTGGCCAGCTACCGGGAGAACCAGCCGGCGTTCGTGCTGTCGTACGCCAACCGGCGGCGGCTGGAGATCGCCCGGGCGATGGCCACCGACGCCAAGCTCATCCTCCTGGACGAGCCGACCGCGGGGATGAACCCCAGGGAGACCCAGGAGATGACCGAGCTGATCGGCAAGCTCCGGGACGAGCGGGGCTTCACGATCGTGGTCATCGAGCACGACATGCGGCTGGTCAAGGGCGTCTCGGACCGGGTGGTGGCGCTCGACTACGGGCGCAAGATCGCCGACGGCACCTACGACGAGGTGGCCAACGACGAGCGGGTGGTCGAGGCGTATCTGGGCAAGCGGGCCGCGGAGGCCGCCGGGTGAGCGTCGACGGGGCGCCGGTGCTCGAGCTGCGCAACGTGAGCACCCACTACGGGCTCATCGCCGTCCTCCGCGAGGTGAGCATCGAGCTCAGGCCGGGCGAGATCGTCTGCCTGCTGGGCGGCAACGCCAGCGGCAAGTCCACCACCCTGAAGACGATCCTCGGCATGGTGACGCCAAGCCAGGGCGAGGTCGTCTACCGGGGCGAGTCGATCGGCGGCATGTCGACCACCGAGATCGTGGGCCGCGGGGTGACCATGGTCCCGGAGAACCGGCGGCTGTTCACCCGCATGACGGTGCGGGAGAACCTGGAGCTGGGCAGCTACCTGCGCACCGACAAGGCCAAGGTCAAGGAGGACCTGGACCGGGTGATGGAGCTGTTCCCGCGGCTCAGGGAGCGGCTGACCCAGAAGGCGGGGACGCTGTCGGGCGGCGAGCAGCAGATGGTGGCGATGAGCCGGGCCCTGATGGCCGACCCCAAGGTGCTGCTGATGGACGAGCCGTCCATGGGGCTGGCGCCGGTCCTGGTCGACCAGGTGTTCCAGATCATCCAGGACATCAACAAGCTGGGCACGACCATCTTCGTGGTCGAGCAGAACGCCAACATGGCCCTGTCGATCGCCGACCGCGGCTACGTCCTCCAGACCGGGCAGATCGTGCTCGCCGACACGGCGGCGGCGCTGCTCAAGAACCCCCAGATGCGTGAGGCGTACCTCGGCGAGCTCACCTGAGGCGCCGGATCCGTCCGGCAGGGTCCGAGAACCTTTGGCTCCGTTCGCGCACCTTCCCCGAGTGCGCGCGTTCTCTACTCGGTCCTCGGACCCCCGCGCCGGACGGACCTCGGGGCCCCCGTGGGGACCCCGATTGATGGCACGCTAACAGCAGGCCGGGCGGGGGTCAACCGGCTGGATCCCTTGTGCCGCAACGGGTTCAGCATCGTCGCAGGTGCCACCTGCGACGATGGGTTGCCGCCCTCGGGGCGGTTTTCCTCACACCGAGCTCACCTGGGTGATCTCCGGCGCGGAACGAACCTAGTCCGCTCCCGCCATCCGTATCGATCCTGTCGAGATCCTCGGCGGGACGGTTTGAGGCTGTCGGCGACCGGGGTATGGCGGGACCGTGAACCTCACGCTGCCGCCCACCTCCAGCGCGCTGCCGGACCTCCGGCGCTCGGTCGCCCAGACCCTCGGGGACCTCGACCAGGAGGTCGTGGCCGACGTGCTCCTCGCCCTCGACGAGGCGGTCAGCAACGCCATCCGCCACGGCTCCCGCGGGGGCGAGCAGGTGCTCGTGACGGTGGAGTCCGACGACGAGTGGGTCGAGATGACGGTGCGCGACGGGGGGCCGACCCCTCGCCTGCCGCACCTGCCGGCCGGGCCCCCGCCCGTCCTCCAGACGGGCGGGAGGGGCCTGTGGCTGATCCTCCAGCTGGTCGACGAGGTGCGCCTCCAGCGGATCGAGGACGGCACCCGGCTCACCATGCGACGCCGTGTCACCTCGAGTGAGGACAGCATGGTCGGTCCCGACGGGAGCGGTTGATAAACTCGCCGGTGTGGCCACCTCCGAACCGCCTTCCGCGTCCCCACTGGTCCTGCTGGACGGGCACAGCCTCGCCTACCGGGCCTTCTTCGCCCTGCCCAGCGACCTGCAGACGACCACCGGGCAGCTGACCAACGTCGTCTACGGCTTCACCACCATGCTGGTCAAGCTGTTCGGCGACTTCTCACCGGACCGGATCGCGGTCTGCTTCGACCTGGGCCGGCCGGCCTACCGTCACGACGTCTACGACGGGTACAAGGCCAACCGCCGGACCACCCCTGACGACTTCAGCTCGCAGATGCCGCTGGTCCGTGAGGTGCTGGCCGCCCTGCGGATCCCGGTGGTCGAGGTCGCCGGGTACGAGGCCGACGACCTGATCGCGACCCTGGTCAAGGAGGCCAGGGAGGAGGGGCTGCCGGTGCTGGTCGTCACCGGGGACCGGGACAACCTCCAGCTCATCGACGACGAGGCCGGGGTCCGGGTGATGATGACCCGGCGCGGCATCACCGACACCGCCGTCTACGACGAGGCGGCCGTGCAGGAGCGCTACGGGGTGCCGCCCGGGCGCTACATCGACCTCGCCGCCCTGCGCGGCGACCCCTCCGACAACCTGCCCGGCGTCCCCGGGGTCGGCGACAAGACCGCGACCAAGCTGGTCCAGACCTACGGCACCGCCGAGGAGGTCGTCGCCCACGCCTCCGAGCAGCGGGGCAAGCTCAAGGAGAACCTGCTCGCCCACGGCGAGGACGTGCTCCGCAACAAGCAGCTGATGCGGCTGCGCGACGACGTGCCCCTGCCCGTCGTGGTCCGCGACCTGCGCATGGGGGCATGGGACCGGGCCGAGATCCACCGGCTGTTCGACACCCTGGAGTTCCACCCGCTGCGCGAGCGGCTGTTCGCGACCACGGTCGAGACCGGCCCGGTCGACACCGGGTTCGAGGTCGACGCCCGGCGGCTGGCCAAGGGCGAGCTGGCCGCCTGGCTGGCCGGGGTGCCCGCCGGCCGCACGGTCGCCCTGGCCGCCCGCCTGCGCACCAGCCCCGGCCAGGCCGAGCTCACCGGCGTCGGCCTCTGGGCCCCGGAGGGGTCCGGGGAGGACGGTGGGGCGGTCTGGCTGGACCTGGAGGATGCCGGGCCCGAGGACCTGGAGGCGCTGGCGGGGCTGCTTGGCGACCCCGACCGGCCCAAGCTGGCGCATGACGCCAAGTACCTGTACCTGGCCGTGTGGGCGCGCGGGTGGGAGCTGCGGGGGCTGGTGATGGACACCGCGCTGGCCGCCTATCTGGCGCTGCCGGCGCAGCGGAACTACGACCTGGCCGACCTGGCGCTGCGGTATCTGCGCAAGGAGCTGCGGCCCGAGGGGGCTGGGACCGACGAGCGGCCGGCGGGGGAGGGCACCCAGCTCGCCCTCGACACCGCCGGGGAGGACGAGACCTGGCCCGACTGGTGCCTGCGGGCCCAGGCGGTGGGGGAGCTGGCCGTCAAGCTGGGCGAGGAGCTGGCCGCCATGGAGGTGGGGCGGCTGGTCGACGACGTCGAGCTGCCCCTGGTGCCGATCCTGGCCAAGCTGGAGCGGACCGGCATCGCCGTGGACCTGTCGGTGCTTGAGGAGATCCGCGACCGCCTCGACGCCCGTCTGGCCGACTACGAGGCCCGCGTCTACCAGCTGGCCGGGGAGGAGTTCAACATCGGCTCCAACCCCCAGCTCCAGCAGATCCTGTTCGAGAAGCTGCGCCTGCCCAAGACCAAGCGGATCAAGACCGGCTACACCACCGACCACAACGCCCTGGTCCAGCTGGCCACCACCGACCCGCACCCGATCCTGGACGCGCTGATCGGCTACCGCGAGGTGGCCAAGCTCAAGAACACCTACGTCGACACCCTGCCCAAGCTGGTCGACAAGGGCACGGGGCGCATCCACGCCCAGTTCAACCAGCTGATCGCCTCCACCGGGCGCCTCTCCAGCCAGAACCCGAACGTCCAGAACATCCCCATCCGCACCGAGGCCGGCCGCGAGATCCGGCGGGCCTTCGTGGCCGCCCCCGAGTCCGAGGGGCTGCTGGTGGCCGACTACGCCCAGATCGAGTTCCGGGTGCTGGCTCATCTGGCCGGCGACGAGGCCCTGGTCGCGGCCTTCCTCGGCGGCGAGGACGTGCACGCCACCGTGGCCGGCATGGTCTGGGGCCTGCCGCCCGACCAGGTCGACCGCGACCTCCGGGCCCGGGTCAAGATGGTCACCTACGGCCTGGCCTACGGCCTGTCCGCCTATGGGCTGGCCCAGGGCATCGGCATCCCCCCGGACGAGGCCAGGGCCCTGATGGACGCCTATTTCGAGCGCTTCGGGAAGGTCAAGGCCTACCTGGACGCGACCGTGACCCAGGCCAGGCGGGACGGCTACACCTCGACCATCCTGGGCCGGCGCCGCTACCTGCCCGACCTGGCCTCGGACTCGCGGCAGCGGCGGCAGATGGCCGAGCGGATGGCCCTCAACGCCCCTATCCAGGGGTCGGCGGCCGACCTGATCAAGATGGCCATGGTGGCCGTCGACCGGGCCATGACCGGGGAGGGGCTGGCCAGCCGCATGGTCCTCCAGGTCCACGACGAGCTCGTGTTCGAGGTCGCTCCGGGCGAGGGCGAGCGGCTGGCCGAGCTGGTCCGCCGCGAGATGGAGGGTGTCTACCAGCTCGAGGTGCCGCTGGAGGTCTCCATGGCCACCGGCCGCTCCTGGGCCGAGGCCCAGCACTGACCGACCCGGGGCCGGCGTCCGGGAGCCGGGGAGCTGGCCGTCCGCATGGAACCGGTTCGGTTGTGGCGGTGTAGAGCAGGCACCAGCGTTCTGCTCTGAAGGAGAGCCGCCATGCGCCGACGTCGACTGCGTGCGCTCGTCCCACTGCTCGCTGTGCTGGCCGCCACCGTCCTGGCCGCCGCGCCGGCCTCGGCCGGGGGTGGCTGCCACGCGCCGGCGACCGAAGGCCGCGGCAGGACCGTCGCCCTCACCGACCTGTGCTTCACGCCGACGGTGCTCCGAGTCCAGCCGGGCAGCACGGTGACCTTCGTCAACCGCGACACGATGGCCCATCCCTTGAGCCGGCCCGGCGGGGAGTGGGGCTGGGACGGCGGGGTCGGCGACCGCGCCACCGTGCGCCTGGACCAGGCCGGCACCTACCCCTTCTTCTGCCAGGTCCACCCGGGCATGGTCGGGGTGGTGGTCGTCGGCGACGGCCGCGGCACCGGCGCGCAGGTGGTCCAGGTCGACGACCCGGCGGCACCCGCCGCCGCGGCCGGGCAGCCGGCCTCGGCCGCCGCCACCGGGTCGGGCTCCGGCGACTCCGGCGGCGACCTGCCGTCGTTCCCGGCCGCCTGGCTGGTCCTGACCGCCCTGGCCGCCCTCGCCGGCGCCGCCGTCGGCACCCGCCTGGGCCACCGCCAGCCATCCGGCTAGTCGAGATCCGGCGGCAGCTCGGGGTGGTTGTCCAGCTCGATCAGCCGGGCGATCTGGGCCTCGGTGATGCGGCCGGTGGACAGCTCGGGCAGCGACCCGGGCGGGAACCAGCCGGCGTCCAGGGTCTCGATGCTCGGGCGGGCGCTGCCGCCGAGCAGGTCGCAGGCGACCGCCACCTTGTAGACCGAGTGGGGGAACGGGCCCGGGTTGTGGCGTGAGCGGTCCCACAGGGCCAGCAGCCGCCGGGCCCGCACCTGGAACCCGGACTCCTCGGCGACCTCGCGCTCGACCATGGCCGCCGGCGACCAGCCGACGTCGGCCCAGCCGCCCGGCAGTGACCAGCGGCCGTCGGCCCGCTCGCGGACCAGCAGCACCTCGGTGTCCCGCCGGACCAGGGCCCGGACGTCGACCTTGGGGGTCGGGTAGCCGCCGTCCCCGGCCAGCAGCTCGTCAAGGCGCAGGCGTTCGGCGTCGGTGGGCAGCTCCAGATGGGCGGCGGCGATCTCGGCCGCCAGGGCCCGCACCGCCTTGTAGCGCTCCAGGTCGTACGGGCCGTCGGAGAGCTCGAGGCCGGCCTGGGCGATGGCCTGGAGGCGGGCCACCCAGCCGAGCCAGTCCGGCTGGGTCACTCGGCGTGGGGCGGGGCCGCCGGGACCGGGTCGAGGGCGATGCGCAGCCGCTTGTTGCCCTTGCCCTTGGACTGGTGGCCGACCACGTAGATGGTGCCGACCTCGCCGGTCGAGGTCACATGGGTGCCGCCGTCGGCCTGCCGGTCGAGCCCTTCGATGTCGATCACCCGGACCACCTCGAGACCCTGGGGGACCAGGTTGGCCTTGGTCCGGATCAGCTCGGGCCGGGCGGCGAACTCCTCGGGGGACAGGAACGAGACGTGCACCGGCCGGTCGGCGTCCACCTCGACCCGCAGCGCCCGCTCCACCGCCTCGGCGAACTCGGCGCTCATCGAGGACAGCTCGAAGTCCATCCGGGCCTTCTGCTCCTCGAAGTTGCCCCCGGTGACCAGCGCCCCGTAGTCGCGCCCGATCACCCCCGACAGCATGTGCAGGGCGGTGTGGGTGCGCATCAGGGTGTGTCGCCGCTCCCAGTCGAGCCGGCCCCTGACCTTGGCGCCGGCGGGCGGCGGCTCGCCCTCGACCAGCAGGACGACCCGGCCCTCGCGGCGCTGGGACCCGGTGACGGCCAGCTCGACCCCCTCGACCTCCAGGACGCCGGTGTCGGGCGGCTGCCCGCCCCCGCCGGGAAAGAACGCGGTCCGGTCGAGCACGACACCGTCGGCCTCGACCCCGGTGACCTGGGCATCGAAGGCGGCGAGATAGGCGTCACGCTGGTAGAGCGGCTCGGTCACTTGACCACCCTTTCTTGAAGGAACATAAACTCGCAGGTCATACGCGCATGTACCGTTGACGCGGCCAAGCTGGGACGGCTACCATCTGCCGAACCACTGTGGGCTTTTCTGCCAGTGTGTTCTGACGCTCATCGCGTCGCCTCACCGCCACGAAAATGTCTGCAGGGGGAGCCTTCTGTCCGACAGTCTAGGAGACGAGCAGTTGACCGAGTCCACCGACCGACCCACCGCAACCGAGCAGGACGTCCCCGGGGTAACCACTCAGGTGACGCAGAACGATGTCGGCTCCGCCGAAGACCTCGCGGCCGCCTACGAAGAGTCGCTGAAGGCCTTCGAGGAGGGCGACATCGTCGATGGCTACGTGGTGAAGGTCGACCGCGACGAGGTACTGCTCGACATCGGCTACAAGTCCGAAGGCGTCATCCCCTCGCGCGAGCTGTCCATCAAGCATGACGTCGACCCCAACGAGGTCGTCACTCTCGGTGACCACATCGAGGCCCTGGTCATGCAGAAGGAGGACAAGGACGGCCGCCTGATCCTGTCCAAGAAGCGGGCCCAGTACGAGCGGGCCTGGGGCACGATCGAGAAGAAGAAGGAGAACGACGAGATTGTCGAGGGGACCGTCATCGAGGTCGTCAAGGGCGGCCTGATCCTCGACATCGGCCTGCGCGGCTTCCTTCCCGCCTCCCTGGTCGAGATGCGCCGGGTGCGCGACCTGCACCCCTATGTCGGGCGCACCCTCGAGGCCAAGATCATCGAGCTCGACAAGAACCGCAACAACGTGGTCCTGTCCCGCCGGGCCTGGCTGGAGGAGACCCAGTCGGCCACCCGCCGGGCGTTCCTCCACACCCTGCGCAAGGGCGAGGTCCGCAAGGGCGTCGTGTCCAGCATCGTCAACTTCGGGGCCTTCGTGGACCTGGGCGGGGTGGACGGCCTGGTCCACGTGTCCGAGCTGTCCTGGAAGCACATCGACCACCCCTCCGAGGTCGTCGAGGTCGGCCAGGAGGTCGAGGTCGAGGTCCTGGACGTCGACCTGGAGCGCGAGCGCGTCTCGCTGTCGCTCAAGGCGACCCAGGAGGACCCGTGGCGCCAGTTCGCCCGCTCCCACCAGATCGGCGAGCTGATCCCGGGCCGGGTGACCAAGCTGGTGCCGTTCGGGGCCTTTGTGCGGGTCGACGACGGCATCGAGGGCCTTGTCCACATCTCGGAGCTGGCCGAGCGCCACGTCGACATCCCCGAGCAGGTCGTCAGCGTCGGTGAGGAGATCACCGTCAAGGTGATCGACATCGACCTGGACCGCCGCCGGATCTCGCTGTCGCTCAAGCAGGCCGCCCAGGACCAGGCTCAGCTCACCGCCCCTGAGGACGAGCTGGCCCTGGAGGAGGGCGCCTACCAGTACGCCGAGGGCGAGTACGCCGAGGGGGCCTATGTCGAGGGCGCCTATGCCGAAGGCGACTACGCCGACGGCAGCTACGTCTACGACGAGCAGGGCAACCCGATCGGCGTGATGCCGGGCACGGCCATGGCCGAGGCGTTCCAGGAGGCCGGCTTCTACGAGGGCGGCTACGACGCCGAAGGCCAGCCGACCGACGGCCAGCCGGCCGAGGGGCAGGCGACCGAAGGTCAGCCGGCCGAAGGCCAGCCGGCCGAGGACCAGGCGCCAGAGGGCGAGCAGGCCCAGGCGGCCGACGCCGGCCAGGCGCCAAGCGACGACACGCTCGAGAACATCGTCGAGGACCTGAAGCGCAAGAACGCCGGCGAGTAGTCGGGCCACACGGCCCGCCACCCGGCGGCACAGTCGGCCGGTCAGCACGGGAGCTATCTCGAGGGGGCGGCGGCATGCTGCTGGTCGGGCTCACGGGAGGCATCGCCTCCGGCAAGAGCACGGTCTCGGCCATGCTCGCCGAGCGTGGCGCCGAGATCATCGATGCCGACCACATCGCCAGGCAGATCGTCCTGCCCGGGCTGCCGGCCTGGTGCAAGATCCGCGAGCACTTCGGCCCCGGGGTGCTGCACCCCGACGGCCAGATCGACCGGCAGGCCCTGGCCGACCTGGTCTTCGCCGACAAGGCCAAGCTGGCCCTGCTCAACGAGATCACCCACCCGGCGATCTTCGCCCGCATCGCCGACCGCCTCGAGGAGTACCACGACCAGGACGTGGTCGTGGTCCTGGACGCGGCCCTCCTGATCGAGGCCGGGCTGGCCGAGGGCGTCGACGTGGTGATCGTCACCCACTCGCCCACCGAGATCCAGGTCGAACGGCTGGCCGCCAAGGGGGTGGGGGAGCGGGACGCCTCCAACCGGATCGCCGCCCAGCTGGAACCCGAGAAACGCCTGGCCAGGGCCGACATCGTGATCGACAACAGCGGCTCGGTGGAGAAGCTGGGCCGCCGCGTCGACGAGGTCTGGGAGCAGCTCCAGCGCCAGCTGGCGCAACGCACCCGGACGACCGGCGGCGAGGGGAACTCGTGACTGCGGCCGGCTGGGGATTGTAGCCTGCGCGGTATGAGCCGTCTGCCCCCCATTCCGGATCCGCTCGATTGCGTGCTGTTCGACGCCGGCGACACGCTGCTGGCTCCCGCACCGAGCTTCCAGGGACGGTTCGTGGCCGTGGCCGCCGACCAGGGCCTGCCGCTGGAGGAGGCGGCCGTCGACGCCGCCGTCGCCGCCGCCGTGCGGGCCGCGGCCTGGCCGGACGACTGGACCGACCCGGCCACCCAGCGCGAGTTCTGGATGGGGTTCTACCAGGACGTCCTGGCCACCTTGGGGCATGCGGGGGATGGGCTGGAGCTGGCCGAGGCGCTGTTCGCCTCGTTCAGTGACCCGGCCTCCTACCAGCTGTTCGACGACGTCCGCCCGGCCCTCGACGAGCTGGCCGGGCGCGGCATCACCCTGGGCGTGGTGTCCAACTTCGAGCCCTGGCTGGCCGACATCCTCGCCCTCCAGGAGGTCGACCACCTGTTCGCGACGGTGGCCATCTCGGGCGTGCTCGGGGTGGCCAAGCCCGACCCGCGGATCTTCGAGGCCGCCCTGGCCGGGGCCGGGGCCGACCCCTCGGCGACCGTGCACGTCGGCGACCAGCCGGCCAACGACGTGGCCGCGGCCCGGGCGGTCGGCATCACCCCGGTCCTGATCGACCGCTTCGCCCGCTACCCCGAGCCCGACGACGCCCACCGGGTCGAGGACCTCGCGGGCCTGGTGCAGCTCGTGAAGGCTGACGCCCCCCGGAACGGGCAGAGGTCGGGTTGATGGACCGGAGCTTCTGGCGGGTCATCGCCAACGACGAGAACGCCCTCCCCCAGGGCGAGTGGGTGGCCGAGCTCACCCCCGAGCTGCTCGGCTGGCTGGGCTCGACCGACCCCGAGCTGCGGGACGAGTTCGCCTACCGGATCCTGGCCGCCTGGATCGAACGCGGCCAGTACGGTGGCGAGCAGCTGCGCGCCATGGCCAAGCAGATGACCGCCAACCTCGAGGCCGGCCTCGGCGAGCAGGACACCGACTCGGTCTACCTGCGCACCTACTCGGTGCTGATCCTGATGGAGATCGTCGCCTTCGACAACGCCAGCCCGTTCCTCGACCAGGCGGACCTGGACGGCTTCCTGGAGGCGGCCCTCAGCTACCTGCCGCGCGAGCAGGACCTGCGCAGCTGGGTCCCGGGGCCGGGCTGGGCGAACGCCGTCGGCCACGCCGCCGACCTGTTCATGATGCTGGCCCGCAGCCCCCACCTGGGCGCGACCGAGCTCCAGCGGATCCTCGACGCCATCGCCGACCGGCTGCTCACCCCGGCCCCGGCGGTGTTCGTCCACCACGAGGACGAGCGCCTGGCCTACGCCGCCCTCAACGTGCTCCGGCGCAACCTGGTCGACCGGGCCTGGCTGGTCGCCTGGCTGGACCGCTTCACCGCCGCCCCTGGCCAGGAGTCCTGGCGGTCGGCCTACGCCAGCGAGGCCGAGTCGGCCGCCCGGGCGAACGTCACCGCCTTCCTGCGCAGCCTCTACTTCCAGCTGATCCTCACCGAGAGCCCGCCCCCCGACGCCCAGCGCACCTCGGACGCGGTCCTGGTCACCATCAGACGGGCCGACATCGGCTTCTACGACCTGGCCTGAGCGGGCGGGTCGAGGGTGGCCAGCGCCCAGCAGGCCAGGGCGGCGGCGCCGAGCAGGTGCCAGGCGGCGTGGCCCTGGAGGAGGCTGTCCGGGTCGCACCAGGGGCTGGCCGTGCGACCGGCCCACCAGCAGGCCAACCCGGCGCCCGCGGCGCCAAGGGCGGCCAGGTAGGCGGTCCGGCGGCGCGGGGCCCACCGGGCCCACGGCAACTCGGCCCACGGCAACTCGGCCCGGCCCAGGCGGGCGCGGCCGACCCGCCGGGCGACCTCGTGCCAGGCGACGAGCCCGACCACCGCGTACAGGCCGCCGTCGTGGAGGAAGCGGGCGGCGGGGGAGCCGGGGCCGTGGTAGTCGACGCTGCCGAGCCCGGCGGCGGCCACGGCCACCCCGAACGCCACCGTCGCGGGCCGGCCCGGGCTCGGCCGCCCGGCGGCACCGGACCGGAGACCCCGCCCGACCAGCCAGGCGCCCACGGCCACATAGGCCAGGGCGGAGACGGTGTTGACCGGCTGGGCGATCAGGCCGTCGTGGAGCCGCTCGCAGTCGCCGGCGCCAAGGGCCATCCCACCCGCCCCCGGCCCGGCGTCAGCCGGTGCGGTCGATGTTGGCCCCGAGCGCGCGCAGGCGCTCGTCGATGCGCTCGTAGCCCCGGTCGATCTGGCCGACGTTGCCGATGACCGACTCGCCGTCGGCGGCCAGGGCGGCCAGCAGCAGGGCCATGCCGGCACGGATGTCGGGGGACTCCAGGCGCTCCCCGTACAGCTGGGTGGGGCCGTTGACAACCACCCGGTGGGGGTCGCAGACGATGATCCTGGCCCCCATCCCGACCAGCTTGTCCACGAACACCAGCCGGTTCTCGAACATCTTCTCGAAGATCAGCACCGTGCCCCTGGCCTGGGTGGCGACCGCCACCGCGATCGAGGTCAGGTCGGCCGGGAACGCCGGCCAGGGCCCGTCGTCGATCTTGGGGATGGCCTGGCCGAGGTCGTCCTCGACCTCGAGGGGCTGGTCGCGGGGGACCCGCAGGCGGCCGGAGTCCAGCTCCCAGGTCAGCCCGAGGCGGCTGAAGCCGACCTCGACCGGGCGCAGGTCGTCCTCGATCACGCCCTCGACCACCAGGTCGCCGCCGGTGACCGCGGCCAGGCCGATGAAGCTGGCCACCTCGATGTAGTCGGTGCCGATGGTGTGCTCGCCCCCGCCGAGCCGCTCCACCCCCTCGATCCGCAGCAGGTTGGAGCCGATCCCGGAGATGCGGGCGCCAAGGCCGACCAGGAACCGGCACAGGTCCTGGACATGGGGCTCGCAGGCGGCGTTGCCGATGGTCGTCTCGCCCTCGGCCAGCACGGCGGCCATGATCGCGTTCTCGGTGGCCGTCACCGACGCCTCGTCCAGGAACATCGGCGCCCCCCGGAGCCGGCCCACCTCCAGCTCGAGGACCCGGTCGAAGCTGGCGTGGACACCGAGGGAGCGGAAGGCCAGCAGGTGGGTGTCGAGCCGCCGGCGGCCGATCACGTCGCCGCCCGGGGGCGGCAGCAGGCAGTGGCCGGTCCGGGCGACCAGCGGCGCCGCCAGCAGCACCGAGGCCCGGATGCGGGTGCACAGGGCCGGGTCCAGCGACGCCCGGCGCAGGCCGCGGGGGTCGATGCGGACCTCGTTGGGGCCGGTCCGCTCGACCGTGGCGCCGGTCGAGGCGACCAGCTCCAGCATCGTCTCGACGTCCAGGATGTGCGGCACGTTGCGCAGCACCACCGGCTCGTCGGCCAGCAGCGACGCCGCCACGATGGGTAGCGCGGCGTTCTTGTTCCCGGCCGGGCGGATGGTGCCGCTCAGCGGCTGCCCGCCCTTGATGACGAAGCTTTCCATGACGCTCCCAGCTCGCGGCCGTTCGGGGGCACGGCCGCCTACTCTACCCCTGCCTGATCTCGGCCTGGTCAAGCTCCGGCCACGACGCCTGTCGGAGCCGGCTCGTACACTGGAGACCCGTTCAGCGTCCTGCCACGGAGTTCCCCCCGATGTCCGCGTTCAAGCTCATCAGCGACATGCCCGCCGCCGGCGACCAGCCGGCGGCCATTGACGCCATGGCCGCCGCCCTCGACGGCGGCGAGCAGGGCGTCACCCTGCTGGGCGTGACCGGCTCGGGCAAGACCCGCTCGATGGCCGGGGTGATCGAGCGGGTCAACCGCCCGGCCCTGGTCATGGCCCCCAACAAGACGCTCGCGGCCCAGCTCACCAACGAGTTCAAGGAGCTGTTCCCCGACAACGCCGTCGAGTACTTCGTCTCCTACTACGACTACTACCAGCCCGAGGCCTACATCCCCCAGACCGACACCTACATCGAGAAGGACTCCTCGATGAACGAGGAGATCGACCGGCTGCGCCACTCGGCCACCCTGTCCCTGCTGACCAGGCGGGACGTGATCGTGGTGGCCTCGGTGTCGGCGATCTACGGCCTCGGTTCGCCCCAGGAGTACCGCGACCAGATGCTGTGGCTCAAGCGCGGCCAGAGCTACGACCGCGACGGGGTGCTGCGCAAGCTGGTCGACATCCACTACGACCGCAACGACCTCAGCTTCGTCCGGGGCAAGTTCCGGGTCAGGGGCGACACCCTCGAGGTCTTCCCGGCCTACGAGGAGCGGGCCATGCGCCTGGAGTTCTTCGGCGACGAGGTCGAGCGGATCCTGGTCATGGACCCGGTCACCGGGGAGATCGTCGGTGAGCGGGACGAGCTGTACGTGTTCCCGGCCACCCACTATGTGGCCGGGTCGGACCGGATGCGCCGGGCCATCGCCGCCATCGAGGTCGAGCTGGCCGAGCGTCTGGCCGTCCTGGAGCGTGAGGGCAAGCTGCTGGAGGCCCAGCGGCTGCGTATGCGCACCAACTACGACCTGGAGATGCTGCGCGAGGTCGGCACCTGCAACGGGATCGAGAACTACTCCCGGCCGATCGACGGCCGCGCCCCCGGCACCCCGCCGTTCACCCTGATCGACTACTTCCCCGACGACTTCGTGCTGTTCCTCGACGAGTCGCATGTGACCGTGCCCCAGCTCCAGGGCCAGTACGAGGGCGACCACAGCCGCAAGGTGACCCTGGTCGAGCACGGCTTCCGGCTGCCGTCGGCGATGGACAACCGGCCGCTGCGCTTCGACGAGTTCTGGGAGCGGGTCGGCCAGCGGGTGTTCGTCTCGGCCACCCCCGGCCCGTACGAGCGGCGCGAGTCGGGCACCCTGGTCGAGCAGGTCATCCGCCCCACCGGGCTGGCCGACCCCGAGGTCATCGTCCGCCCGACCAAGGGCCAGATCGACGACCTGATCCACGAGGTCCGCGGCCGGGTCGAGCACGACCAGCGGGTCCTGGTCACCACCCTGACCAAGAAGATGGCCGAGGACCTGACCGACTACCTGCTGGAGATGGGCCTGCGGGTCCGCTACCTGCATTCGGAGATCGACACGGTGCAGCGGATCGAGATCCTGCGCGACCTGCGCCTGGGAGAGTTCGACACCCTGGTCGGGATCAACCTGCTGCGTGAGGGCCTCGACCTGCCCGAGGTGACCCTGGTGGCCATCCTGGACGCCGACAAGGAGGGCTTCCTGCGCTCGGAGACCTCGCTGGTCCAGACCATCGGCCGGGCCGCCCGCAACGTCGACGGCCAGGTGATCATGTACGCCGACCAGGTGACCCCGTCGATGCGGCGGGCCATCGAGGAGACCAACCGCCGCCGCAAGCTCCAGCTCGACTTCAACGCGGCCAACGGGATCGACCCCCAGACCATCCGCAAGCGGGTCACCGACATCATCCAGTCCCTGCGCGGCGAGGAGGAGGGGACGGCCATCGGCGGCCGGGCCCGCAAGGGCCGCGCCCCCACCCCGGCCCGGGGCCGGGCCGGCCGTCGCGGCGGCGAGCCGGCCGTGTCGGGCATGCCCCGGGCCGACCTGGAGCGCCTGATCGCGTCCCTGGAGGAGGAGATGCACGAGGCCGCCAAGGAGCTCCGCTTCGAGTACGCCGCCCGCATCCGCGACGAGGTCGGCGACCTGCGCCGCGAGCTCCGGGCCATGGCCGACGCGGGCGTGGGCTAAACTGCCCGCTCGTCGCGGACGGATGGAGGTCTCGTGCGCCGCTGGGTGATCGTGGCCGTGGTGGCCGTGGTCGTGCTGGCCGGGGCCGGGGTCGGGGCGTGGTGGCTGCTGCGGCCCACGGCGAAGCCGGAGCCGGTGGCGGCCGCCTACCTGGAGGCGTGGGGGCGCAAGGACTGGGCGGCCATGCAGGCGATGGTGGCCGCGCCGCCGGCCGACTTCGCCAAGCGCCACACCGACATGCTCGACGCGCTGCGGGTCACCGGGGCCAGCTTCGCCCCTGGGCCGGCGACCGTCACCGACGACCGGGCCGAGCTGCCGTTCCAGGCCAGGCTGCGGCTGCGGGCGCTGGGGGCGTGGCCGTACCAGGGCGTGCTCGGGCTGGTCCGGCGCGACGACCGCTGGCTGGTCGACTGGTCGCCGGCCACCCTGCACCCGGACCTGGCCGAGGGCCTGCGGTTCCAGCGGACCCGGACCTGGCCCGAGCGGGCGCCGATCCTGGCCGCCGACGGGTCCGAGCTGGCCGGGCCGGGGCCGGTGGTGACGGTCAGCATCGTCGGCGAGCGGGTCAAGGACCCGGCCGAGGTGACCAGGGCCCTGGTCACCCACGTCGAGGTCCCCCGCGAGGCCGCCCGGCGAGCCCTGGCCGACGCCGAGCGCCGCCCCAACCAGGCGGTCCCGGTGGCCACCATGCCCGAGGCCGACTACCAGGCCGTCAGGGACGCGATCTACCCGGTGCCCGGGCTGTCGTTCGAGGCCGGGGTCGGGCGGGAGTACAACGGCCCGGCCTCGACCCGGACGCTGCTCGGCTCGGTCGGGCCGGTGACCGCCGACGACCTCAAGAAGCTGGGCGCCAGCTACCAGACGGGCGACCGGGTTGGCCACGGCAACGGCCTCGAGGCGGCCTTCGAGCGCCAGCTCGCCGGCACCCCGTCGGGCGAGGTCCGCCTGGCCGGCAAGGACGGCAATGCCGGCAAGGTCCTGTACCGCTTCGCCGGCAAGGATGGCGAGGCCGTCAAGACGACCCTCGACCCGCGGGCCCAGGAGGCGGCCGAGGCCGCCCTGGACACCCTCAAGAAGCCGGCCGCCCTGGTCGCGCTGCAGCCGTCCACCGGCGAGCTGCTGGCCGTGGTCAACCACCCGTTCGACGGCTACAACCGGGCCCTGCTCGGCCGCTACCCGCCCGGGTCGACCTTCAAGGTGGTCACCGCCGGGGCGCTGCTCGCGAGCGGGCTGCGCCCCACCGACCCGGTTGGCTGCCCCAAGGAGGCCAAGGTCGGCGGCCGCACCTTCGGCAACTTCGAGGACGAGGTGCTGGGCCAGATCCCGTTCTCCAGCGCCTTCGCCCATTCCTGCAACACCGCCTTCGTGCAGCAGGCGGCCAAACGGCTGGACGGCGACGAGCTGGTGGCGGCCGCGGCCCAGTTCGGCTTCGGGATCGACCCGTCCCCCGGCATCCCCGCCGTGACCAGCCAGGTCCCGGCCCCCTCGGACCAGGCCGACCTGGCCGCCGAAGCCTTCGGCCAGGGCCGCGTCACCGCCAGCCCCCTCCAGATGGCCCTGGTCGCCGCCACCGTCGCCGAAGGCCGCTGGCACCACCCCCACCTCGTCCCTGCAGCCGATGGCGGCAGCCCAGAGTCCCCCGACCCGTTGGACGCCAAGGTGGCGGGCACCCTGCGGACGCTGATGCGGCAGGTGGTCACCGAGGGCACGGCCGCCCCGGCGGGGCTTCCCGGCAAGGTCGCGGGCAAGACGGGCACGGCCGAGTTCGGCACCGGCGACCCGCTGCCCACCCACGCCTGGTTCATCGGCTTCCGCGGCGACCTGGCCTTCGCGGTGGTGGTCGAGGACGGCGGCGTCGGTGGCCGGGTCGCCGCCCCCACCGCCGCCCGGTTCCTCCGCGGTCTCTAGGCGCGACAACCGTTCCGTAACGGTCCCGGGACGGAGCCGGCCTACCCTCTTCCTGGAGACGGCCCACAAGCCGACGAGGAGATGGCGGTGCGGAGGCGCTCAACCCGGGTGGCCTGGGCGATGCTGGCCGCATGGTCGGCCAGCGTGGCCGCCCTGGTCGTGCTCTCGGTCGCCAACGGCAACTTCCAGCGCCAGCCCCTGGCCAACACGGTCGGGCTGCTCATGGCCTTCGCGGCGTTCATGGGGGTCGGCGCCCTGATCGTGGCCAACCGGCCCGGCAACGCCATCGGCTGGGTGTTCGCGGCCATCGCCCTGCTGGCGGTGACCGGCGCCCTGGCCGAGGAGTACGCCGGCTACGCGGTCCGGACCCGGCCCGGCCTCCTGCCCGGCGGGGTGCTGGCCGGCTGGTACGCCGGCTGGGCCTGGTACCCGACGGTCGCGCTGGCGCTGGTGTTCACGCCCCTGCTGTTCCCCGACGGGCGGCCGCCGTCGCCCCCCTGGCGGCTGGTCGCCTGGCTCACCGGGGCCGTGACGGCGCTGTTCGCCGCCCTCGCCGCCGTGCAGCCGACCATCGAGCTGGACGACGGCCACCTGGTCGACAACCCGATCGGGGTCGCCGGGCTCGGTGATCCCGAGGACAGCCTCCTCAGCGTCGCGCTGGGCCTGCTGGTCCTGGCCGCGGTGGCGTCGCTGGTCGTCCGGTTCCGCCGCTCCCGCGGCGAGGAGCGCCTCCAGCTCAAGTGGTTCACCTACGCGGGCGCCCTGCTGCCGCTGGTCCTGCTGGGCGACTTCCTGCCCTCGACGGCCAGCAACGTGCTGTTCGCCGTAGGGATCTCGTTCCCGCCGGTCGCCGCCGGGATCGCGATCCTGCGCTACCGGCTGTACGACATCGACCGGCTGATCAACCGGACCCTGGTCTACGGGCTGGTCACCGTCCTGCTCGCCGGGGTCTACGCCGGGCTGGTCCTGGTCCTGGGGGAGCTGTCGGGCGGGCTGGCCGGAGGCACGCCGAGCTGGGTCGTGGCCGGGGCCACCCTGGCCGTGGCGGCGCTGTTCCAGCCCGCCCGCCGCCGGGTCCAGGCGGCGGTGGACCGGCGCTTCAACCGGCGCCGCTACGACGCCGCCCGGACCGTCGAGGCGTTCAGCGCCCGCCTGCGCGACGAGGTCGACCTGGACACGCTGTCGGCCGAGCTGCTGGCCGTCGTCGACCAGACGGTGCAGCCGACCAGGGCCGCCCTCTGGCTGCGGCCGTCGACCTCGCGCTAGCCGCCGACCTGGTCGACGTTGACGTCGCAGGCGCCGGCCAGGCGCCGGGCGGCCGCCTCGACGTTGTCCAGGGCCTTCTGGGCGTCGGCCGTGTCGGCGTTGCGGGCGGCGTCGGCCAGCTGGCGGACCCGGTCCCGCAGGGCCGCGCCGGCCGCCTTGACGTCGGCGTCGTCGACCTCGCGGAGGCGCTGGTCGAGCTTCTGGGCCGCCTGCTCGGCCTCGGCCGGGGCCTTGCGCACGTCGCTCCAGTCGATCCCGGTCAGCTCGCCGATCAGGGCCGTGCAGTCGGCCGCCTTGTCGACCCCCTGGCCGATGTCCTGGGCCTGCTGGGCGGCCTCGCAGCCGGACAGCAGGGCGGGGACGGCCAGGACGGCGACCACGGTGGCGGCCCGCCAGCCGCGCCGGGGGGATCCGGGGGGCTCATGCCTAGTCCCCCGGTGGACAGGGGCGCCGGTCACCAGCCCCTGGCCTTCCACTCGTCGAGCTGGGGGGCCTCCCGCTCGACCAGGGAGTCGTCGCCGTGCCCGGGCGAGATCCGGGTCTCGCCGGGCAGCGACAGCAGGTGCCGCTCGGCCGAGCGGATCGCCTCGGCGAACGCGTCCGGGCCCTCGGTCTTGCCGACCCCGCCCGGGAACAGGGCGTCGCCGGTCAGGACGTGGGTGGACGGCAGCTTGAAGGAGATGCTGCCCTCGGTGTGCCCGGGGGTGTGCAGGACGGTGATGGCGTAGCGGCCGACGGTCAGGGTGTCGCTGTGCTCCAGCACCCGGTCGGGGGTGACCCCGACCTGTTCGGCGATGGCGTCGGCGTCGGCTGGGTGCGCGCCGTTCCAGACGTCGTGGGCCTTGAGCACCCCGGCCAGGGCCTGGATGTGGTCGGGGTGCCGGTGGGTGGTGACGATCCCGGCCAGGGTCATCCCCTCCAGCAGCTCCAGCAGCCGCTCGGCCTCGTTGGCCGCGTCGACCAGCAGGGCGTCGTTGGTCTCGGGGTCGCGCAGCAGGTAGGCGTTGTTCTCGTACGGGCCCACGTGGAGCTTGGTCACCTCGAGGGGGCCGTCGGGGTAGCGGTGGGGCGGCCCGCCCCGCTTCACGTGGGCGGGGTCGAAGTCCGGCATGTGCGCCTCCTGTGGAATGTCGGAGCGTCGGGAGACATTGTTGTCACAGGCGTCCATACAATGTGGGGGCCAGCCGAGCTTCCCCCCGAACCGAGGAAGGGAACCTGAGCGTCACCGACCGCCTCGTCATCCGGGGCGCACGCGAGCACAACCTCAAGAACGTCCACCTGGACCTGCCCCGCAACGCCCTGATCGTGTTCACGGGCCTGTCCGGGTCGGGCAAGTCCTCGCTTGCCTTCGACACCATCTACGCCGAGGGCCAGCGCCGCTATGTCGAGTCGCTGTCGGCGTATGCCCGCCAGTTCCTCGGCCTGATGGAGAAGCCCGACGTCGACTTCATCGAGGGCCTGTCCCCGGCCATCTCGATCGACCAGAAGTCGACCTCCAAGAACCCCCGCTCCACCGTCGGCACCATCACCGAGGTCTACGACTACCTGCGGCTGCTGTACGCCCGGATCGGCCAGCCCCACTGCCCGGTGTGCGGCCGGCCCATCTCCCGCCAGACCCCCGACCAGATCGTCGACCAGATCCTCGAGCTGCCCGCCGGCACCCGCTTCCAGCTGCTGGCCCCGGTGGTCCGGGGCCGCAAGGGCGAGTACGAGGCGCTGCTGCGCAGCTTCTCGGCCAAGGGCTTCGCCCGGGCCCGGGTGGACGGCGAGGTCCGCGACCTGTCGGAGCCGATCCGGCTGGCCAAGACCTACAAGCACGACATCGAGATCGTGGTCGACCGCCTGGTCGCCCGCGGCCCCGAGGCCGACGAGAGGGCCCGGCGGCGCCTGGCCGACTCGGTCGAGACGGCCGTCGGCCTGTCCGAGGGGCTGGTCCTGGTCGAGCTGGTCGACGAGGACCGCGAGCTCCAGTTCTCGACCCACCTGGCCTGTCTGTACGACAACCTGTCGTTCGAGGAGCTCGCCCCGCGCAACTTCTCGTTCAACGCC
>Ga0207675_100001875_pt1 | contig 21019 bp, 18 predicted proteins | sample KBSSwiS42_FD_184305 | JGI IMG/M metagenome (GOLD analysis project Ga0207675, IMG submission 184305) | Switchgrass rhizosphere microbial communities from Kellogg Biological Station, Michigan, USA - KBS Switchgrass S4-2 (SPAdes) (version 2) | ecosystem: Host-associated > Plants > Roots >...
CTGGCGCGCGAGATCCTCGAGCTGCACACCCTCGGCGTGCGCAGCGGCTACGACCAGAGCGACGTCACCGAGCTGGCGCGCGCCCTCACCGGCTGGAGCATCGGCGGCCTGCCCGGCGTGCCACCCGCCGGCGCGCCAGGCAGCTTCGCGTTCCATCCGATGATGCACGAGCCGGGCGCGCGCACCGTGCTGAAGACACGTTACGAGCCAGCCGGCGAAGCGCAGGCGCAGGCGATCCTGCACGACCTCGCGGTCGCACCGGCCACCGCGCAGCACATCGCGCACAAGCTGGCGCGCCACTTCGTGGCCGACACGCCGCCGCCCGCGCTGGTGCAGCGCCTGGCCGATGCATTCGTGCACAACCGTGGCGACCTGCCCGCCGTCTATCGCGCGCTGATCGCGTCGCCCGAGGCGTGGAGCGAACAGCCGCCGAAGTTCAAGACGCCGTGGGAGTGGACCGTCTCGCTGCTGCGCGGGCTCAATCGCGTGGAGACCGGTGGCGTGCTGTACGCGCCGGTGCTGACGCAGCTCGGGCAGCCGGTGTGGCGACCCGGCTCGCCGGCCGGCTACGACGACGTGGCCGACAGCTGGGCCGCGCCCGACAGCCTGATGCGGCGCATCGAGTTCGCGCAACGCGTCGGTGCGCGTGCGGGCGATGCGATCGACGCGCGCGCGCTCGGGCCGCAGCTGGTTCCCACCGGCCTGAGCGAAGGCACCGAGCGTGCGCTGGCGCGTGCCGACAGCGCGGCCAGCGCGCTCGCGCTGCTGCTGGTGTCGCCCGAATTTCTGCGGAGATGAGCATGGTGTCGCTGCATTCGCGTCGTCGCTTTCTGCACCAGGCCGGCAGCGCGCTGCTGCTCGCCGCGCCAGGCCTGGTGCTGGCGCGCGCGGCCACCGATCGGCGCTTCGTGTTCGTGCTCCAGCGCGGCGCGGCCGACGGCCTGGACACGCTGATCCCGTATGCCGACCCGGGCTACGCGCGGCTGCGCGGCGCGCTCGCGGTCGATGTCGGCGCGGCGCCCAAGCTCGACGGCACGTTCGCGCTGCACCCCGCGCTGGTCGAAGTGGCCAGGCTGCACGCCGCGCAGCAGGCGCTGTTCGTGCACGCGGTGGCCTCGCCATACCGGGACCGCTCGCACTTCGACGGCCAGAACGTGCTCGAGTCCGGCGGCGCGGCGCCCTATGCGCTGAAGGATGGCTGGCTCAACCGGCTGGTGATGCAGCTTCCGCGTCAGCATGGCGAGGCGATCGCGATCGCGCCGACGATCCCGCTGGCGCTGCGGGGTGCTGCCGACGTCGCGACCTATGCGCCCACGGCGCCGCGCCAGGCGCCCGACGAGTTCCTGCAGCGGGTGCAGCAGCTGTATGCCGACGACGCGCAGCTGCACGCGCTGTGGGCCAGCGCGATGGACGCGCGCGACATGTCGGCGGGGCCGGCGCTGCGCGCCAACCCGACCGAGCTCGGGCAGCTGGCGGCGCGCTTCCTGTCGCATCCGCAAGGGCCTCGCATCGCCATGCTCGAGAGCAACGGCTGGGACACGCACAGTGCGCAACAGCAGCGCATGGCCAATCAGCTGAAGGGCCTCGATGCACTGATCGCGGCGTTGCGCGACGGGCTCGGCGCGGCGTGGGGCGACACCGTCGTGCTGGTGGCCACCGAATTCGGGCGCACCGCGGCAGCCAATGGCACCGGCGGCACCGACCACGGCACCGCGGCGGCCGCGCTGCTGGTGGGCGGCGCGGTGCATGGCGGGCGTGTGCTGGCCGACTGGCCGGGCCTGGGCAGCGCCGCGCTGTACCAGGGGCGTGACCTGCAACCCACCACCGAGCTGCACGCGCTGATCAGCGCCGCGGCGGGCGAATGCTTCGGCCTCGAGCCCGCGCAGCTGGCGCGCGCGCTGTTCCCGCAATTGATGATCTCCCGCCCGCTCGGGACGCTGCTGCACACGTAAGCTGCGCCGGCGGGCGCGACGCTTGCCCTGGGCCCTGCCGCCGAATCGGCACGGCCGGACGGCCCGTCCGGCCTGCGCAACAAACCCTTAACAATGCAAGACGTGCCGGGTTTACAACGCCCGGGCATGGTGTCGGGATCCTGTCGAAGAGCAACATGCCGCCCACTGAACCGCAGCCCCCGGCTGCGCCGCGCCGGCCGCGCCGCTGGCTCGGCACCGTGATCGCCCTCGTCGGCTTGGCCTTGCTGGGCGCGTTGGCCTGGTACCTCACGCACCGCCCGGCCGCCGCGCCGGTGGCCGGCGCGGCACCGCCCGGAGCCGGCATGCCGGGTGCACGCGGCGCGTTCGGCGGCCGCGGCGGCGCGCTGGCCAGCACCGTGGCCGTGGTGCGGGCGCGCCGCGCCGACGTGCCGGTGCTGCTCGATTCGCTCGGCACCGTGACGCCCGCGGCCACCGTGACGGTGCGCCCGCAGGTGTCGGGCGTGCTGGCGCAGGTGCTGTTCACCGAAGGCCAGATGGTCACCAAAGGCCAGCTGCTGGCGCAGATCGACGCGCGGCCGTTCGAGCTGGCGCTGATGCAGGCCACCGGCGCGCGCCAGCGCGACGAGGCGCAGCTGCAGAACGCGCGCGTGACGCTCGAGCGCTATCGCACGCTGCTGCAGCAGGACTCGATCGCGCGCCAGGACGTCGACACGCAGGAGGCGCTGGTCAAGCAGCTCGAAGGCACCGTCACCACCGACCGCGCCAACGAAGGCACCGCACGCCTGAACCTCGGCTACACGCGCATCACCGCGCCGGTGGCGGGCCGCGTCGGCCTGCGCATGGTCGACGCCGGCAACCTGATCGGCACCACCGACGCCAACGGCGTCGCGCTGATCACGCAGCTGACGCCGATCGACGTGCAGTTCACGATCCCGCAAGACCGCGTGCAGGAGGTGATGCAGCGCCTGGCGAGCGGCCCGCTGCCGGCGCACGCCTACGACCGCACGCGCAGCACGCTGCTAGACGAGGGCCGCTTTGCCACCCTCGACAATCAAGTGGACACCACCACCGGCACCGTCAAAGGCAAGGCGCGCTTCGCCAACGCCAAGGGCATGCTGTTTCCGAGCCAGTTCGTCAACCTGCAGCTCGAGCTGCGCACGATCGCCGACGCGGTGGTGGTGCCGGTGAGCGCGCTGCGCAATGGCGCCAGCGGCGACTTCGTCTACGTGCTGAACGACGACAAGACGGTGAGCCAGCGCACCGTCACGCGCGGTCCGGCGAGCGCCGACCGCGTGGTGATCGCCAGCGGCCTGCAGGCCGGCGAGCCGGTGGTCACCGAGGGCGCCGATCGGCTGAAGGACGGCGCCAGTGTGCAGCTGGCGGCCGACGTCGCGTCGGCGCCAGGCCACGCCGCGTCACGGCCGCGCGGCGCGTCGGGACCCGACGGTGCCTCGTCGCCGCGCGGCGCCGCATCGCGCCCGCGCCGCGGCGAGCGCGCCTCGGAGCCATCGAACTGATGCCGTCGAACCGAGGCTGACTGCGCCGCCGTGAATCCGTCGCGCCCCTTCATCGAACGGCCGGTGGCCACTGGCCTGCTGATGCTCGCGATCGTGCTGGCCGGGCTGGTGGGGTTGCGCCTGCTGCCGCTGTCGGCGCTGCCGCAGGTGGACTACCCGACCATCCAGGTGCAGACGCTGTACCCGGGCGCCAGCCCCGAGGTGATGAGCCGCGTCGTCACCGCGCCGCTGGAGCGCCAGTTCGGCCAGATGCCGAGCCTGGGGCGCATGAGCTCCACCAGTGCCTCGGGTGTTTCGATCATCACGCTGCAGTTCGCGCTGTCGCTGCCGCTCGACGTGGCCGAGCAGGAGGTGCAGGCGGCGATCAACGGCGCGAGCTCGAGCCTGCCGGCCGACCTGCCGGCGCCGCCCGTGTACGCCAAGGTCAACCCGGCCGATGCGCCGGTGCTGACGCTGTCGATCACCTCCGAGACGCTGCCGCTCACCGAGGTGCAGAACCTGGTCAACACGCGGCTGGCGCAGAAGATCAGCCAGATCCCGGGCGTCGGCCTCGTGACGCTGGCCGGAGGCCAGCGTCCGGCGGTGCGCATCCAGGCCGACACGCAGGCGCTGGCAGCCAAGGGCATCGGCATCGATGCGTTGCGCACCGCGATCGCGGCGGCCAACGCCAACAGCGCGAAGGGCAGCTTCGACGGCCCGACCCGCGGCTACAACATCAACGCAAACGACCAGCTGCTGACAGCGGCCGACTACCGCAACCTGATCGTCACCTACAAGAACGACGCGCCAGTGCGGCTCTCGGAGGTGGCACGCGTGGTCGACAGCGCAGAGAACACGCAGCTCGGCGCGTGGGCCGGCACCGACTGCACGCCCGAGGCGGCGCGCCGGCCGCCCGAGCAGGGTGGCTGCCTGACCGGCGGCCAGCGGCGCCTGACCGCCGCGATCATCCTGAACGTGCAGCGCCAGCCGGGCGCCAACGTGATCAGCACGGTCGACGCGATCAAGGCGCAGGTGCCGACGCTGCGCGCGCAGCTGCCGGCGGCATTGCAGGTGGAGGTGCTGAGCGACCGCACCACCGGCATCCGCGCCTCGGTGATGCACGTGCAGCTCGAGTTGGGCCTCGCGGTGCTGATGGTGGTGCTGGTGATCTTCTTCTTCCTGCACAGCCTGCGCGCCACGGTGATCGCCAGCATCGCGGTGCCGATCTCGCTGATCGGCAGCTGCGGCGTGATGTACCTGCTGGGCTACAGCCTCAACAACCTGAGCTTGATGGCCCTGACGATCGCCACCGGCTTCGTGGTCGACGACGCGATCGTGATGCTGGAGAACATTTCGCGCCACCTCGAGATGGCGCGACATGCTTCGGCGCAGGCTCCTGCCGGCGCAACCGGGACGACCGACCCGCCGACGCCCGGCCGCGGCCACAATCTCATCCTGCAGGCCGCGATCACGGGCGCCTCGCAGATCGGCTTCACGATCATCTCGCTGACGGTGTCGCTGATCGCGGTGCTGATCCCGCTGCTGTTCATGAGCGACGTGGTGGGACGCCTGTTCCGTGAGTTCGCGGTGACCCTGGCGATCACGATCCTGATCTCGGCGCTGGTGTCGCTGACGCTGGTGCCGATGATGTCGGCACGCTGGCTCGGCGACGCGTCACACGGCGGCGGGCGCTTCGGCGCTGCGATCCAGCGTGCGTTCGAGCGCGTCATCGCCGGCTACGACCGCTGGCTCGGCGTGGTGCTGGGGCACCAGAGGCTGACGCTGCTGGTGGCGCTGGCCACGTTGGCTCTGACTGTGCTGCTGTACGTGGTGATCCCCAAGGGGCTGTTCCCGACGCAGGACACCGGGCAGCTGCAGCTGCGCATCGAGGCCGCTCAGGGTGTGTCGTACTCGCGCATGCGCGACCTGCAGCGCGCCGCGGCCGAGGCGATTCTGGCCGACCCCGCGGTGGCGACGCTGAGCTCGGTGGTCGGCGTCGACGGCGCCAACAACACGATGCTGCACACCGGCCGCATGCTGGTCAACCTGCGGCCCAAGACCGAACGCGACGACCAGGTCGTCGTCATGCAGCGGCTGCGCGAGCGTGTGGGGCGCGTGGCCGGCGTGACGCTGTACCTGCAGCCGACGCAGGATCTGACGATCGACGCCGAGACCGGCCCCACCGAGTTCCGCGTCTCGCTCGAAGGTGCCGACACGCCGTCGGTGACCGACTGGGCGTTGCAGCTGGTGCAGCGGCTGCACGAGATGCCGGCGGTGCGCAACGCCGTCACCGACGCCGGCGCCACCGGGCCGGCCGCATTCGTCGACATCGACCGCGACACCGCGTCGCGCCTGGGCATCACCGCCAGCACGATCGACGACGCGCTGTACAGCGCGTTCGGCCAGCGCATCGTCTCCACGATCTTCACCGAGACCAACCAGTACCGCGTGATCCTCGAATCGCGCCCCGGCGTGCTCACCGACGCCGACGCGCTGGGCAGCCTGCGCCTGAAGGCCGGCAACGGCAGCAGCACGCCGCTGTCGGCGCTGGCCACCGTGCGCGAGGCGCCGGCGCCGTTGCAGGTGACGCACGTCGCCCAGTACCCCGCCACCACGATCGGTTTCGACACCGCGCCGGGCGTCGCGCTCGGCAAGGCGGTGGATGCAGTGCGCCAGGCCGCCAAGGACATCGGGCTGCCGGTGGGCCTGTCGCTCACCTTCCTCGGTGCCTCGGGCGCCTACGAAGGCGCGCTCAGCAGTCAGCTGTGGCTGATCCTGGCGGCGGTGGTGTGCGTCTACATCGTGCTCGGCGTGCTGTACGAGAGCTACATCCACCCGCTGACGATCCTGTCGACCTTGCCATCGGCCGGCGTGGGCGCGCTGCTGGCGTTGATGATCGGCGGTCACGACCTCGGCGTGATCGGCATCATCGGCATCATCCTGTTGATCGGCATCGTCAAGAAGAACGCGATCATGATGATCGACTTCGCGATCGATGCCGAGCGCCGGGAGGGCAAGGCGCCGCTCGAGGCGATCCGCCAGGCCGCGCTGATGCGCTTCCGGCCGATCCTGATGACGACGCTGGCGGCGCTGTTCGCCGCGCTGCCGCTGATGTTCGGCTGGGGCGAAGGCGCCGAGCTGCGGCGCCCGCTCGGCCTGGCGATCTTCGGCGGCCTGGTGGTGAGCCAGCTGCTGACGCTGTTCACGACGCCGGTGATCTACCTCGGCTTCGATCGCCTCGGCCAGCTGCGGCGTGGGCGCGCGGCGCGGCGCGCCGCCGCCAGGCCGGCGTACCCGTCGGGCGAGCGGCACTCATGAACCTCTCGCGTCCGTTCGTCGAACGCCCGGTGGCGACCGCGCTGCTGACGATCGGCATCGCGCTGGCCGGCATCGCGGCGTTCTTCGTGCTGCCGGTGTCGCCGCTGCCGCAGGTGGACTTTCCGACCATCTCGGTGACCGCGACGCTGCCCGGCGCCAGCCCCGAGACCATGGCCTCGAGCGTGGCCACGCCGCTGGAGCGCCGGCTCGGCGTGATCCCCGGTGTCAACGAGATGACCTCGTCGAGCTCGCAGGGCTCGACGCGCATCACGCTGCAGTTCGACCTCAGCCGCAAGATCGACAGCGCGGCGCGCGAGGTGCAGGCGGCGATCAACGCCTCGCGGGTCGACCTGCCGGCGACGTTGCGCAGCAACCCCACCTACCGAAAGATGAACCCGGCCGACGCGCCGGTGATCATCCTGGCGCTGACCTCCAAGACGCGCACGCCGGGCCAGATCTACGACGCGGTGTCCAACATCGTCAGCCAGCGCGTCGCGCAGGTTCCCGGCGTCGGGGACGTCGAGATCGGCGGCGGCTCGCTGCCGGCGGTGCGCGTGGAGCTGCAGCCGCTGGCGATGCAGCGCTACGGCATCAGCAGCGCCGAGGTGCGCGCCGCACTGCAGGCGGTCAACGCCAGCCGGCCGCAGGGCGTGATCGAAGGCGACGAGCGGCGCCTGCAGGTTTACACGCCGAAGCCCGAGCGCAAGGCCTCCGAGTTCGGCCGCCTGGTGGTGGCCTGGCGCAACGATGCCGCGGTGCGGCTGTCTGACATCGCCAGCGTCGAGGACAGCGTGGAGAACACGCGCACGCTCGGCCTCTTCAACGGCCAGCCGGCGATCGTCGTGCTGGTGACGCGCCAGCCCGGCGCCAACGTGATCGAGACCGTCGATGGCGTGCGTGCGCTGGTGCCCGAGCTGCAGGCGCAGCTGCCGCAGGACATCGAGCTGCGCGTGGCGTCGGACGCCACCAATTCGATCCGTGCGTCGCTGCGCGAGATCGAGTTCACGCTCGTCACCGCGGTGGTGCTGGTGGTGCTCGTGGTGGGCCTGTTCCTCGGCAGCCTGCGCGCCACGCTGGTGCCGGCGGTGGCCACCGGCGTGTCGTTGCTGGCCACCTTCGGCGTGATGTACCTGTGCGGCTACAGCCTGAACAACCTCAGCCTTATGGCGCTCACGGTGGCCACCGGATTCGTGGTCGACGACGCCATCGTCGTGCTGGAGAACACCTCGCGCCACATCGAGGCCGGCATGGACCGCATGCAGGCCGCGTTGCTGGGCGCGCGCGAGGTCGGCTTCACGGTGCTGTCGATCAGCCTGTCGCTGGTGGCGGTGTTCATCCCGCTGCTGTTCATGGGCGGCCAGGTCGGCCGCCTGTTCCGCGAGTTCGCGGTCACGCTGTCGGCCGCGGTGCTGGTGTCGCTGGTGGTGTCGCTCACCACCACGCCGATGATGTGTGCCTGGTGGCTCGGCTCCGGCCACGGGCCCGCGCCCGGGCGCACGCGCGGCTGGCTGGCGCGCGCCGGTGCGGCGATCTGGGCGTTCACCCTGCGCGTCTATGCGCGCAGCCTCGACTGGGCGCTGGCCAGCCCGGCGCTGGTGATGCTGATCGTGGCGTGCGTGGTCGGGCTCAACGTCTATCTCTTCACCAACACACCGAAAGGTTTCTTTCCGCAGCAGGATTCGGGGCAGATCAGCGGCGGGCTGCTGGCGGACCAGAGTATCTCGACCAAGGCGATGGGCGCCAAGCTGCGCCAGGTGGCCGACATCATTCGCGCCGACCCCGCGGTGGACACCGTGGTCGGCTTCACCGGCGGCGGGCGCGCAGGCGGCGGCTTCCTGTTCGTGAACCTCAAGCCGCGCGCGCAGCGCCAGGACGGCGCGTTCGCGGTGATCGCCCGCTTGCGCCCGCAGTTGGCGCAGGTCACCGGACTGCGTGCCTTCCTCAACCCGGTGCAGGACCTGCGCGGCGGCGGGCGCAGCAGCAACGCCACCTATCAGTACACGCTGAAGTCCGACAACCTGCCCGACCTGCGCAAGTGGGCGACGCGCCTGGCCGACCAGCTCAAACTCGACGATCGGTTGACCGACGTCAACACCGACCAGCAAGACAACGGCGTCGAGAGCTTCGTCGAGATCGACAAGGGCAGTGCGGCGCGCTTCGGCATCACGGCCGCCGACGTCGACGGCGCGCTGTACGACGCGTTCGGGCAGCGCGCGGTCAGCACGATCTACGGCGACATCAACCAGTACAAGGTGATCATGGAATGGGGGCCCGACTACACGCGCGGCCCCACCGCGCTGGCCGACCTGTACGTGCCCGCGCGGGCGCCCGGCGCGGCGGCCGGCGTGTCGGCCAACCCGGGCCAGCGCGACGCGTCGACGGCCGCCGCGCTCAACACCCAGGCCAACACGATGGTGCCGCTGACGGCGATCGCGCGCTTCAAGGAAGGCGCCGCGCCGACCGCGGTGGCGCACCAGGACACCGAACTCGCCACCACGATCTCGTTCAACCTCGGCGACGGGGTCTCGCTCGGCCAGGCACAGGAGGCCCTGCAGCAGGCCCAGGCCAACATCGGCATGCCGGTCAACGTGCGCGGCGCGTTCGCCGGCACCGCGCTCAACTTCCAGCAGTCGCAGGGGCAACAGCTGTGGCTGATCGTCGGCGCGCTGGTGGTCATCTACATCGTGCTCGGGGTGCTCTACGAGAGCCTGATCCACCCGGTGACGGTGCTGTCGACCCTGCCGTCGGCCGGCGTCGGCGCGGTGCTCGCGCTGCTGCTGCTGCGCATGGAGTTCTCGATCATCGCGTTGATCGGCGTGTTCCTGCTGATCGGCATCGTCAAGAAGAACGCCATCCTGATCATCGACTTCGCGCTCGAGGCCGAGCGCGCGCGCGGTCTCAACCCCACCGAGGCGGTGCGCGAGGCCTGCCTGCTGCGCTTCCGTCCCATCCTGATGACCACGCTGGCCGCGGGCCTGGGCGTGCTGCCGCTGGCGGTCGGCTTTGGCGAAGGCTCCGAGTTGCGCCAGCCGCTGGGCATCGCGATCATCGGCGGCCTGATCGCGAGCCAGCTGCTGACGCTGCTGACCACGCCGGTGGTGTACGTGCTGCTCGACCGACTGCGCCACCGCAGCGCCGACGAGCGCGCGTTGAGCCGGGCCGCGCATGCGTGAGCTGACGCAGCGCCCTGCCCTGCGCGCGATCGCGGCCGCGCTCGCGCTCAGCGCCGGCGCATGCTCGATGGTGCCGACCTACCAGCGCCCCGAGGTGGCCGCACAGGCGGCGTCGTTCAAGGAGGCACCGAGCGCGCCGGGCTGGCAGGCCGCGCGCCCGGCCGACGAGCATCCGCGCGGCCCGTGGTGGCAGCCGTTCGGCGACGTCACGCTCGACGAGCTGATGCCGCAGGTGGAGGTGTCGAACCAGAACGTCGCTGCGGCAGTCGCGCGCTACGCCGCCGCGCAGGCGCTGGTGGCGGGCCAGCAGTCGCAGCTGATGCCCCAGGTGCAGCTGAGCGCCACCGCCACGCGCTCGAAGGCCGGCATCGCGATCAACGCCGGCAGCGGCGTCAGCGTCACCAGCAACTCGGTGCGCGCCGTGGTCAACGCCGATTGGGAGCTCGACGTGTGGGGCCGCCTGCGCGCCGGCGTGTCGCAGGCCGAAGCCAATGCACAGGCCAGCGCGGCCGACCTGGCCGGCGCGAAGCTGTCGGCGCAGGCGGCACTGGCCAGCGCGTACTTCAACCTGCGCGAGGCCGATGCCGAGCTGGCGCTGCTGCGCGACACGGTGACCGGCTTCGAGCGCAGTCTGCTGATCACCAACAACCGCTATGCGGCCGGCCAGGCCGCGCGCACCGATGTGCTGCAGGCCGAGACGCAGCTGGCCAACACGCGCGCCGACGTGGCCGCGCTCACGGTGCAGCGTCAGCAGTTCGAGCACGCCGTGGCGGTGCTGCTCGGCAAGGCGCCGGCCGACTTCGCGCTCGCGGTGGCGCCGTGGACCACCACGGTGCCCGAGGTGCCGCCGATGCTGCCGTCCGAGCTGCTGCAGCGGCGCCCCGACATCGCGTCGGCCGAGCGCGCGGTGGCCGCGGCCAACGCCAACATCGGCGTCGCGCGCGCGGCGTACTTTCCGAGCATCGCGCTCGGCGCCAGCGCCGGCACCTCGGGCGTGCGGCTGACCGATTTGTTCAACGCGTCGAACACGCTGTGGTCGCTCGGCCTGTCGGTGGCACAGGTGCTGTTCGACGGCGGTGCGCTCAACGCGGCGCTCAAGAGCGCCGAGGCCGGCCGCGACGTCACGATCGCCACCTACCGCCAGACCGCGCTCGGCGCGTTCCAGTCGGTCGAAGACCTGCTGGCGCAGCGCCGCGGGCTGAACGAGCAGCTGGTGCTGCGCCAGCAGGCGTCGAGCGCGGCCGACCTCACCGAGCAGCAGGTGCTCAACCGCTATCGCGCCGGCCAGGTCGGCTACTTCGACGTGGTGGCCGCGCAGACCAGCGCGCTCGCCGCGCGCCGCAGCGTGGTGCAGTTGCAGGGCACGCTGCAGACCAATGCGGTCGCATTGATCCAGGCCCTCGGGGGCGGCTGGGTCGCCGACGCGCCGTGACGCGCGACGGCATACTGCCCGCATGCATCCCGACGCCGCCGACCGCGCCATCATCAGCTGGCACGCCCACGTCTACTTCGACCCCGCGACCACGCGCGCGCTGGCCGAGCGCGTGCGCAGCGGCATCGCGCAGCGCTTTCGCGTGCAGCTTGGCCGCTGGCACGACATCCCGGTGGGCCCGCACAGCGCGCCGATGTACCAGGTGGCCTTCGACGTCGCCACCTTCGGCGAGCTGGTGCCGTGGCTGGCGCTGCACCGCGAAGGGCTGAACGTGCTGGTGCACCCGAACACGCTGGCGCCGCGCGCCGATCACCTGGTGCATGCGCTGTGGCTCGGCACGCCGTTGCCGCTGCGCCCCGAGGTGCTGCCCGAAACGATCGCGGCCAGCGAGGAGTCGCCGGTCGTCCCCAACACGTGAGGCCGGCGCTCAGGTCGAGCGGCGCTGCTTGTCGCGCAGGCGCTGCTCGATGAGCGGAATCGCCTGGCGCAGGTTGTCCAAGGTCGGGTTGACCTTCAGCGCGCGCTCGAAGTAGTCGATCGCCTGCTGAAGGTGGCCGAGCCGCAGATGGATCTGCCCCGCGCCGGACAGCGCGCCCCAGTGGTTGGGATTGCGCTTGAACACCTCGTCGCAGTCCTTCAGCGAGGCCTCGTCCTGGCCCATCAGGAAGTAGACGGTCGCGCGCTTGTTCCAGCCCTCGGCAAACTCCGGCTTGCGCGCGACGATGTCGTTGAAGGCGGCGAGCGCGCGGTCGTAGGCACCGCCTGCCATCTGCTCGACGCCGCGTTCGAACAGCTGGTCGATCGCCGGGTCGCCCGAGCGGCTCCACAGCTGCCAGATGGCGTCGCTCGCCGCGCTGCGGATCTGTGGCTCGGCGTCGGTGAGCCGAGGCAACAAGCGATCGGCATCGGCGGTGCGGCCGACCTCGGCCAGCTGCTCGATGGCCGCCAGGCGCGCGCCCGGGTCGGGGTGTTCGAGCGCCTGCAGCGCCTGCTCGCGCGTCATACCGTGCGCCGTGCCGGCCAGCACGGCCGCGACGACGACGAGCAACCGGGCGATGAAGCTGCGCACGCGATGACACCGATGCACTGGGCTCAAGCATTGTGCTCCGATGCGCCGCCGCGTGCAGTGCAGTGGCGGCGCCTGCTCCGGGCCTGCGCGCTCGGGCTCGCTGTGCCGGCTTGCCCCCGCTGCCGGAGCGGCCTGCCAGCCACGCGTTCCCGCCATCGGCACAGAGTCCGCTCGGGCGCGCGATGCTGCCGCAAGCGCTCGAGCACCTCGGCCAGACCGGGGTTGTGGCGATCGACGACGGCCGCGCCGCGTTCGGTGCGCGCGTCGCGCTGCTGCGCACCGCGGCCCGCTCGGTCGACATCCAGACCTTCATCTGGCGCGCCGACAACGCCGGCACGCTGCTGTTCGAAGAGGTTGTGCGCGCAGCCGAACGCGGTGTGCGCATGCGGCTGCTGCTCGACGACCTGAACACCGCCGGCACCGATCCGACCCTGGCCCTGCTGGCCTCGCACGCCAACAGCGAGCTGCGCCTGTACAACCCGTTCGTCGGCCGCGGCTCGCGCGCGATCGGTCTGCTGGCAGATTTCACGCGGCTCAACCACCGCATGCACAACAAGTCGTTCACGGTGGACAACGTGGTCACGCTGGTGGGCGGCCGCAACATCGCCGACGAGTACTACGAGATCGGCGAGACCGGCTTGGTCGACCTCGACATCGTCGCGGTGGTGCCGTGGTGCAGGCGGTGTCGAACGAGTTCGACCTGTTCTGGAACAGCGCCTCGGCCTATCCGGCGCGCAGCCTCATCGCCGATGTGACGCCGCAGACGCGCGACGCGCTGGCGCAGCGCGCGCAGGCGATCCGTGCCGGGTCGCAGGCACCCAATACACCGACGCGGTGCTGCGCGACAACATCGTGCAGGGGCTGGCCAGCGGGCGCATCAAGTTCGAGTGGACGCTGGCCGACGTGGTGTTCGACGACCCCGCCAAGACGCTGGCCTCGGGCGACCACACCGAGTTGCAGCTGCTGCCCAAGCTGCACGCGCGGCTCGGCGAGGCGTTCGTCTCGCTCGATCTGATCTCGCCGTACTTCGTGCCGGCGAGGCCGGCACCGAGACGCTGATCGGGCTGACGCAGCGCGGCGTGCGCGTGCGCGTGTTGACCAACTCGCTGTCGGCCACCGACGAGAAGTCGGTGCACGCCGGCTACCTGAAACGCCGCGAGGCGCTGCTGCGCGCCGGCGTGCAGCTGTACGAGCTCAAGCGCGACGCCAGCGTGATCGTGCAGCGGGCGCGCGACCTCGGGCGCGGCTCGAAGGGCCGGCCTGCACGCGAAGATCTACACCATCGATGGCCGCTTCATCTTCGTCGGCTCGTACAACCTCGACCCGCGCTCCTCGCGCCTGAACACCGAGATGGGACTGCTGATCGACAGCGCTGCGATCGCCGGCCAGTTGTCGTTCGCGCTCGATCGCGCGTTTCCAGCGCTGGCCTACCGCGTGACGATGCGCGACGACGGCACGATCCAGTGGGAAGACGGCGAGGGCACGCTGTACGACACCGACCCCGAAACCGGCTGGGTCGAGCGCGCGATCGTGCGCATCGGCTCGTGGCTGCCGATCGAGTGGCTCTTGTAGCGCTGCGCTGCCTGGCGCGTCCTTGATGCCGGTCAATCGCGCTCGGCAGCGCTCGCATCTAGCATGGGCGCACTGCTGTGCCTCTTGGAACCATTGCACCGATGAAGCTCAACGCATTCACCGACTACAGCCTTCGCGTGCTGATCTTCCTCGCTGCCGAGCCGACGCGCCGCGCGACGATCCGCGAGATCGCCCGCGCGTTCGACATCTCGGAGCACCACCTGACCAAGGTGGCGCACTTCCTCGGCAAGCAGGGCTGGGTGCAGACGCTGCGCGGCAACGGCGGCGGCTTGCAGCTGGCGGCCGCGCCGGAGGCGATCGCCATCGGCCAGGTGGTGCGCAGCGCCGAAGGCAGTGCACTGCCCGCCGAGTGCTTCGAGCCCGACGGTGGCAGCTGCGCGATCACGCGCTGCTGCCGGCTGCGCAGCATCCTCGGCGATGCGGTGCATGGGTTCTACGCCGTGCTCGATCAATACACGCTGGCCGACCTCGCGCGCAACCGCCACGTGCTGGCGCGCACGCTGCACATCGAGCCGCCGGCCCGCGCCACGCCGTAGACCGATGCCCGATCCCGCCCCGTCGGCCCCCGAGGCAAGCTATCCGTACAGCGGCCCGCCGGCGCTGCGCCGGCCGATCGAGGACGCACTGCGGCGCGTGGTCGACCCCGAGGTGGCGCTGTCGATCGTCGATGTCGGCCTCGTCTACGGCGTCGCGGTCGACGATGCGCGAGTGCACGTGCGCGTCACGATGACCTCGGCCGCCTGTCCGGTCGCCGACTGGATCGTCGACGAACTGCGCGCCGAACTGGCCCGCGTGGTCGGACCACAGCGGTCGATCGAGGCCGAGCTGGTGTGGGAGCCGCCGTGGAGCACCGAGCGCATGAGCGCGCGCGCCAAGGCCTTCATGGGCTGGTGAGCCCCCGCACCGCACTTCGCATCGCCGTGCGTGGGGTGCTGACGCTGGCCATCGCGACGTCGCTGGTGGCGGGCATCGCCGGCGGCTTGCTGCGGGCCGGCGTCGCGTGGCCCGCCACCGTCACCTGGCTCCCACAGGCCGCGCTCGCGCATGCGCAGCTGATGGTGTGCGCGTTCCTCGGCAGCGTGATCGGCGTCGAGCGCGCGGTCGCCGTGAAGCGCCGCTGGGCCTACGCGACGCCGCTCTCTGCAGCCTTGTCGGCAGTGGCCGTACTGAGCGGCGCGGCCGCTGCCGCGGCCTGGCTGCAGGTCGCGGCTGCGCTCGTGTTCGTCGCTGTCAACGCCGTGCTGCTGTCGCGCCAGCAGGCAGCCCACACGGCATGGCTGCTCGCGGCCGCACTGGCCTGGTTGACCGGCAACACGCTGCATGCGCGGGACGCCGCAGCGGCCGCCGTGGTGCCCTGGTGGTTCGCGTTCCTGGTCCTGACGATCGTCGCCGAGCGCCTCGAGATGACGCGTTTGATGCGGCGGCGCCGTGCCGCCGCACCGCTGCTCACGCTGCTGCTCAGCGCGCTGTTGCTGGCGTGTGTGGCGGGCACGCTCGCGCTGCCGATCGCCGGCATGCTGTACGGCGCGGCCTTGACGGGCTTGGCTGCATGGCTGCTGGCGTTCGACATCGCGCGCCGCACGGTGCGCGCGCGCGGTCTGCCACGCTACATGGCGGTGTGCCTGCTCGGAGGCTATGCCTGGCTGGCGGTGTCGGGCGTGGCCTGGTGGGCGACATCGCTCGGCGCGCCGGCGCGCGACGCCGCGCTGCACGCGCTGGCACTGGGCTTCGTGTTCTGCATGGTGTTGGCGCACGCGCCCGTGATCCTGCCGGCGGTGGCGGGCGTCAAGCTGCAGTTCGGCCGCGTCTTTTACGCGCCGCTGGCGGTGCTGCACGGTTCGCTGCTGATGCGCCTGCTGCTGCCCGTGTGGGATGCGCGTGGGCTCGCGCTCGGCGCGGCAGCCAATGCGGCCGCGATCGCGTTGTTCGCCGTCACCGTCATCGCGGCCGCGCTGGCTTGGCATCGCCGCAACGCCCGCGCTCCATCACCCCGATGACCGCGCGACTTCACCGCCTGGAACCGCCGGCGCACTGACGCGCCCGCGGCCGGATGGCCGACCCGCTTGGCCTGCGCGCGGGCGGTGCCGATCGCAACGCAGTTTGTCGTCGATCAAGGCAGCGCGCGCGCGGCACGCGCATGCTCGATGCATGAGGTGACACCATGACGCACAAGACCATCGAGATCATCCGCCAGGAGCACGCCGCGCTGTCGGCGATGCTGCGCTCGATCCTGCTGCTGCTTGCACAGCACCGACGCGACCGCACGCTGCCCGACTTCGCGGCGCTGCGCGCGATGCTGTTCTACGTCGACGAGTTCCCAGAGCAGCGCCACCACCGCAAGGAAACCGAGCTGCTGTTCCCCAAGCTGCGCGCGCGCTCGCCGCTGCACCGCGACGTGCTCGACCGCCTCGACCTCGACCACGCGCGCGGCGAGCTGCGCATCCGCGAGCTCGAGCATGCGCTGCTGGCGTTCGAAATGATGGGCGAGTCGCGGCGCGCGGCCTTCGAGCAGACCGCCGCGCGCTATGTGGAGTTCTACCTCGCGCACATGGCACTCGAGGAACGCGAGATCCTGCCGCTGGCCGAGAAGACGCTCAGCGCGGCCGACTGGCGCGAGCTCGACGAGGCGTTCGTCGCCAACTGCGACGCGCTCGCCGGTGCGCAGGCCGAGGCCGAGTACGCGCAGCTGTTCACGCGCATCGTCCACCTGGTGCCCGCCCCGCTCGGGCTGGGCAACCCGCGCTCAACCGTCGACCACCCGGCCGCCTAGGCTGGCGCTAGATCACGCGCGAGAAGCGCTCGCGCGCGCGGTCGGCCTGCAGGTGGCGGTCGAACACCATCGCGATCGCACGCACCAGATACCAGCCGGCCGGCGTGACGCGGATGCCGTCGGGCTCGAGCCCGACCAGCCCTGCTGCGGCGAACTCGGCGAGCTGCCGCAGCTCGGCGGCGAAGTAGCTTTGCACGCGCACCAGGTGCGCCAGCTCGATCGACTCGAACTCGACCCAGCCCTGGCACATCAGCGCCATGATCACCGCGCGCCGCACCAGGTCGTCGCGCGTCAAAGCGAAGCCGCGCGCCACCGGCAGCTGGCGCTGGCGCAGCGCGTCGTCGTACTCGAGCAGCGTCTTCGCGTTCTGGTAGTAGGTGGCGCCGATGCGGCCGATCGCCGACACGCCCAGGCCGACGAGGTCGCAATCGGGCTGCGTGCTATAGCCCTGGAAATTGCGGTGCAGGCGGCCCTGCCGCTTGGCCACCGCGAGCGCATCGTCGGCAAGCGCGAAGTGATCCATCCCGATGTAGCTGTAGCCAGCGCCGAGAAAACCCGCGATCGCGCCGCCCAGCATCGCCACGCGCTGCGCGGCCGAGGGCAGCTGCTCGGCCACGATGCGGCGCTGCGGCTTGAAGCGTGCCGGCAGATGGGCATAGGCGTACAGCGCGATGCGCTCGGGCCTGAGCTCACCGACCTGCTGCACCGTGCGCGCGAAGCTGTCGGCGCTTTGCTGCGGCAGGCCGTAGATCAGGTCGACGTTGATCGACCGGTAGCCGAGCCCGCGCGCCGACGTCATCAGCGCGCGCACGCCGTCGTAGGGCTGCACGCGGTGCACCGCGGCCTGCACACGGGGGTCGAAATCCTGCACGCCGAAGCTGATGCGGTTGAAGCCGAGCTCGCGCAGATGCGCCAGCCGCGCCGGCGTGACGGTGCGCGGGTCGACCTCGATCGACATCTCGATGTCGGCCTCGAAGCGCAGCGACGCACGCAGCGCACCGACGAGGCGTGTCAGTTCGGCATCGGACAGGAAGGTCGGCGTGCCGCCACCGAAGTGCAGCTGGCTCACCGGTTGCCCGGCGCCGAGCGCAGCCACCACCAGGCGCAGCTCGGCCTCCAGCGCGTCGAGGTACGGCGCGGCGCGCTCGTGGTGCTTGGTGATGATCTTGTTGCACGCGCAGTAGTAGCACAGCGATTCACAGAACGGGATGTGCACGTAGACCGACAGCGGCGTCGGGCCGCCGACGGTGGCGCCGGCCTTGCGCTGTCGCATCGCCAGCAACGCCTCGTCGGGACCGAACGCTTCGACGAAGCGATCGGCGGTGGGATACGATGTGTAGCGCGGACCCGGGGTGTCGAAGCGGCACAGCAGGTCCTGCGGCAGCGCAGGCTGCGACGCATACGGGGCGCTCGGGATGGCGGTGTGCATGGCCCATGGTGAGCGGGGCCAGCGCAGCGCGCCTTGACTGAGCGCAAGCATCGTGTGCGGAGCCGCCCGCACCGCCTCCTTCCACGCCAATGCCTGAGCCATGTCAAACCCCACACCCCTGCAACCGCTGAGCCCCTCGGCCTTGAAAGCCGCATGCTCCAACTGCGGCCTGCGCGAGCTGTGCTTGCCGGTGGGCTTCAGCGAGCCGGACATGCAGCGGCTCGATGGGCTGGTGACGCAGCGGCGCAGCGTCAAGCGCGGCGACCTGCTGTACGAGAGCGGCCAGCACTTCGAGGCGCTGTACGCGGTGCGTACCGGCTTCTTCAAGACCTGCACCTCGTCGGAGGACGGCCGCGAGCACGTGACGGGGTTCCAGATGGCCGGCGAGCTGCTCGGCCTCGACGGCATCAGCACCGACCGCCACACCTGCGCCGCGGTGGCGCTGGAAGACTCGCAGGTGTGCGTGATTCCCTACCAGGAGCTCGAGACGCTGTCGCGCGACTTCACCGAGCTGCAGCGCCAGTTCCACCGCATCATGGGGCGCGAGATCGTGCGCGACCACGGTGTGATGATGCTGTTGGGCAGCATGCGGGCCGAGGAGCGGCTGGCAGCGTTCCTGCTCAACCTGGCGCAGCGACTGAAGGCGCGCGGCTTCTCGTCGACCGCGCTGGTGCTGCGCATGACGCGCGAGGAGATCGGCACCTACCTCGGATTGAAGCTCGAGACCGTGAGCCGCTGCTTCTCCAAGTTCCACGAGGACGGCGTGCTGAAGGTGCAGCAGCGGCAGGTCGAGATCCTCGACGAGGCGGCACTGCGCGCGCTGGTCAGCGGCGCCGCCACCTGAGCGCCGGCCGTCAGGCGGGCTTGGCGCCGGCCTGGCCGATCGCCTTCACGAACGCCGGATCCACGCTGCCGAGCCTGCCGGTGCGCGCCGCGATGCGGCCGTCGGCATCGAGCAGCTCGATCGTGCTCGAGTGGTTGAACTCGCCGCTGTCCAGGCGGCGGTACTGCAGGCCAAGGGCGGCGGCGATCTCGCGCGCGGTGCGCTCGTCGCAGCGCGCCAGCGTCCAGCGCTCGTCGCAGCCACGCGTGCGCGCGGTCTGTGCCAGCACCGGCACGGTGTCGCGCGCCGGATCGAAGCTCACCATCAGCACGCGCGCGCCGCTGCGCTGTGCCACAGGCAACGCGTCGAGCGTGAAGCGGATGGTCTCGAACAGCATCGGGCACACCATCTCGCACGACGTGTAGAACATCGTCACCAGCACCGGCGCACCGCGCAGCGACGCCAGCTCGAAGGCCCGGCCGTGGTGATCGGTCAGCGTCGCGCGCAGCTGGTACACCGAGTCGCCGGGCAGCGCTGCGGCGCCGCCTGCGGCCAGCGCGGGCATGCACGCGAGCGCGCCGAGCGTGCTGGCGAAGCGGCGGCGCGTGAGCGAGGTCGTGGTCATGGGTGGAATCCTTGAACGGGCCGGGCGCAGCGAAAGCCCAGCGTGCCGGTGCTGTCGGCCGCGTTCAGCGACGACAGCAGCGCGATGCGCATCAGCACGGCGTAGCTGTCGCGGTCGATGATGTTGATGGCCCCCGAGCCGCAGAACTTCAGCAGATCGGGGTCGCCCTGCGTGCGGCTGTCGCCGGCGATGAACAGCGCATTGAAGTCGTCGACCCACTCCCACACCAGGCCGTGCAGGTCGCGCACGCCGTAGGCGTTGGGTGGGCCGCCGACTGCCGGCAGCAAGGCGCTGGCCGGCCGCTCGTACCAGGCCAGCACGCGGCGCCGCCACGCGGGGTCGCTGCGCGCATCGCGCCGCGACTCGTCGGCCGCGGCCGCGTACTCCCACTCCAGCCAGGTGGGCAGCCGCGCGTCCTCGCTCTCGCAAAAGGCGCGCGCCGCGAACCAGCTGACGTTGACCACCGGACTGGCCGGCGAGGCGCCGGCCGGCAGGCGTGTCGGCGCCGACCAGTCGATCAGATAACGGCGGTCGGCAAACAGCGCCGGCGTGCGCTCGCGCTGCCACAGCGGGTGCTGTTGCACGAAGGCCAGGTACTCGCCGAGCGTCACCGGCGTGGCGCGCAGCGCGAACGCCGGCACGTCCACCGGCGTGGAACGCGCCGGCACCGCACCTTGCGGCAGCACGCTCTCGAAGCGGCCACCCGGCAGCGCCACGTAGTCGGCCGCCGCGGCGGCTGCAGCGCAGGCCGCCAGCGCGATCGTGAGCACGGCCTTCTTCATCGCAGCGTCGCGGTGTGGGGCTCAGTGCGCCGGGGCGGCGGCCGTCGGCGGCGCGGCCCGCAGCTTCTTGACCTCTTCGGTCAACACCCGGCCGCCCGAGTTGCCCCAGCTGTTGAGCACGAAGGTCATGATGTTGGCGACCTCGTCGTCGTTGAGCTGGTTCATCGGCGGCATCACCGAGTTGTATTCCTGGCCGTTGACGGTGACCTTGCCCGACAGTCCGTGCAGCACCGCGCGCGTGCCGCGGTTGGCGTCGGCCGCGAGGTAGTCCGATTTCGCCAGCGGCGGGAACACGCCGGGCAAGCCCGCGCCGTTGGCCTGGTGACACACCGAGCAGGTGCCCGCGAACAGCGCCTGGCCGGCGCGCGTCTGGTCTTCCACCGTCAGCGTGCCAGCGGCCGACGACTGCGTGGCCTGAGTGACGGCCGCCAGGTTCGGGCCGACGACGTCGCTGTGCAGACCGCCGGGGACCTCGATGTACTTGTGCTCGATCCCCAGCTCCTTCAGCTTCGCCACCATCGTCCGCGACCCGCTGACGGGGACCGTCGGATCCGCGTCGCCGTGCACGATGATCT
>Ga0207675_100001878_pt1 | contig 21012 bp, 12 predicted proteins | sample KBSSwiS42_FD_184305 | JGI IMG/M metagenome (GOLD analysis project Ga0207675, IMG submission 184305) | Switchgrass rhizosphere microbial communities from Kellogg Biological Station, Michigan, USA - KBS Switchgrass S4-2 (SPAdes) (version 2) | ecosystem: Host-associated > Plants > Roots >...
TGACGGTTTTCTCGCGGGCGTGCTCCGCGGCATGTTGCCGCGACGTTGAGCGTAGGTAACCAGGTACGCAAGTTCATGTGGCGAACGTCCGGTATATAGCCTAAACTACTGCATCGCTTAGATCGATTTCAAAAGATGCCTCCGATTTTTTAGTGGGGGATGCGTGCGTGTCAGTTCACCAAGAGTTCCGCATCTGGCAGATTCAGGTTTGTTCCAGGCTGCTCGCTCGCCTCGAGATATCGCCTTCGACGAGGCTTTTGTCAGAAAGACTGGGACGAATCCCGGGCGTATCGCAAACCCTCACTGGATACTGCCGCCCGTTTGCAACTCTCGCGCATGCCAAGCATGCCCTGGGCGCCGCTGAGAACCGTGGGCACCTCAGCCCGGAGAGTATCAGCGTTCACCAAAACCTTTCAGAGCAACCGCGGGCGAGCGACTACGCTGCATTCTATTATCTGGCTCCCCTTGTACCTCACATGAGGCGACTGTTTGATGTTGGTGGCAACGTCGGTAACCTTTATTATTACTATACCAAGTACTTACCGTTCCATCCCGATGCCGAGTGGCTGACGATGGACTTGCCCGCGGTGGTAGAGGTGGGCCGGCGCATCGCGGAACAACGCAACGCGTCGCGATTGAGGTTCACAACCGATTTCAGCGATGCCGAAGACAGCGACCTGATAATCGCATCCGGTTCATTGCATTATTTCTCTGAACCGCTACCCGCAATGATTGGCCGCCTGCGCAGGCGGCCGCGTCACGTGCTCGTAAATCGAACTCCGATGACTGCTCGCCCTGACTTCGCGACGACCCAAGATGCCGGGCCGTATCGCGTTGCCTGCGTGGTCTACAACCGCGCGCACTTCATCAAGCTGTTCGAAGACATCGGCTACAGCCTTGTCGGCCAATGGGAGGCGCCGGAACTATCAATGCGCATTCCCTTGCATCCAGAGCATTCGGTCAAAACCTACACCGGAATGTTCTTCACCGCTGATTGAACCGCTCCGCCCATACTTTGGAAACCACCGGAACGGCCACAACTCATCCTCGGGCCAAGACAGCAACTTGCAAGGCGGGCATAACGCCAAGGGCGGCTGTTGCAACGAAGGCGGCTCCGACCAGCGCCGCGACAAGCACGCCGGCACCGCTTATTCCGGGATCATGGGCTATCGACGCAAGCGGAGCATAGCGTTCTGGCGGCGGCCTGATCGTCGAAGTAGGATCTTAATTCACAAGCCGCCTCGATCCGCGGCCGGCCGTTCTCGCTGTAGAGCGGCGCGATCTCTCCGTCGATCCACTCCCAGTCGATCCCGCCTCAATCGCTTGGAGGCTTGTTCACGGGCGGCAACTGCTGAGGGAGTTCTCGAGTGGAATGCCAGGTGTTCGATCTGGCAGCTGGTATCTCAGTAATAACTGTACCCTTTGGTAAGCGCGGACTCCGGCACCTTGTTCAGGACAAACCGAACCACCTCCGTCGCCTGCAGATACCTGTTGCACTCCTCAATTTCCGCAATTGTCGAAGTGCCTACAGCCGCCACGAGCAATACACAATCCACCTGCGGCAGAATGGAAATGGCATCGTGGCCCATCAGCAGGGGGGGTAAGTCGAGAATTGTGATCTGGGATTGCCCACGTCCCGTAACAGCCTTCAGCGCCATCCTCATTGCTGTGGAGGCGACCAGATCGGACGAATTTGAAGTTGCCGCAGTCGGCAGAACGTCCAATCGGCTCCCGCCGGCGCGCGCATGGATAATTGCACTGCCCAGGTCAAGACGTTCTTCAACTACTCCCAGTAAGCCGTCGCGACATTTCACGCCAAGATAACCCGCGACCTGAGGCTTTCGCAGATCCAGATCTGCCAAAAACACTTGCCGCTCAGGTTGCCGCGCCAAGCTAAGAGCCAGATTGACTGCCGTCAGCGTTTTCCCGCAACCCGGTGTTGGAGACGTAACTGCCAGAGTCTTCCAACCTTTCAGGTCCATGGTCCGCGAGACCTCGGTCCGCAAAACATCAAACGGCCGTGCGCGCAGGTCCTTCCCGTCATAGGCGACTATTCGTTGCGATTGAAGGTGCGCAAAATCAAGTTCAACTTCCTGAACGCGATTGTCTCTCTCAACGGCATCCCCGAAGTGCGTGGCATGTCCCTGCGATTGTCCGAAGCTGATGCCGCTCCGCTGCTTCGGCTGCCCCTTTGCGCGCTCGATTGCTTGTAGGATGTTTTCCATTCAGTTTCCTTCACGCCGCGGGCGATTTTTGATGCACGATCAACGGCTAGTGACCGGCCGCGCGAAAACCAATCCCGGCTTTATCAAGCAAAGAGGAATCAAGCGGCAACCCAAGGACAATGACTGTCACCAATCCGCCGACTAGCGCCAGAAGTACAACGACACCAAGGGCGCCAGATATGACCCTAAACCTCGCTCGCATGGTATCCGCGCGCGTCGTGATGTATGGAATACAGACGATCAGATTACTGGCGACCACTCCTGACAGCTGGTGACGGCCGCGTATCGACCCATTCAACAACTCGGCCGCGACGACAGAGCCAATGCCGAGCATCATGGCTGCAGCAAAGGCTATTCCCACGACCTTGAGCCTGTTCGACTTGAGCGGCTTTTGCGGTAGCGGCGGCGATTCAAGTACCTGCAGGCGCTCGGATTGCTGGTCTCGATCAAGTTTTTCGCTGAGGCGGGCAGTCGCCAGTTTGCTGTTGGCGTCAGCAAGTCGCTTTTCAAGAGCTTCTCTTTGTCGCTTGAGCGCCTCTATGTCGTCCGCTTGTGTCGATTGAGCCTTTACCGGGGTCTCAGCCGTGTGCGTTAAGGTCTTTTCCATCGCGGCTATTCTTTTTTTCAACGCTGTCACGACGGGATGCGCGTCCGAATATACCGACAACTTCTGAATGAGTTCCGCTTTAAGTGCAGTAAGCGCAATCAATTGCGACTTCTGCTGATCTGGAACCTCAGGAATCACATCTCGCGGGCGTCGCGCAATTTCAGATATCTGGTTTTGCGTGGCCTCCAGCTTATCTTCGATGTCCTTTGCTTCGCTTGTCAGTATCTTGACAGCTTCCGTGGCTCGGCTGGTCCGCGAGCGCGCATCCTCGTTGACGATCAACGTGACGAACTCGTTTGCCACTCTCATGGCAAGTTGGCGGTCCTCGTACTCAAAGCCGACGGTAAACGCGATAGAGGGAGTGCTCTGACGCGGCTGACCCTCCATGTCTACAGGCTTGATCTGCGTACTTTGACGCATCAAGTCGAGGATTCCCGTCCGTTGCTGAAATAACCCGAACTTGTCGGCGATCGAGAGAAGATTGTCCCTGGTCATGATACGCTGCTGAATGAGCTGAATACGCTCATTGGAAGTAGCTGTGACGACCGGCCTGACGAAATCAGGAGCGATTACCTGAGATTCGACCAAAATCTTCCCCTCAGAAAGATATTTTGGTTTTTGAGTTGCCGCGACACACAGGCCGAGAACCGAAATTACGCCGAACGGCACCAGGAAATAAAAGAAACGTCTTTTAAGAATATCTATGTAGTGGCCAAAGTTCAGGCTCTGACCACGGTCCTCGCCAAGGGCGGGTTCACTGGAGCGATAGGATTCGTTTGCATCTAGTGTCTGAAGCACCGCCGTCACCTCGGTCGAATTAAATTGCTTCCCTCTTTGAGAGCGGCCGCTCATTTAAACTACGAGTGGCAAGGAAATCCAATATCTCTCTAAGATTATATAGATATTTGGTTCGAGTACAAGAAGATCGCCATTAATGATTAATGCCACATGCCGTCTTATAGAGATATACGGCCGCCGCGTGGGGCGCATCGCGTCAAAAGGTAGCGACCAAGTGCTGTACGGGTTGAATTGGAACCGAAAGGTTATCAGGTATTTTTGACTGTGACATTTGTACTTTCAGTACTTTAGTCGCATGAAGTTTCTTGATATGTATCCGATCATCCATCAAGGATGCCTCCGTCTATTTTGTTATTTGTCTTGCTGCACAATATCGCATCCTACAAGGTCTCCCAATGTACGAGGCGTTTTATGGACTACGTGAGAAGCCGTTCTCGATCTTGCCGGATCCGGATTTAATCTACTGGTGCCAAAATCACCGATTGGCATTCGCCATGCTCGAGTTTGGCGTAATGAACAGCGCCGGCTTTACCGTGATCACCGGGGAAATTGGCTGCGGGAAAACGACGCTCGTGCGCTATCTCCTGCGCAGGCTGGATGACCACGTTACGACATGCGTGATTTCCAACACACCGCGCACGCAGGATGGGTTGCTATCATGGCTCCTTATGTCCTTAAACCAGCCATTCGAGGGTTCCCATCCAGCTTTGTTCAAACAATTCCAGCGATTTTTGCATGATCAATTTGCAAGGGGACGCCGAACGATCTTGATCGTCGACGAGGCGCAGAACCTGGGTATCGAGGCGCTCGAAGAGCTTCGAATGCTATCCAACGTCAACACGGATAAGCAGCAGTTCTTGCAAATCATACTCGTTGGCCAGCCGCAGTTGAAGGATTTGCTTCGGGCGCCTCAACTTCTGCAGTTCGCGCAGCGGGTTTCATCGGATTTCCATCTCAGGCCATTGAATGCCAATGAAGTCGGCGAATACATCGATTTTCGTCTGCGAGCAGTGGACTCTCATTCGGACCTCTTTACCGACGATGCATGCAGGATCATTGCCAATACCAGCAACGGGATTCCACGTACGATCAATATTCTTTGCGATACTGCACTGGTCTACGGATTCGCTGCGGGGGCAGAGAAGATCACGGCGGAAATCGTCGATAAGGTCATTGAGAACAAGACGCAGTTCGGTGTACTTCCCTTCGGCTTGCAACCCGTTTAGGGTTACCAGGCAACCTGGATCTGCAATTGGAACGGCGCACGCATTAATCCGGCGTAATGCAAGCAGACGCCTTCCCGCGCTTTAGTGATCCCATGATAGCGCGCGCGCTCATCTTCGACGCGCAGTGCTGGGCTGATGGCCGGCCTGATCGCTCAAATGAGCGAGGTTCGTTAAGCCGCCGGTCGCACAAGAAAAAGAGGGCGGGCGCTCATCGACGACCCCTGTGCGATTTAAAAGAGCCGTTCAACCGCAATGCCAAGCGGACGCGCACGGGCGACGTTAACCGTGGGCAGGCTACTCACCACTGGTAGCGAACAGCGCCCTTACCGGCATAGCTTTGGGTGACGTTGGAGAACCCGCCTTCAAAGGTGGCGGAGAGCGAGAAGCCGCTCAGCCATTTCATTTCGGCGGAGGCGGTGACAAGTGCCGCGTCATTGGCTGGCGCGGCGCCATTGACGACAAAGGACGCGTCCGACAACGTTAGGAAACTGGCAGTGACGTTGCGATTGGTGTTGTAGTCTCGGGCCCAAGCCGCACGTCCGCGCAGCGTTAGGATTCCATCCTGCATCGCAAACGACTTGTCGACGCGAAGCCCGAGTTCGCTGCGGCTAGCGATGACATTCTTCGACGCATAACCCAGCGCGAAAGCGTTCGTGCCTACGGTCGCCTGTTCGGCATAGGTCGGCAGATCGAAGGTGGTGAACTGGCCGGCTGCGTAGGGGGTGAGCCCTATCCACGGCGTGACAAATCGGTAGCCACCTTCGACGCGTCCGGAGAAGGCGTTGGCATTAAATTTCGCACTGAGCTGGTCGATGCCGGCAACGGTCACGATGCGTTCGGTGGTTGCGTCCTGCCAGCCGTAGGCGAGCGCAGCTGAAATGTAGGCCGGGCCGACGACGTGACGAACAAAGGCGCCCGCTTGGAACAGGTCCGAGCGACCGCTTCCCAAACCGTTGGCGAGGCTGAAATTCGTACCGCCCCCCGCTAACGCAAATCCGGCAAGGGTATTTGGGGAGAAACGATAGTCGGCGCCGATGGCGACACCGCCAACGCGGTAGGTCGTCTCGTTGGATCCCAAGGTCAAGTTCCCGTCGGTGGTCTGAGAGCCGCCGAAACCTGCCGCCCATATGCTCCAATTTTGGTCGAAGCCAGCAGGGCGCCGCGGCGCTCCGTTGGAAACAGCGGCATATGCATCGCGCTCGGCGCCCGCAGACTTGCGGCCATTGGACGCATACGCACTTGCAATGTCGGTCGTTTCGGCAAACGGCATCACTGCCGACCCTGATGTCGCGGCAGAGCCGCGCCCGGCGATGAATGGATCCGTTAAGACACCCAAAAACAAGTTCATCGCATCGACGGTGCTTTGCTGCCAGCCGGTGGCAGCCTCGCCGGAGAGTTGGGTGAGCGCATTAGCCAGACCGTTACCGCTGAGCCGAAACAGCGGTGAGAAACCAGGCGGCAGGGCGCCGCCCCCGTTGAAGAAATTGTTGACCGCGTTGGCGACATTCGCCTGGTTGACGTTCAGGCCGCCGCCAGCACCCAATCCTGCCGTAAGGCTCAGGAAGACGTCGGTAGGCGTATAATCCAAGTTCGCGACAAAGCCCGGTGCAGACGAGGTGGCAGTGGCAAAAGTACCGTTCAATCCACCCGCAGCATGAAGGATGTGGTACTGTTTTTGAACGTAATCACCTGGCGCGATGGCGGCCAGAACATTGCCGCCAGAAAGCGTGGCTGTGCCGCTGACGTTCGCCAGGCTGGCAGCTTGAGGATTGATCTGCGCGACGTAGATCGCGCCGGACTGAAAGGCAAGATTGCCCAAGACCGCCATCGATGTACCGGGCGTGCCGGGCGCAAAAGTGCCACCGTTGTTGATGGTCAGGTCGGATACGGTGCCGGTACCTCCGAGGATAGCGCCCGAACGGACCGTGACACCGCTTGCTGCTGAGAGATCGCCGTCGACCAAGAGGGTGCCGATCTGCACGTCCCATGGGTCAGATTGAGAGTAGGTGCCGATCACCGTCCAAGTGGAAGGACCTACTTTGTTGAATTGCGAAAAGCCTTCGTACTGTTGGGCCGGTCCGATTAGACCAAGATCGAAGATGCCGATGCCTGTTCCCCCTAATTGAAACGTATTGTTGCCCGTGCCGGTGACCTGACCACTGATCGCAAACCCAGGTCCAAGCGTAAGCGTGTTCGCGCCGTTAACGAAGTCGATGGCAATGCCTCCGCTGCCGACGATAGTTCCTGCATTGAAGACGGCGGAATTCCCGCCGAGACTGATGCCTGTGCCCCCTACGATCGTTCCAATATTGGTAACGTTAGCCGCAGTCGCATTGATTCCCGCGATACTTCCCGAAATGGTGCCAGAATTGGAAACGGCGGCGTTAGTCGCGAAAATGCCGTATGCGCCGTCGGATATCGTCCCGGAATTGGTAACGCTAGCGGTGCCGGTGGCACTGATGCCAGTGCCGCCCGCGCCGGCCAGCACCGTTCCGGAATTGACGACGGAAGTATTTGTCGCAAAGATACCGGTGACTCCCCCCGAAATAGAGCCGGAATTGTTTACGACCGCCGTACTTGCGCTGATGCCGAATACGCTCCCCGAAATGGATCCGACATTAGTGGTGACGTTGGACGCGCTGGCACTAACGCCGATGATGCCCGATATAGTTCCGAAATTGATGATATTGGCAGCGTTCGTGGCATTTATGCCAAAGACGCCGCCCAGTACGGTCCCAAAATTGGTGAGGTTGGCCGTATCCGCGGCGTTAATGCCGAACGTCGTGCCTGCGATCGTCCCCGTGTCGAAATTGGTTACCGTGAGCGTGGCGTTATCAAATACGCCGCTCGCCCCGCCAAAGAGAAGTATCGAGTTTGTGCACGTTTGATTGGTGCCGGTCGTCGTACATTGCTGCGCAAGCGCTCCGTCGCCGCCCCAAAGTATCGCCAGCGCAACCACGCTCGCGAGGCAACCGAAGATTTTGCCGCGCTCGTGCGGCTGCCGCTTCGAAACTTTACTCATACCGTACTCTTTACTCGTCTCGCCGAGTTAATATCGGGCTCGTTCGGCTTTAATTGGTAATATTACTCGCCGTTTGCCGACTTGAGTATGGAACGGAAAAGAATCGACGCCTTTCTTGAGTTCTCGTGATATTTTCGCAACAATGAGGATCGGTCTCGGCCGGCAAGCGGAAGAGGGCGAGGGCCCGCCGCTCGAAAGCTTTAAAATGTCAGAGCGTACGCGGCATCACTTGCGCTCTGACTCGACCACCCGCAGCAAATACTCACCGTAACTGCTTTTCAGCAACGATGTTGCGAGCTCAATGAGCTCAGCACCTGTAATAAATCCCATGCGGTAGGCAATTTCTTCGGGGGAGCATATCTTCAACCCCTGCCTCTTTTCGACCGTTTGGACGAAGGTTGCGGCATCGACAAGCGATTCAAAAGTACCGGTATCCAGCCAGGCTGTTCCTCTGCCCAGGCGCTCGACACTAAGCGCGCCAGCCGCGAGATATTTGAGATTAACGTCAGTTATCTCCAACTCTCCACGAGCAGATGGTGTGATTTCGTTGGCGTAGCGAACAACGTCGTTGTCGAAAAAGTACAATCCCGTGACTGCCCAGTTCGACAGTGGGACTTTTGGTTTTTCTTCGATGCTGATTGCTTTACCAGCTGCATCAATTTCCACGACTCCATAACGCTGTGGATCATGTACTTGATACGCGAATACGGTCGCGCCGGAACTTCGGGCCGCAACCTTTCTGAGGGTCTCGGGCAGTCCATGTCCAAAATAGATGTTATCCCCGAGCGCCAGCGCAACGCGATCGCGACCGATGAAGTCCGCTCCGATCGTGAATGCCTGCGCAAGCCCTTCCGGCTTGGGTTGAACCGCATAGCTGATACGCAGGCCCCACTGAGCACCATCTCTCAGGAGACGCACGAATTGCGGATGATCATCAGGCGTGGTGATGACAAGAATGTCGCGAATTCCCGCAAACATTAGCGTTGAAAGCGGGTAATAAATCATCGGCTTGTCGTAAATCGGGAGTAGCTGCTTACTGACGCCGTGCGTGATCGGATAGAGCCTGGTGCCGCTCCCTCCAGCCAAAATGATTCCTTTTAGCATTGATGTGCATCCACACGCGCAAGTGACAGATCATCGAGACAGCAATCGAGCGCCTTCTGCCACGATGCTCGCCGGATTCGGAAAGTGCGTTCGATCTTGCCGCAATCGAGGGCAGAGCGGGCCGGTCGTCGAGCCGGAGTGGGATACTCCGCTGTCGTGATTGGCTTCAAGGTCGGTACACGATGGCCCCGCCTGGCCCAGCCGGCAAAAATTGCTTCCGCGAAACCGTACCAAGTCGTTTCACCAGCACCCGTGAAGTGATAGAGGCCCGCGAGGCCGCCACTCACAGGACCCGTAGCGTTCCTCTCCAGAATTGCGAGTATGGTTTCTGCAAGGTCCTGTGCCGCGGTCGGCGATCCATGCTGATCGTTCACGACTCCGACGGCTTCGCGCGTCTCGGCGAGGCGCAGCATCGTCTTGACAAAATTCTGACCAAAGGCACTAAAGACCCAGGAAGTGCGTATGATGACGGCGTCGGCGTAAGCATCGCGTACAGCAAATTCGCCTTCAAGTTTCGATCGACCGTAGACACTCAGCGGTGAGGGGGCGTCGTCTTCCAGGTATGGAGATGTCTTCTTGCCGTCGAACACAAAATCGGTCGAAACGTGCACAAACGGAACCATCAGTTTGGCAGCCGCCGCCGCAAGTCGAGCAGCACCGTCACGATTGACGGCGAAAGCCCTTTCGGGCTCGGACTCAGCTTTGTCGACCGCGGTATAAGCTGCAGCATTCACAATAGCCTTCGGTGCGACTGCGGTGATGATGCGCTCAATTGAGCTGACATCCTCGAGATCAAGGTCAGGCCGTCCCGCCGTCACGAGCGGTATCGCTCGTTCACCGGCAAGCGTCGTGAGCGCCCGCGCTAGTTGGCCGGTCTTGCCAACGACAAGAATGGGCTGCGGTCCAATCATCCTTGCTTCTCGCAGGCGGTTGTCATCAAACCAAGACGCTTTCCTGCATATACGCGGTTGCGCAGCGGCTCCCACCATTGACGATTTTCAAGATACCAAGTGATTGTGTGTTCAAGCCCGGTCTCGAAACTTTGCAAAGGCCTCCAGCCGAGCTCGCTATGAGCCTTTGACGCGTCTATCGCATAACGCAGATCATGTCCCGGACGGTCCGTCACAAAATTTATCAGCGATCGCCTGGGCAGTTGTCCAGGCAAGAGCCTATCCATGACATCACAAATCTGCTCAACAACTGCAAGGTTAGTGCGTTCGCTATCTCCGCCAAAATTGTATTTTTCACCGTATCGCCCGCGCTCAAGCAGGGTGACAAGTCCTCGGGCATGATCCTCGACGTGCAGCCAATCACGAATATTCGTCCCAGTGCCGTAGACTGGCAATGGCTTGCCTTCCAGAGCATTGAGTATGGTCAACGGAATAAGCTTCTCGGGGAACTGGCAAGGTCCATAGTTATTCGAGCAATTCGACACGATGACCGGCAAATCATAGGTTTTGTGCCATGCGAGCGCGAGGTGATCGGAAGCCGCCTTGCTGGCAGAGTAAGGTGAACTGGGCTGATAGGGAGTGCTCTCGCTAAACCGCCCCGAGGCCCCAAGCGATCCGTAAACTTCATCGGTCGAGACGTGCACAAAACGAAAGCGCGCGCGAGTAGCCGAAGCGAGGTGGGCATAATAGTCGCGGGCTGCTTCGAGAAGCTGATAGGTTCCGACGATATTAGCCTGGATGAAAGCGTCGGAGCCTGTGATGGAGCGATCAACGTGACTCTCGGCCGCCAAATGAATGACGGCTGTGGGTTGATAGCGGCTGAAGATGGAATCAATCGCAGCTCGATCGCAGATATCAGCTTCCTCAAATATATATCGCGAATTTGCGGCGATCGATTTGAGGGATTGCAGGTTCGCAGCATACGTGAGCTTGTCGACGTTAACGACGGAAACACCCAGGGATTCCACGAGCTGCCGACAAACCGCGGAACCAATAAACCCAGCTCCTCCAGTCACTAATACGCGCATTTCAATTTATCCATGGCCGCTCCTACTCAAAATAAGGTGGTAGCGCATTCAATAGCGGGAGAGCTTTGTCCTTGTCGGACAGAACCGCGTTACTTTCCGAAACTGGCCAATCGACGTTCAATGCAGGATCAGCCCAGCTGAGCCCCCGGTCGTGAGGGGCGGAATAAACCGCATCGACCTTGTAGAAAACCTCAGTATTGTCAACTAAAGTGCAGAACCCGTGGGCAAAGCCCGCCGGAACAAAGAGCTGGTCGCCGCTTTCTGCGGAAAGTTCGATAGCAACGTGTCTGCCGTAGGCCGAAGACGAGCGGCGCAGATCAACGACCACATCAAGGATCCGTCCTCTCAGGACTCGGACAAGTTTTGCTTGAGCGAATGGTGGAATTTGGAAATGAAGGCCGCGAATTGTCCCGGATAGAAGCGAAGACGATTGGTTGTCTTGAACAAAAACGTTTTCAAAGCCCGCGGCGAGAAAGTCCGGGCGTGCATAAGTTTCGCAAAAAAAACCGCGCTGATCAGCAAATCGCGGGCTTCGAACAAGATGAACGCCAGGTAAAGACGTAGAAAGAACATCGAGTTTCATTGACGCATTTCGATTAAGGTTGATGTGATTTAAAGTTATATCACAAGTACCATTTGATTATAAGGGGAAGTAGGACGCCTCGACGGGGTTTGACCTATTAACCGTTAATTCAACTGCGGGAACTCTCGTTCGCTTTTAAGTCGAGGTCTCTTGAATAACCCACCTTGTTTATGATAGGAAAAAGTCAGGTGCTGTCTTGTTTTAGGGCTCAAACGCACGGGCCGATCCTGGAATGGACCAGGCTCGCCGAAGCGACTCAATCTTGCGGAGTGAGTGACGTTTGAATTAATGTTTTTTCTCCAATTAATAAATATCATTCTGAAGTTAGCGTATTGGAGGCGTAATGTCTCATGAGTCTGGCGGTGCGACGATGCTGAGTGCGCTTGAGCAAGCCGTCGCGAAATCTTGGCGCAGCGTTTTGCGTGCGCAGGACATCGGGCCTGACGATAATTTTTTCGATCTCGGTGGTGATTCACTCCAGCTTCTGGCTGTGCATTCCAATCTACAGAAGACGCTAGATGTGGAAGTCGCGGTCGTCGATCTGTTTGAATTCACGACGGTGCGTCGCTTGGCCGCGCACCTAGCAAATATCACGAACATCGAGCCTTTGGTTTCCGAAAGTCGGAAACAAGGAGAAAGGCAGCGGGCAGCATTTGCCAGGCTGCGCCAACACCGAACTGGCAATTCATATGAACGATAGCAGTCCCCGGTTGGATGGCATTGCCATCATTGGCATGGCGGGTCGTTTTCCCGGCGCGCAAAATGTAGGCGAATTTTGGCGAAATCAGCTCGATGGCATCGAGTCCATTTCTCACTTTCGTGTCGAGGACTTGGAGGTCCCGAACGCGGCCGAACTAGCTGCCAATCCGAATTATGTCAGGGCGCGATCGGTTCTTGAGGATGTAGATCTTTTTGACGCGGAGTTTTTCGGGATCCTTCCGCGCGAAGCTGCGCTGATGGACCCTCAGCAAAGATTGTTCCTCGAAAGCTGCTGGCAATGCTTTGAGGATGCCGGATACGATCCGTCAACTTGTGGCGAATCTGTTGGCGTTTATGCCGGCGCAGGCATGTGTACCTACTTCTTGTCGCGGGTATGTGCGGAGCCGAACTTTATTGAGAAATTCACCGGCGGTTATCAGGTCGCCAATTATTTGGAAATGATGGGTAATAGCCCGGATTTTCTGTCTACACGGGTATCCTACAAGCTTAATTTGCGCGGTCCAAGCTTCACCATTCAGTCGGCCTGTTCAACCTCGTTGGTCGCGGTTACGCAGGCTTGCCAAGCCTTGCTTACATATCAGGCCGATATGGCGTTGGCAGGCGGTACTTCGATCACATTTCCACAAAAGCGCGGCACCCACTATCAGGAAGGTGGGATGACGTCGCCCGATGGCAGTTGTCGAGCATTCGACGCCGATGCGAAGGGCACCGTTTTTGGTAGCGGCGTGGCCGTGGTGATGTTGAAGCGCCTGGAAGATGCGCTTCGCGATGGGGACCAGATCTATGCCGTGATCTCCGGGTTTGCCGCCAACAATGACGGCTCGACAAAAGTAGGCTACGTCGCACCAAGCATTGATGGGCAAGCCCGAGTCATTTCCCTGGCCCATGAAACCGCGGGAATCGATCCAGCCAGCATAGGATACATCGAGGCACACGGGACAGGCACGCCCCTAGGTGATCCTATCGAACTTGCCGGTTTGACGCAGGGCTTTCGAGCGCGCACCGCAAAGACGCAATTCTGCACGATTGGAACGGCAAAAACCAATGTAGGTCATCTCGATGTTGCGTCGGGCGTAACTGGATTGATCCACGCCTCGCTTATCGTTCAGCATGGGATTTTTCCCCCCACTTTGAATTTCAAGAAGCCGAATCCCAACTTTGATTTCGAGAATAGCCCCTTTCGCGTAAATGTTTCGAAGTCTGAATGGAAGGCAAACGGGGTTCCTCGCCGCGCCGGGGTAAGTTCCTTCGGGGTGGGGGGTACCAACGCCCACGTCGTGATCGAGCAGGCGCCCGAGCAGCCGACTTCTGAAAAAACAGAAACATCACAACTGCTCGTTATCTCAGCGCGTTCCGAAGCGGCCCTCGACCGGGCCAGCGAAAATCTTGCCGAATTTCTCAAGGCAAATTCTGGCGTCAGACTATCGGATGTTGCTTGGACGCTTCAGGTCGGGCGTCGAGCCTTCGCGTGCCGCCGGACTGTAGTTGCAAATACCGTCGGTGAAGCGATCGACGCGTTGGTGCGGCGGGATCGTCAGAAGGTTCAGACGCGGTTGCGGCCGATTAAGGATGCTGACGTCAGTTTTCTTTTCCCGGGTCAGGGGTCTCAGCATCCTGATATGGGGCGCGAAGTTTATGAGAATGAGCCTACTTTCCGCAAAGTAGTCGATCGCTGCGCCAAGATTTTGGAGCCGCATCTGGGTTTGGATTTGCGAGAGTTTCTTTACCCGACCGAGGCCACCAAGGATGAGGCGAAGCGGCGGATCACCGAGACAATCCTCGCTCAGCCGGCAATCTTTGTCGTCGAGTACGCGCTCGCACAGCTATGGATGAGCTGGGGGATTCGCCCGCAGGCGATGGTTGGACACAGCGTGGGCGAATTTGTCGCAGCGTGTATCTCCGGCGTGTTCTCGCTCGAGGATGCGCTTGAATTGGTTGCGACGCGCGGACGGCTGATGCAAGGCATCCCGCCAGGTGGGATGCTCTCTTTGAGATTGCCCGAATCCGAGGTTGTCGGAAGACTGAATGGAACGCTGTCACTGGCGGCCGTAAATTCAGCCGCGCTATGCGTAGTGGCGGGGCCCCTTGATGAGCTCGAACAATTTGAGCGGAGCCTTACGAGCGAGGGAATTGCATGCAGCAGGTTGGTGACTTCGCATGCGTTCCACTCTGCAATGATGGATCCGCTGATTGAGCCATTTGCTGCCGTTGTAGCGAAAATGAAAATGAACGCTCCACGGATCCCTTACGTGTCCGGCGTTACCGGAACCTGGATCACAGAACGCGAGGCGACCGATCCGGCTTATTGGGCGCGGCATATGCGTCAACCGGTGCAGTTCGCTCGGGCCGTATCCGAACTTCGGAAGAATGCAAACGCAATTCTCCTCGAGGTTGGGCCCGGCAATGTGCTGGGCACCTTGGCCCGTCAACAGGCCGGAGTCTCCGCTGAGCAGGTCATTGTGTCTTCGCTATCCGGCAGCCACACGGGAGCCGGAGATTCGGCCAGTCTACTTAAGGCTGTTGGCTCGCTTTGGCTTGCGGGTATCAAGCTGGATTGGTCTGCCTTGTGTCAAGGCGATCGTCGGCAACGTCTATCGCTCCCGACTTATCCATTCGAACGCAAGCGCTATTGGCTGGATGAGCCTGACAGCTCCGACAATGCCAAATCGAACTTGCGCAACGAAAACCTTCAATCATCGCCCGATACGCCTTCTCAGATGTATCAAGAGAGAAAAGTCATGAACATAGTAGCTCAGGCAGCGCCGGTCGCAACAGTAGCCAGCCGCACGCCACGAATTCGCGCGCAACTGACGGAAATTTTTGAAGAACTGTCGGGTATGGATTTATCGGAGGTCGATGGCGCTTCCACATTCCTTGAGATGGGCTTCGATTCTCTTTTCCTGACTCAGGTGACTCAGGCGATTCAAACCAAATTCGGCCTGAAGGTTACGTTTCGTCAGCTTCTCGGAGATGAAGCCACGTTCGATGCCCTTGCTGGTTATTTAGATCGTAACCTCCCTGCCGACGCGAATCCCGAACCAGTTGCGCCAGTTTTGGCGGCCGCCACGGACACCGATGTAACTGGATCGTCCTCCCCATCCATCGCGCCATCTGCACCTGTTTTCACCAGCGATGACACCGCATCTCGGGGCTCGGTCGAGCGCTTGATGCACGAGCAACTACAGGCCATGAATCAGTTGTTTGCGCGGCAATTGGACACGCTGCGCGGCGTTCCGGCGAACTCCGCGCCTGCGTTACCGCGCGCGACCGTTGTTCCGCCGGCTGAGCCAACACGCCCGGCGGCAAGCGCAGCACCGACAAAATCTGAAGCCGCGCCATCTGCGGAGCCATCCAAGCCGTTTGGACCTTATAAGCCGCCGCAAAAAGGGGGAGGAAGCGAAGGATTAACAGAAAGCCAGACTTCCCACCTCGGGGTTCTCATTGAGCGCTATACCAAGCGGACTCCCAAGTCTAAGCAATTGATCCAAAAAAATCGGCGGTCTCTCGCTGATCCGCGAGTGGTGTCCGGCTTTCGTTCGCTATGGAAAGAGATGACTTATCCTCTCGTCACGGATCGCTCGAAGGGATCGCGCCTGTGGGACATTGACGGCAACGAATATATCGACATCGTCAATGGATTTGGTTCGATCATGCTTGGCCACCGGCCCGATTTTGTCGAGGCCGCAATTGAGAAACAGCTGCACGAAGGATTTGAAATTGGGCCGCAGTCTCCTTTGGCAGGAGAAATCGCGGAAATGTTCTGCCAGATGACCGGCAACGAGCGCATGACGTTCTGCGACACCGGGTCTGAAGCAGTGATCGCGGCCATGCGCGTGGCGCGTACGGTGACGGGTCGAAACAAGGTCGTTTTCTTCTCAGGCGACTACCATGGCATGTTCGACGAGGTGCTCGTCAAGGGATTCAGGAACAAGGAAGGCAAGCCTCAATCCGTACCGATCGCTCCGGGTATTCCCCGGGAAAACGTGACCAATATGATCGTGTTGGATTATGGAACACCGGAATCACTCGAGTGGATTCGCAAAAACGCCCACGATCTCGCGGCGGTAATCGTCGAGCCGGTCCAAAGTCGTCACCCGAGTCTGCAGCCGGTCGAGTTTCTCAAAGAGATTCGGAAGATTACCGAACAAGCAGGAACTGCTTTTGTATTTGACGAAGTTATTACGGGTTTCCGTGTGCATCCAGGTGGCTGCCAGGCGCTGTTCGGTATTCGGGCCGACCTTGCGACCTATGGAAAAGTTGTTGCAGGCGGGATGCCAATTGGGATTCTCGCCGGCAAGTCGCGCTTCATGGACGCTCTTGACGGAGGAGCGTGGCAATTCGGGGACGACTCCTTCCCGGAAGTTGGCGTTACTTTCTTTGCGGGCACGTTCGTTCGCCATCCGCTCACGCTGGCTCCTACCAAGGCAGTGTTGATGCACCTCAAGGAGGAAGGTCCGTCTCTGCAGGAGGGGCTAACCAAGCGTACCGAGCAAATGGTCAAAACGCTCAACGAGTTCTTGCAGCAACGAAACGTGCCGACAAAAATTGAGAATTTTGGAAGTGTTTTCTATGTCTCATTCCCGGCGGACGATCGCCTGGCAGGTCTTTTCTATTTTTATATGAGAGAAAAGGGAATTCATATTCGGGAAGGATTCCCATGCTTCCTTACGACCGCTCATTCCGATGCGGACATTGAAGAAATCGTTCGAAGGTTCAAGGAATGCATCATCGAGATGCAGGAGGCGCAGTTTCTGACGGCTTCCACCAGCCCAAACGAATCTGCCCCGATGGCCGATCATTCGCGGGGGCCCTTGGCCGCTCCGATGACGGAGGCCCAGCGCGAGATTTTTCTGGCTGCCATGCTTGGCGAGGACGCTTCCCGCTCGTTTAACGAATCTTTTAACTGGTACGTGCGCGGCCCTTTGAATGTTGGTGCGCTGAGAGAGGCGGTGAATGCTGTTATTTCACGCCACGATGCGCTTCGTGCCACGGTTGACCCGGACGGCAGCAATCTGCGCTTCGCGCCAGAGCTGAAGCTGGAGATTGCCTTGCGCGACCTGACTGGATTCGAGCAGTCTTTGCGGGATCAAGAGCTGAAGCGCATCCTGGCGGAGGATGCACATACAGCATTCGATCTGGCGAACGGGCCGCTGGTGCGCGCTCAACTTCTGAAGTTGGAGCCTGACTTTCACGCCTTGCATTTCACATCGCATCACATTGTCTGTGATGGATGGTCAACGAACGTCATCACTGACGAGCTTTCGAAGTTGTATGCAGCGAAGCTGGAAGGTCGTGCGTCCGAGCTGCCCCCGGCCATTCCATTTAGCAAATATGCGCAATCCCAAATCGAAGCGCAAAAGTCCGCCGAGTACGCAGCGTGCGAGTCTTATTGGCTAGGCCTTTTTAAGAACATTCCGCCTCCTCTCGAACTCCCGTTGGACCGGCCGCGTTCGTCAATCAAGACTTATGCTGGGGCAACCTACCGTACGTATATCGGCACGGAGTCCTTGAGCAAGATAAAGCAGCTGGGCTCAAAGAATGGCTGCACGCTGTTCGTGACTCTGTTGGCCGGGTTTCAGACGGTCCTCCACCGCCTTTCCAACCAGAATGATATCGTTGTTGGCATACCGACTGCCGCCCAATCGCTGGTTGAAGGCGGGAATTTGGTGGGGCATTGCGTCAACTTCCTTCCCATCTATGGGCAATTTTCAAATGGGCTGGCGTTCTCCAAGTTGCTCGCGCAGATGAAGAAGTCGTTGCTCGATGCCTACGAACATCAGACCTATACCTATGGTACCCTGGTTCGGAAACTCGCCATCCCACGTGATCCGAGTCGCCTGCCGTTGATGGAGGTCCAGTTCAATCTGGAGCGGCTCGGGGCAGGGGGGGCATTTGCCGGAGTTGAAACAGAAGTCGATCCCAATCCCAAGAGTGCGGTTAATTTCGACATCTTCTTGAACGTCGTCGAGTCAGATCGGGGCCTTAAGCTCGATTGTGACTACAACACCGACTTGTTCGACGAAGTAACGATTGCTTCCTGGCTCCACTCACTGGAAGTTCTTTTGCTGTCTGCCCAGCCAGATTCGGCCCAGGCCGTGGATGCCCTTCCAATGGACGCAGGTCCAGCGAACGAGAGCAAAACGGGGCATCTCTCGGCGGTCGATCAGAAGCTGTTCGCTCAATGGAACGACACGGCTACTGATTATCCGCGAGACAAGTCAATCGTTCGCGTGTTTGAGGAACAAGTTGCGCAATCTCCAGAGTCAATAGCGGTCGTGTCGGATGACCGGTCGCTTACCTATCGTGAGCTTGATGCACAAGCCAACCAGCTCGCCCATCATCTTCTTGATCTCGGCGTCAAGCCGGAAGAGATGGTGGCAATTTGCTTTGAACGCTCGGTGGATTTGATCGTCGCGATAGTTGGCATTCTCAAGGCCGGCTGCGCGTACGTCCCTCTCGATCCGAAACTTCCGAAGAGCCGTGTAGATTACATTCTCGCAGACACGGGGGCGCGTTTCCTGGTAACGCAGAAAGCGCTGGTTGATCTCGGGCTCTCTGTCTTGAATACATCCATCATCGCACTTGATGATCCGACCTCGCCGGTTCGCTCGGCCAGTAATGCCAATCCGGCATCGTCGCCAGCAGCGGAAAATCTCGCCTATACGATGTACACATCGGGATCGACGGGACAACCGAAGGGCGTATTGGTCGAACACCGTTCGGTCGTGCGGCTCGTCAAAAATACGAACTACTGCAGCTTCGGACCGCAGGAGGTCTTCCTCCAGTTCGCGCCGATTGCTTTCGATGCCTCAACCTTCGAGGTCTGGGGAGCGCTCCTGAATGGAGCCACTCTTGTTGTTCTTCCGGCGCAGCCCTTATCGTTAGAAGATCTTGGGCGCGTCATTCGCAAGCGAAAAGTCACAACCCTCTGGCTGACGGCGGGGCTGTTCCATTTGATGGTAGAGCAGCATCTCGAGGATTTGCGTCCCTTGCGTCAACTTTTGGCAGGTGGCGATGTGCTCTCACCTTGGCATGTCCGCCAAGTGCTCGAGAAGCTGCCAAATCTACGCTTAATTAACGGCTATGGGCCGACCGAAGGCACAACCTTTACATGTTGCTACACGTTTGAGGGCGGCAAAGAACTGCTCGATCCGGTGCCCATCGGTTATCCGATTTCGAATACCCGCGTTTTCATTCTGGATCGCGATATGCAATCGGTTCCGATTGGCAAGACCGGCGAGTTGTTTATCGGCGGTGATGGGATCGCGCGCGGCTATCTGAATAGCCCGGAGCTGAATGATGCGAAGTTCATCACACGTTTGACGTCCTCGGGAGCAGTTGAACGACTTTACCGGACAGGTGACCTGGCACGGTTCCTGCCGAGCGGTGCGGTTCAATTTCTCGGTCGTAACGATAACCAGGTCAAGCTTCGCGGATATCGAATCGAGCTCGATGAGATCGAGGCCGTGTTACGTCGCCATCCGACCGTGCGGCAGGCCTGCGTCATCGCCGAACGTGCGGGTACGGCGGTCACGCGACTGATTGCTTACTATGTGGCAGCAGAAGAAACCGCTTCCACCGATTCCGCGATACGTGAGCACTTAAGATCAAATCTGCCAGAATATATGGTGCCGAACGCGATCGTCGCGCTGGAGGTCCTTCCGCTCACAGCAAATGGTAAAGTGGATCGGGCAAAACTTCCCGCGCCGCAGACCGCTACGAAGTCGGACAAATATGTTGTTCCGAATACCGCACGAGAGAAGCTGATTGCCGACATCGTCAAGGAGGTTCTTGGTATTGAGCGTGTGGGCTTGACGGACAACTTGTTTCAACTTGGTGCCGATTCACTGCACGTATTCCAGATTACCTCGCGTGCGGTGAAAGCAGGTCTTCCGATTACCCCAAGGATGGTGCTGCAATTCCGAACGATCCAGGATGTACTCGCCGAACTAGACAAGTCCGAATCCGTTGTCACCAAACCGACGCCTACAATAACTCGCGTAGCAAGGCAAAAATATCGTGTTGGTGGCAACGCTGAGTGAATCACGGAATTGCAAACAGGATGAAAGCGCTGGTTGATCATTATCTATACCTGCTGGAGCAACTTGCAGCCTCGCCGGAGATTGCCTACAGTGAAATAGGTCTGCTGCGCCCGGACTTGTACAGGCAGATTGTTCACGCATGGAATGATACGGATAGGGAATACGCATCGGACAAGACGATCCATATGCTCTTCCAGGAACAGGCGATAAAGACGCCTGACAAAACAGCATTGATCTACGGAGAAAACAAACTGACCTATAAAGCACTAAATGAAAGGAGCAACCAATTAGCCAGACATATCAGGTCACACTATCGGGCCCACACAAACACCAGCCTGCAACCCGATACCCTGATCGCCCTCTGCCTGGACAGAAGCCTGGAGCTGGTAATAGGTATCTTAGGCATACTGAAAGCCGGTGGGACCTATGTGCCTATCGACCCCGGCTATCCGCAGGATCGCATTGACTACATCCTGGAAGATACCAACACCATGCTGGTGCTGACCCAGCGTCACATAACAACAACACAACTCCCTTCTGACAAAGCGCTGTACATCGACCTGGACGAAAACCTCTACCAGGAAGAGGATACGACAGATCTTCCCCCATACAGCAGTGCGGAGGACCTGGCCTACGTGATCTACACGTCAGGCACGACAGGCAGGCCGAAAGGAGTGATGATAACCCACCGGGCGGTGTGTAACTAT
>Ga0207675_100001879_pt1 | contig 21004 bp, 16 predicted proteins | sample KBSSwiS42_FD_184305 | JGI IMG/M metagenome (GOLD analysis project Ga0207675, IMG submission 184305) | Switchgrass rhizosphere microbial communities from Kellogg Biological Station, Michigan, USA - KBS Switchgrass S4-2 (SPAdes) (version 2) | ecosystem: Host-associated > Plants > Roots >...
AACCGTAAGAGTTTTGGTTGCACGTCGAGCGGCAAATCACCAACTTCGTCGAGGAAGAGAGTCCCGCCCGCGGCAGCACGAATCACGCCAGCTGAGTCCGAAACTGCACCAGTAAATGCTCCGCGTCGATAACCAAATAGATAACCTTCAGAAAGTTCTTTTGGCACGGCCGTGCAATTGAACGGCACGAACACCTTTGCTCGGCGCGAAGAGATCGCGTGGATCGCACGGGCCACAAGCTCCTTGCCCGTACCTGATTCGCCTGTCACCAGGACGGTGACGTCTGACGAACGAATCTTGTGTACCTCTTCGACGAGTTGAGTCATTGCCGGACTCGAATGGATGAAGCCAGGCATCAAGCTCGTACCGGTGAGTTCGTCGGACTGTTCACTACTACCAGACTTATGCGCACCCGCTCGCAGTGCACAAACATCCATTCCCAACTCGACAACTCTCAACAACGGTTCAATGGCAACGCCCTTTGGGAGAGCCGATCGGTTTCGTGGCGCAAGATACAGAAACGCTGGTGGTGCGTTAGATGATTTCAACTGGATCACTTCGGCATCTTGTTTTTTGCAATAACGTTCACGGGCCGTCTCTTCCTGAAGTGATGTGATGTCAGCGGCAATTTTTGCGCTCTCGGCGGGCGAGCATCCCATGGTTATAACAACGCGAGGATGATTCTGTTCGCCCTTTTCTGCAATCAATACTCTTTGTGCGCCGGTCTCCTGGCGCATCACTGCCGCGAGTTCGCGAAGTAACAATTCACGAGAGGCGACCGCTTCAGCCAGTCTGAGTGTTAACAGCTGCGTGAGTGCCGATTGTTCCTGGGTTCTTTCTGGAGTAACGCGTGAAAGATCGCGCAACTCTTCTTCCGTGCGAGAGAAATCCAACTTCGCACCCAGCTCACGAAAAGCGTTGAGTGCCCGGGAAAGATGTTCGCCAGCGCGATCAGGCATGATCGTGGCATACGCTCGGCCTAGCTCAAGGTGAGCGCGCGCTGAGCGGTAACGATCCCCAAGCATGTCGAAGATTGAGACGCTGCTACCAAAGTGTTGAGCGGCAGATGAAGCATCGGAGCGAGCCATTGCCAGCATTCCATGAAGCCGATGAGCTTCACCGGAGAATCCTAAGTCGGTTGACGAATCGGTTGTTTCTTCACTGACCTGGTGCAATAGACGTGAACACTCATCCAACTCTCGAGTCAACAAATACGATTCGGCAGCGATCAAGCGCGATTCACAAATCGCCTGGCGGTCACCAATCGTTTCGGCCAGCGCTAAGGACTCTTGAGAGTTAGCTAGTGCTTTTGTTGGATCAGCGATGGCCAGATAACAACGGGCCAACGTTCGCAGGGCCTGACCTGCGTACCATTTGTTTCCGTTCTCAGTGGCCAAAGAAACGGCGCGACTCAGGTAGTCCTTAGCTTGATCTAAATCACCGCGAAGCATGTGAAGTTCACCGAGGGAGTCCAAAATCATCGGTACTTTCGCACCGCGCTCGTCGACTTCCGTGGCCAACGATAGAGCGCGTTCCAGTGCTTCCTGGGCGCGATCCCATTGGCCGATCAGGATCAGGTTGATACCGAGATTGTTGTAGCCGTCGGCCGCGTTTGTTTTGTGATCAGTGCGTTCGTAATAGGTGATCGCCTTCTTAAGGTAGTCGATGCCTTCTTGCGGTCGCTTCAGAAACCAGCAGGCACCGGCCATGTTCGCGTATGTCCGGCCCAGAACGTATGCGGCGGGATGATCTCCAATGAGCTTGAGAGCCTGTTCGAGGTTTTCGAGACCCGACTCGTAATTGCCTTCCTGTATGTCGGCAACCCCAACCCCAAAGTACGACTCAGCCAGGCCGCGCCATTCACCACTTTGCCGAAAATTCTCAAGCGCTCGCTGCGCGTAGTCGCGAGCAATTGGGTATTCGCTGATTGTTCGGTAAGTTCGCGACAGGGCTAAGTAGATGTGCCCTAGATTGGCCGCCCCGCTCTCGGAGTAGTCGCGCAAGGTCGACTTGAGCATCGCAATCGCCTTGGGATGGTCGCCGTTATAGTTATACCCCAGGCCAATCTGGACTCTTAGATAGCTAACGGTTTGATCGTCGAGTTTCGTGCGTGACTCCGGGGTTTCGTACATCGCAACGGCCGCGAGCGAGTCGCGATAATGTCCCTGTTGTTCCAACGCTGTCGACAAGGCACAACGCGCCAAGGCCAAAACAGCGGAGCTATTGCGTGCTGCTGAGATAATTAGAGTAAGTCGTTCCTTCGCCTCGGTGGATAAACCCTGATCGAGTAGCGAGCGGACTTCATCCAGTTCGCCCATGAGCGATTGAGTCGAAGGTCGCGAGCGCGAGCTTAATCTAACGCGCGCATCTGCGAGATCAACGACACCGCGGTCAGCTGATGTATTTCGGTCGGGACCTTTTGAGCCCGGACCCACACGTTTATCCATTCAGGATCAGATAAAAGCTCAATTGAGCTTAGTTTTCACGATGCGTTGTAATCGGTAGGAAGGGACTGCCGTAAACTGCCTAAAACGCTGCTGTGCCACTTAACAACAATTCGTCGAGGAATTTAGCACAGGACATGCTGCGCGTACAGTTAACTGATCACTAAATTGGTTAGTTTCTAGCCAGATCGATGGGGCTTCTGATATCGGAGGCTTACTTGTTTGCTGATCCGGGACAGATCGCGGTTTTCGCTGGGAATCCCTTGATCTGGATCAGAAATGCCCGGGTGGCTGGGTAATGAAGAACCATTCCACCGAGAATTGTTTCAACTGAATCAGAGATAATGAGCCTACATTGACCCCCTGAATCCCAACAACTTTAATATCGCAGCGATTTACGCGGTGATTTATGTCGGCACCTCGCCTTGACACTCCTCGGGGGTGGTCGCTATCCTCTCCGTTTCCGTACGCAGCGCGGAACTTCACCTAGGGCATATGTTTGAGTCGCTTTCGGACAAATTAAAGCGGACACTGAAGAATCTGCGCGGCGAAGGGGTTCTGACCAAGGAGCACGTTGACGCCGCGCTGAGGGAGATTCGTCTCGCCTTACTAGAGGCTGACGTCAACTATAAAGTCGCAAAAGACTTTATTGCTTCAGTTAAGGAAAAAGCTGAAGGTCAGCAGGTTTGGCAGGAACTGAAACCGTCGGAACAAGTCGTAAAGATTGTCTTCGACGAATTGGTTGAGCTATTAGGCGGGCAATCGTCTCGTCTGGTTTTCACCAAGCAGATGCCTAACACCGTAATGGTAGTTGGTCTGCAAGGTTCCGGTAAAACTACCTCGACAGGCAAGATTGCTCGTTGGCTTGCTGCAAACCAGGATCGAAAGCCGTTGTTGCTTTCGGTCGACGTTTACCGACCTGCCGCGCGCGAGCAGCTGAAAGTAATTGCCAGGGCGACTGGCCAACAGATCTTTGAATATCCGGAAACAAACGATCCGCTGACCCTGGTTCGAGAAGCTCACAAGCATGCTCAGCAAACAGGTTTCGATACGCTACTTATCGACACCGCTGGTCGGCTCCATATCGACGACGAGTTAATGGAAGAGCTCGTTACGATTAAGAACGAGACTCATCCGGTTGAAATCCTGTTTGTCGCCGATGCGATGACGGGTCAGGACGCCGTGCGATCCGCTGAGGAGTTTCATCGTCGAGTTGGAATCACTGGTGTGATTCTGACGAAGATGGACGGTGACGCTCGCGGTGGTGCTGCTCTTTCCATCAAACAGGTAACCGGTCAGCCGGTGAAGTTTGTTGGTGTGGGCGAGCGTTACGATGCGCTTGAGCCGTTCTATCCGGATCGTGTTGCTCAACGAATTTTGGGAATGGGCGACGTCCTATCGCTGATTGAAGAAGTACAGTCGAAAGTCGATCAATCAGAAGCTGAAGAGCAGCTCAAGAAGTTACAAAAGAACGAATTCACGTTAGACGACTTTCGTTCTCAGCTACGCCAAGTAAAGAAACTAGGTTCTTTCTCAAAGATCATGAAGCTCCTTCCAGACCAGCTTTTGGGTGGTTTTGGAATGCCTCAACTTAACGACGAACAGTCGAAGCTGATGGAACAGGAACTCAAGCGTACCGAGGCGATTATCGACTCGATGACGTGGGCCGAGCGAGCTGATCATCGGATATTGAACGCAAATCGTCGTCGTCGGATCGCACGCGGTTCGGGGACGACTGTTGCGAGTGTCAATCAGCTCATCAAGCAATACACGGAGATGCGGCAGATGATGCGCCAGCTTTCCAGTTCCGGCCTCTTCGGCGGCGGCGGACTGAAAAGCAAGATGATGCGAAAGATGACCGGGATGCCGGATATGAGTGGCTTTGGTGGTGATGCGGGTGAATTGCCCGGTTTGCCATCTGGTCCGCCAAGAAAGAAGTTAAAGAACAAAAAGAAAAAGAAGAGACGAAAGTAGATTCCATCGCGAGGTGGATCTGTTCTGAAGGAGGAACGATTTGTTAGCAATTAAGTTGATGCGCACTGGCGCCAAAAAGAGTCCGTCATACCGAGTGGTTGTGAAGGAGAAGCAGTCAAAACGCGATGGCGCGTATTTGGAAAATCTGGGCACTTACAACCCGACTCGAAATCCTGCCGAGATCAAGCTGAACTTGACTCGAGTGAACTACTGGATCGAAAAAGGCGCACAGCCGACCGTTACTGTCAGTCAACTAATTAAAGCTTCAGCGAAAGCGGCGCCCGCTACTGCTGCCGACGGCCAATAATCATTCCGGTGACAAAGAGCAATGCGTGATGCCATAGAGTTAATTGTTAAGGCACTCGTGGACGACACCGAGAGCGTAGATGTCCGCGAGATAGAACAGCGCAATGGCTCAACGTTGATTGAAGTTCGCGTAGGCCCAGGCGATGTCGGAAAGATCATCGGCAAGCAGGGAAAAACGATCCGAGCGTTAAGGTCCCTGGCGAGAATCGCAGGTGGTAAAACAAATCGACGCTGTCTATTAGAAATCGTCGAATGACTTCACCGAAGAGCGACAGCGCGGATTCGTTGGTTAGTGTCGCGAAAGCTGTAAGAACCAGGGGTTTGAAAGGCGAAATCGTCGCCGAACTTTTGACAGACTTTCCTGAGCGTTTCGAAGGTCTCACAAGCTTGATTGCGTTGGCGCCTGGCGGTGATCGACAAGCGGTCGAACTAGAGGACTTTTGGTTACAGAACGACCGGATCATCTTCAAGCTCGCAGGCGTCGACACCATTGAGGCGGCCGAAGCGTTTCGAGAGTACGAGTTCTGTGTTCTTGATGAAGAGCGCGTAGCGCTGGAGCAGGACGAGTATTACGACTTTGAACTTATAGGCTGCGAAGTGTGGCTCATCAACGGCAGCAGGATTGGTAAAGTTCAGTCGGTTTTGAAAACAGGCGGTACTGAAATACTGCTAATTGACGCAGATGACAGCAGCGAAGTTATGGTGCCACTGGCCAAATCGATCGTTGTGGAGATCGACGTCACGGATAAGAAGATTTTGATTGACCCACCAGAGGGTCTGCTTGAGTTGTCATAGCTCTTTGATCGGTGCCGGGGAAGTCGAACCGGTCACCAAGTGAATAGGCAAGAGAAATGCTACGCATCGACATCATCACGATCTTTCCCGATTTTTTTCGTGAGGTTGTCGATTACGGCATTGTAAGACGTGCACGCAAAAGCGGCTTGGTCGATGTTATCGCTCACGATCTGCGTCAATGGACCAGCGATAAACATCACAGCGTCGATGATCGTCCGTTTGGCGGTGGCGATGGGATGGTGCTGAAACCCGAGCCTTTGTTTGCCGGGGTGGAGGCACTAACCGGTGCCGGGCGTCGAGAGGATCTGCCAACCAGTACCTGCGTGATTTTGCTTTCACCGCAGGGTCGTGTCTTTTCCCAAGCGGTCGCCCAAGAAATGGTCCAGGAGGCAAAGCAGATCGTTTTGTTGTGCGGACGGTACGAAGGCGTTGATGAGCGTGTCGTGGAAGCATTGGTAACCGATGAAATATCGATCGGTGATTATGTCTTGTCGGGTGGAGAGCCGGCCGCGTTAGTCGTGGTTGACTCATTGGTAAGACTATTACCCGGAGCTCTTGGTAGCGAGACTTCAGCGGTCTTTGAGTCGTTTTCAGAAGGGCTACTTGATTGTCCGCACTATACGAGACCACCTGACTTTCGTGGAATGAAAGTGCCCGACGTGTTGTTAAGTGGCAATCATGCTGAGATTGAACGTTGGAGGCGAGAAGCGGCTTTAGCGAAAACGCGTCGTAATCGTCCTGACTTATTGAAATAGTTTTGACTTTAGGAGCGAGTGTTCGTAATTAAAGTGTCGCCGCTCGAAATTAGGAGTACGGAAAATGAATCGATTAGACAGAATTGAAGAGACGCAGTTGCGGAAGAACATTCCTCGGTTTCAGCCGGGCGATACGGTTCGCGTACATGTCAGGATCAAAGAATCCGAAACGAAAGAAAGATTGCAGGCTTTCGAGGGTGTTGTGATTGCGCGCAAACATGGCGGTGCAAGAGAAACGATCACCGTTCGCAAGACTAGTTTTGGTGTTGGAGTTGAAAGGATCTTCCCACTTCACGCGACGATCATCGATCACATTGACCTGGTCAAGAGGGGACGTGTGAGGCGTGCAAAGCTTTACTACCTGCGAGGACTTCGTGGTAAGGCCGCCAGAATTCGAGAGCGCGATACTCGTGGACACCAAAACGACGATAGCCAGGCGGCAGCGGCAAAAAAATAGCCCTGCTAAACCAATAGGTTCTCGTACAGCGCAAGACGTAAAAGCGAAGTGTGGAGCGGGCATTCGACGTGGATGCCCGCAACATCCTTCGCTTTATTTTTAGACTGACCACTGCGAGATCCTTACGTCGTTTTAAGGAGCCGGTCTTAACTAACGATGATAAGGAACCTTAACGTGGGTGACACACTTACGGGATAGAAAAGACTTACGTAGGTCGTAGCCCGACGAAACGATCAGAACTCGACCTTTCCCCCTCTGGTCTCGTTTTCAACCACACACCGCGAAATAGCCCAAGACGGGAGTGGACTTAACAAGTGCACGAGCTTTCGGACCGACTGGCCCAAGAAGCCGCGAAGGCTTTATCATGCTGCATTAAGTCTTTCGTGCTCAGTTGAGCGTCAAAAGGTGGTAACTTCCATGTTGGCCCGCCAGCTGCGCGACAACGCACCTGGCCTTTTACGAGGTGAGTCCTTCAAGAACCACTAGCGAGCCAATTCGACCATGCGCATAGCCATTCTGGGAACAAGAGGCATTCCTGCAAGCTACGGTGGTTTTGAGACGTTTGCAGAGCATCTGTCGACTCGACTGGTAGCTCGTGGGCATCAGGTTACGGTCTATTGTCGCGCTCACTACGTATCTCCCAGACAACTAGAGTTTCACGGCGTACGCCTCGAGGTTCTGCCAACAATAAGGCACAAATACTTCGATACTGTTGTTCACGCTTTTCTTTCTGCGCTTCATGCAGTTCCCAAACGGTTCGACGTCGCTTTGATCTGCAACGCGGCAAACGCACCGTTCGCACCAATCCTCCGTCTGACGGGCACTCCAGTCGCAATCAACGTTGATGGCCTTGAGCATAAGCGCAAAAAGTGGGGCAGGCTTGGTCGCCATTATTATCGGGTTGCTGAATACCTATCGACGATACTGCCAAACGAAATGGTCACAGACGCCCAGGTCATTCGGCACTACTACCTAGCCCAACACAATGCGAAATCAACAATGATTGCTTACGGCAGCGAAGTAGAGCGTCGGCCAGATCGAGCCGCAGTTCGAAAGTGGCGCGTCGAACCGAATCGCTATGTTCTATATGTCTCAAGGCTCGAACCTGAAAACAATGCGCATCTTGTGATTGAAGCATTCAAGAAAGTTCGAACAGCCTACCGTCTCCTGGTGGTTGGTGACGCACCGTACGCGGAGAACTACATCAACGATTTGAAGTCGAGAGCCAAGGGTGACAAACGAATCATCTTTACGGGTTTCGTCTTCGGGCAAGATTATCGTGCTCTGCAGCAGAACGCTTATTGCTATGTCCACGCGACCGAAGTAGGGGGAACACATCCAGCTCTAGTTGAAGCGATGGGTTATGGGAACTGTGTGCTGACTCTTGCTACCCCGGAAAACATGGAAGTTGTAGGCGATGCCGCTATACCGTACGCGGATGAGTTTGACCTCACCGAGAAACTCCAGCGCGTGCTGCGAGATGGCTCGCTTGTTCATGCTTACCGAAACAGGGCACAGTCAAGAGCACAGAGCCACTATGATTGGGAGCATGTAGTGGACCAGTATGAGCAACTTTTTGCGAGGATGAGTGGAACGATAATTACTAATCAAATGCCGCAAACGTCATCGTCTAACTTCTCAGAAGTAGAAGTCTTAGTTAAGTCCCAGCACAATTAGGAATCAATATCATCTCCAAAAAGAGAGGAGCCCCACCGATTACGAATAATCGGTGGGGCAAAACTTTAAGGGCAGGGTTCGGGCAAATCAGGGCTGGCAGTGCAAAGCATGGGGAGTCGTCTGTTGAACGACTTCTCGAATTGGGGCGGTTGTTGGGCGGAGATAAGGCCTGTATTTATGAAATCCGCACCCCAGCTTTGGTATCTGACACCCTAAATAAGAAAGAACAGCCAAGTCTGGTTTTAAGATTGTTCGCTTGGACTGTGCGAAATTATACGACGGTCGGTGACATGTCAAGAATATTATGAACTATTTCGCAAAACGTACGTGACAGCTTGGGGACGATTGGTTGTCGTTCGAGAGCAATTACTCGCCTGATCGAACACCTGCTAATCGAAGGGCTTGACGTCGGACCGCCTCGGAGACGTTCCGATTCAGAGAGAGGTTTTTGAGGTCTTTGGTTCTTATCCGCGGAAGGATATTGATAACGGTTGGAATCGGAGTACGTGGATTCCGGGCCAGGTTGTGAATTATTGAGTATGAACGTGCCCAGGTTCGATTGAGCGCGATTAGGCGCAGAACTTCATCAGCGACAGTTCTCATAGCCGCAATATTTTCGACTTCGTGATCCGTAATTCGAGGATTGTTGATTACAGCCGATGAAACAATCTTGTTTGAGTCGCGGATCAGGATACCTCTAGCCTCCCTGTCTCCCTTAACTGCCAATTTCATGCGAGCGCGAGTGTTCATGTACATAACCCGCCGAATGAGGGAAATCCTCTCAGTTGAGACTTCACCTCCCTCGAGTCGTTCCCCTTCAATCACCCGCTGAACATTGGCGACAATGTCGTCAAGGGACTCGGAAACCAGTTCTTCGTATCGCTCGGACGGTAACCACGAGTCATCAATGTCGGCATCAGAAACCTCGATATGCTGGGCGATGATCCACGCATCTTCGAAGCTCAAATCACCTTCAGGAGTACTCAACTCGACTGTTTCAAAGAACTCGGCGGCCGCAGTCTTTCCACGGGCTCGCAGTTCCTCGGCAATCTGACGCGCACCTCTTTCCTTTTCAAAGAACTCGCGTTTAGTTTCCCGCGCTCGTCTCTCGGCTTCCGATGTTCGAGCTGCGTTTCCAAGGATCGATTCGATAATCTCCGGGAACCGAACGAGTCTTTGTTGGTTTAGTGCAATGAGCTCGAGCAAACTGCCGTCTGGAGTTGTCGACGCTAGAGTCGCCAGCGCTTGGTCGGGAGTTTTGCTGTTTAAGATTAAGGCTTCGTGAACCTCCCGTCTTGGGGCGCGATGCGTAGCGAGATAGGCGAGAACCGTGGGTGCCGTTTCGTCCGCCTTTGCGGCCAATAGTAGATCGTCGGCATTCTCATCCTGAAGGGTTTGGGTTGCAGCTTCTGCGATTTCTGCGTCTTGACTCACTGCAAGAGCGACTAGAACTTCGAGAAGATCATTCTGCGGCAAGGGCAGCATCCCACTCGCAGCTGCAAGACGAGCGGCTTGCGGAGCGGTGCCGTTAATGATCGCGTGGACGGCGGGATTCGTGGATGTGATTTCTGAACTCAATGTAGACCGGCGAAAGCGAACCGCGAAGGTAGCCGAAAGCGAATTGCTTGTCTATGCGCGGTCAGTAGAGGTTGAAGTTGTATTCTAGCTGTATCCACATCGAAACATTCTTACCGTCTACTACAGCTGGAGTGAATTGTATTCTCCTGGCAGCTTTGACTGCTTGCTCTGTTAATCCTGATGGCAATGTCCGATAGATTCGAATATTTGTGACTTTACCACTTGATGAAAACACTGCTTTCAAAACAACTGTTCCTTCAACCTGGTACTGCCGCGCCGCTTCCGTGTATGTAGGCTCAGGTTTCGATATTAGCCTTGCTTTGGTCGTTACCTCTCGACCGACAAATACCTCGCTTTTTCCACTGGGTGGAACACTGCTAAGCAGTTGTGCCTGGTTGCCCCATATCTCTGCGCTTTCTTGGTTCCGTGTGAGCTCAACGTATCGCGCCAATGGCTCCGCGGCACTGCGATACAGTTGCTTGTACTGATCCTTCGTTGCCTCATCCAGGGAAGGCTCCGGCTGACCATAACGGTTTATTAGTGCCTGAGCTTTGATTAAGTAGGCCTCGTCGAAATCCGGCTTTTGCTTTATGGCAATGTCAGCATGGTCGATCACGTCGGCCATGGCACCAGCGCGAAAACTTATAAATGCATACATATAGTGAGCGTAGGGGTTGTCTGGTTGAAGTTCGAAAGCCCGTCTCGCTTCCGACGCCGCTTTTTCCAGCTTCGAAGTTCGGAGCAACACGTCAGAAAACGCAAGATGTGCGTTGGCAAAACTTGGATCCAACTCGATCGCTCTCTCCAAAGCCTTCGTTGCCTCTTTGATTTTCGCCAAATCGATATAAGCCAAACCCAAATAAAACCAAGCGTCAGGATTAGTCCCATTCCGAGTGATTGCCTTGTTGAGTAGATCGACAGCTTCAGTATTTCGGCGTTCTCCAATCAGTTTGATGGCTTCGGTAAGTTCATCACTTGGAGGCCGTAAAGGTGATTGGGCTAAGCCAATGCCTGTTGGCACAATAAAGAGAATGCTGGCGATCGCCGCCAGCATTCCTAGTTCCTTCGAAATAGATTGCAATCTACACATTGATCCCATGACACTTTTTGTACTTCTTCCCTGAACCACATGGACAAGGCTCGTTACGTCCAACCTTGGGCTGATCGCGAACGACCGTCTTGATCTTTCCGTCCTCTTCACCAGCTGGTGCAGCGCCCTGATTTGGTCCGGTGAAAGTCAAAGGCCGACGTGGTCCCCTGCGCGCACGCAATGCCTCAGGTGGTTCCTCAGAAACAATCTGCAGGTTGAATAGCGAACGAATCGTCGCGGTGTCGATGCGATCAAGCATTTCCTGGAACAGATCGAAACTCTGCTTTTTATACTCAACAAGCGGATCTTTTTGACCGTAACCAACCAGGCCGATTCCCTGCTTCAAATGATCGAGCGACAGGAGGTGGTCTTTCCACTGCGCATCGATAATGTTGAGCATGATGATGCGCTCATAGGTCCTCATCGCCTCGGGGCCAATTTGTGATTCCTTGTGCGAATACTTGACCTTGAGCCGTTCCCAAATCGCGTCAGCAACTTCCTGCGAAGTGTAGCTTGGTAAATCCAAACCTTCCTTATCAGTGTCGAGGTCATATATCGTTTTGATCTGGATCTTGTAGTTCTCAACATCCCAGTCATCCTGGGCAACTTCGGGATTCAAATACTGCTTGGTGAGATCCGAAAGCAGATCGTAAGCAACACCAGAACTTGGAGGATCTCCCATTAGATACTCACGCTGGTCTGGCTCTTCCATAAGCTGTCGACGCAATCCATAAATCGTTTCGCGTTGGCGATTCATCACGTCGTCGTATTCGAGGAGGTGTTTACGAGATTCGAAGTTTCGACCTTCTACGGATTTCTGGGCTGCTGCGATCCGCTTCGACACCATCTTCGACTCGATCGCCACGCCTTCTTCCATACCCAAACGCTGCATCAATGCCTTGACCTTGTCGCCCGCGAAGATGCGCATCAAGTCGTCTTCGAGTGAAAGAAAGAATCGTGACGACCCAGGATCGCCCTGGCGGCCCGCGCGTCCTCGTAACTGGTTATCGATGCGACGAGACTCGTGACGCTCGGTTCCCAGAATATGAAGTCCACCAAGGCTGACTACTTCCTTGTGTTCTTCTTCGACGATCCGCCTCGACTCAGCATACGCAGCTTGCCACTGCTCATCAGTCGCTTCATCCGGATCGATCTCCCGCTGCTTCAAAAACTCACGAGCCATAAAGTCGGGATTGCCACCTAGCAGAATGTCTGTTCCACGGCCTGCCATGTTAGTGGCAATTGTTACCATTCCTTTGCGACCTGCCTGGGCAACAATCTCAGCCTCGCGCTCGTGATACTTGGCATTGAGCACGTTGTGCGGAACACCCTCTTTCACCAACCTTCGAGCGATCAGTTCAGAGTTCTCGACAGAAACGGTGCCCACCAATGCGGGCTGTCCTTTCTCGTGACACTCTTTGATCTCCTCGATCACCGCATCCCATTTCTCCGGTAACGTTCGATAGATCACATCCGAAAAGTCGGTACGAACCATCGGCATGTGTGTCGGGATCACTATGACGTCGAGTTTGTAAGTCGAGTGGAATTCAGCCGCCTCTGTTTCCGCGGTACCGGTCATTCCCGACAGTTTCTCGTAGAGGCGGAAATAGTTTTGCAGCGTGATTGTGGCGAGCGTCTGATTTTCTTTCTCAATCACGACGCCTTCCTTGGCTTCAACCGCCTGGTGCAGACCGTCAGACCAACGACGCCCTTTCATCAAACGTCCGGTAAAGTCGTCGACGATGATTACTTCGCCGTCTTGAACCACATACTGGTGATCAAGCTTGTAAAGCGTGTGTGCTTTCAACGCTTGTTCCACGCAGTGAAGCAATTCCATGTTTGAAGGATCGTAAAGATTGCCAACGCCTAATAGACGTTCTGCTTTATCAACGCCTTCTTCAGTCAGCACAGCCGTATGCGCTTTTTCATCGACAACGTATTCGCCCGTCTTTTTACCTTCAACATCCTCGCCGCGCTTCAAGTGCGGAATGATCGCGTCGGCGTTTTTGTACTTGTCGGTTGCTTCGTCTGAAGGTCCGGAAATGATCAGCGGCGTTCGCGCTTCGTCGATCAGGATCGAATCAACTTCATCTACCACCGCGAAGTAGTGACCACGTTGCACGCAGGTAGCAAGGTCAAACTTCATATTGTCGCGCAAGTAGTCGAAGCCAAACTCGTTGTTTGTTCCGTAGGTGATGTCGGCTGCGTACGCAGCTTGTCGCTCGAAGTCGTCCATGTCGTTTTGAATACAACCGACTTCGAGACCGAGAAAACGGTGAATCTGGCCCATCCATTCAGCGTCGCGGGAAGCGAGGTAGTCGTTCACGGTTACGACGTGGACGCCGCCACGACCAGTCAGTGCATTCAAATACGCGGGCAAAGTTGACACCAGCGTCTTGCCTTCGCCCGTGCGCATCTCAGCGATCATTCCGCGGTGAAGAACAATTCCTCCGATGAGCTGGACATCGAAGTGACGCATCCCGGTTGTTCGCACGCTCGCTTCACGCACTGTCGCAAATGCTTCCGGAAGGATTTCATCGAGGGCTTCTCGTTCCAGGCGCTTTCGTTCCTCTTTGTCTTTTGTGTCGCCTACGACCTGCTGCACCCGCTCCTTAAAAGCCGCGGTACGCGCCCGCAGTTCATCATCTGAAAGCGCTTTGAGCGACGGCTCAAGCAAGTTGATCTGGTCGACAATCGGCTGAATAGACTTCAAGAAACGTTGATTGTTGCTGCCAAATATCTTCGTCAGGAATTTATCGAAACTCATGTCTAATACTGTGCTCCACGCAATTGGTTGCTAACTGTGAATATCAATCCACTTTCGACAAGTTTGGATTTTAGTTGACTGGCTTTAGGCGAGCAAGCAAGCGACTTGGCAGGTAGTCCGAATTGGACCCACGCTAGACTCCAGGCTCCAACTGTTTCTTGATTATATCGACGACACCCTGGCGCGGCATGGAGAAATTCACCAATATTTTCTTTCCGTCGGGTGTCACATTCGTATTTCTCATCAGAATTTCTTCGTCCTTACCGGCTCTCGAACCTGCACCGAACACAAGCGCCGCGTTCAATGCTTTTGCCAACACCCGAGCACTTGTTGTTGACGAAGCTTCCGATTCAACTGAAGCCAGCACTTCGGTTTCACCCTGCTTGAACGTGAACTTGATCGTTGCGTTCGGATTGTCGTTGCTAATCGGCTTTAGATAAATCAGAAATCCACTATCGTTCAGAGCCGCAACCATTCTGGCAAACACGTCAACGAGATTTTCATCACCAGCCTTTTTCGTGAAGCGGGGATTCTTTAGCTTGCCGTTTGAATCCAGTTCGGCCTCGATTACAACTTCAAACGGCTTATTCAGATCCAGCTTACCCTGCTCCTTCAGATCATTTGCATACTTGGCAAAGTCTTTCAGAACCTGCTTGTTGAGTTCAGTCTCATCCGGTATTACAAGATTGTTCTCCGCGGCAGTTTCTTCCAGTTTCTTTTGCGACTCTTCTGGCGTTAGTTTCTTGTTCTTGTCGTCAGGAGACGCTGACGCCGACGGATTGGCGTCAGCTACGGTTGAAGGCGATGCCGTTGCACTCGGTGAAGTTGAAGGCGACGCAGCCGGACTCGGTGACGGACTCGCTTCCGGCACTAAATCCTTTTGAGACTCAGCTCGCGAAATGATTTTTGGAGCAAATGGATCTGAAGCAGAACTGCCTACCAGCGATTGCTCGCCAGGCTCCTGATTCGCCAACGCGAAGTACCCTTCCGGGTAATGAAACTTCTGGTTGGCAATATCGACCAAAGTAACTTCGTCGGCAATTTGAGTACGACTGTACGCTTTGTCTACGTACTTTGTACTGGCAATCAGTGCGGCGATATTAAGCGCATCGCGGAACGCAGGAACGTAGACAACTAGCCACAGCAGACCGAGGTGAAGCAGCAGAGATCCACCGGTCAACCGCAAAAGCGATGGCCACTTAGGCTCCTTGTTTAGTTCAAAGTTTTCGAAAAGCTCGCGCATTAAAGATAAAACGTCGACGAAATTTCATTAGTTCAGTTCATTAGACGCCCGTGTCACCCGAATCGTTGTGAGAACGATTGTACGCCTCGAAGCACGTGTTAGCACTTCGCAGGCCAGACATGGGCAGTTAGAATGACAATATGCATGGGCGCGGGAATCGGCGAGACACTAGAAACAAACGTCAAAAAAACGGTCGCCGCTGGAAGGTCTCCCCTTCCGAAAACAAAGATGAGCCGCAGCGCAGTTTTCCCCAGACGCGTGACGTAAAGCGACTACTCGAGGGAATTGGCACACCGCCGATCGCTCCTTTTCAACCTGACCCTTTTCAAATCGAAGCGCTTGCTGCGTTGGAACTCGGCGACGTGCTTGTCACCGCGCCGACTGGGAGCGGCAAGACGTGGATCGCCCGTGAAGAAATCCGGCGATTACTCGAGAGCGGTCGACGTGCGTGGTACACGAGTCCATTAAAGGCGTTGACTAATTCCAAGTACCAGGAGTTCAGCGACGAGTTTGGGGCGGAACGAGTTGGGATTCTTACCGGCGACAGAAAGGAGAACTCGGATGCTCCGCTCGTTGTCGGCACGACTGAGATCTATCGCAACCAACTGTTCGATTCGTTGCGTGGCGGAAATGAGGTCGCCGCTGATCTAGTCGTGATCGATGAAGCACATTACCTCGCCGACGAAGACCGTGGTCACGTTTGGGAAGAAGCACTTATTTTGACGCCGCCACGAATTCGGTTGCTCTTGTTGTCGGCGACAATTGGAAACGCCGCCGAGTTTTCGTCGTGGCTCGAAGAAGTCAGGGGTGTCGAGTGTACGGTGATCAGCGGGCCGCCACTTAGACCAGTGCCTTTGCGCTCAGCGGTGTTATTGCCAGACAAGCGTTTGCTTCCGCTGTTGAATGAGCACGGAAAGTTGAACCCGGAAATTGCTCAGATGATCGAACGATCGAAAGAAGAACGGGACACTTCGCGATCACGCCGCCGGTGGTGAAAGTCGGATATAACTTAGCTTGACCGGTGCAGTAGCCCGGTGCAGTAGCCCGGTGCAGTAGCCCGACTGTCAAGGAGGGCTTGTGCGAGCTGGGAGACGTCTGACGCAGATCCAAGCCCTCCTTGACAGTCGGGCTACTGCACCGGGAAGCATATCGGACATAACCTATGAAACTACGCATGCCGGAGATGCCTTCAGGCACTTTGCTCTCGGCGCTTCATTCTTACAATCTCCTCCCGGCGATCGTCTTTATGCCGACTCGACGTCGCTGCGATCAAGCGGCGTCAGAAGCAGCGTTAGCTCGACGCGATCCAAATGAGAGTCGCCGAGAGGCACGACTCGAATTCATGCGATCGTTTGTACAGGAGAACCCGGAAGTTCGTGGCCACAGACACTGGGACGCAATCACTAAGGGCGGTGTCGCTTCACATCACGCCGGTCACATTCCTGGCTGGAAACTTGTAATCGAAAAACTAATGAGTGCTGGCTTGCTCGACGCCATATTTGCTACGGCCACAGTTGCAGCTGGCGTCGACTTCCCGGCTCGCAGTGTGGTCTTAACCGGCGCTGACAAGCGAACTGGCAGTGGCTGGAGAATGCTCAGCGCTTCTGAACTCCAACAAATGACTGGTCGCGCGGGACGACGTGGACGCGACAACGTTGGCTTTGTAGTCGCTGCGCCAGGTCTGCATCAGGATCCGGAATGTATTGCAAAACTTCTTAAAGCGAAGCCTGACCCGCTGGTGAGCCAGTTTCGTGCGACCTACACGACACTGCTCAACCTGCTGGATGCTTACGGAAGTTTTGCCGGCGTGCGAGAAATTGCTGAACGCAGTTTCGCCTATCGAGATCTCGCACAGCAGATACACCAGCTGAAGAAAAGTCAGCGAGACGCCGAACAAACGATTGAAGAAAGAATCAAGAACGCAGGTTTTGTTCTGCCAGTTTCCGCTGCACTTGGGTTGGAGCGTCTCGTTGCGGCGCGGGCCCGGCTAAACGAAGCAAAGCCACAAACGCGTGCAGAGCTTTTTCACAATTGGCTGAACGAGGTTGTGAAGCCAGGTCGCATCGTTGGCGTTGGTCGTAGTGGAAAACGTCTCGTGATGGTGTTTGAAAAACGCGACGGTAGCATTCGCGGATTTCGTGACGATGGAAGCAGCGCGAGTTTCCCACAGGAACGGATTGGGCGAGTCTATTCGCCAGTCTATCGACTTCGCGAGGAAGAGATTGAGCAAGCGTTTAATGAGGTTCGTCAACGAGGAAAAGAACTGGTACTTCCGGAGCCACGCCTGCGCGACGCCGACGAGGAAGAGGCGGATACGCTGAGGGTTTTTGACGACACCATCGACCAACTGTTGCCCGCAGAGATCAACGGGGCCGACAGACTGCGAGGCACAGAGTTGCTCTGGGAGTTACATGAGATCGCCGAAGATCATCAGCGTGCGACTCGTCGGATTGCAGCCTTGCGCGACGATGTTTGGGAACCGTTTGAGCAACGAGCGAAAGTCTTGTCGGCATTCGGATACCTTGACTTCGAATCTGAGCAGGTCACCGAACGAGGGCGTTGGCTGGCGGATCTGCACATCGATCGACCTTTGCTAGTTGGCGAGGCGCTTGAGAGTGGATTATTCAATTCACTGCAACACAAACATTTTGCCGGGATCATGGCCGCGCTCACGGCAGATGAAGATCGCGACTACGGCGAGTTGGAGTTGGACGATGAACTCATAACTTCGTTGACTCGCTTTGAGGATATAGGGTTCAAAGTCTCAGGCGAGGAATGGAAGCAAGGTGTGGAACCTTCTCCGGAGTTGAATTTCTCGGCCGCTGGTGCAGCTGTTCACTGGGCGGGTGGTGCTGAATGGTCAGACATAGTTCGACAAACGCGCGCTGAAGAGGGAGATTTGTTCCGCATGTTCTCGAGAACTGGTGAAGCGCTTTTGCAGGTTGCTGGGTTGCGCAGGAGCCATCCCCAGGTGGCCGCGTTAGCAGCAGTTGTTGCGGAGATGGTTTTAAGGGAACCGATCCGGTGATGTCCGATAAGCTTCAGCTTGTCGTCGTCTCAAGTAAGAGCGTGTGAAGCAACAAGTGTTTTTCTGAGTTGCGATTCCTTTACTTAAGACGACGACAAGCTAAAGCTTATCGGACACTGCTCTATCACTTAGGTTGCAGGGCTTCCCTGCGCTAAGATTGGCCACCGCTTTTCAAGTCATATCGGAACATCAAACGTCAGAGAGGAATCATTATGTCGACCCCTGCATCTAAACAACCATCTCCGCAACTCTTTTTTCAAACCATCAATGCTCATCAACAAACCGAAGCTCTCAAAGCTGCAATCGAATTAGAGATCTTCACAGCTATTGGTGAGGGAAACACGAGTCCGGCTGCTATTGCCCAACGGTGTGGCGCGTCGGAGCGAGGCACGCGCATTCTCTGCGACTTTCTCACCATCATGGGAATGCTCACGAAGGAGAACAACGCGTATGGCCTAACACTCGATTCGTCGGTCTTTCTCGACAAACGTTCGCCTGCATACCTGGGCGGCGCGACGGAGTTTCTTTGTGATCCCAACTTAACCGCAGGATCCAAAGACATTGCGGGTGCAGTTCGCAATGGCGGTACCACTCTGCAGAACGACGGTACCATTGCGCCCGACAATGACATTTGGGTCAATTTCGCGCGCGCGATGGCTCCGATGATGGCGATGCCGGCGCAGTTGATGGCCAACCTGGTCGATCCAGCCGCTGATCGTCCGTTGAAGATTCTTGATATTGCCGCCGGACACGGTTTGTACGGATTGGCTTTCGCTACGAAAAATGCTCAGGCTGAAATCACCGCGCTTGACTGGGCTGCCGTCGTTGAAGTTGCAAAAGAGAATGCAGCGAAGGCAGGCGTCGCTGACAGGTACAAGACTATTCCGGGTAGTGCTTTCGATGTCGACTTTGGCACCGGTTATGACCTCGTGCTGATCACCAACTTTCTTCACCACTTCGACCCGCCGACGAATGAGATCCTGCTGCGAAAGGTACATGCGTCACTTGCCGATGGTGGTCGCGCCGTGACACTCGAGTTTGTGCCAAACGACGATCGAGTCACACCTCCAGAAGCTGCAACCTTCAGCATGATGATGTTAACGAGTACTCCATCCGGTGATGCGTACACGTTTGCTGAACTCGAGAAGATGGCCGCGAACGCCGGGTTCTCGAAGAGCACCGTTCATCCGTTGCCGCCTTCCATTCAAACGGTGGTGATCTCGGAGAAATAGTTTTGAGCCGCAGATGAACACAGCATCAGTGGATTGAACAAGCTGGGAAGGGGGTCAGCGGAGGTTGGGGCGCTGAACACAATTGACCACGAGCGTACCCCCGCTGAGATCCATTTACAGCTGTCAGAGTTTCTATTGCGACGAAGCGGGGTACGCTCAGGGCCACTGTTGAGAGACGCCCAATCTCCGCTACCCCCTTCCCAGCTTGTTCGACCCACTGAGAAGTCCGAACTGGGGCTTGCTAATCTCCCAGCTTGTTCTATCACTGAAGCGGTTTTCATCTGCGGGTAAAATCCATACAAGAAAGGCTAACCGATGCGTTTGTCCCTCCTGCTTATCTTTTGCCTAACCATGACCCTTTCGTTTTCTCAGAACCGTCCAACATCAACGCCACCTCCTGATAATGTCTACCTCTTGAAGCCGGCACATGTATTCGATGGCGACTCAGCCCAGTTGCACGACGACTGGGTGGTCCTTGTTCGCAATCAGAAGATCGAGGCCGCAGGCCCTGCAAGTTCAATCACTCCTCCTCCAAATGCAAAGGTGATCGACTTGCCTGGTCTGACTCTTTTGCCAGGTCTCATCGAAGCGCACTCACACGTCTTGCTTCATCCTTACAGCGAGACGGTCTGGAACGACCAGGTTGCGCACGAGTCATTGAGTTTGCGCGTCGCTCGCGCAACGAATCATCTTCGCAACACACTCATGGCGGGCTTCACTACCATTCGGGACCTGGGAACCGAGGGAGCCGGCTATGCAGATGTTGGACTTAAACAAGCCGTGGAACAGGGAATTATTCCCGGCCCAAGGATGCTGGTGGTTACGCGTGCGATTGTCGCAACCGGAAGTTATGGGCCGAAGGGTTACGCTTCAGAGTGGCGCGTACCGCAGGGTGCCGAAGAGGCTGATGGCGTTGATAGCCTCACTCGTGTAGTTCGAGATCAGATTGGTCACGGAGCAGATTGGATCAAGGTTTATGCCGACTATCGCTGGGGCACTCAAGGCGCTGCGCCGACGTTTTCACTCGAGGAACTAAAGCTCGCCGTGGAGACTGCGCGAAGTGCAAATGTTCCAGTCGCCGCTCATGCTTCAACTGCTGAAGGAATGCGACGCGCCACTTTGGCGGGTGTCGAAACGATCGAGCATGGCGATGGCGGAACTCCCGAAATCTTTCGCTTGATGAAAGAACGCAACGTCGCACTGTGTCCGACGCTATCGGTTGCTGCGGGTGCAAATGTGGAACGCAAGAAGTCGGTTTTCAAAGCGGCGCTAGACGCGGGCGTGACGATTGCGAGTGGCAGCGACGTCGGCGTGTTTGCTCATGGCGACAACGCGCGCGAGCTTGAAGCGATGGTCAACTTCGGCATGCCAATCGTCGACGTCCTTCGCTCAGCCACATCTGTGGACGCGCGTGTGCTGCATATGGCGGACAAGATTGGGCAAGTGAAAGCAGGCCTGCTTGCTGATGTGATCGCAGTGGAAGGCGACCCGACGAAGGATATCTCAGCGCTTAGGAAAGTTAAGTTTGTGATGAAGGGAGGTGTGATCTACAAAGAGTAAAAAGATCATTTGTCATTGGTCATTTGACATTTATCAGTTGTCATTTGATTTAGTGACATTGAGGTTGACTCAGGGCAAGTCCGGTACTAAGCCAGATC
>Ga0207675_100001881_pt1 | contig 20975 bp, 16 predicted proteins | sample KBSSwiS42_FD_184305 | JGI IMG/M metagenome (GOLD analysis project Ga0207675, IMG submission 184305) | Switchgrass rhizosphere microbial communities from Kellogg Biological Station, Michigan, USA - KBS Switchgrass S4-2 (SPAdes) (version 2) | ecosystem: Host-associated > Plants > Roots >...
GTCGACCAACGGCGTCGGCACCACGCCGCACCTGGTGATCGACGACTTGATGTCGCGCCGCCGAGCGACCTACGTGCATGTGCCTTACAAGGGCACATCCGAGCAGATGATCGCGGTGTCGTCGGGCCAGGTGATGGTCGGCGTCAACTCCAACGGCTTCGCGCCGTTCGTCGACATGGGCCGGTTGCGATTGCTGGTGACGTTCGGCGAGCAACGCACCACGCGCTGGCCGCAGGTGCCGACGCTGAAGGATCTCGGCTATGGCATCGTCGCCACGTCGCCCTACGGGCTGGCGGGACCGCGCGGACTCCCGAGCGCGGTGGTGCAAACCCTGCATCAGGCATTCAAGACGGCGATGTTCGACCCGCTGCACATCGCCGAACTGGCCAAGTACGACCAGGAGCTGGCCTACCTCGGCCCCGACGACTACGCAATGGCGATGCGCGAGGCCTATCAGGACGAGCGACGCGTGGCCGAGCGGCTCGGCCTGACTCGCACCAACTGAACCGAAACTTAGCGCGACTGCAGCAACGCCACCACGTCGGCGTGCGCCTGCTGGCGCGCGATGTCGAGCGCGCTGTAGCCCCGATCGTCGCGCAGATCGGTGCGCGCGCCGCGTTGCAGCAGCAGCTGCACCACCTGGGCATGGCCTTGCCCCGCGGCCCACATCAGCGCGGTCAGCTGATGCTCGTCGATGCCGTCGATCGCCGCGCCGGCATCGAGCAGCAGCCTCACCACCTCGGCGTGGCCCTGCGCCGCGGCGTAGGTCCATGCGCTGCGGTGCATGCGGTCGCCGCCATCCAGGCGGGCACCGGCGCGCAGCAGCTCGCGCGCGATCGCGGCATGGCCGCCGTAGCTGGCTGCCATCAGCGGCGTGACGCCTTCGAGCGACGCCAGGTTCACGTCGGCGCCGGCGCGCAGCAGCGTCGCGGCCAGCGGTGCCTGCCCCTTCTCGCACGCCATCAGCAGCGCGGTCTTGCCGAGGCGGTTGCGCGAATTCGGTGCCGCGCCCTCGGCGAGCGCCCGCTCGACGGAGGCCAGGTCGTTGTTGCGCGCCGCCACCAACAGCTGCGCATTGAGGTTCGGGTTGCTGGGTGCCTGCCCCCAGGCCGTGCCCGATCTCGAGGACGCCACCAGCACGGCGGCGAGCCGCACCATCCAGTTGCGACGCGCGGCGCCGGCGCTGTCGGGCCGCCACAGTGTGTTGTCACGCATGTTCCACTCGGGAATGATTCCCGGTATTCTCGTCGCCTCTGTGACGCGCGACCCGATGCCAGCCACGTTGTCGAGTGACTGTCGCCGAGCCCTCCACGTTGCGGTGCCACCGGTGCCGCTGGCATCGGTGCCCTGAAGTCAGGGACCCGCTCGAACAACAGGAGACAACGATGGGAATCAACGGTTCGCGCCTGCGCGCGCGCGCGACATGGCTGGCCTTGTGCGCACTCGGCTCGGGCATCGCATCGGCACAGGAGGTCCAGGGCGGTGGTGCCGCCACCGGCGCAGCGGTGCCCAAGAGCATCTCGGTGTCGCAGTCGCGGCTGGACGGCGCGGCCAAGGACAGCGCCAACTACCTGCACTCCAACGGCAGCTACGCGCAGACGCGCTACCACGCCGCCAGCCAGATCAACAAGGGCAACGTCGCCAAGCTCAAGCCCGCGTTCGTGTTCCAGACCGAAGTGGTCGAGTCGATGGAGACGGCGCCGATCGTGGTCGACGGCATCATGTATCTGACCACCTCGTACAACCACATCTACGCGGTCGACGCCAAGACAGGCAAGGAGTTCTGGCACTACAAGCACAAGCAAGGGCCGGTCACCACGTACTGCTGCGGCCCCAACAACCGCGGCGTCGCGATCATGGGCGACCGCGTCTACATGGGCACGCTCGACGCCAAGCTGCTGGCGCTGGACGCCAAGACCGGCAAGGTGCTGTGGTCGCAGCAGATCGACGACCCCGAGAAGGGCTACAGCGAAACGATGGCGCCGGTGGCCGTGAACGGCAAGATCCTGATCGGCACCAACGGCGGCGAGTACGGCATCCGCGGCTTCGTCAAGGCGTACGACGCCAACGACGGCAAGCTGCTGTGGACCTTCTACACCATCCCCGACAAAGGCCACGAAGGCGTGTGGGCGGTCAACGACGCCACCAACCGCAACATGCTGCGCGACATCAACGCCGAGAAGGCGCAGCTACAAAGCGGCGGCGGTGACTTCTACAAGACGCTGGGCGGCGGCGTGTGGATGGCGCCGGCGGTCGACAAGGAGACCAACACGGTGTTCTTCGTGGTCGGCAATCCGAGCCCCGACCTGTACGGCAAGGAGCGCCCGGGCGACAACCTGTACACCGACTCGATCGTCGCGGTGGACCTCAACACCGGCGAGAAGAAGTGGCACTACCAGTACGTCGCGCACGACGTGTGGGACCTCGACGCGGTGTCGCCGGTGATCCTCACCGAGGCGAAGGACAAGTCCGGCAAGATGCGCAAGGTGGCGGTCCACGGCGGCAAGACCGGGCACGTCTACGTGCACGACCGCGCCACCGGCGAGCTGATCCGCTTCTCCGAGGCGATGGTGCCGCAGGAGAACATGTGGGTGCTGCCCACGCAGAGCGGCGCGCGCATGCTGCCGGGAGCCAACGGCGGTGTCGAGTGGAGCCCGATGGCGTTCAACCCGAAGACGCGCCTGGTCTACGCGGCCAACCTGCACCAGCCGATGACCTACCACGTCGAGGAAGCCAAGTACCCCGGCGGCAAGCTGTGGCTGGGCGGCGCGTTCAAGGTGATTCCGAGCGAGAAGCAGTGGGGCCGTCTGGCCGCGGTGAACGTCGACACCGGCAAGCTGGCCTGGAAGGTCGACACCGAGCAGCCGCTGATCGGCGGCGTGCTCGCCACCGCGGGCGACCTGGTGTTCAACGGCGAGGGCAACGGCTACTTCCGCGCCTTCGACGCCGCCACCGGCAAGAAGCTGTGGGAGTTCCAGTGCGGCGCCGGCGTCAACGCGCCAGCCGTGACCTACATGGTCGGCGGCAAGCAGTACGTCGCGGTGGCCGCAGGCGGCAACACGCAGCTCGACTTCAAGCGCGGCAACTCCGTCTTTGTCTTCGCGTTGCCCTGACGCACTGCCAGGCCAGCGCCCTGGCCTGGCCCCTCAAGACAGCCCCGGCATGGAACCTGCCGGGGCTTTTCATGTCTGGATCCGAAGGCCGATGATGAGGACGATCCCGCGCTGGATATGCGCGTTGTGCGCGCTGCTGGCTGCGCTGGCAGCGCCGGCCCAAACCGCACCACCGAAGGCGGCGCTGTGCGTCGCCTGCCACGGCTCCAATGGCAACGCCACCATCGCGGTGAACCCGAGCCTCGCCGGACAGACAGCGCGCTACCTGTACCTGCAGCTGCGCGACTTTCAGGAAGACCGGCGCAGCGATCCGCAGATGACGCCGATCGCCAAGGACCTGACGCGCGACGAGATGCGCGCCCTGGCCGACTACTTCGCGGCGCAGAAGCCGGCGCCGCAACCGTTCAAGGCCGACCCCGCGAAGGCAAAGCTCGGCAAGGCCAAGGCCGACGAAACGTTGTGCACGATGTGCCACCTCGGCGGCTTCGCGGGCCAGAACGAGATCCCGCGCGTCGCCGGCCAGAACTACGACTACGTCGTCAAGCAGCTGCGCGACTTCAAGGACAAGCGCCGCACCAACGACGCCGGCAACATGACCAGCGTGTCGCGCACGCTGAGCGACGCCGACATGGAGAACCTCGGCCACTTCCTCGCGGGCCTCTAGGCGCTCACAGGTCGTACCAGCCGATGCCGATGATGGCGCCGTTGCGCGTGGCGCCGTCGGCGCGTTCGCGCTGCAGCGAGAAGTCGATCGCCAACCGCTCGCGCTTGACCCAGTAGCGCACGCCGCCGTGGACGAAGGTGGTGTTGCCCTCGCGCGCCACCTCACCGAACAGCCGCGTGCGCTTCAACACCTCGCGCTCGAGCGCCAACGCAACGCCCCAGCGTGCGCGCTCTTCGCCCTGCTGACCGCGGCTGGCGTTGAGATGCACGAAGCCGTCGCCCTCCCACAACGACACCGACAGCGGCAGCTTCACGCTCCACTCGTCGCGCTTCCAGCGGCTGTCCGCGCCCTTCGCACCGGTGTACGTCAGCACGACGCCCCAGCCGTAGCCGTCGCGTGCGATGTGGTTGAACAACTGCTTGAACTCGAGCTCGGCGAGGGTGGACCAGCCGCCGCCTGCGCGGTCGTCGGCGCGTGCCATCTCCAGCTGCAGCATCGTGGTCGGCTGGAACGCATATTCCGGCGCGACGTTGAAGGTGCGCACCGAGCCGAGCCGCGTGACCCAACTCTCGACCGACCACACGCCCTCGTCGTCTTCGTCGGCCACCGCGAGCCAGGTGGCCTGGTACGGCCTGTCGTTGCCCCATGCATGGCCGACGGTCGCGCCCATGACACACGCCGCGAGCAGCGGCAACGCCGGCCGGACTGCGCGCAGCAGGTGCGCGATCAGGCCCGACCTTTCGCGGCGCGCATCACGTTGGAGCCAGCCCGTGGCGCTGCGCGACACGCAGCAGTTCGATCGCGGTCGGTGCGTTCAGCTTCTGGCGCACCAGCGTCTGGTAGTTCGCCACCGTCTTGACGCTCAGCTGCAGGCGCTGCGAAATCTCCTCCACCGAGCAGCCCTGCACCAGCAGCTGCAACACCTCGACTTCGCGCGGTGCCAAACGCAGCGCCGGTTGACGCGCCGCCCGCTGCGTGACGTCCGCCGACAGCACCGGGCGCTCGCCCGCCGCCACGCGGCGCACCGCATCGACCAGAACGTCGGGCGCGCTGCTCTTGGTGATGAAACCGGCGGCACCGGCACGCAGCGCCTGCTCGACCATGGTCGGGCTGTCGTGCATCGTGAACACCAGCACGCGCAGTGTCGGCCACGATTCGGTGGCGTGTTGCAGCAGCGCCAGGCCGCCGCTGCCGGGCATCGACAGGTCGAGCACCAGCACGTCGACCGCCTGGCCGTTGTCCTCCAGCTGCGCGCGCGCCGTTTCGGCGTCGGGGCATTCGCCGACCACCGCCACGTCGGGCTCGAGTTCGAGCAGGCGGCGATAGCCCTCGCGCACCACGGCATGGTCGTCGGTCAGCAACACGCGGATCGGGGCGTCGGTCTCAAGCCGCAGCGACAGCATGGCTCCCTCGCGATGGCTCTTCGGCCGGCATGCGAAAGCGCGCGCGCAGGCACACCCCGGTGCGATCCGGGGCACCGGCGCGCACCGGCTCGCATTCGAGGTCGGAGCCCAGCGCCCAGACGCGCTGCCGGATGCCCGCCAGCCCATTGCCGCGCTGCAGCGCCACCTGCAGCGAGCCGAGTCCCGCGCCGTCGTCGCTGACCTGCCACTGCAGCGAATCGCCGTCGTCGCCGTGCCGCAGCGTGAGCTGCAGCGTCGCCCTCGACGCGTGGGCGTGCCGCGCCACGTTGGTCAATGCTTCTTGACTGATCCGGTACAGCGCGAGGCACAACTCGTGCGGCAACGCGCGCGCGCTGGCAAGCTCGGGGGGCGGCCACGGCACCGCACGGTCGTCGGCCGCGCGCGCCTCCAGGGCCAACGCAAAGTGCACCGTCTGGCCGGGCGATGTGTTCCACGCCTGCACCAAGCCTTCCAGCAGGCGCTGCAAACGCAACAGGTCGGCGGCGCCGTCGCTCGCGCCCGCGGGCGACAACCGCGTCAGCAGCGAGCGGATCTCGTGCTGCAGCGCTTCGCACTGGGCGGCCATCGTGTCGACCACGCCCTGCGCCTGCGCGTCCTGGCCGATGCGGCGCGCCAGCCAGGCTGCATCGGCGCGCAGCGCGGTCAGGCGCTGGCCGAACTCGTCGTGCAGCTCGCGCGCGATGCGTTGCCGCTCGTCCTCCTGCAACGTCAACACCTGCGCACTCAATGCACGGCGTTGGTGTTCGGCTGCTTCCAGCGCGTCGGCCAGCTCGCGCAACGCGCCGGCGATCGATTGCAGCTCGCCGATCGGCATCGACGGCAGCGCACGCAGCGCCTGGGCATCGTCGTCGCGCAAGGCGGCGATCGCACGCAGCAACGAGCGCATCGGCACGAACGACCGGTGCACGTTCCAGCCCATCGCGAGCAGCAACGCCACGCTGCCGACCGCACCCAGGCCCAGCAAGGCGGCCAGGTTGGTCACCGCCTCGGCGCGCTCGCTCTCGTGCGAAACGGCCATCGTCACGCTCCATGGCTGGCCGTCGCTGCGTGGCAACTGCCACGTCAGCGGCGCCGGCTCATGCACCGGCATCAGCACCCGGTGCAACCGCACCAGCCACGACAGCGGCGCCGGCAGCGGCTCGTCGTCGCCGGTGGCCAGCACCACGCGCCTGTCCGCATCACGCACGGTGAGCGACACGTGGCGCGGCGCCTGCACCTGCACGACGCGGTGCAACTCGGCCACCAGATCGGCACCGCTGGCCGCAGACGGCTGCGCAAGACGCGACACCAGCTCGGCCATGGCCTGCGCGGCCGCGACCTCCTGCTCCATGTCGAGCCCCGCGCGCTGCAGGCCGAGCACCAGCATCAGCAGCCACGCGCCCAGTGCCACCCAGCCGGCGCGACGCATCACCAAGCGAGGGAGATCGAGCGGCCGTTGCAGTGGAGCTGTCATCGCAAGCGCAGGTGATCGGGAAATTCTCCCATGCGCGACAGTCCCGAGCCGGACGATGCCAACGCTGCACCAGACTCGCATTGTTCTGGAACAAGGATGCATGCGCATGCGGGCTCACCCGACACCTCGTGCGTGGACGTTGCTCGGTTGCATGGCCAGCGCCGCCGCGTGGGCGCAACAGCAGCCGGACCCACCACCCGCGAGGGTGGAGATCATCGGGACCACCCCGTTGCCCGGCCTCGGTACCCCGCTGCGCGACGTGCCTGCCAACGTGCAGGTCTACAGCGGTCGCGAAATCGGCAAGCAGCGCCAGGGCAACCTGTCCGAATTCCTGGAGAACAACCCGACCAGCGTCACCATCAACTCCGCGCAGGGCAATCGGTATCAGGCCGACATCAGCTTTCGCGGCTTCACCGCCTCGCCGCTGATCGGCGTGCCGCAGGGCCTGTCGGTGTTCCAGGACGGCGTGCGCATCAACGAGCCTTTCGGCGACGTCGTCAACTGGGACCTGCTGGCGCAGTCGGCGATCGCGGGGCTGCAGTTGATCCCCGGATCGAATCCGTTGTTCGGGCTGAACACGCTCGGCGGCGCGCTGTCGATCTACACGAAGAATGGCAGCGCGTATCCGGGTGGCGCGCTCGAACTCTCCGGCGGGTCGTTCGGGCGCCGCACGCTGCAGTTCGAGCAGGGCGGTGCCTCCGGCCCGTGGGACTATTTCGCGACCGCCAACCTCTCGAAGGAGCATGGTTGGGCGCAGCACAATCCGAGCCGCGTCGAGCAGTTCTTCGGCAAGGTCGGCTACCAGGACAGTCTCGATCGCGTCGACGTGTCGCTGACTGCGGCCAACAACCGCCTGGAGGGCGCGCAGACGCTGCCGCCATCGTTCTTCGACGACCGCACGCAGGCCTACACCTACCCCGACATCAACAAGAACCAGCTCGCCATGCTGTCGGTTCAAGGCAGTCACAGCCTGTCGAGCGAGACGGCGCTGGGCGGCAACGCCTATCTGCGCCGCTATCGGAACCACAACGTCTCGAGCAACGTCAACGACAACTTCGGCGAACTCGACCCCGTCAGCGGTGCGCCCGACGATGTCCAGGCACTGAACGACCAGGCCAGCATCGATCAGACGAGCTACGGTCTGTCGGGGCAGCTGACCATCACGACACCTCTGGCCGGCCACCGGAACCAGTTCGTCGTCGGGGTGAGCGCCGATGCCGGCCAAGCGCGCTTCAAGCAGGCATCGCAGCCGGCGGATTTCGACGCGTCACGCGGCACGGTGCCCACCGGTGACTTCGAGCCCGAGACCGACGCGAAGACGCGCACCAGCAATGCCGCTGTCTATGCCATGAACACCTTCGCGATCGACGATCGGTGGTCATTGACAGCCAGTGGCCGCTTCAACGACGCGCGCATCTCCATCCGCGACCAGAGCGGCGTCAATCCCGACCTCGATGGCGATCACCGCTTCAGCCGCTTCAACCCCGCCCTGGGCATCACGTTCAACCCGAGCGCCGGCTTCACCGCCTACGGCAGCTACAACGAGGGCATGCGTGCGCCCACCGCCGCCGAGCTGACCTGCGCGGATCCGACTGCACCGTGCAAGCTTCCCAACAGTTTCCTGGCCGATCCGCCACTGAAGAAGGTGGTGGCCCACACGCTCGAATTCGGCGCGCGCGGCAAAACGGGGGACAGCTCCTGGAGCGCTGCGATCTACCGCACAGACCTCAGTGACGACATCGCCTTCGTCAGCAGCGGCGGCACGGCCATCAACACCGGCTTCTTTCAGAACGTCGGCAAGACGCGCCGCCAGGGCATCGAGCTGACCGGGGCCACCAAGTGGGGTGCGTTCGGCTTGGTGGCGCGCTATGGCTTGATCGACGCGACCTTCAGGACCGGCTATGTCGAGAACAGCCCAGCCAACTCCAGTGCCGACGCCAATGGCGACATTGTCGTCGCCCCGGGAAGCCGCATCCCGAGCATTCCGCGACACAGCTTGCGAGTCCGCCTCGACTATCAAGGCGCTGCCTTCTCGGTCGGTGCGAACCTGGTGGCCAACAGCGGCAGCGGCCTGCGCGGCGATGAGAACAATCGGGACGTCAACGGCCCGGTGCCGGGCTACGCGGTGCTCAATCTCGATGCGCGTTGGCGCGTCACCCGGAACTTGGAGTTCTTCGGCCGCGTGGACAACGTCTTCAACACCCAGTACGCGAACTTCGGTGTGCTGGGCACCAACGTGTTCGCCAATGCGAGCAAGACCTTCGATCCCGCCAATGGCGTCGCCGAACCGTTCTACGGTCTCGGCGCCCCGCGTGGCGCGTGGATCGGCCTGCGCTACGAGTGGGAATGAGCCGCGCATGCAGTGGCCAGCCCTTGCACCGGACGGCGCGTCGCTCTCGCTGCCACCGCTCGGCTCGACGCCAGCCAGCCGCAGACGGTGGCGCTTGTGCGCGGGGGCGGAAGCCTGAACAATCGCTCACCCGGCTTCTTCCGCGCCGGAGCCCGGCGCCGTTTGCCAAACGACACCTTCATCGAACGCTTGCTGCCTGCCTGTCTCGGCGCCGCCGTCGCGTTGCTGATCGCCGGCTGCGCGACGCCGCTTCCCGACGGCGATCCAGCGCAGCCGCTCACCGTGCGCCTGCCGCTGCACAGTGCGCACGTCGTCGACGGGCGCACGGCCTTCAGCGCAGCCTTCCAGCGCGAGCTCGACGCATCGCCGGCGCTCACCCTCAAGGACGCGGCGGCCTATCTGCGCATCAGCGGGCCCGTGGTGCCGGCATCCGCGCCGGCGGCGACCGATCTGCGCCGCACCTCGGTGCTGATCGTGCCCGGGTTGTTCGGCGACTGCGTCGACGACCAGGCGGTGCCGTTCGGCGATGGCGTCGTGCGCGCACGCGATGCGCAGTACACGCAGGCCTATCGAATCTACGACGATCTCGGCCTGGCCGGCATCCGCGCGCTCAAGGTGCCGGGCCGCGCCTCGAGTGCGGCCAACGGCGAGATCGTCGCGCGCGAGCTGCTCGGCGAGGCCGCCCGCACCGACGTCGACCGCATCGTGATGATCGGCTACTCCAAGGGCCTGCCCGATCTGCTCGAAGGGCTGGCCCGGCTGCAGCGGGAGGGCAAGGTCCCCGCCAAGTTGCAGGCCGTGGTCAGCATGGCCGGCGTGGTGATGGGCACGCCACTGGCCGACAAGTTCGGTGGGCTGTACGACGCCCTCAGCGGCGCGATGGAGATTGCCGGCTGCCCGCCTTCGACCGGCGGCGAAATCCAAAGCATGATGCGGCCGGAGCGCGGCACGTGGCTGGCCGACGCGGTGCTGCCGACCTCGCCGCGCTACTTCTCGGTGGTCGGCCATGCCGAACGCGACGACGTCGCGCTGGCGCTGCGCGGCTTCTTCGATCGGCTGAGCGCCTACGACCGCCGCACCGACGGCCAGGTGCTGCTGCCCGACGCGATCCTGCCCGACAGCACGCTGCTCGCGGTGGCCTATTCGGACCACTGGAACTTCGTGCTGCCGTTCGCCCGCAGCCCGCGCCGCATCGTGCAGGCGCAGCTCGCATCGGGCCGCGACTTTCCGCGCGAGGCGCTGCTGCGCGCGATCGTGCGCACCGTGAGCGCGCCGCCGGTGCGCTAGTGTCAGTGGCTCAGAACTTCTGCAGCCAGCGCAACGAGATCAACCCGTTGCGCGGCGCGCCCGGCTCGAAGAAGCGCTTGTTGGCCTCGTTGACGATCACGCTGCCGACGTAGCTGCGGTCGAAAACGTTGTCGACGCGCGCCAGCAATTGCAGCGTGCCGCTGTCGGTGACCGCGAGGTCGGCGCTCCAGCGCAGGCCGATCACGCCGAAGCCGGCGCCGAAGTCGCTGTTCAGGTCGTCGACCGCAGTGGCGCCCTGTGCACGCCACTCGATGCCGAATTCGCCCGGCACGACGCCGCCGGGCCGCCATGCCAGCTCGGCGCTGCCGATCACGCGTTGCGTGCCGGCGATGCGGTTGCCCGCCGGCACCGTCGCCAGGTTCTGCCCCGCAGGGTTGGCCGCCGTCGGCAGCGTGCACGGCACGCCGTTGCAGGTGGGGAAGCTGTCGCGGTAGGTCGCGTTCAAGAGCGAGATGTTGGCCTGCGCACGCAGCCCGCTGGCGATGCGCCACACTGCGGCAGCCTCGGCGCCGTAGCGCCGGGTGCGGCCGACGTTCTGGAACGACGAGCGGCCGCCGGCGTTGGTGGCCACGCCGATCTCGTCGTCGGTGTCGATCAGGAACAGCGCCGCGTCGAGGTCGATCGCCCCGGCGCGCCACTTGCTGCCTACCTCGAACTGGCGGCTGGTCTGGCCTTGCAGTCCCGAGTTGAAGCCCGAGCTGCCATCGGGCTTGTAGGCCAGCTCGGCCAGGGTCGGCGACTCGAAGCCGCGCGCCATGCTGGCATGCAAGGTCCACTGCGGCTCGACGCGCCACCGTACACCGATCACCGGGTTGGTGTAGTTGAACTTCAGCGAACCCGAGTCGTCGCCGTTGCCGGACACGATGTAGTGGTCGGACACATCCATCTTGACCTGGCCCGAGCGCACCCCGCCCACCAGCTGCACCGCGCTCGACAGCGGTGTCTCCGCCTGCGCATAGAAATCCTGCGAGGTGGCGCGGTCGGTCTCGTCGCGTCGCAGGTTGCCCTGCACGCCGAGCACCTGATTTGGCGGCGTGCCCACGAAGTTCTCGTAGCCCTTGCGGTCGTCGACCTGGCGCTCCTGGTTGACGCCCACCACCAGGTCGGTCTGGCCGAATCGCATCAGCGCGCGCGCGTCGATGCCGCTGTAGTCACGATCGAAATCGATCACGCCGCCGCCGTGGTTGGGCGGCCCTTGCGTGGCCACCGGGATCGCGAGGTACTGCGTGACGCTGCGCGTGCCGTAGTAGCCGGTGACCTGGGTCTCGAGCAGGCCCTGCTCGGCGCCGAAGCGGTGCCGCCAGTTGACACCGCCCTGGGTCTGGTCGACCGCCTTGCGCGTGTTGAACTGCGTGGCCACGGCGGCCGTCTGCAACGGGTCGGTGTTGAACTGCGCACGCGTCAGTCCGAGCGGATCCTGCGCGTCTTGATGATGATCCGACACCAGCAGGGTCACGGTGTCGGACTCGCCGCGCCAGCCCAGCCGGACGTTGCCGAGCGTGCGGTCGGCAGCGCTCTGCGGCCGGAAGCCGTCGATGTCGAAGCGCGTCAGGTTCGCGCGCACGTCGAATCCCGCAGGCAGCGGCGAGGCCACCGCGATGCGCTCCTGGCGCAGGCCGAAGCTGCCGGCATCGACCGCGAACTCGGCCTCGCGCGTGGTGGCCGGCGCGCTGAACAGCGCGATCACGCCGCCCGAGCTGTTGCCGTACAGCACCGAGAACGGCCCGCGCAGCACCTCGATGCGCGACGCGCCCGCGAGGTCGAAGTGCGCCACCTGCCCCTGGCCATCGGGCATGGTTGCCGGAATTCCGTCGGTGTACAGCCGCAGGCCGCGCACGCCGAAGCCGGCGCGGGCGCCGAATCCGCGCGAGCTGATCTGCAGGTCTTGCGCGTAGTTGTTGCGATTGGCCACCGTCAGGCCCGGCACGCGCTGCAGCGCCTCAGACAGGTTGACCATCGGGCCGCTGAGGCGCAGCGTCTGTGCATCGACGACGCCGATCGCATAGGGTGCATCGAGCACCTGCTGCGCGCGCAGCCCGCCCGTGACGACCACGGTCTGCGTGTCGCCCGCCGGCGCATCGGATGGCTGCGCCAGCGCGCACGGCGCAAGCAGCGCGCATGCGAGCGCAACCGGGCTGCGACGCAACGACGACGGGCGAATGGAGGGGGGGCTGGGCATTGTGCTGACGCGGGCACAAAGGGCGCCATCAGACCGGGCGGCGCTGGCAGCGCCAAGCCCTCGCAAACACCTAGAGAAAATCTGCAGGGCTCAGAGCGCGCAGCTGCGAAAGCCGACGAACGCGGCGTCGTGCTCGGCGCTGCAGAAGCTGCGCGCCTTCGGGTGCTTCAAGCGTGGCACCGTCATCACCGAGCCGCCGCGCGTCGCGCGCAGCGAGCGCGACAAGGGCCCCGACGGCTCGTCGCCCCACGGCGCAGCGACCGGCGGCTCGTGGCTGAAGCGCTGCGCACGCCCGGCCATCCACTCGTGCACGTCGCCCCACACGAAGCCGCGCGACACGCCCTGGGTGGCCGCGATCTCCCATTCGGGCTCGGTGGGCAGGCGACGCGAGGCCCAGCGGCACCAGGCGTCGGCCTCGTGCCAGCTGACGTGCGCCACTGCCTGCGCCGAGGCCACGCGCTGCAGCGCGCCGCCGCGCTGCGCGAGCACCGCGCGCCCCATCTGCTCGACGTAGCGCGGCGCGCGGCGCTGAAGGCGCTCGAGCCAGCCCCAGCCGGCCTGGCTCCACCAGCGCGGCTCGTCGTAGCCGCCGTCGTCGACGAACTCGACGAACTGCGACCATTGCACCGGCTGCGCATCGATCTCGAACTCGGGCACTGCTTCGTCGCGCGCCCAGCGCTCGTTGTCGGGCACGAAGCCGCCGGGCGGCGTACCCAGGCTCATGCGCTGCGCCCCGAACCACAGCGGCTCACGGCGCACGCGCGAGGGCCAGATCGGCCACAGCTCCTTGACGGCCGCGCCGCCGAGCCCCGCGGCCTGCGCCATCGCCGCCAGCGTTTCGGCGGCCGCATCTTCGCGCGCCAGCGCGAGGCGAAACAGCTGCAGGCCGTTGTCGTCCTCGGGCGCGCGCTCGAGCAACTCGAGCGTCGCGTCGAGCGTGGCCGCGAGGTAGTCGCGCAGATGCGCATCGGCCACGTCGGTGTCGCGCCAGCGCTGCTCGCGCGTGCTGATCGTCGGGTCGAACCAGGCGTCGGCGCGCGGCTCGATCGATGCCAGCGTCGCCGCGCCCGCCTGGCCGAGCGCGCGCCGCAGGTTGCGCGCGATCGCGCACTCCTGGAACCACGCCACGTGGCCGACGAGCCACAACGGCGGATCGAACTCGGTGCGCAGCGCGACGACGTGCGCGCCGTCGAACGCGCTCAGCCAGCGCAGCGTGCGGTTGCGCGCGTCGATCAGCGCCAGCGACAGCAGCTCGCGGCCGGCGCGGCGCATCGCCAATGGATCGTGGAGGGTCGCCGCGGTCGGCGACATCGAGCGGATCACGCCGGAGGGCACTGGCGCGCCGCGCGCGAGCCGAATGCCGAATGCGCAGCGTTCGCCGCGCAGTGCGCGGGCCTATGCGCGCTCAATGCGCGCATAAGCGCTGTGATTGTGAATCGACTCGAAGTTCTCGACGTCGACGCTGTAGCGCCCGACACGCGCATCGGCGTTCAGGCGCAGCGCGACGTCGCGCACCAGGTCTTCGACGAACTTCGGGTTCTCGTACGCGCGCTCGGTGATCCACTTCTCGTCGGGGCGCTTCAGCAGCGGCCAGATCTCGCTGGAGGCGGCATCTTCGGCGAAGCGCACCTGCTCGTGCCACGCCACGGGCTGCAGCTGCTCGAGGCGAATCGTCACCAGCGAGCGCTGGTTGTGCGCGCCGTAATCGGCGATCTCCTTGCTGCACGGACACAGGCTCTTCACCGGCACGCCGACCTCGCTCCACACGGTGGTGGTGCCGGCGCGCGTCTCGGCGATCCAGCGGCCCTGGTAGTCGAGCAGGCTCTGCACGCCCGACACCGGCGCGCGCTTGCGCACGAAGAACGAGAAGCGCGCCTCGATGCGGCCTTCTTTCGCGCCGAGCAGTTCGAGCATGCGCGCCAACTGCGCGCGCATCGTGGGCGCATCGAGTGGGGCATCGAGCGCATCGAGCCACGCGACGAAGCGCGACATGTGCGTGCCCTTCACCTCGGCCGGCAATGCGACGTCGAGGTCCCACTGCGCCGTCGTTGCTTGGGCGGCGCCGGCCACCACGATCGTCAACGGATAGCGCACGTCCTTGACACCGACGCGCTGGATCGCCACGCGGCGGTCGTCGCGGCCGCTCTGGGTGTCCGGGATGTGTAGGGCGTCGGTGAGGTTGGTCATCGGTTCAGGCCTGTCGGGCCAAGCCAGGCGCCATTGTCGCCGTTGCGCACCGCGCCGTCGTGTCCCGGCCGCGTCACCCCCGCGGTTCGACGGATTTCAGGCGCAACCGGCTCAGTGGTTGACGGCCGGCCGCACCACCGCCAGCTTGGCCCCGAAGCGGCGTTGGATCGACTGCTCGATGCCTGCCGCATCGAGCCCGACCATCGACAACAGCTTGGCCGGATCGCCATGGTCGATGAACTCGTCGGGCAGGCCCAGCTGCAGCAGCGGCATGCCGAGCCCGTGACGGGCCAGGCATTCGCCCACCGCGCTGCCGGCACCGCCCATGATCGCGCCCTCTTCGATCGTGACCAGCGCGTCGTGCTCGCGCGCCAGCTTGAGCACCAGCGCTTCGTCCAGTGGCTTGACGAAGCGCATGTTGGCCACCGTCGCGTCGAGCTTCTCGGCGGCTTGAAGCGCCGGATACAGCAGCGGGCCGAACGCCAGGATCGCGATGCGCCGGCCGACGCCGCGCGCCAGTGACGACTCGCGGCGCAGCTCGCCCAGCCCCCACGGCAGCTTGTCCAGCGTGGGCTGCACGGCGACGCCGACACCGGCACCGCGCGGATAGCGCACCGCGCTCGGGCGGTCGTGCGCGAAGGCGGTGGACAGCGCCTGGCGGCATTCGTTCTCGTCGGCCGGCGTCAGCAGGCTGAGGTTGGGCACGCAGCGGATGTAGGCGATGTCGAACGCGCCGCAGTGCGTGGCGCCGTCGGCGCCGACGATGCCGGCGCGATCGAGCGCGAACATCACCGGCAGGTTCTGGATCGCGACGTCGTGGATCAGCTGGTCGTAGCCGCGCTGCAGGAACGTCGAGTAGATCGCCAGCACCGGCTTCAGCCCCTCGCAGGCCAGCCCGGCCGCGAACGTGACGGCGTGCTGCTCGGCGATGCCGACGTCGTGATAGCGCTTCGGAAAGCGGCGCTCGAACTCGACCATGCCCGAGCCCTCGCGCATCGCCGGCGTGATGCCCATCAGCCGAGGATCGGCCTCGGCCTGATCGCACAGCCACTGGCCGAACACCTGCGTGAAGGTCTGCCTGGGGGGCGTCGCGGGGCTGACGATGCCCACCGCGGGGTCGAATTTGCCGGGCCCGTGGTAGTTGACCGGGTCGGCCTCGGCCAGCTTGTAGCCGTAGCCCTTCTTGGTCACCACGTGCAGGAACTGCGGGCCTTTCTTCTCACGCAGGTTCTGCAAGGTCGGGATCAGCGAATCGAGGTCGTGGCCGTCGATCGGACCGACGTAGGTGAGGCCGAGCTCCTCGAAGATCGTGCTGGGTACCACCAGTCCCTTGGTGTGCTCCTCGAACTTGCGCGCCAGGTCGTACAGCGGCGTGTTCTTCAGCACTTGCTTGGCGCCCTCGCGCGCGGCGGCGTAGAACTTGCCGCTCATCAGCCGCGCCAGATACTTGTTGAGCGCGCCCACCGGCGGGCTGATCGACATGTCGTTGTCGTTCAGGATCACCAGCATGTCGGCGTGGCCGAGCCCGTGATTGGAACCGGCGTTGTTGAGCGCCTCGAACGCCATGCCGCCTGACAGCGCGCCGTCGCCGATCACCGCCACCGCCTTGCGGTCTTCGCCCTTGAGCTTGGCCCCCAGCGCCATGCCGAGCGCGGCCGAGATCGAAGTCGACGAGTGCGCGGTGCCGAAGGTGTCGTATTCGCTCTCGATGCGGCGCGGAAAGCCGCTGATGCCGCCGAGCTGGCGCAAGCTGCCCATGCGCTCGCGCCGGCCCGTGAGGATCTTGTGCGCATAGGTCTGGTGGCCGACGTCCCAGACGATGCGGTCATGCGGCGTGTCGTACACGTAGTGCAACGCGATCGTCAGCTCCACCGTGCCGAGGTTGCTCGACAGATGGCCACCGGTCTTGCTGACGCTTTGCAGCACGAACTCGCGCAGCTCGCGCGCCAATTGCGGCAATTCCGCGCGCGACAGGCGTCGCAGATCGGCGGGTGTCTGGATGGATTCGAGCAGGGACAGCTTCATCGAACAGCGGGCTCAGTTGTTGCGGTCGACCACCAGATCGGCCAGCCAACTCAGGCGCGCAGTGTGCCGCAAGCCGCCGCTGGCCAATGCGGCTTGTGCGCGTTCACGCAGGGTCTGGGCTTGTTTGCGCGCTCCGTCGAGGCCGAGCACCGACACGTAGGTCGGCTTGTTCAGATGCTCGTCCTTGCCGGCGGTCTTGCCGAGCGTCTCGGAGGCCTGCGTGACATCGAGAATGTCGTCGACCACCTGGAACGCGAGCCCGAGCGCAGCGCCGTACTGCGTCAATGCGTCCCACGCCTTGACCGGCAGCTCGCCGCACGCCGCGCCCATCAACACACTGGCCTGCAGCAGCGCACCCGTCTTGCGCCGGTGCATGTCGCGCAGCTGCGCCTCGTTGAGCGGCAGCCCGATGCTGGCCAGATCGATCGCCTGGCCACCGGCCATGCCCTCGTGTCCGGCAGCGCGAGCCAGCAGGCCGCACAGGCGCGCCTGCAGCAAGGCAGCGTAGCCGTGCGCATCGGTGGCGCCCGGAGTCAACACCTCGAAGGCCAGCGCCTGCATCGCGTCGCCGGCCAGCATGGCCTGCGCTTCGCCGAACTTCACGTGCACGGTGGGCTTGCCCCGGCGCAGCACGTCGTTGTCCATGCACGGCATGTCGTCGTGGATCAACGAGTAGGCATGGATCAGTTCCACCGCGACGCCGGCGCGCAGCGCGGCACTGCGGTCGCCGTTGGCGGCATCGCACGCGGCCAGCACCAGCAGCGGACGCAGCCGCTTGCCGCCGTCGAGCACGCCGTAGCGCATCGCCTCTCCCAGGCCCGCCGGCGCACCGGGCGGCACCCAGCGTTGCAACGCCTGCTCGACCGCGTCGAGCTCGGCGCGCATCCACGAATCGAACTCGGATTCGTTCATCGGATCGATGAGGCGAGCCGCCGAGCGCGGCGCCTCATTTGCCGTTGAAAGGCTCGAGCTGTCCGCGTTCGAGCACCTTCACCTGTTGCTCCACCGCTTGCAGGCGCGCGCGGCAGAAAGCCAGCAATTGCGCGCCGCGTCGGTAGCTCTTCAGCAGGTCATCCAACGGCATCTGTGCGCCCTCCATGGCCGAGACCAAGGCCTCCAACTCAGCCAGCGCTTGTTCGTAGCTCTCGGGCTCGGCCGGACTGGGGTTTTGCTCTGTGCCGCTTGAAGCCATGCCCATGAGCCCCATTCTACTGACCCGGGTAAGGGTAGAATTCTTGCCCTGCTTGTGAATGTGCAAGCACAGAAGCCGGCTCGCGAAGCCGGCTTTGTTTCCAGTACCCGCCCGCGGGGCCACCGGGTGGGGGTTCGATATCGGTTTTCCGAAAGTCCGGGGATCATGTCCGACCTGAGCCAAAGTCTCGAAGCTCTTGCGCGCAGCCGCACTCAACTATCCGTTCACACCTACTTCGACGCCGACCTCCTGCGTCGTGAGCAGGAGCTGATCTTTCAGCCCGGTCCTCGGTACGTCGGCCATGAGCTGGCGGTGCCCGAGGTCGGTCAGCATCACACGTTGCAGCAGGAAGGCGAAGGCCGTGCGTTGGTGCGTACGCGCGACGGCGTCGAACTCATCTCCAACGTGTGCCGGCACCGCCAGGCAGTGATCCTGCGCGGCCGTGGTCAGGTGGGGGGCCAGATCGTGTGCCCGTTACACCGCTGGACCTACGATCTGCAAGGCCAGCTGATCGGCGCGCCGCACTTCGAGCAGGACCCGTGCCTGAACCTGCGCAACTACCCGCTGCAGCGCTGGAACGGCCTGCTGTTCGAGGCCAATGGCTTCAACGTCGCGGCCGAGCTGGCCGGCAGCGCGCCGCACGAGACGCTCGACTTCAGCGGCTACGTGCTCGACAGGGTCGCACTGCACGAGTGCGACTACAACTGGAAGACCTTCATCGAGGTCTATCTGGAGGATTACCACGTCGGGCCGTTCCACCCGGGGCTGGGCCGCTTCGTCACGTGCGAGGACCTGCGCTGGCGCTTCGGCCAGCACCACTCGGTGCAGACCGTGGGCGTGCGCAACGCGTTGCAGCAGCCGGGCTCACCGGTGTATCAGCGCTGGCACGACGCGGTGATGAAGTTCCGCGACGGCGTGCCGCCGGATCACGGCGCGATCTGGCTCACGCTGTACCCCAACGTGATGGTCGAGTGGTATCCGCACGTGCTGGTGGTGTCCACGCTGTTCGCCAAGGGCCCGCAGAAGACGCTCAACGTGGTGGAGTTCTTCTACCCCGAAGAGATCGCCGCGTTCGAGCGCGAGTTCGTCGAGGCCCAGCAGGCCGCCTACATGGAAACCTGCGCCGAAGACGACGAGATCGCGCTGCGCATGGATGCCGGCCGCAAGGCGCTGCTGGAGCGCGGCGACGACGAAATCGGACCGTATCAGAGCCCGATGGAAGACGGCATGCAGCACTTTCACGAGTGGTACCGGCGCATGATGCGCGGAGCCGTCGCTGCGGCGCCGTAGGCCGCTGGCGGTGGTGCTCGCCGCATGGCAACGCGTGCCGTCGGACCGGCCCGGTGAACACCGCGGATCCGGCTGCGCCGGGCCGCCGGTGGGGCACTCTTGAGTCGGCAGTGGCCGCCCCACCGCATCGCGGGCGGGCCGATCGTCCTCATGGTGCTGGCGACGCTGCTGTTCGCCGTGATGGGCGTGGCGGTCAAATACGCGTCGGCGCACTACGGCGCGGCCGAGCTGGTGTTCTACCGCAGCGCGCTGGGCGCCGTGATGATCGGCGTCTACGCGCGCTGGCGCGGCATCGCGTTGCGCACGCCGGTGCCGGCGATGCACGCCTGGCGCAGCGCCACCGGCGTCAGCGCGCTGGCGCTGTGGTTCTACGCGATCGAAGGCCTGCCGCTGGGCACCGCGATGGCGCTGAACTACATGTCGTCGGTGTGGATGGCGCTGTTCCTGCTGGGCGGCTCGGTGTGGCTCGGCGCCGCGCGCGTCGATTCGCGGCTGATCGCGGCGGTGCTGGTGGGCTTTGCCGGCGTCGCGCTGGTGTTGCGTCCCACCGTGCAGACGAGCCAGGCCTGGTACGGATTGAGCGGGCTGTCATCGGGTCTGCTGGCCGCCATCGCGTACCTGCAGATCACGGCGCTCGGGCGCGCCGGCGAGCCCGACGTGCGCACCGTGTTCTATTTTTCGATCGGTGGCGCGGCGCTCGGCGCGCTGCTGGCCAGCGTGACTGGCTGGCACGCGCACAGCCCGATCGGCGCGCTGCTGCTGCTGGCGATCGGCACGCTGGCCACCGTGGCCCAGACGCTGATGACGCGTGCCTACACGCTCGGCGCCACGCTCACCAACGCCAGCCTGCAGTACCTGGGCATCGTGTTCGCGAGCCTGTTCGGCGTCTGGCTGTTCGACGACGTGCTCGGCTGGGCCGCGGTGCTCGGCATCGCGCTGATCATTGCCGCGGGCCTGGCGGCCACCTACTTGCAGGCGCGCACGTCGCCGCGCGACGCCGCCACCAGCACGCTGCACCCGCCCGAAGCCTGAAACCCCCGAAGGATGCCCATGATTGAACGCACGCTGATCAGCGCCGACGCGCTGCGCGCCCTGCTCGCCTCCGGTCAGCCGTGCGTGCTGCTCGACTGCGGCTTCGACCTCGCCGACCCTGCGGCCGGCGCGCGTGCCCATGCCCAGGGTCACCTGCCCGGCGCGCAACATGCCGACCTGGAGCGCGATCTCAGTGCGCCCAAGACCGGCCGCAACGGCCGCCACCCGCTGCCCAGCCGAGAGGCCTTCGCGGCCACGGTCGGGCGCTGGGGCGTGCGCGCAGACACGCCGGTGGTCTGCTACGACGACCAGGGCAGCCCGTATGCGGCGCGCGCCTGGTGGATGCTGCGCTGGCTCGGCCACGACGCGGTCGCCGTGCTCGACGGCGGCCGGGCCGCTTGGCGGGCCGGCGGCGGCAGCCTCGAGACGGCGACCCCCGCTGTGCAGAACGCGCCGCCGTACCCACTGAGCACGACCACGATGCCCACCGTGCCCACCGACCGTCTGCTCGGGCTGCTGGGCAAGGTGACGGTGCTCGACGCGCGCGCCGGTGAGCGCTTTCGCGGCGAAACCGAGCCGTTCGACCCCGTGGCCGGTCACATCCCCGGCGCGCGCAACCGCTTCCACAAGGACAACCTGCAAGCCGACGGGCGCTTTCGCAGCGCGGCCGAGCTGCGCGCGGCGTTCGCACCGTTCGGCGAGCCCACCGGCTGCGTGCATCAGTGCGGCTCGGGCGTCACCGCCTGCCACAACCTGCT
>Ga0207675_100001883_pt1 | contig 20957 bp, 19 predicted proteins | sample KBSSwiS42_FD_184305 | JGI IMG/M metagenome (GOLD analysis project Ga0207675, IMG submission 184305) | Switchgrass rhizosphere microbial communities from Kellogg Biological Station, Michigan, USA - KBS Switchgrass S4-2 (SPAdes) (version 2) | ecosystem: Host-associated > Plants > Roots >...
CTGCTCATGGCAGCGGCCGAATCACAGAGGAGGACGACCGCTGCCATGGGGTGGACAATGGCAAAGCGTGGCTGAACCGGCAGGGAACGGCCGGTTAACGAGGGGTTAAGCCCCCGGGCCCGGAATTCTAGGCCGCGCCCGCCTTGGGGTCTGGGCCATAGCGGTTTTCGCCCTTCGTCCCTTCCAGGCACATGAAGACCAGCACGATGATGCCGCCCACATAGGGAATGAAATTGAGGAGGACGAACCAGCCCGACTTGTCCTGATCGTGGAAACGGCGAACCTGCACCGCGATCGCGGGAATGATGATGGCCAGGCCGACCAGAAAGATCAGCCCCACGCCCAGCATCGCGATCGGCGACCAGGCCATTGCGCCGCCGGCATGCATCGAGGTTCCAGCCCCAAGCGCCACCAGCATGCCGAGCACGAGATAGACGAGCAGAATGCCCAGCGCGAACATCCAATATTCCTTGCGGCGCGAGCGGCCGTCAAAATCGGCATAGCGCCGCAATGGCATCAACATCCATTCCATGAGCATTCTCCCCCTGGACCATTTTCGCGATGGGCACATGCGGCCATCGGTTCGAACCATGGTCATCCATCGACGAGTCGCGGATCAGCCGCGACGAATGGAAGCTACGCCGATTCGGGCGAGGAGCAAGACAGGGCCGACGCCCAGCCCGAAGGGTATCCTGATACCCGAAGGTTATGAAGGTCACGGCCTGATCAAATTTATCCCCTCTGCCCCCGCGCGCGCCGTGGAGGGGGCGTGAGGGCGCGGCAGCATGCGGGTAGGCTGTGCGGCGGGTGGAAATGGCCATGAGCATCCTCCTGACGTTGGCGACAGGGGGAGTGAGGCATGGAGGAAGGGGTGTAGGACAGGGGATAGCGGTTGGTTCAGCTTGGCGTCCTTTCCTGACATTGAGAACAAGCTCAAAAGATCCCAAAGCCGTGGGTCGTTCTAATCGGCTAACGCGCTAGAAGGGAACGTTCTCCGCATCGGTCTCCTGCTTCACCTCCGATATTTCGCGACCGCTGACTTCGAACTCCCGCCCCGTAGCTCGGTCAAGGAACTTCTTGAGGCGTTTGTTTTGATTGTCGAGGTACATGGAATTGTAGAGTTGATCGTTCGAGCGGAACGCCGTGATTATCTGCTCAATCTGCGCCTCCGTCAGCTTCTCCACCGACTTCGCCATGCGATCGAAGCGAGCCTTGGCATCGGTGAAGCTGGGCGAATCGACGAAGCTGCTAATCAGGATTTCTTGTAGGCGTTCTTGTCGACTGAGCGCCTGCCCGATCAAGGGAAACAGGTCGGCCGCCGCCTTACAAGGATTGTCGATTTTCCCCCGTTGCGCCTGAACGTGCGAGATGAAGCCGGGAGGGTCTTTCTGGCCTAGCTTGAGGGAGATGATCGGCACCCCCTTGCCGAGCGCGAATCCCACCTCCTGATGGCACCACATGCTCTCAATGAAGTCGTCGGTCAGGAACAGCAGCATGACCTCCATCGTCTGAAGGCCCTTCATAATCTCCGCGCGCCACTCGCTCATGGGCTTGATGGTGTCATGGGCGACGAAGCAGGACATCCCATACTCCTCCAACGCCTCACTGAGTTCGCGCGCTTCGACCTTGTGGCCGTCCCGATGGCTGATGAACACACGGGCTAGGCTAGGCTTCCAGAACGAAATGGTATCGGGATTGACCGGCGGCGTTTGGGAGAACGGAATGGCCTTCTGACATTCTCCGTCGTTCTCGTCGATCAACTCGAACGAGACGGCATTGAACCATTCGTCCTCGATCGCCTCCGCCATCTTGTTGAGCAGCTTGCACACGCCAGCGGCAATCTCGCTCTGGTCCTCCACGTCGATCTTAGCGAGTTCGTCGAGAGGCAGGAAGAATACGACATCGTGTCCCCACATTCCGCCGTTCCAATTGTCGTAATTCACCTCCTCGCGGACATAGTAGCGGGATGATGCAATCGCATCCCGAAGATCCTTCTCTCCCTTTCGATCATAGGAGACATGGAGACGGACAAGATACTGCGCGAGCTTTGACGGAAGGACATGGCTCATCGGTCACAGATCCAGACGCTTGCGGACAAACGGGGCGAACTCACCGAACTCATTATAGACATCATCTGCTGTGTCGTTGAGCGCCATAGCGGCATAGGAGAGAAAACAAAGTGAACACTTTCGAACGGCGTCCAAATGCGCTCGCGAAACTTGTGACTTCGGTATGTGAGCGATGGGCAGCCTTGTCGATGCGCTCGCCCGAAAGCTGCCGTTGCGAAGACCAAAGACAGACCTCGCCTCGCCTCGCCTTGCCATCCCGCTACCGGCGGCAGCGTCTCGCCGCCACCCCTGCCCTCACACCACCGTGACGAAATGATCCAGCCCGCCGCCCGGGCCGAAGAAGGGCGCGCCGGCGGCGGCGAAGACCTTGAATGCCTCTGTGTCCCGCACGGCATTGTGCGCGTCGACCGATTCCCGGTCGACGATGAAGAAGAATTTGCCCGTATTCTCCACGCCGCGCCCCAGCTTGGCCGCATGCACGCCCGGGCAGGCGGCGAGGCTGGGAATGCCGACCTCGCGCATCGCCTTTTCAAAGGCTTCCTCTTCGCCCGGCCTGATGAGGCCGAATGCGTTTTCGGTAACCATGGCTTGCTCTCCCTGCCGGTGCAGGGGCTTTCCCGGCCGTCTGCCGGGCGCGAGGACAAGAGCCGAAAACTGTCGAGATCAGGCAGCCTCGCTCTTGCGGTTCGCCCGCTTGCGCTCGTTCGGGTCGAGATAGCGCTTGCGCAGGCGGATCGACTTGGGCGTGACTTCGACCAGTTCATCGTCGTCGATATAGGCGATGGCCTGCTCCAGCGTCATCCGCCACGGCGGCGTGAGGCGGATGGCGTCATCCTTGCCGGTCGAGCGGAAGTTGGTGAGCTGCTTCGACTTCATCGGGTTGACTTCGAGGTCATCCGGCTTGGCGTTTTCGCCGATGATCATGCCTTCGTAGAGCGGCTCGCCAGGCGACACCATCAGGATGCCGCGATCTTCGAGCGGGCCGAGCGCATAGGCCACCGCCTCGCCCGCGCCATTGGAGATGAGCACGCCATTCTGGCGCCCCGCGATCGCGCCCTTATGCGGGGCATATTTCTCGAACAGGCGGTTCATGATGCCGGTGCCGCGCGTGTCCGACAGGAATTCGCCATGATAGCCGATGAGGCCGCGTGACGGCGCGCTGAAGGTGATGCGCGTCTTGCCGCCGCTCGATGGGCGCATATCGGTCATCTCGCCCTTGCGGATCGCCATCTTCTCGACGACCGTGCCGGAATGTTCCTCATCCACGTCGATGACGACCGTCTCAAAGGGCTCCTCGCGGCCGCCGTCCTCGCCGTCGCGAAAGAGGACGCGCGGGCGGGAGATGCTCAGCTCGAATCCCTCGCGCCGCATCGTCTCGATGAGAACGCCCAGCTGAAGCTCGCCGCGCCCGGCGACCTCGAAGCTGTCCTTGTCCGCAGCCTCGACGACGCGGATGGCGACATTGCTTTCCGCCTCGCGCAACAGGCGATCGCGGATCATGCGGCTCGTCACCTTGGTGCCTTCACGGCCCGCCATCGGCGAGTCATTGACGGCAAAGCGCATGGAGAGCGTCGGCGGATCGATCGGCTGCGCCTGGATCGGCGTGGTCACCTGCGGATCGGCAATGGTATTGGCGACGGTCGCGTGGGTCAGGCCGGCAAGGCTGATGATGTCGCCCGCGCTCGCGAAGTCCACGGGCACGCGCTCAAGGCCCCGGAACGCCATGATCTTGGTCGCGCGGCCGGTCTCGACGATCTTGCCGGTGGGATCGAGCGCATGGATCGGCTGGTTGAGCTTGACCGTGCCGGTCTGCACGCGGCCCGTCAGGATACGGCCGAGGAAATTGTCGCGGTCGAGCAAGGTCGCCAGGAAGGTGAACGGCGCGTCCGGATCCACCGCATGCGGCGGCGGGACGTGGCTGACGATGGTGTCGAACAGGATCGAGAGATCACCCTCGCGCACGTCGTTTTTTGCGCCGGCATAGCCGTTGCGGCCCGAGGCGTAGAGCGTCGGGAAATCGAGCTGGTCCTCATTGGCGTCGAGACTGACGAACAGGTCGAACACCTCGTCCAGCACTTCCTCCGCGCGCGCGTCCTGCCGGTCGATCTTGTTGACGACGACGATGGGACGAAGCCCGAGCGCCAGCGCCTTGCCGGTCACGAACTTGGTCTGCGGCATCGCGCCTTCGGAGCTGTCGACCAGCAGGATGACGCCGTCGACCATGGACAGGATGCGCTCCACCTCGCCGCCGAAATCGGCGTGGCCGGGCGTGTCGACGATGTTGATGCGCGTGCCGTGCCAGTCGACGCTCGTGCACTTGGCGAGGATGGTGATGCCCCGCTCCTTTTCGAGGTCGTTGCTGTCCATCGCCCGCTCCTCGACCCGCTGATTGTCGCGGAAGGTGCCGGACTGGCGGAACAGCTGGTCGACCAGGGTGGTCTTGCCATGATCGACGTGCGCGATGATGGCCACGTTGCGGAGGCCGCTGGTGGAGCTCATGGGGATCTCTCAGATTTGCGTTCTTGGGGGAGCCCGCCCGGCCGGATGCCGCGACGTGCGCTTGGGCGCGCCCTTAGCTCAAAGACGGCGCGAGTGCAATGGCCTAGGCCGCCCGCGGCATCCGGTTCCAGGCGTCGAGCGCGGCGATCTTGTAGGCTTCGGCCAGCGTCGGGTAGTTGAACGTGTTCTCGATGAAATAGTCGATCGTGCCTTTCAGGTTCAGGACGGCCTGGCCGATGTGGATCAGTTCGGTCGCGCCCTCGCCGATGATGTGGACGCCGAGCAGGCGCCGGGTCTTGAGCGAGAAGATCATCTTCATCATGCCCTGCTCCAGGCCCATGATATGCCCGCGCGAGGTCTCGCGGAAGCGGGCGATGCCGCACTCATAGACGATGTCCTTGCCGCGCACCTCCTGCTCGCTCATCCCCACCGTTGAGATTTCGGGCACCGCGTAGATGCCATAGGGAAAATATTGCGGCGCGGGCGGCATCGGCAGGCCAAAGGCATGGCAGGCCGCGATCCGCCCCTGCTCCATCGAGGTCGAGGCGAGGCTCGGAAAGCCGATCACGTCGCCGGCGGCATAAATGTGCGGGACGGTTGTCTGGAAGGTCGCCGGATCGACGGCAAGCCGTCCGCGCCCATCCACCGCAAGGCCGCATTTGTCGAGGTCGAGCGAGGCGGTCGCGCCGACCCGGCCGGCGGCGTAAAGCAGCATCTCGGAGCGGACCGAACGCCCGTCCGCCAGCCTGGTGATGGCGTGTCCGCGTTCATCCACGGTGATGGATTCGATCGCCGATCCCATGCGGAAGACCACGCCGCGATCACGCAGCTGGTGGACGAACTCCTCGATGATCTCGCGGTCGACGAAATCCAGAAAGGTCTCGCGCGGCTCGATCAGCGTGACCGCGACGTCGAGGGCGCTGAAGATGGTCGCATATTCGATGCCGATCACCCCGGCGCCGATCACGGTCAGGCTGCGGGGCACGCGCGGGTCCTCGATCAGGCCGTCGCTGTCGAGGATGACATTGTCGTCGAAGGGAACGTCGGCGGGCCGGTACGGGGCGGTGCCGACCGCGATCAGGACGCGCTCGGCCTCCACCACCAGCTCGCTCTCGTCGGGTTGAAGAATGGCGATGCGGTGCGGATCGAGGAACCGCGCGAAACCCGACATGGTGCGCACGCTGTTGCGCTGGAACTGATGCTCCAGCACGTCGATCTCATGCTCCAGCGTCTTGCCGAGCCGCATGCCAAGATCGCCGCCGCAAATTTCCTTCTTCACGCGGTAGGATCGCCCATAGAAGCCGCGTTCGCGCCAGCCGGAGAGGTTGAGCACCGTCTCGCGCAGGGTTTTCGACGGGATGGTGCCGGTATGGACCGAAACCCCGCCGACGCGCTTGCGTCCCTCGACGACCAGCACGGACTTGCCGAGCTTGGCGGCCTGCACGGCAGCACGTCGTCCCGCAGGGCCGCTGCCGATCACGACCAGATCATAACGCTCCATGGTTTCTCCCCAATGCGGACCGCACGGCCTTCCGCGTCACCCGCCCACCACGGACATCATCTCCCGTTTATGTTAAAATTTGATACACCATCATGCATGGCCCCATCCGGGCGTTCCAGCGCCGTCGTCGCCACCAACAGCCCCGGAATAGGACAGCGCAAGGCTGTCGCGCGACCGCCATATATCCTTAATATTGCCGCAATGATGCCCCGTCACAAGCGCCGAATTCGGAACAGAAGGACGATTCACGCAAATTGCGGGTTTTCGGCGCGCGGCCGCGCTGGCGCTTGTTATGGCGGGCATGGCGGTGGGTAGCACCGCACATGGCGCCATCATCTCGGCCTCCATCACCGGCGGGACCGTGTTCGGCACCGGCTCGGTAATCAAGCTTGATCCGTCGAACACGCCGTTCTCGATCGGTTCCGACAATCTCAATACCGACAATCTGTATATGTTCGATGAACAGCAGAATGTCGCCCTGACCAGCAATCTCGCGGTCGTTCTCAACGGCGCGATGACCACGCTCGCCAAGGGCACCATCGTGCGCAGTCATCTGATCGCATTCGACCCGCTGATTACCAAGACGGTGCGGGCAGCGATCAGTTTCGACAGCAACGTAATCGGCGTTGCCCGCTCGGACAGCCAACTCATCGCGAGCAATTATCTCGGCCTGAGCGGCGTCACCTATCTCACCCCGGCCGGCTTCGGCCTCGAACCCGGTCTGGATTTCGTGACCTTTTCAGGCCCCCATAGCATCGCCATCCGCCTGAACAGCGCGTCGCCGAGCGACATGCTGCGCGTGTTCACCATCGGTACGCTGTCCGCTGTCCCCGAACCCACCACATAGGCAATGGCGCTGGCTGGCCTCGGCACTGTCGGTTTTGCGATGCGGCGGCGTCGCAGGACGCGCGTCAGCTTCGCCTGACGAACAAGTCATCGTTAAACAGGGCCGGAAACATCCGGCCCTGTTCGTGAAAAGCAAATGGGAACCGGTCAGCTCAATGCAGCGCCGGTCGGGGCTCCGCATGCGCGCATGATTTTGCCGGGGCATCCGCGACCCGGCGGCTCCCGGGCCTGGCTATGCCCGAGGGATCAGGCAGCCGGGACATCGCGTTGATGAACATCTGCGCGACATTCTGACTCGGCTTCAGCCATGTCTCCAGCGCCGACTGGGCGTTGAATAATTCCGAACCGGCGGGGGATCGTTCGCCAGCATGCTCAAACGGCGATAGGGTCCGCGAGATTTCCAGCCCGCCCGTGAAGGCGGACTGATACATCCGGGCCGCAGACGTGGTGAACGCCCTGAACGCTTCCGCGGCGATCCGGGCTGTCGCCAAAGCAGTTTCGTTGTTGGAACGAGCCACCTTGCCGGTTTGCGCCAGCAGTTCGGTGCTCCAATCGATGCGCTTGGTCATCCGGTTGCAGGCTTCCACCAGATTCTTATTATAAAAGCTCAGCACGGATTCCGGGAAAGCGAACGGTGCATTCGACAATAATTCATCGCGCGGTGTCGGACTCGTCATGATGGCTTCCTCTCGATAATCGCTTTATTGTGGATGATAGCTCTTTCCTTACAGGACTTCACTGGAATTCATATCATCCGATGATGAACAGTTGTCTATCTCGTCCCACATCTTATTCAGCAATTCTTTTGCTTCTTCGGGAGAAAGCTTGCGACTGCCTTGCAACCGGTCGGCTGCTGTCCATGAACGGTGCGGTGACGGAGGCAAAAGGCGATTTTCGCTATTCTTGTTATTGCTCAGTTTCAAAATACGGTGATACGCCACAACGATCCTTCCTAAAAAATAGATTTTTTTAGCAAGCCCGAGTTTTTATCGATTTTTATGACAATTCCGGATCAGGTAACAAACCCGATCCGGGTTCCGCTATGCATCCTCTCGACTAACCCATCTCTCTCGCGACGACATTCAGATCTCGTGGCGGCGGATGATATTGGCATTTATATGGAAATGTTGTTCGATCTGTCGACAGCTTTAATCATGAATCTGTCTGATCCGTCTATCCCCAATCAACGTACGGTAACGTACCGGGCGCTTTCATGAGGTTCATGGATCTCATCCGTCAGTCGCGCATTTCCCCTTAAAAGGCACCTGTAGGTACCATTATGTCCTGGATTCGCACAAGGGCGAAAAGGTTCTGCACCGATAAATCGGCTGGTCTGTACGGGATCGTACTGATGGCGCACCGGGCCAGCCGGGTGTAGGGTATAGGCAATAGCAGACCCTTGGACGCGCATGGCTGAGAGAACCGACGCTAGATCGTGCTCTTGCCCGCTTAGGAGAAGGGTCATGACCGATGTACGGGTAGATTTGCGGCGCACATCCAACCAACTGCTGTCCGGGCTATCGAGCGACGCCATGCTGCTGTTGCAGCCACTGCTGGAACGGCACGAGCTTGTCTTCCGCGCGATCATCCAGCGCCCCCATGAGGTGATGGAGCACACCTATTTCATCGAATCCGGCCTTGTCTCCATGATCGCCAAAACATCGCAGGACCGGCAGGTGGAAATCGCCGTCGTCGGCCGCGAGGGCATGATCGGAACCATGATCGTGCTCGGCGCCGACCGGTCTCCCGACGGCGGTCTCGTCCAGGTGCCTGGCATGGCCCTGCGGATCACGACGGCCGACTTGTCAAATGCCATGTCCGCCAACCCGAGCATACGCGCCCGGCTGCTCTTGTATGTCCAAGCCTATCTCGTACAGGTTTCACAGACGGCGCTGGCCAACAGCCGGGGCAATGTCGAACAGCGATTGGCCCGCTGGATCGCCATGGCCCACGACCGGGTCGACGGGGATGTGTATGAGCAAACCCACGAATTTCTGAGCCTCATGCTCGGCGTGCGCCGCGCCGGCGTCACGGTTGCGCTGCATAATCTCGAAGGTGAGGGACTGATCCGGGCAAAGCGCGGTGCCATTACCATCCTCGACCGCGAGGGGCTCAATATCTATGCAAACGGCCTCTATGGCGCGCCCGAGCGGGAATATGCGCGACTACTGGCCTCACCTTCGCTGGATCCCGTCGCCGCGGCGCCGGGCCACGGCAGCCGCCTGCTGGAAAGCAACTGTCAGAGAGTGGATACACCGCATGCCTCGCTTCAATAACGATTACCGAAATCGCATCGCGTAAGTCTATAAGGCGCGGAAGGGCGCTTTAACGTTCAAGGGAGGGGAATCGCTTGGGGGGCACGCGTTTTCTGCCGATGTCCATCACGGCGATACGGCTACTCATTGCCGTCGTAGCGCTGATGCATGCAGGGACCGCGCCCTGGACCCATTGGGCGGGCGCCCTGGCGGATTTTTACATACTGGCCTGGGCGGTCGCGGGGCTCGGCGGGTTCCTCCTCGGATTGCCGAGGACGAAGCCCGGCCTGCTGATGATTTTGGGCCTCGACGCGGTATTTGCCTTTTGCCTGCTGCTGCGGGACGCCCCGATCCACGGCCTGCTGCTCCTCTTCTTTGGCGGGATCCTGTGGCGCGCCTTTGGCGGCCGTTTACCCATCAACCCCATTCTCCTGCCCTACCTCATCATATGGGCGGTGATCTGGAGCGTCGCCCCGCAGCTGGCGACGCATTGGATGAACGCCCATCCCAATGCCTATGACTATATCGGCTGGAGCGTGATCATGGTCGTTCTGGCCGCCGTCATCAGGTTCAGCCTGGATCGTGAGGCCCGCCTGGCCGGCTTGAGCAGCGACGCCTGGATTGATCCGATCCTCTCAACCGGCGAGCCGTTTACCTTTGATTTCAGCAAATGGACTGAACGTGTGGCGGCGCTTTACGGAGGGAAAGGCTCTATTTGCTTTATTGGATTATTGAATAGATCGAAGAGCCTAAGCCTCTTTGTAAATACGGATCTAGAATTAAATCAACCTGCCATAGTGGAGGAAATCGCCAAAAACGGGGCGATTCCAGGCAGCCTCAGCATAGCGAGAGACCTGAGCAATTCTCGTTCAAAATCCGATCGTGGCATTTCCCAATATCATTATTTATTTCCTCTGATGCATTGCTCGACAATAATCACAAGACGATTTTCCATCGGAACGCGAAAAGGCCTGCTCGTAATCGCCAATAGCGGGCAAGTGGATGCAATCCTCCTGCGCGAAATGTCCCTCATTGACGGCGCATTCAACGACGTGGTGGCGCGCGCGACGAGAGTCGTGGAAATGCGCACCGCATTTCTTGTGGAAGCCAGGGAAGTCGCGCGGCGCGATCTGCATGACGGCGTACTTCAGTCACTGGCTGCAATTCGCATGCGTTTGCTGACGATGCTGCAGACCCACTCTCCCTCGAACGCCCCGATATGCGCTGACATACGATCGACGGCGGAAATCGTCGCGCTTGAGCAATCGCGTTTGCGGGCGCTTCTGCAGGAGACCATGGACGAAGATCTGCCGATAAATCTGGTCGAAATGCTCAAATTGGCCATTCGGACGATAGCTCTTCAGTGGGAGATAGCGATAGATTTCCGAAGCGAAGAAGAAGTCATTCCAATGCACCGGGAGTCGTCGAACAATGTTGAGTTGTTGATCCGGGAAATAGTTGCAAACGCCAGCAAGCACACACGGTCTTTGCATCTGACCTGCCTGCTGGCGATCCGTGACTCGGATTTGGTCATAACGCTTAAGGACATCTCCCATGAGGGCAGTGACGGCCGTGGATGCAAGGATGGCGCCGGACCCTTGTCTTCGTCGTCTCTTAAGCAGAGACTGGCAATTGTGAACGGAAGGGCCTATTCTGAGGGACTGTCCGGCGGAACGCTTCTTTCGGTTGCGGTTCCCATGACATATGAGGAGAGATGACATGATCACGAGCAAGATATTAATTGTCGATGATCATCCCTTCTTTCTGCACGGGATAGATAAATATTTATCGAACATTGGGCGCTACACTGTCCGAACTGCCCCGTCGGTCGCGGAGGGGATGGCGGTGTTTCGGGAATTCCGGCCCGACCTGGTTCTGATGGACGTTTCAATGGCGGAGGGCGGCGGGATCGCGATGCTGCGCCGGATCAAGGCGGGACATGCCGCGAAGACAATGTTTCTCACAGTTCAGATCGATCCCGAAGACACCATCGAAGCTCTCAAACTGGGCATAGATGGCATCGCGCTCAAGGATCGCGATCCGGAGGAAATCGTGCGATCGATCGACGCTGTCCTTGCGGGTGGCACAGCCATAGACCCCACGGTGACGGAAGGGGCGTTGCGCTATTCAGTCCACATGCCGACACCGTCGCTGCGCCAGGACGATCTTCTGACCCAGCGCGAGATCGAAATTGTCGACCTTGTGTGCCGGGGAATGAAAAACAGGGATATCGCCAACAGGTACAATTTGACCGAAGGCACGGTCAAAGTCCATTTGCACAACGTCTACCGCAAATTGGGGGTCGCATCACGCTCCGAGCTGATCATCAAGAAGGGGGGGCTGAACCTGCCCCCGCGCGAACCGCGCGCTGCTCCCGAGCTGCGTTAGTCAAGCCCGAGCGCCAGGGCCATGGTGGCGCCAAGCGCGATCGCGACGCCATAAGCTATCTTGCCTTCACGGATCGCGCGGGCCCTGGTCTCCTGGGTCTGGAACATGCGCACGCTCAAATGAACGGCTGCGAGGACGACGCCCGTTATCGCCACGCAGAAAAACAGAGAGGGCGCACGCGTGATATCGAACCATAGTGCGATGGATGCATAGAGCTTCGCATCGCCCCCGCCGATCCAGCCGAGTGCAAACAGGCCGATCCCCACCGCCAGGGCCAGCCCGAAATGGAGGATGTGGGACCCGATGGGGCCGGCAATACCACCGGTCGCATAAGCGATCAGGAAGAGCAGCAGGATCGCGATCGGCCACCCGTTCGAGATGGTGCGGGTGCGCAGGTCCTGCACGGCCGCGCCGATCAGCAAGGCCACAGCCGCAAGCTGGAACCATGACTGGAGGTGATTCATGGCTTGTCGGCCGCCTCCAACAGCCGGGCATCATATTGCGGCGATACGATCAGGGCTTGTGCATAAAGGGCACGGGCAAGGTCGCTCTTGCCGGCGTGGAGGGCGCCATCCCCAGCGTCCGCCAGGCGCCGTGCCCATTCGGTGTCGCCTTCTCGTTCGCGCCTGCTTGGCTCCAGCCCCTGTATTCCCGTTAGATAGTCCAGATCATGCTGTGCCGCCTTGTTGGTCGGATCACGATCAAGGGATTGCGACAGCATCGCTGATGCTTCGTCGAGCAACCCGAACTGGATGAGGCTATGGCCATAATCCGCAGCCACGGTCGCCGAATGATCCGGCGCTGCCAGGGCGTTTTCGAATGCGAACCGGCTCGCCTCACGCTCTCCCTGGTCTGCGAGGATCTGGCCAAGCACATCCCACACCCGCCAGGTCACGCTGCAGTCATGCGCCAGCCTGCCGAGCTGGGCGATCGACCTGTCGGCCTCCCCGCGAGCCTGGGCCGCCATGCCGCCGATACGCAGGATATTGCAGCGAAAACGCCCCTCGGGATCCAGGCCCGATACCGCCTTCTCCGCACCGCGCGGATCCCCCGTCGCCAGGATAAGCTCGGCCTGAAGCACCGTGAGATCCTCGCCATGCGTTGGTGCCAGCTGATCATGATAGCTTTGCAACAACGCATCGGCTTCATCATAGCGCGCTGTATCGATGGCCAATCGGATCCGATCGACGATGCCGTTCAGGTCTGGCGGAAGAGACATTTCCAGCTTTGACGTCAGGTTCGCGTCCGGAACCGCGCCCATTTTGGCGTCGACGACCGGACTGGCCTGCAGAAGCAGTGTCAGGATCAGGCTGAGCATTGGCGTATCTGTACCGTCAGCTGCCCCGACCAGCGGGGAACGTAGCGCGATGTGCCGGCGCATCCATTATCGGCACGAGTGGAATGCACCGCTCCGCCGGCACGAGCGCGCGATCGATCGACTGCGCCCCAAAACGAGGCTTCCGCGAGGGAGGCGCTGAATTTCGCGATGATGGCGGGAGCGTCGCTCAGGCCCGCGGTGCGGGGGCCGCGCAGGGACGCCGCAACAGTCACCAGGCGCACCTCAAAGAGCGATGTGCGCCGAAGCATGGGTTGCATTGCGGTCTGTGTCGGCGCGAGCCCGAACGCGGCCAGATTGTAACTCGTCCCCGGGCGCGCCGTCGCTCCGGCTGTTTTCGACCGGGCCGAAAGATTGCTGGTCGGCTGCGGGCGAGACAGGAGCATGGCGACGCCGGACCCATCCACCAGCATCGGACCCTGACTATTGGCGCGCCCATCAGCAACAAGGCCAGCCGGCGTGGCCTGTGCGGCGACGGCGGGCAGGTCCCGTCTCTCATCGGCATTGGCCCTCGTGCTGGCTTGTGCGAGCGCTGCCTCCGCGCCCGCCTGCTCGCCCCCGAGGAAATGCGCGTAATTGCGCTGGTAGGTCGAGTCCGCCGGACCATAGGCGACCGCGAGTTCGAAGTGGCGGCGCGCGAGGTCCGGGCGACCGATGCTGGTATAGGCGATCGCCAGCCCGTTATGCGCGGCCGCATGTTCAGGATCGAGCCTCAGCGCTTCGCGGAACTGGCTGATCGCAAGAGCGAAGTTGCGGTCGTCGAGATAATGCCGACCTTGATCGACAACCTCGCCGATCTGATCATTCGCCGCGATATTGGCGGGCTGGACCAGTTTGAGGCCGATGCTGTCGGCATGATGGCTGCAACCGCCCAGCGCTGAACCGGCGAGTGAAGCGACTAGAATGGCGTCGATCGTCCGCATCAATGTGTTCCTCGCATGATCGGGAGAATGATTTTCACGACACGTATCGCGGCGGGCAGCATCAGCACGCCGATCATCGTCGGCAGCAGGCATGCCACCAGCGGGATGGACAGCAGGACCGGCAGGCGGTGCGCCTTTTCCTCTGCTCTCAACCTGCGCTTCTCACGCATCTCGTCGGAATAGATGCGCAGTGTCTTGCCGATGCTCGTGCCGAGCTTGTCCGACTGGATAAGCAGCGTCGTGAACGACTTGATTTCCTCGACCTGGGCGCGCTGGGCCATGCTGCGAAGAGCCTGCTCGCGGCTGGCGCCCGCCCGCAATTCCAGTGTTGCGACCGACAGAATCTCGGCAAGTCGCGGATGCGACCGCATTGTCTCGCGCCCCACCCGATCGAAGGCCGCCTCCATGCCGAGGCCAGCCTCCACGCAAATCAGCATCAGGTCGAGACAGTCCGGAAACCCGTTCACGATTTCCTGCTTTCGGCCCTCCGCGCGCGCGGTCAACCAGGTGTTCGGGGCATACATGCCGACCACCGCCAGCACGACCGAAATCAGGTACATATGCACCAGCGTCGGCTGCTGGGGACTATTCAAGGCGTACAATAGATACAGGCCCGGCAGTGCCAAAAGAAGTGTGAGCCGAACCAATGTAAATATCCGGGCTGCCGACGGAGACGGGAACCCCGCCATCACCAATTTTGCACGAAGGGCGTCGTTCTTTTCGTCGATCAGGGGAATACCGGCGCGCTCGATCGCTTCCGTCAGCTGGACCCAGGCATTGTTCTTCTTGCGTTCCCTGAGCTGGCTCGACGCGATAACATCGATATGTCCGGACTCCGCGAGCCGCTGGCGCACCAGCGATCGACTGGAAATTGCCCGGGCCGCTATCCCGACCATCCCCGCCACCGCGAGAAATATGGCGAAGAGTGCCGCGAAGCGTAATGCGAAGGACGAAGCGAGGATGTCAATCATATCAGACCTTCAAATCCACCATCTTGCGAATGATAAGCACGCCCAGAAGATACAGTCCGATCAGGATGGAAAATCCGACGATGAAGGCTGGATCCCTGGAATACTCCAAGTAGAATTTCGGATTGAGCAGGAATACGAGTATGAAAGTACCGACTGGGAGGGCTGTCAGGACCTTGGCCGACATGCGGCCTTCCGAACTTAGCGCCCGCACCTTCATGAGCATCGTGGCGCGTTCACGAACGACCCGGGCAAGATTTTCGAGTATTTCAGCCAGATTGCCGCCCGTTTCGTTCTGGACCGAAAGCGACACGACGAACATGTGGATGTCTTCCAGATCCCAGCGATTGGCCATGTCCTGCAGGGCCTCGCGCAGATCGGCGCCATAGGAGACCTCGTCCGTAATTATGCCGAATTCACTGCCGATCGGATCTTCCATTTCCGTGGCGAGCAGCCCGAGAGCGGAAGAGATCGGGTGGCCGGCCCTGAGCCCTCGCACGAAGATATCGAGCGCCACGGGAAACTGCTCCTGCATCTTCGCGCGCCGCTTCTGGGCGATGTTCGACAAATGGAGCAGCGGCATGACGAGACCGAGGGAGATGCTGAGCACCAGCGCGAGCTGGATCATGCCCAGGGTCACGCCATAGCCGGTTGCGGCCGCCCCCAGCACGACCGTCAAAAAGATCGCGGCCACGGCTCCAAACAGCATCATAGTCACTTGTCTTGCGTTCGTCCGGACCCCGCTCGCCTGAACGATGCGTCCCATCCAGCCCAGCATCCGGCCCAACGCACCGGGTAGATTACTGATGATTTCGTTCTGCGCCTTGCGGATCTGTGTGATGATCTCCTCACGGCCGCTGCCCTTCTCGATCATCTGGAGCCGGCGGTTAATCCCCCGAGCCGACGAGCCGCGCGCGCGCCATTGCCTGAGCAAGGTCTCGCTGATGAGGAACACCATCCCGAAAATGAGTATGAAGATCAGGATGCGGACCGCTGTATAGCTCATATCACCCCACCTTCAGTTCGGGCCGGAACAGATCGGCGGGCAGATAGACCCCGTGCGTGTGCATCTGGTCCAGGAATCGGGGTCGGATGCCGGTCGCTTCGAAATGGCCGACGATGCGGTTGCCTTCATCCCGGCCGACGATCCGATAGCGGAAGATCTCCTGCATCGTTATCACATCGCTCTCCAGGCCCGTGATCTCGGACAGGCTGGTAAGCCGCCGGGTCCCGTCCGCCAGCCGCGCGATCTGGATTACCACATTGATCGCGGAGCCGATTTGCGCCCGCGCGGAGCGTGCCGGCATGTCGACACCGCTCATCCCGATCATCTGCTCGACCCGGGCGAGCGCATCGCGCGGGGTATTGGCATGCACCGTGGTCATCGAGCCGTCATGGCCGGTGTTCATCGCCTGCAGCATGTCGAACGCCTCGCCGGCGCGGACCTCGCCGACGATGATGCGGTCAGGGCGCATACGCAGGGCGTTCTTGACGAGGTCGCGCTGGCCGATCTCGCCGCGACCCTCGATATTGGGCGGGCGGGTCTCCATCCGGGCGACATGGACCTGCTGCAGTTGAAGCTCGGCCGAATCCTCGATCGTCACGATCCGTTCGTCATGATCGATGAAGGCAGACATGGCGTTGAGCAGCGTGGTCTTGCCCGCCCCGGTGCCGCCCGAAATCAGGACATTACGGCGGGAGGCGACAATCGCCGAGAGAACGTCGGAAATCGGTTGCGGAATGCTGCCTATTTCGACCAGCCGCGCCATGCTGATGGGCGATCTGGCAAATTTCCGGATCGAAAGCAGCGCGCCGTCTATGGCCAGGGGCGGGATCACCGCATTGACGCGCGAGCCATCCGCGAGCCGGGCGTCGACGAAGGGGGATTGTTCGTCCACGCGGCGGCCTACCGCACTCACGATCTTCTGGATGATCCGCAACAGGTGGCCCTCATCCTTGAACCGGCTGTCGACCCGTTCGAGCTTGCCCGAGCGTTCGACGAAGATCGTTTCGTGGCCATTGACCAATATGTCGTTTATGGTTTCGTCCTGCAGGAGCGGTTCAAGCGGCCCCAGCCCCAGAAGTTCGTCGAGGATGTCGGAGACAAGGTCGCGGCGTTCCGCCTGGTTGAGCGCATGTTTCTGGAGCGCGAGCTGCTCATGGACGATTTCGCCGATCTCGGTCTCGATCTGCGCGCGGGTCATCGACTCCAGCGCCTGGAGGTTCACCAGTTCCAGCAGCCGCCGGTGAAGGGTGACCTTGAGGTCGAGATAGCCGGGCGTGAAACGGCCGGCGCGCTCAATATCCTCTGTCTCAAGCTTGTTCTGTGAAGCCCCATCGGCAAAATTATCGTGTTTGATCTGCCACATGCCACTAATCCCGCTGTGCTATCAGAGAGGGTAGTTGCTCCGCGATCGCCTTGAAGTCGCGGACAACCTTGGATTTTCGATTGAGTTCGTTGACGATCACGCCCTGATTGTTGGCGGCGCTCATCGAGGCATAGTCATTGTGCACCGACAGTTTGACGGGATGGCCAAGCGCCTTTGCCGCATCCTCCAGGTCGATGGTTTTGAACAGCCGCTGTTCGACCCGATTCACCAGCACCACGATCTTGGCGGAATCGACGCCCTGACTGCGGAGCAGATGCAGTTGCCGCTTGCCTTGCCGCAAGCTGGCGATGGTGAGGTTCACGACCAGGATGACCAGGTCCGACTGGGCGACGACCGACAGGGTCCAATTGGCCCAATTGGCCGGCATATCCGCCACGACATAATCGAATTCCGCGCGGGCCATCTTCAGGATGCGCTGCAACTGGGCATCGTCGATCCCTTCCAGCGGTCCGATCTCCGGCGGCGCGGGCACGAACCTCAAGCCGTCGGAAAGAGTCGAAGCGATGGTTTGCAGAAAGTCACCGTCGACGCGATTGCCACCCTCCAGCAGTTCGCTGAGCGAGGGCTGTCCAGAGGCGCCAAGATAGGTCGCCGCATTGCCGAACTGCACATCGAGATCGAACAGGCAGGCGCGTTGCGCGCCCAACCCGTCGGCGATCGAATGCGCGAGATGGACAGCAACGTTGGTGGCCCCGACGCCGCCGATGCTCTTGACCACGGATATCAGCTTGCCGTGCCGTTGATCCAGCGGGCTGTCCTTCAGCGTCGCCTGTTGGTCACGCGCCAGGATCTCGCCAATGCTTTCCGTCAGCTGGCGGATCGAAAGCGGCAGGTCGACCACGTCGCTGACGCCGGTCTTCAGCAGCGCGCGCACCAGTGCGACATCGGCATCGCGCACGGCGGCGATGACCGGCAGTTCGGGGCGGTCCTGGCGGATACGGCGGATCCGTTCCATCGACGCCGGCGATCCGGGATTCAGTTCAAGACAGATAATGCTGGCGGACCCGGTCACGGCCTCGGATATGGCGGCATCGGCATCGATCGTGACGACCGTCATGGGCAGGCTGTCGGCCACCATGTCCGCACCCTGCAGCAAGGTCATTTCCGATTGGCTGAGCACAAGCCCGATTTTGCGTTGGCCGAGGTCCAGGACACCGTCCTCCACGCTTCCAATCTTGCGGCCGATCAAGCCCATGAGACGATCCAATCAGTCAGAGTTTGTGCCATCGCCATCCTCCATGCTCAGTGTGGCGCTAAAGCCCGGCAGGTTGATCGTCGCCGCACCGAGGAGGACGATCGGCGTGAAAGTGAGCCCGGTCAGCTTGACCGTGATGAGCGGCGCGACGTCAGGCCCGTTGGGATCGCCCGAAAAGCCGAGACCCGAATAGTCATAGTCGACCTGAACCCTCGGCGCCGTGATATCGCCCTTGAGGGCGTGCATGCGGGCCACGAGCAAGTCGAAGGTCGCCGCATCGCGGGTGAGGCCAAATGGGCAGGTGCCGCCGGATTTGCAGGTGCAGTTCGCCGATGTGCAAGTGACGCCGGGGAAAAGCGACTGCGGCACCACGTCCCCCTGGGGCACCGATCCGGCGACGGCGTAGCTGTAGGTCTTGAGGTCGCTGGGAATGAGGTTGGTCACGGCGGCAAAGCGGACACCCATTTGCGTTGCCTTCTCCGCCTGGTTCCAGGTCCACATGAGGCGGCCGACATCGACGATGCCGAGCAGGAACAGGATGAGTATCGGCACGACCAGCGCGAATTCCGCCGCCGGTCCGCCATGGCTGTCTTGCCAGAAGCGGCGCAGGAACCGGCTCATATGCCCATCACCGCGGATTGCGCCGAGGCGTTCAGATTGAACCCCGTCGTGTCGAAGCCAAGCGTGCCGAAGAGCGAAGTGTAGGGCACGCTGGCACTGACCGTGACCACCGGCGCGCCACCGACATGATTGGTATAGATGCCTTTGGTGGAGTAGTTCGTCGCGTTATTCTGGCAAGTTACGCTAATCGTCACCTGGGTATCAGTCCAGCCAATGAGCCGGGCGGTGCCGCCAGTCGTAAGCCCGGTGCGCGTCATGTTCTTGATCTGCGTCGCGACGGCGGCATCGGTGACGCTGGAGCAGTCATATTTGCTGAAGGATTGCCGCCCGGCAAAGCGCGCGCCGTCCCTGACTGCCTTGATCACGACATGCTCGTTCCAGAAGAAATTACCGGCCTCGAACGCGCCAAAGATGAGGACCATGAGGAGCGGTGTCACGAGCACCATCTCGACTGCCGCCACGCCGCTCCGGTCGCGGAGGAAGGAGGCGAGGCGCGGTCTCATCGCACCAGATACGGCACATTGCGCTGGACCACCTGGCCAAACGTGCCGTCTCCGTTGGAACCCGCCTCGGCGATGACCTCGACATAGATGTCGCCCGGCTGGGTGCCCCCTTCCGCGCTTCTAGCATATGAAGGCTCGACGAGGAAAACGTCCACCCATTTCTGGACTGGCACATTGGTCGAACTGCCATTGACGCTGTTGGCCGTGCAGTTGACCACCGCTATCGACAGACGGCGCCGATCAGGAAAATTGCCCCCGGGCGCAAGGCCGGGCGTGTGGCAATAGGGGGCGCCGCGCGACTTGAGCGCGCCGCTGACGGGGCGGGGAGCGAGCACGGTCACGCCATTAATGGCGGTGGTGCCGGCATGGGCCATTTCCCACTTGTAAACGTCATAGCGCGTCGCGTTGGCTGCCAAGCCAGCGGCGGTGTGGGTGGCGTGATTATAATTCACATAGAAATAGGCATCGATATCCCAGGTCCCGTTACCGACCGGGCCGTTGCAACGGCCCGCCGTGCCTGCCGGGAGGGCATGGCAGATGTCACGTGGGTGGCCCATTGCAAGCGGATAGCTGCCGGTCAGTGGTGCGGTCGTCGTCGGCCGATACTGGCTGCCGCTCGCGACCTCCTGCCAGCCCTGACTATGGAGCTTGCAGGCATTGCCGTTGATCCCGTCCGTCTTGACCAGATCCTTGACGCTGTTTGTTGACGGCGGGCAGCTGCCGCCCGCAGGGCAGGCCACGTTGCTGTCGTAAATATCGAACCGGGTATTGAGGGCATCGGTCACCGACACGGTCGCACCTGGCTTGGTATTGACGCCGGTTTGCTTGCTGCAATCGCCGGGCGGGGTGATCCAGCCCAGCGCCTCGCGCAGGCCTGGCGCGCCATTGGAGCCGCCATTGGTGTTCAGATAACCGAAATTGCCGGGAGCCCAGCCGCCGCCATTGCCCACCGACACCAGCCTGAGGCCCTTGCCGATATAATTGGCGACCGTGAAATCGGGGTCGGTCCCTTCCAGCGGATTGCAGATCATCACCGGCGGCACCTTGCAAGTCGCCGTACCGAACCCAGCCATCGCCATGGCATTGATATTGCCGGAGCTGATCAGGCTGACGATCGGCGTCAAGGCATAGAAGGCCTGGCGTCCATTCACCGTCACTTCCACGAATTTTGCCAGCTTGTCGTCAGTCGTGCTGGCATCATCGCGCGTTACCGGGCCACTCCGATCCTCGTTCTGGTAGAAGGCGACGCTGGCAACGCCGATGTCCGGCGTATTGCCGTCATTGGAAATCAGCGTCTTGTTGGCGACCAGACCGGCGGCCGCCTCGGCGGCGCGCTTGGTGGCGTCCGCCTTGCCGTCAAGCTGGCTCGCCGCTGCGAGGGCGGCCTGATCGGCGGCATTGTGCAATTCGGAATGCATCCCTGCGAGCCGCGAATAATCGAAAGCGAGGCCTCCAACCGCGAT
>Ga0207675_100001884_pt1 | contig 20954 bp, 12 predicted proteins | sample KBSSwiS42_FD_184305 | JGI IMG/M metagenome (GOLD analysis project Ga0207675, IMG submission 184305) | Switchgrass rhizosphere microbial communities from Kellogg Biological Station, Michigan, USA - KBS Switchgrass S4-2 (SPAdes) (version 2) | ecosystem: Host-associated > Plants > Roots >...
GAGGGCCCGATACGCTGCAGCTAGCCGGCTTCAGCCGCGGCAATCTGCTGGCGAGTTATCTGCACATTCACTTCGGACAAGATCCCGCCATCGCGCAGCGTTTCGTGCAGCGGTTGACTCAGTCCGTTCATTCCGCAGCGTTGGAGCATCCATCTTGAGTGAAGCGAAGCGAATCCCGGTGACCGTGCTCACCGGCTTTCTCGGATCCGGCAAGACCACCTTGCTCAATCGCATTCTCACCGAGAGCCACGGACAGCGGATCGCGGTGATCGAGAACGAGTTCGGCGAGATCGGCGTCGACCAGGAGCTGGTGATCAATGCCGAGGAAGAGATCTTCGAGATGAACAACGGCTGCATCTGCTGCACGGTGCGTGGCGACCTGATTCGCATCCTCGGCAACCTGATGACGCGCCGGGATCGCTTCGATCGCATCGTGCTCGAAACCACCGGCCTCGCCAATCCCGGTCCCGTCGCCCAGACGTTCTTCGTCGATGACGCCATGCGTGAGAAGTTCGCGCTCGACGGCATCGTCACGATGGTCGACGCCCGTCACTTCGAGCAGCAATTGCTGGACAGCGAGGAGACGCGCACGCAGATCGCTTTCGCCGATGTCATCGTTTTGAACAAGGCCGACCTGGTGAGCACGAGCGAACTCGATGCACTGGAGCGCCATGTGCGTGCCATCAACGCCCTCGCACGGATCGTTCGTGCAGATCCGCAAGGGCGGGCCCTGGTCGCGATGGATTCGGTGCTGGGTATCGGAGGTTTCGACCTGGCGCGCGCTCTCGAGTACAAACCGACGTTTCTCGAGCCGGAATATCCATTCGAATGGACCGGTGCGTTCGAACTTGCGGCGGGCGACTATGCATTGAACCTGCAGGAAGGGCCGGATCCGTCGATGAAACTGCTCCTGTGCAGCGTAGCGAGCGGCGATGAGATGGATGCCGGGAAGGCCGCGGAGCGCGTCTTCACGCTGTTTTCGAAAGTCGCTCGGCGTGATGTGAACGGTGCGACGATCGAACCGCAAGCACAGGTACACGAACTCGAATTGCTGTCCGGCGGCGAGTCGACGTTCACGTTGCGAGTGGCCGCTCCGGGACGCTACTGGCTGTTCACGCAGCATCTGCCCGAAGAGTTCGGCCTGAAACTGCTGGACAGCAAGGGCAACGAGCAAGTCGCCCTCATCGACAAGGCGTTCGATCCCGGGCACTCGCACGACGACCGCGTCAGCTCGTTCAGCCTGGAATCCGATCGTCCCGTGGATTCGCAGAAATTCGAGGCGTGGCTGGCCCATGCGCTGAAGACGCAGGGCACGCAGCTGTATCGCCTGAAAGGCTTCCTGAATTTCGCCGGAGCGAACGAACGGATCGTGATCCAGGGCGTGCACATGGTTGTTGATACCAGCGTGCTCGGACCGTGGGGCGATCGTCCCCGCCGTACACAGTTGGTCTTCATCGGACGCGAACTGGACAGGGAGTCGCTGACGGCTGGATTCCGGGCGTGCCTGGCCTGACGCCGATGCCGTGGTGCTCCGCTGCAGGAGCCAACCGTTCTTGACCGTTTTGTCACGTCGCCAGTATCATCGGTCGCGCTGAGGTGTCCCGATGGCGAAACGCCGGAGGGGTGAAACGGGAAGCCAGTGAAGCCCTGACGCAGGGTCCATGCTGGCGCTGCCCCCGCAACGGTAAGCGAGTTCGTGTCGGATCTCACGGCCACTGCGTCAAGACGCGGGAAGGCGGTCCGGCCGGAGCACTCCACTCGCAAGCCCGTAGACCGGCCTCGAGCATTGGCACTGATCTGCGGTGGGCAGATGTCGGCCGGTAGGCGCTTGCGCGTTGCCCTGTCCGATTTCTTTCCCTCTTCCGTTCAGCTCGTAGCTCGTCATCGCAGCTCGGAGCGTTTTCATGGCAACGAAAGAATTGTCCCTCGGACGACAGGCCGGCACTGCATTGGACCAACCCGCCAGCGTTTCATCGGACCCGCCGGCCGGCGTTGCAGCGACGTTGCCCATCGCCCGGCGGAAAGCACTCGGTATCGGCTCGCTGCTCGTGGGCCTTGCCTGCGTATACCTGGTCGGCTTCGCTCCGATGATGACTGTGCACAACGCTGCGCACGATACACGACACACGTCCGCCTTTCCCTGTCACTGATCCGGCCATGGTTCGCGAAACGGTGTTCACGGCAGCCATCGCCGGGCTGGTGGCTGCGCTCGCCCTGACGATCCTGCAGATCGTATGGGTGACGCCGCTCATCCTGCAGGCGGAAACCTATGAGCAGCCTGCTGCAAGCGGCGACGTGGATGCCCATGAACATTCCCACGAGCACGGCGAGAGCGGCACCAGCGCTGCCGCTCACGAGCATCATCACGATGCAGAAGAATGGAAGCCGCAGGATGGCTGGCAGCGCACGGCCTTTACGCTCGCCGCAAATCTGTTGCTGGGCTTCGGCTACGCAATGGCGCTGCTCGCCGTCTACCTGTTATGGCGGGAGCCGCGCAACGTCGCCTACGGTGCGATCTATGGCATCGGCGGATTCCTGGTCTTTTTTCTCGCGCCTTCGCTGGGATTGCCGCCCGAGTTGCCGGGGACTGCCGCAGCCGAACTGATCGTTCGACAGTCGTGGTGGGCAATGGTGGCAGTCGCCACTGCCGCTGGATTGCTGCTCCTGTTTTCGCGTGTAACCTGGAAAGTAAGGGCATTGGGATTGGCGCTGATCGTTGCACCTCATTTCATCGCAGCGCCTCAGCCTGAAATGGCTGGCTCGTTGGCGCCCGGGACATTGCAAAGCCAGTTTCGCGTGGCCGCGACGCTGAGCAACGCAATCTTCTGGTTGCTGCTCGGACTGGTATCCACTGCTGCTTTCCGCAGAATGATGCAGGGGCGGCTGGCAGCTTGAGGTGAGTCTTGAACGCGGGCAGCTGGCAGGCCGACCTCGACTCACTGAGTTTTCAGCCTGACGGTCACCAAGGACGCTGCGTCATCCACCGCCGTGCATTCGGCACACTGCTCGGAGGCGTTCCCCAGCCTGCAGAATGCGAACAGTATTTCGATGCCCATCGCGAAGCTTTCCAGCGCGCGGCCGCAACCAAGATCCAGCGTGCACGGTTGACGGCACGCGAACATTTTCATTTGAATAGCCGCGACATCGGGCGGGCATTCGCTGCCGGTAGCAGGCATCCGGCAGTGAAGTGAGCTGGCTCGTCGGGGTCGTGCCTCATTCTTTCGATTGCAATTGCTGTTTCTGCAAAGCAGCCATCCGGTCGCGCGGTGGAATGGCGAACGAGCGCACGAGTTCGGCCCGACCGTCGACAACACAACACTGAACCGTCGTTGGAAATGCTCCGAGGCAGCAGGCCGAGGACTAGGAGCCTAGGCGATTTCCAGGGCTTGGTGGGCGACGGTGGCTTTGCGTCTGATGACTTTCACGCTTCGAACAGGCGCTTGCGGCTTTGCCCAGCGACGTTGAATGGAGGAGTCGAGCTCGCTCACGTCGGACAACAACGATGCGTACTCAGCCTGCAATTCCGCCCCTGACGTACCCGCGGTTCCGATGGCTTTCGCCTTGGCTTCGATTGCCTTCCACTTTGCGATTTCAGAGGGCGTCAAGTCACGCTTCGCGGTGGCCGCTTGGAGATCCAGCCCCTGAGGGTGATCGACGACTGCGCTCCTGATCCAGCATGCGCCAGCCAATCCAACCAGTATCAAAACAGACACCTTAAGCGCTTGCACGGAAGTCTCCCGAAGAGTTCAAAAGTGGTTTCAAATCGCTCAGGCATAGCCTCACCGTATCCGGGTTGCCAGGCCATGGTGCGCTGCTGACAGGTGTCTGATGTGTTTCTGACACGACGACGCATCGGGGGGCGGCTGCCCTGGATCGCCCTGCGCCCGCCAAATGCGAGCTGCGGAAGGCCAGGAAACGCTGGCTCTCCTGAAGATTCTTGCGCTCAGGAATAAGCAGATCGAGAAACGGGCGCACGCTGGCTACGTCGCGAGGTCGGTGAGCAAAAGCTCCGCTACTGCTTCTTCATGCACAGACTTTCCCTGCTTGCTCATTGCGGCGGCCAATCGGCCATCCCACGACGCTTCGACTCGGCCACTTTCATTCAGCGACCCGCCGAATCCGAGGCAGGCTGCTTCGTAGTCGGCTGTCGAGAAGCGCCAAGCCGAAGCATGCAATTCGCGCATGACAAAGTTCCCGATGCGGATTCCCGGCCAATCGAAGTCGCCGTGGTACAAGAGGCGCGCTCCGCGGGCGACGATTTGTCTCAGGAGAGTCTGCTGGGCCGCTCCCGGCATTCCATTCGTACAAACAAGTGGAGCGCACTTCGCCCCGAGACGATCCGCTGCGATCGCAATGATGGACAGGTTCTCGCAAACGAACACCAGCCGATCTGACATGTTCCATTCGGGGGGATCGCGCAGCAGCGTGCGGAGTGTGAGATGGAGGGGCTCGCCGAAGGCGGCCGCGGCACGCGTCAGGTTTGCTGCTGGCGTATTTCCTACCGCCGAAAGATTGAGGCACAACGCTGGCGCCGCGAGCTCGTTGACAGTGATCCCCAAGCGCGCCCATTGATCTCTCGAACGCTCTGCTTCATCGGGAGACTGGTCGAGTCCGAAAGCCCGGAGAACCAGTGTGGCCACTGGCTGGCCGGCATCCAGCGCGTGCGCGTTGCCCAACTCCATCGCGGCGAGTTGCGCGAGCGGCATGCCTCGTTGTGGTAGCCGCATGACTAGTCGGCCAACCAGTTCCACGAGTTCTGCGGCACGCTGAGCGTCGCTGCCCGCGAAACGCTTCAACAGTGCAGCTCCCGTGGGGTCATCGACCAATGCTCGCAGCCGCGGATGTTGCACGCTCCCGAACAATGCGTTCCAAGCATCGTCTCGTGCCATGCGCGCGGCCTTGCGATCGTGAATAGGACCGTCGAGCGCTTCGAGAGCTTCCCGAAGCGTGCTTGCCACGCCCGCGTGAAGAAGGGCTGCGTCAAGTTCGGAGGCTCGTACGCGCATCGAAGCGGCGGTAAGAGAGGGCTTGCCCAGGAGGCCAGCTAGTACGCGACGTTCTATGACCGCCAGGCCGGTGAGAGTGAATTCGTTGCCCGACACGCCTTTCTCGAATCGCGCGCGCAGTCGCCGCCGCAGCTCGGCTAGGTCGGGTCCGCCGAGCAGTCTTTGTAGCCGGGCGTGGTCTACCGGCATTTACGGATCACTCGCGGGCGATTCCGGGTAACGGCGCGCCGGATCTTCCTCGGCACGGCGCTCGCGCCCATCCCACGTCCAGCGCGACACGAATACTGCATCCATGCCTTCGCGACGTATGAGCTGGCAGATGCTGAGTCCAGGTATCTCGGCGTAGCAGCCCCATTCGCGCTCGCTGGTCATCACGAAGTCGAGATCGAACTCCCGGATCAAACCCATGCAGCTCGCCCGTGCGTCGTCATCGATTCCGGCAAATGCCTCGTCGAGCAACACCAGTCGCGGTGCGCGCGGGTCCGAGCTTTCGTAATGGCTACTGGCAGCAGCGAACAGCGGAACTGTAAGCCCCAATGCGCGCTCGCCGCTGGACGCTGGCCCGGACAACGGCTTCCACTGCCTGTCCTGATTGCGCTCAACGCTGAATGAATGCCAGCGCCGGTAGTCCAGCGCTCGTGCAAGGGTTTCGAACAATGTGCCGCGCTCATCCCGCTGTCTCTCCGCATCGATGCGCGCCCGCAGGAACTCACCCACCTGAGTTCGGTCTTGTGCAGACCAGGCATCGGCGGTCGTGTTCAACAGGCGCTTGCGTGCGACTGCGAGCCCCGGCACGGAGTTCTCATCGCTTTCGGGAAGTTGCTCCCACACGAGCCGGTAGCGCATTCCCGTCGAGGTAGGGCGCTTGTAGAGTTCGGCGTTGATCGAGGCCACGCGTTCTTCCGTGTCCCGGATCATCCGCTGCAGGTTGGCCGCGACCTCTTTTTCCAGGTGCTCTTCCAGCAGCGTACGCTCCTGCGCCGAGAGGATCAGACGCTGCTCGGAGAGCTCGGCGTCGAGTTGCTGCTCAAGTGCGTCCGGGCGCTCCGGCCGTTGCTGGTACACGATACGTACGATGAGTCCGTGATCGCTCGGCTCGGCCGTCGCCGAATGACCCTGAGTCGACATCGTGCTCTGCAGCTCGTTGAAGCCGAGGCCGACGTCGCGCTGAATGCGTTCCCAATCGGACTCTTCCGCCGGGATATCGGTAAGCGCCTGCTCGGCGCGCCTCGCCACGGTCAGGGCCGCGTCGATGCCCCACGTCGCCGTTCCAGCGGGAAGGTCCAGATCCGGAACTGCGATGGAGATGAATCCCGTGTGTGCCGCATACGCCTGGAGTCCTTCGGTTGCGATTCTCCGGGCCTGCGAGCGCTCCTCTTGCTTCTCGGCGAGATCTTTGTGTCTTTGCTCCGCAGTGCCGCGCTGGGAACTGGCCACTACCAGGGCAGCCCGTGCATCCTTGAGCGCCCGTTCGTGGTGCCGCTGGAGATTTTCGGTGGCCTCGATATTTTTCAGCAGCTCCTCCACCGGCTTGCCGACAGTTGCCTGCAGCGTGTTTGCCGTTTCGATGGCCGCGCTCAGCGACTCCTGCTTCTCACGATGATCCTGCTGCGCGGATTCCAGCATCTCCAGCGCTTGCTGCTCGCGCATGACCTCTTGGTAGAGTTCGACGAGCGCGCTTTGGTGATGCCGAATGGCGTTCACCAGCTCCGCGACGGCTACGCGATACTCGCCCAGCGCCTGATCGATGAGATCGAGGTCCGGCGCCGTCGCAGGTAGATCGAGGTCTCTCGCGTCGAGATCCAGATCGTTTCTTGCCCTTGCGAGCGCATCTTCCGCCTGTGCGAGCTTCGAATCGGCTTCGCCGAGCCGCACTTGTGCGTCCCGCCGCTGTTGTTCTGCTAGGTTGTGCTGCGCATGACAGCGGAGCAAGCCATCATCGGATGGCGCACGATCGTACTCTTGCGTGGCATCCTCGCGGGTCGCAGCAAGCTGCGTGCTCGCGGACTGGGATTCCTCGAGTGCAATACTGAGTTCGATGAGCCGTTCCGATATCTGTGCAAGGCGCGCACGTCGCGCAGCTTCACGCGCCGAGTGCCCTATGTATTGCGCTTCAGGTTTACTCCATGCGCCGCGTGCATTGCCCACGCGGAACTCGCCGGCGGGCGAAATCCATGTCTCGGCATCGGGCGACTCCTGTTCCGAGCAGGCTATCGAGTCGAGAATGCTGGCGACATCCGCCGCTTGGACCTGTGCGCCCGGGCCGATTTCGGGAATGGTGGGCACGAGCCACTGCGCGAGAGAACGCTCGTGCGGTCCACGGGAGACCAGGATGACATCGCTCGTGCGCGGATCGATGACTACGCCTTCAGGAAGCACCAAGGCATCGAGCAACCCGGACGCTTCCAGCGCCGCCTCCAGTCCTGCGCGGGCATCGCTCGGAATGTGAGGTGCAAAATCGATGAGTCCCCATAGCGGCGCGGCCGGGAGGTTGCCACGCAATGTGATATCCCTCGTATGGGGTGCTGGAGGTATGCGGGTCTCGCCAGCGGCGAGCCGCGCTTGCTCGGCCTGAAGCCCACCCTGTTCCTCCTCTAGTTTCCGGCGTTCCCCCGCGATCTCCGCTTCGCGCATAGCGAGGCGTTCTTGCAGTCGCAATCGCTCCCGATCGAGTGCAGCGCGGATGGGGTTCGAGCCGTTCAGCGTCTGCTGCCAGATTTCCAGCGCATCGAGAACTTCATCGAGGTTTGGGATATGCAGCGCCTGCGCTGCATATCCGTACTGCCGCCACGCGACCAGCAGTTGAGCGGCTTGCTCGCGCAACTCTTCAACCGCGTGGCGCGCCGATTGCGCGGCTTCGTCAAAGGCTTCGGCGCGAAGATTCCGGGCCTCGTGCGCGAGGGCGCGTGATTGAGCCGCGACGTCAACAGCGCGAAGGCGTTTCCGGACAATTCCAATCTGTTCTCTGCGCCGCGATTCCGCCTCGCGCCCCTCTCTGAGAAAGGCGGCAAGTGATTCCGCCGTCAGCTCGCCCACACCATCAGGCAGAGTTACACCGCGAAGGCGAGCCGCGTGTCCTGCGCCGAGTCCTACCTCGCCCGCAAGGCTGGTCGCGGCCGAATCCTTGCTGCGCAATTGTGCCCGGCTGGAATCGGCCTGGCTCCGCCGGCGGCGCACAGCGTTGGCTTCGCGCACGAGCTGATCGTGGGCATTCGTCTCACGCGTTCGTGCTTCGTCAACAAGCGCTCTGTACTCCCGTGCTCGCTCCAGAGCCCCGGTGAGCCGCGCGGCGTCGCGCATCACAGGATCAGCCTGCAGGACACGAAGGCGGGCAATGTCTGCTGCGAGCTGCTGCTCCAGTTCCCGCTGAGTCGCCTGGTACTGGGCTACTTTGGAGCGCGCGTTTTCCAGTTCCTGCTCGGCGGAGTTGACCTCCCGGCTCGCATTGTCGAAATCTGTCTGTGCCTGGCGAAGGATCCTGGCCTTGCGACGCGTAGCAGTCTGAGCGTATCGACGATACCGCGTACCGAAGGACGAGATGGCTTTGCGCATTGCCTCGATCTCTTGGAGGCTGCGACGGATGTCATCCAGCTCGCTCATGGCTTCAGCAACGTCTTCGAGCGCCGCTCGATCGAGCGGCGGCAGCGCCTGGGTCAATGCTTCCGACAGTCGCCGCTCGTCCGGGCTCTTGGATAACTGCGGCTGGCGCAACTGGATGAGTGTGTCGACCAGTGCGTCGTAGCGCTCCGTTCCCAGCCGGAAGAGTCGCTCATCGACGGCGCGCCGATAGGTTTGAGCATTTGGAAAGACCTGGCCGCGTGTGCCGATCGCTTCGGCCAGACGCTCTTTGGTCAACGCCGTTTTCTCTGCTGTGGCCAACCAGAGATCCGCGCCGATGCGCTGATCCGTGATGAAATACCACGAGTCCGTGCCTGGGCGACCCGCAATCGCGCGCAGGCCGCAGCCCAATGTCAGAGTGAATTCCTGCCCCGATTCTTCGCGCCGACCGAACTCGATCCACGTGTAACCGGTGCGGCGGTCGTGGCGCCCGTTCATCAGCAGGTTCCACTCCATTCGCTTGCCACGTTCGCCGTCCGGCTCGACCCGGGAGGAGGCCAGGTTGGCGTCCAACAGGAACGGCAACGTCAGCGAAAGGACCTTGGATTTGCCAGTGCCATTGTTGCCACGAAGCAGCAAGTGGCCGTCACGGAACCAGAACTCCTCGACATCGTAGTGGAACAGCTCGACCAGGCCGAGGCGCAGGGGCTGCCAGCGCAATCTCGCTGGCGAAGGCAGCGGGATTTTCGGCGGAGCGCCGATCAAGTCTGTGCCTCACCGATGGTGTAGCGGTGGAGCGCTGGCAGTGGCCGCACTCCGTTGTCCACGCGTTGAACGAGCCTCAGAGCGGCGAGACGATCGATTGCCTCCGTCGCGAGCTCGACTTCAGCGCCTGGTTCGCGCGCGTCCTTGCGCCAGAACCGGCCGTATCGGTCTGCTGCGTCACGTAGGAACGCCGCGAGTTCATGCAACGAGCGAATCGTCGTTGGATCCGCCGTGGCCGCGCGTGCGAGATATTCAGCGACCAGTAAGGTCGCATGCGCTTCCGTGCCGACAGCTGGGAGATGCTTATCCGACAACTCCCCATCTGAATCGACGAGCGCGAGACCTTCGGCTCGCAGCTCCGCGGTCAGCCCCGTGGCCTGCGCGAGGCGATACGCCATAGGGCCACGCTGGTTGCTGAGATAGTCGCGCTCCTCGATGGTGAGCTCATCATGATAGAGCACAGGATCGTCGAGCAGGCGACGCGCGAGGCGGAAGCGCAATGCCGTGCGCCGCCCTTCGATAGTGTCGGGCACGTACTCGTCGTTCAGAGCAGCGAGGCGGCCCTCGAAATCCAGATCGGGCTGTGTCACGGCTATCAAGCTCGCACCTGCGGTTCCAGAGAGCAAGCGCGCCAGCGTGCGCCGATGCACGTCGTAGAGCACATCGCCGGACTGATTCACATAGGCTTCTTCGTCGCCCGCGACGCGAGCGAGCACGCCGAGTTCGAGGAGCAGACGGCAGACGCCGACCAGCGATCGCCGTTCGCGAGCGCTTTCGAGCGTATAGGAGAAGCCACGACTGGTGAGTTCCGGGTCCGCGGCTGCCTCTAGCAGGCGTTCACCGAGTGCTCGAAGCGTGATTTGCGACTCGGCGCGCTCAAGCACAGCGCACGCGAGACACAAGAGTACATAGCGGTCACGATCGAAATCGGGTAGCCCGCGAGTTGCGTCATCCAGCGCCGCCGGCCGCTTATAGAGCCGCGCGCACTGGCGCTCGATATGAAGGTTCCAGCCGGTCTCGCGCCCGAACCAGTCGCGCAGGTACTCGGCATGCTTTCGTATGAGCTCGAGGTCTGGATCGCCGCTGGAGATCAGCGGCCGCATCAAAAGTCCACGCAGCGCGCGTTCTCTTTCCTCCGCTTGCTGTTGCGCCAGTACGTCTTTCAGGCCACTACGCGTCTGCATGGAATCAGGTGCGCCTGATGAGGATGCGATGATCGCGACCGCAGAATCGGCCGGCGTCGGTCTCGATTTCCGCATGACTCGACGGTTCGAGAGGCACGAGGAGGATCACGAGCGTGCCATCGCCGGTCTGGCGTTCGACGGGTTCTTCGGGATTCGTCTGCGCAGCGAGAGCCTCGCCGAGCAGCGTGAGGAACAAGCGGAAGGCGGAAACGTCGAGCTTGCCGAGGTCCGAGAGGCGGGTCTCACGATTCGTCGCGAGGCGCGTGCGTGCTGCCTCTGTTTGTGCGGCTTCGTCAGCAACACGTGCGGCGAGGAATGCGCGCTCCTTGGATCGGTCGACAATTCTGGGTGGCGCACCTCGTGTGGGAAGAATTCCCTGTTCGCGGAGCTTCGGCAGCACGGAAATTCCGGGGGCAGCTTGCCACGATGTGTTTGCGCTGATCTTCTCGTCCGTGATCGCAAGTGCAAGATGTCGGGCAGGCGACAGCGCGAAAGCCGCGCGCCACAATCGATGCGCATGGGCGTGACTCGGAGCCTCGGCAAACCATAAGGCAAGCCGCCGGAAATCCGCCGCCCGATCACTACGCCCGGCGCGGCGTTCGTGCAGCAGCGAGACTGCTTGCAACAGGCGGGGGATTGCAGTTAGTGCGCTTGCGCGTAGAAGCTCGGCTTGAGAGCGCTCTCTGCCATCGGATATGAACCAGAGTTTCAACCCTTCCCAGCGCTCGGCCCACGAAGTGAGCAGTATCTGCAATGCTTCGTCATTCGTGTCGGCATCACCGGGTGCAGCGTTGCGCGCATCACGTTCGGCTGCGATTCGCACCAACGATGCTTCGGCCGGACCGAGTTCGACCAGCAATTCAGCGATCTGGCTCGAACGGGTGACGAGATCGCCGATGAAGCGCTGGAGATAGTCGATGAGGCGAGTCTTGAAGGTCATCACCGCCGCGACTTCGGCTCGCTGCAGTTCGATGGTCCGTGTGAGACCGGCCATGAACGCCTCGGCGTTGTTCGAAAGGCCCGCGAAGATGTGCACCAGGTCCCGGAGCGCTCCATGGATCTTGGCTGAATCGAGTAGTGGCTCGCGCAGGAGTTGCCGGAGCGCAATCAATCGGGCGCGAATATCGTCCAGCGCCACCGATTGCAGCTCAGCACGCCTCGCAAGCATCTCGGTGAAGGTCTGCAGCGCCGTCTCGACAGCCTCGCCGCCGACGCTCAATCGATAGAGCAGGCGCTTGCGATAAAAATCCTCGATCGTGGCGACGCGCGCCGTATCGGGTTGCGCTTGCAGGTTTCCCCATGCGACGAGCTGTCCCAGCGCGTGCTGAACCGTTTCCAGGCTGGGGATCGCGCCGGCCCAGGCCGCTTCGGTGAGCACATCATCGGGCCGAAGGTGCAGCCGGAACTGTCGCTTGGCGGTGGCAAAGACGCCCAGGATTGCACGGTATAGCGGCCCATTGTCCGCCATCACGTGACTGAAAAGTTCGCGCGCAGAGGGTGGTAGGGAAGGTGCGGTCATCTCGTTACCGGTTGCCGATCCTCGAAAGCGGCCGATTATAGATTACGGCGATGGGCGAGGGAGGCTCGAGCGCTCGGAAGTAAAGTGAGTCGGATCGCTGGCGAGAGAATTGGCGAGATCATGACAGACTGTCCCAACCGGCTTTCTGTCTCTAGCTCAGCGCGACCGATCTCGTCGGCCATCTCAACTGCCGGCATCTCACCGACCTGGACGTAGCAGGCAAGGAATAGCTACTTATCCGGACCCAAAGATCACTGCGACATTTTTCGATGGCGACGTGATTGCGACGCGAGGCGGCGGCGCGACGATCATTTGTGCCTGGTTGCCGGCATCACGCGGTTCAGATAGAGGAGCTGAAGCGCTCAGTATCGGATGCCGTCAGATGCCTGGATGGCGCCCCGAACAGGAGTCGAACCTGTGACCTCGCCCTTAGGAGGGGCGCGCTCTATCCAACTGAGCTACCGGGGCCCGGCGGCGAGTTTACCTGCTTGGCAGGGCCTCTGCACATCGCGTGAGCAGCGATCGAACGGAAATTCAACCAGCCTGCGTCACGCGGATAAACTGCTGCGTGTGGAAGTCCGCGTCGCCGAAGGTGAGGTCGATGAGTGTCAGGCGTTTGAAGTGATGGCTGACCATGAGTTCGTCCGTCATGCCCATGCCGCCGTGGAGCTGGATGGCGTTCTGTCCGATGTAGCGGCCTGCCTGGCCGATGACGACCTTCGCTGCGGAGAGTGAGCGCCGGCGTTCGGTCGCGTCGTCTTCGACGCAGCGGATCGCAGCGAGGTAGCTCATCGACTTGGCTTGTTCGGCCTGGATGAACATGTCGGCCATGCGATGCTGCAACGCCTGGAACTTGCCGATCGGCTGTCCGAACTGCTTGCGGTTCTTGGTGTAATCGAGCGTCGCCGCGTTGATCGCTTCCATGATGCCGACGGCCTCGGCACAGATGGCACTCAACGCAATTTCATGGGCGCCTTCGATAGCGCCGAATGCTTTGTCTGCGGCACCGACCAGGGCGGAGGCGGGCACCTTCACGCCCTTGAATTCGATGTCGGCAGCCTGTTGTCCATCGATCGTACGGAAGCTCTTCACGTGCATGCCCGCGGTGCCCGGAGCGATGCGAAACACGGAGATGCCATCGGCATCGGCAGGCTTGCCGCTGCTGCGTGCAGTGACCAGGAATTCATCGGCGATGCCACCGTGCGTGATGACGCTCTTGAGTCCATCGATCACATAACTGTCACCGCTCGTTTGCGCGCGAGTGGCGACGTTAGCGAGTTCGCCGCGGCTCTGCGGTTCCTGGTGTGCAACGACGACGATCTTCTCGCCCGCTGCGATCGACGGCAGCAGTGCGCCTGCCGCTTTGGGATCGTCGAGGCGAGTAATGAGCGCCGGCGCCAGCACTGCCGCAGCCAGGAACGGCTCGAGCACCAGGCCTTCGCCCAACACATTCATCACCAGCATGGTGTCGACGGGACCGGCATTGAGGCCGCCGTGTTCTTCCGGAACGTTCAGTGCGGTCAATCCCAGGCCAGCAAGTTCATTCCAGGTCTCGCGGCTCCAGCCTGCAGATGTCTCGAGAATTTCGCGGCGCTGCTCGAAAGTGTAGTTGTCACGAACGAAACGCCGCACGGTATCGGCCAGCAGCTGCTGCTCTTCGGTGAAATTGAAATCCATGCGAATTCCTTACAGGCCCAGGATCATCTGGGAGATGATGTTGCGCTGGATCTCGTTCGAGCCACCGTAGATCGACGTCTTGCGCATGCTGAAATAAGTCGCGGCCAGCGACGCGGCATATTCAGGGCCTGCGACGCTCTTGAGATCGCCTTCTTCGCGCGATGCCCGCTCGAAGGGAAAGGCATAAGGCCCGACGGCATACATCATCAGTTCGCTCAGCGTCTGCTGGATCTCGGTGCCTTTGATCTTGAGGATCGACGCTTCGGGTCCCGGAGCTTTCTTTTCCGACTCGGCCGACAGGGCACGCAGGTTGGTGATCTCGAGCGCCATCAGGTCGATTTCGACCTGCGCAATGCGTGCGGCGAACAGCGGGTCCTGGATCAGCGGCTTGCCATTCTTCATTTCCGACGTCGCGATGCGCTTCAGGCGACCGAGCTCTCGCTTCGAAGCACCGACGCCTGCGATGTTCGTGCGCTCATGGCCAAGCAGGAACTTGGCATAGGTCCAGCCCTTGTTCTCTTCGCCGATGCGATTCTCCACCGGCACTTTCACGTTCTCGAACCAGACTTCGTTGACTTCGTGCGCGCCGTCCATGGTGATGATCGGACGCACGGTGATGCCCGGACTCTTCATGTCGATCAGCAGGAAGGAGATGCCCATCTGCTGCTTGGGTGCGTTCGGATCGGTGCGCACCAGGCAGAAAATCCAGTCGGCGTACTGGCCGAGCGTGTTCCAGGTCTTCTGGCCGTTGACGATGTAATGATCGCCATCGCGTTCGGCGCGAGTTTTCAACGAAGCCAGGTCGGAGCCCGCACCGGGTTCCGAATAGCCTTGGCACCACCAGTCTTTGCCGCTCAGGATGCCGGGCAGGTATTTCTGCTGCTGCCCGGCGTTGCCGAACGCCATGATGACGGGTGCAACCATTTTGAGTCCGAACGGAATCGTGCGCGGTGCGCCGGCTGCCGCAGCTTCTTCATCGTAGATATGCAGCTGCACCGGATCCCAGCCGGTACCGCCGAACTGCTTCGGCCAGCTCGGCGAGCCCCAGCCTTTCTCGTAGAGAATTCCTTGCCACCGCCGGTAGTCGGCAGCCTGGACCGCGTGCCCATTCTTGACCTTCCCGGCGATGTCGGCGGGGAGCTGCTCGCGTAGAAAGGTCCGTACCTCATCGCGGAAAGCGCATTCTTCGGGCGTGTAATTGAGGTCCATGGAGACACCTTGTGAATGATCTCGCTCTGCTGAATCCTGATCCGCTATGCAAAATAGCGAGCCGCAGTTCGGTCGGCGATGATAGGCAGCCGAATGTACTCCTGCAACTCTCCGAACACTGAATCTGCCGGCTCGGATTCAGCGCAAATGCCGGGGAAAAGCGCTGTCTCCTGTTATAACAAGTCAACCAGCCGGTTTTTTTAAAGCCGCGTACTTGGTCCCGCCAGTCGAGTTGTGATACGTTCTCGCCAGAACCCACGCCCGCATCGCGGAACCCATTCCGAATGTTCTAAAACTGCGGCGGGCGTCTGCGTTACCAGTCTGCGTCACTAGTCTTGTCTTGAGCCTGCTTCGAGCATCTGGGGGGATTCGGGAGCATGTCCCGCACGCACTTCGCACATTGGCCGAGAGGGCTGCCGCACGATCTTACTTCACCGGCGACCAATCTGTTCTACAACGCCGAGGTGTCCGCCACCCGCTACCCCGACAAGCCTTACCTGATCTTTTTCGACACGCCGCTGACCTATGCGGAGTTCCGCTGCGAGGCCGAAAAAATCGCCGGTTTCCTCCAGAAAGAATGCGGCGTGCAGCAGGGCGACCGGGTCCTGCTGGTGATGCAGAACAGCCCGCAATTCATCCTCAGTTACTACGGGATCCTGCGCGCCAGCGCGGTAGTGGTGCCGATCAATCCGATGAGCGTGAGCGGCGAGATTGCGCACTATCTCGAAGACAGCGGAGCGAAGACCGCGCTGGTTGCACAGGAAGTGTTCCCTCAACTGCAGCCGTTGTTGGGCAAGCACGTCGACAAAGTCATCGTCGCTGCCTATTCCGACTACGTTAAGCGATCGACGCCGCTGCGGATGCCGGATGCGGTGTGCGCTCCCCGCCAGCAGATCGACGCACCTGGCGTGACGTTGTGGAGCGATGCACTCGCGACCAACTGTCAGCCCGGCCCGCTGCTCATGGGCCCGAACGACCTGTGCGTGATTCCTTACAGCTCGGGGACGACCGGCCGTCCCAAGGGCTGCATGCTCACGCATCGCAATGTGATGCACACGGTGATGACGAACACCGAATGGTTTTGCGGCAGCCAGGATTCGAGCCAGCTCGTGGTGCTGCCGTTCTTCCACGTGACGAGCATGCAGGGCGGAATGAACGCGCCGATGTTCCAGGGAGGCACCATCGTGTTGATGTGCCGCTGGGATCGTGAAGCCGCCGCCGAACTCATACAGCGTTACCGGCTGATGTCGTGGACCGCCATCGCCACCATGGTGATCGACTTCCTCGCCAATCCAAAGATCGGGGAATACGACCTGTCATCGCTCCAACGCGTCAACGGTGGCGGGGCGGCGATGCCGATCGCAGTCGGCGAACGGCTGGAAAAACTCATCGGCACGCCTTACATCGAAGGCTACGGACTCACGGAAACGATTGCGCCCACGCACATCAATCCGATCGATCGTCCGAAGCGGCAGTGCCTGGGCGTGCCGATTTTCAACACCGATTCGCGCATCGTCGATCCGGAATCGTTGCAGGAACTGCCGCCGAACGCGGTAGGCGAGATCGTCACCAACGGACCGCAGGTGTTCCGGGGCTATTGGCGCAACGAAGAGGCGACCAAGGCTGCCTTCATCGAGATCGACGGCAAGCCGTTCTTGCGCACCGGCGACCTGGGGTACGCGGACGACGAGGGATATTTCTTCCTGGTCGACCGGCTCAAACGCATGATCAACGCGGCGGGCTTCAAAGTCTGGCCGGCGGAGATCGAAGCGCAGATGTATCAGCACCCGGCGGTGCAGGAGGTCTGCGTGGTCGCTGCGAAAGACAGCCATCGCGGCGAAACCGTGAAGGCATTCGTGGTGCTGCGTGCAGGATTCAAAGGCAAGCTGCCGGAACACGACCTGATCGAGTGGACGCGCCAGAACATGGCGACCTACAAACACCCGCGCATCGTGGAATTCGTCGACGCACTCCCGAAGTCGGCGACCGGCAAAGTGCAGTGGCGGCAGCTGCAGGAAGCCGAGATGGCGCGGGTCTGATTTCTACTTTTTTTGGCGAAGCGGACAACGGCAGGCGATTTCGCAAGGGCAATTTTTCAAGGGCGGATATTTCTATGGCGACCAGAGCATCGGAAACCAGCAGACTCGTCGAGGCCAGTACGGCAGCCGCGCCACCCCGCGTGCATGTAGGCAAACAGGATCGACATTTCGTGACGGCACTGTCGCGCGGACTCGATGTGCTGTCGTGCTTTCGAAGCGGCAGCCGGCTGCTTGGCAACCAGGAGATCTCCGAGCGCTGCAAACTGCCCAAATCCACCGTATCGCGGTTGACTTACACGCTCACCAAACTGGGCTACCTGCACTACGTCAAGGAGTCGGGCAAGTATCGACTCGGCACCGCGACCCTGGCCCTTGGCAGCGCCGTGCTGGGCCGCTTCGATGTTCGCGACCTCGCACGTCCGCTGATGCAGGAACTGGCCGACGCCACCGGGACTTCGGTAGCCTTGGGAGCGCGCCAGAGGCTCAGCATGGTGTGCATCGAGGTGTGCAAGGGCAACGCCGTGCTGTCGCTCAACACCGAGGTGGGCATGCGCTATCCGATCGCGACGTCCGCCATCGGCCGTGGCTATCTCGCCGTGTGCAGCGAGACCGAACGCGCCGATCTGATGGACCAGATCCGCGAACTGGACCATGTCGCCTGGCCGGCGCTCAAGAACGGGATCGAGCAGGCTCTATCGATGTACCAGACCCTGGGCGCGGCCGGTTCGTTCGGTGAATGGCAGCCGGACGTCAACGGCATCGCCGCGGGTTTCCGGCCCGGCAACGGCCTGCCGCCGATGGCGATCAATTGCGGCGCCCCGGCGTTCAAGGTGTCGTCCGAGTACCTGCTGACCGAAGTGCGGCCGCGGCTCGTCGACCTGGTTAGGCGCATCGAGGAAGGGCTCGGGCACGCAAGAATCTGACGATTGGATGAAACCGGTCGCCCGCGACTGCGCGTAGCGATCCTTCGTCATAAACGTGATGGAAGGCGCACATCGGCAACGGCGTGCGCCTTTTTCTTTGTCCCTACGCTGGGGTTACGACCATTGAATCCGTCCGCAGCAACGCAAATTCTCCGTAAGTGGTGATTCAATCGCATCTTATGTTTCTCATCTGCGAGGCGGTTCGGCTACACTACCCGCCGTTTTGGCCGCCCTTTTTGCCCCGGCCGAGACGAATCTTCCTCTTCCCGAACAGGAACTTGCGAGCGCAATGAGCGACTCTTTGCGAGCTTTGCTCGCCTCTACGCCTCTGGGGGCGGGCAATGCCCCCTACGTCGAATCCCTCTACGAAGACTTCCTGGCGGATCCTGCGTCTGTCGAACCGAAATGGCGGGAGTACTTCAGCGGCCTCAAAGCCGGCGCCAACGGCTCGGCCCATAACGGCGCCGCCGATACGGCGCACGGACCCATCGTCGAAGCACTGGCCAAGCGTGCTCGCGAAAGCCACATCCAGGTAGTGGCGCCCGCTGCGGCGGCTGCTCCGGATGCATCCGCGAAACAGGGGGCCGTATCGAGGCTGACGCAGGTGTACGCGAATCGCGGCCATCTGCTCGCCGATATCGATCCGCTGGGACTGATGCGCCGTCCGGTCCCCGAGGTGCTGGAACTCAGCCACTTCGGCCTGTCGGAAAGGGACCTGGACACCGAGTTCTACACCGGCAGCCGCACCGATGCGATTGCGAAGCGGATGAAGCTCAGGGACATCATCGCGCAGCTGCGACAGATCTACTGCGGCACCATCGGCGCGGAATTCGCCCACGTCTCGGACTCGACCGAACGGTTGTGGCTGCAGGACCGCTTCCAGGAAGGCCGCATCCAGAACCGCTTCTCCGCCGAGGAACGCAAGACCTTCCTGTGGCACCTGACCACCGCCGAAGGCCTCGAGCTGTACCTCGCTACCAAGTATCCGGCTCAGAAGCGCTTCTCGCTCGAAGGCGGCGATGCACTGATCCCGATGCTGGACGACCTGATCCAGCAAGGCGGCCAGCAGGGCATCGAAGAGATCGTCATCGGCATGGCCCATCGCGGCCGTCTCAACGTGCTGGTGAACGTCGTCGGCAAATCGCCGCAACTGCTGTTCAACGAATTCGAAGGCAACTACGACACCAACCACATGCAGGGTTCGGGCGACGTGAAGTACCACAAGGGCTTCTCGACCGACATCCGCACACCGGCCGGCAATGTGCATGTGGCACTGGCGTTCAATCCTTCGCACCTCGAAGTGGTCAATCCCGTAGTGGAAGGTTCGGTGCGTGCACGCCAGCAGCGTCGCAACGACGCAGCGGGCACCAAGGTTGCTCCCATCCTGATCCACGGCGATGCTGCATTCGCAGGCCAGGGCGTGGTGATGGAAACGCTGCAGCTGTCGCAGGCCCGCGGCTTCTACACGGGCGGCACCGTTCACGTCATCATCAACAACCAGGTCGGCTTCACGATCTCCAAGCCCGAGGACGCGCGCTCGACCCTGTATTGCAGCGATGTCGCGAAGATCATCGAAGCGCCGATTTTCCATGTGAACGGCGACGATCCCGAAGCGGTGATGTTCGTCACGCGCATGGCGCTCGACTATCGCATGAAGTTCCACAAGGACGTGGTCATCGACCTGGTCTGTTATCGCCGCCGCGGCCACAACGAAGCGGACGAGCCGGCAGCCACGCAGCCGATGATGTATCAACAGATCCGCCGGCAGGCGACCACGCGCCAGAAGTACGCCGAGTACCTGGTCGGTCAAAACGTGCTGAGCATGCAGGAAGCGGATGGGATGGTGGAGCGCTATCGCGCTTCGCTCGACGAAGGCCGCTCCAGCGCCAAGCATTCGCTCGGCATGATCGGCAACAAGCACACCGTCGACTGGACCAAGTACCAGGAAGCCGATTGGAACCATCAGGTGCCGACCGGCGTGCGTATCGAGCAGCTGCGCGAACTCGCCGGCAAGCTCATCACGTTCCCGTCTAATTTCACGCTGCATCGGCAGGTGTCGAACATCGTGCAGGGCCGTGAAAAAATGACGGCGGGACAGTTGCCCCTCGACTGGGGCTTCGCTGAAACGCTCGCCTACGCGACGCTGCTGACCGAAGGCTTCGAAGTGCGACTGGTGGGCCAGGACAGCGGCCGCGGTACGTTCTTCCATCGCCACGCGGTGTGGCACGACCAGACTCGCGGCGAAGCTTATGTGCCGCTGAAGAATCTCTCGCCGAGCCAACCGCGCTTCACTGTCATCGACTCGCTGCTGTCGGAAGAAGCGGTGGTGGGATTCGAGTACGGCTTCTCGACGACCGAACCCAACTGCCTCACCATCTGGGAAGCGCAGTTCGGCGACTTCGCCAACGGTGCGCAGGTCATCATCGACCAGTTCATCAGCTCGGGCGAAGCGAAGTGGGGTCGCATGTGCGGTCTCACGCTGATGCTGCCGCACGGCTATGAAGGGCAGGGGCCTGAGCACTCGTCGGCTCGTCTCGAACGCTTCCTGCAGTTGTGTGCCGAGCAGAACATGCAGGTGTGCGTACCGTCGACGCCGGCGCAGATGTTCCACATGCTGCGTCGTCAGATGAAGCAGCCGTTCCGCAAGCCGCTCATCATCATGACGCCGAAAAGCCTGCTGCGTCACAAGCTGTCGGTCTCGCCGCTCGAAGATCTCACGCGCGGCAGCTTCCGCAACGTGATCGACGAAGTGGACGACATCGAGCAGGCCAAGGTGACCCGCATCGTCTTCTGTTCCGGCAAAGTCTATTTCGACTTGCTGGATTCGCGCCGCGCCGATGGCTTGAAGAACGTCGCGCTGGTGCGTATCGAACAGCTCTATCCGTTCCCCGCCGAAGAATATGCAGCGGTGATCCGCAAGTATTCGAACGCCCGCGAGGTCGTGTGGTGCCAGGAAGAACCGCAGAACCAGGGCGGCTGGTACCAGATCCGTCATCGCCTGCAGGAAGCGCTGCCGAAAGATCACGTGTTGCTGTACGCAGGCCGTGCACCGGCAGCGGCGCCAGCCACAGGCA
>Ga0207675_100001886_pt1 | contig 20947 bp, 16 predicted proteins | sample KBSSwiS42_FD_184305 | JGI IMG/M metagenome (GOLD analysis project Ga0207675, IMG submission 184305) | Switchgrass rhizosphere microbial communities from Kellogg Biological Station, Michigan, USA - KBS Switchgrass S4-2 (SPAdes) (version 2) | ecosystem: Host-associated > Plants > Roots >...
CCGAGCAATTAGCACAGTTCCGGGCGCAGATGAACGATCCGGTCTATGTGTCCTACTTCCTGTTTTATCTACCGAGCATTCCTTTGTTCGTCGTCGGTGCCATCGTTGCGGTTCGCGAGCTTTTCCGCGTTTCGATCATTCGCGCATTGGCGATTTTGATTCTGGCCGCAATCGTGAGTCTTCCTCTGACACGAATCCTGTACCCCCTATTTGGTCATATCATGGGGTCGCCGTTTCTTTTTCTTTTCGTTTTCCTCCTGTTACGCGGGTACTTTGCAGAGATCGTCGGCACGCAACGCGCGCGCGCCGCTTTCAAACAGAATCTGGAAGCTGCCACGATCAATCCGCGCGACTCTTCCGCGCATTACAATCTTGGATTGATTCATCAGAATCGTGGTGAACTGGATCAGGCGCGCGAACGCTTTCAACGGGCAATTGAAATCGATCCCGACGAAGTCGATGCGCACTATCAGCTGGGCCGCATTGCGCGCGCGCAAAACCGCCTCGCGGAAGCGGTCGGCCATTTCGAGCAGGTCGTGCAGCGAGATCAGTACCATGCACAGAACGAAATCTGGCGCGAGATCGGCGCAACTTACATTGCCGCGGGACAGTTTGCGGATGCACGTAACGCGCTGGAAAAGTTTTTGGATCGCCGCGAGAACGATCCGCAGGGACTTTATTTGATGGGCCGCGCGCACGCGGGGCTCGGCGACAACCGCGAAGCTGCGACTTCGATGCAGGCATGCATCGATGCCGTCAAGACCGCACCGGCATACAAGTACCGCGCTGAGAAGCGTTGGTTGCACGAAGCCCAACAGTTCATGAAGGGAAAGAAGCAGAAGACGGTGGGCAGTGAACGGTGAGCAGCAAACTGGTCGGAAACCCGCGAATCCAGAATCATTTTCCATTCTTTCACGCTTGCCGCAGCACGACGACAAATACGATGGTCTTCGTACGTGAATGACAAATGGAAAATGAGAATTAGTCTTTTGACTTCTTTCGTCCGAAGGACTCCAGCCAAATGAATTGTCCTAATTGTGGCGCCCCTGCCACAGGGCCCGGTTTTTGTGGGCGCTGCGGCGCGCGCGTTGAAGCAAGTTCGCCAGCACAACCCGGCACTATCAATCTCGACATGGATGGTGAAGGCGCCGGTCGCGGATATAGCTATCACATCGAGCATCAACCGGCGTTCTCACTCGCCATACTCAACCTGCAACCCGAGCAATCGATCATGGCCGAAGCGGGCGCCATGGTTTCAATGTCCGCGAATGTGGAGCTGCAATCGCAGATGAAGGGAGGGCTGCTCGGCGCTTTGAAGCGAGCTGCGGGCGGCGAATCCGCATTTGTCTCCACCTTCACCGCGCGCGGTGGCCCCGGCGAAGTGACGCTCGCGCCTGGCGCGCCCGGTGACATTGCGGCGATTGAACTGAACAATCAATCGTTTTTCGTACAATCGAGTTCGTATCTCGCCGGCGACGCAAGCCTGACCGTGGATACGAAATGGGGCGGCGCGAAATCATTCTTCGGCGGCGAAGGATTGTTTGTGCTGCTCGTACAGGGACAAGGGCTTCTGCTCGTCTCTTCGTTCGGCGCAATTCATCGCAAGGTGCTGCAGCCCGGTGAGCGTTACGTCGTCGATACCGGTCACCTCGTTGCGTGGGAAGGCACGACACAATACACTCTGCGCAAAGCGGCGGCCGGTTTCTTTCGCAGCATGGTGAGCGGCGAAGGAATCGTCGCCGAATTCACCGGGCCGGGCGAGATTCTCATTCAAACGCGCAATCTCGCCGCGCTTGCGGGATTGCTGAAACCGTTCTTTCCTTCACAGTCAGGAGGAAGCGGCGGCAGCGGATTCAACATTAATCTTGGAGGCTAGCAGAACAACGTGAAATCCCTCTCCAGTCTTGCCCTGATCGCGGTAATGCTGTTCGCGTGTAAGCTTTGCAGCTTTACTGGAAACAACAACAAACCGACGCCCACACCGACACCAACGCCGCAGCCGCTCCTGTATGCCAATGACTTGATTAAGCAGCGACTGGGTGAGTTCAATCTCATCAAGCATTCGACAAAGGAAGAGATGAGAAAAACAGCGACCGGCTTCGGCATTCAGTTGTTGGATCAGGCGAAGGACGCGGGCGTCGGTGAGTACCGTTCCGACAAAGGCAAGACGGCGTTGTTGTCGGTCTACAGTTTCTCAAGTCCAGAGTCCGCTTCCTCGATCGTGGATCAACTGGAAAGAGAAGGTCGCAATCCCAAATCGCGAACCGCAATCATCAGCAACACGCAAACTGCGAATGGCAAACGGATGGAAGCTCTGGGAATGGTCGGGCGCAAGCTTCAGGCGATGGTCGTCTGGAACAATGGTTATTGGTTTTTCATGACGATGGCCGACGGGATTGCTGATGCGCGCGCGCTGGAAAAGGCGGTGGGTTACTAAACTAAGATGAATTCAATAACAGCGATTCTCGCCCTTGAAGACGGCCGCGTATTTCGCGGCCGTTCGTGGGCCGCCGATGGTGAGGCCTGCGGCGAAATGGTCTTCAACACTTCGCTGACAGGTTACCAGGAAGTCCTGACGGATCCTTCTTACGCAGGACAGATCGTCTGCATGACCTACCCGCTCATCGGCAACTACGGCATCAACAAAGAAGATTCCGAAAGCGCGCGGCCGTGGGTGGAAGGCTTCGTGGTGCGTGAAGTTGCGCGCGTCGCCTCGAACTGGCGCTCGGAAGAATCGCTCGTGGATTATCTGAAGCGTTGGCAGATCGTCGCGATCGATCACATCGACACCCGCGCGCTGGTCCGTCACATTCGCGACAAAGGAGCGATGCGCGCTTGTCTTTCGACCGTCGAAAGCGACGCCAACGCAGTCATCGAGAAAGCACGACAGTCGCCGTCAATGGAGAATCGCGAGCTTGCGAGTGTCGTCACGACCAACAAACCCTACGAATTTCCCGCCGCGGGCACGGAGCGCTTTCATGTGGTCTGCTACGACTTTGGGGTCAAAACGAATTCGCTGCGAGAGCTGTCGCAAAACGGATGTCGTATCACCGTTGTGCCGTCGGGAACCCCGGCAAATGAAGTTTTCGCGATGAAACCCGACGGCGTGTTTCTCTCAAACGGTCCCGGCGACCCGGCGTCGATGAACAAAGAAGTCGAGGAAGTGAAGCAGGTCGCGCAATCCGGCACGCCGACATTCGGCATCTGTTTCGGGCATCAACTGCTGGGCCGCGCGTTTGGCGGCAAGACTTTCAAGCTGACCTTCGGCCATCGCGGCGGCAATCAACCGGTGAAAGATTTTCGGGACGGCCATGTCGAGATCACTTCTCACAATCACGGCTTCGCAGTGCTTGCGGATTCACTTCCGCCCGAAGTTGAGGTGACGCACGTCAATCTCAACGACGCTACAGTTGAAGGCATGCGCCACAAAACGCTCCCGATCATCTCCGTCCAATACCATCCCGAAGCCGCACCCGGCCCACACGACGCGGAGCATCACTTCAAGCGATTTATTGAGCTGATGGAAGCGCGGCACGCCTAATCCAATAACGGCAGATCCGAACGTCCCCTCACCTTTATTGTTGTGAAGCGTGAGCGGACATACAATCATCGGCGCTGCTGAGTTCTAAGCGCCAAAGGAACTGAGCCCCCTATGACCTATAACGTAATCGTTGTTGGCGGAAGCTTTGCGGGCTTGTCTGCCGCTCTGCAATTGGCGCGAGCGCGCAGACGCGTTTTGGTCCTCGATTCCGGTGAGCCGCGAAACCGTTTCGCGCAATTCTCTCACGGCCTTTTCGGCCACGATGGACAGGTACCTTCAGCCCTTCTCGAGGAAGCAAGATCACAATTGCTCTCTTACGGCACCGTCTCGTTCACCGAAGGTCTCGCGACCCACGCGGCCAAGAACGGTGAGGGATTCTCAGTTACGGTCGCCAGTGGCACGGTACAAACTGCCTCTCGCTTGATTCTTGCGACCGGCGTGAGAGATGAACTCGCACCGATTCCCGGGATGCAGGAACGTTGGGGCATTAGTGTGCTCCACTGTTTCTATTGCCACGGGTACGAAGTAGCTGGACGTCGACTGGCGGTATTGGCGACGAGCGATCGGGCATTGCACACGGCAATTCTTCTCCCGGACTGGAGCGAGCACGTGACTCTGTTTACCAACGGCGTGCTTAGCTTGAGCCCCGAGCAAATGGACGACCTCCGTATGCGTGGAGTTTCTGTCGAGACCAAAGCGGTGGTGGGATTACTCGGAGACCTGCCCGCTCTCTCTGGGCTCCGCCTGGAAGACGGCCGCACCATTCCCGTCGATGCGGTCTTTACGAACCCTCGTACCCGCATGGCCAGCCCGCTCGCCGAACAGCTCGGTTGCGAATTTGACGAAGGCCCGTCCGGCGCTTTCATCCGCACCGGTGCGGATAAGCAAACCACCGTGTCGGGTGTCTACGCTGCTGGCGATGCCGCTCGTGCGGGCCATAACGCCTCGTGGGCGGTTGCCGACGGAGTGACAGCGGGAATCTCTGCTCACCAATCGCTTGCTTTGCGTGAGCCCGTATGTCGCTGAGGCTGTCCCGGCTCAACGAGGTGTATGGCCAACTATCATTGAGTTTTGAGGCTAACGCGGGCCAGACTGATCCTCCAGGTAGATTTCATTTCAGGCGGTAGTGGCTACACGTTGTTCTTAACGCGACTGGCCTCCGCATGCCCGAAGTTGAGATCACGCACATTAATCTCAACGACGCTACAGTTGAAGGCATGCGTCACAAAACGCTGCCGATCATCTCCGTCCAATACCATCCCGAGCCCGCACCCGGCCCACATGACGCGGAGCATCACTTCAAGCGATTCATCGAATTGATGGAACAACGCGGAGCTTAGTGATCAACGCCGGCCAGCTTCACCTTGACGCGTGCTCAGACGGAACTGCCGCGGCCCTTGATCAACCGATAGATCGCCAGCAGGATGATGGCTCCGATAACAGCGAGCACCAGACTCATCAAGAATCCTGGTCTGGTTAAGTCACTGACATCACCGCGACCGCCGGCGCCGTATCCGAGTAAATAATGCGCGATAAAACCGCCCAGAAGCGATCCGGCAATGCCGATCAAAATTGTGACGATGCAGCCGCCGGGATCTCTGCCCGGCATGATCGCCTTGGCAATCACCCCGGCGATTAACCCAAAAACTATCCATCCGAGAATCGCGATCATCTCGATGCTCCTTCCTGTGATTGCAAGTACGCCCGGCGAATATCCGCGAAGTAACAGGGATTGACGCGAATTGGTTAAGACTTACCTGCGTGAATCTGCGTTAGTCTGTGGCTAATTTGATGCGGGGTGAGCGTAGCACGTTCCGCAACAGATGGACACGGATTGACGCAGATTGGACTCGGACTTATCTGCGTGAATCTGTTTAATTTATGTCGAAATCTTTCGCTCTGCGCTTGCAATCAATTTGCTCAGGTGACTCTTGAATCTCGGTTGAGGGTTGTTACTTTCAGCGAGGAGGGACCAACTGGAGAAACAATGTTGGCGACAAACTGCTAGTCAAAAATTCCGATGATTGCTGATTGGTGGAGCAGAGGGGGATCGAACCCCTGACCTCCGCATTGCGAACGCGGCGCTCTGCCAAACTGAGCTACTGCCCCACGCGAATTAAAATACAGTTTCGAGTTTCGAGTTTCAAGTTTCGAAACTATCCGCAGATTATCAGATTACGCAGATTGGGCTTTGTACTTCGGGCTTTGTACTTTGGGCTTTGGACTTGGAACTTTGGACTTGGAACTTTGGACTTGGAACTTTGGTCTTCGACTCCGCGACTGAATCATTCAGGCGTCGGTGAGGCTGCGGGTGATCCAGCAGGCGATGTCGGTCTTCCCGCGCGCGTGGCGGTGAACGTTCCCGCACCCCGGCCGACGACTTGGACAGTGCCGCTCATCTGATTCGCCGAAACGGTGCCGGTGAAGATTGCGTCAGTTGTTTGACTCGCCGGCGCCGGTAAAGTAATCGGCACAGTGAAATTCACATCGCTCCCTGAGATCGTTCCATTCGCAATCGATCCCGATCCAAGTTGACCCTGAAGCGAACCAGTCAAACGATCCGTTTCCTGGCGCAGGTTGAGAGTCGCAGTCAGTTCCTGTTTCTCGTTTCCTGATCCCGTCAGGTTCACCGTCAGCGACCAGGTCCCTGAAATGTTTGAACCGCGGTCGCCGCTCGGCGTAACTGGTCGCAAATCGACCGGCTTGCCATCGATGAAGACCTGCGCGACGCGGCGATCCTTTGCGAGCAAGTCACCGCGCGTAATGGTGAGATTTGCGATCTTGCCAACTTCAATTGAACCAAGCTGAGAGCTAACGCCGAGCACGTCCGCGGGCCAACTGGTCAACGCGCGCACGGCGTCATCGTGCGACAAGCCGCTCTCGACCGCCTTCGCGGCGTTGCTGAAGTAATCGCCAATCGAAGCCATGCCGCCGGATTGAAAAGCAAAGCGCACTCCGGCCGAAGCAAGACGACCGGCGGTCTTGGGCGCTTCCACTCGCTCGCGGAGAACGCGCAACGGTTCCGGATCAGCTTCAGGCGAAGCCGCCGTCGTGCGCTTGGGAAAATTCAGCGAGAGCAACACCGGCACGTTCATCGCTTTCAGCCGCGCGGCAACCCGATCAGCTTCGCGGCCACCGTTGACGATCATCTTGACGTTGAATTCCTTGGCGAGATCCAGCACGCGATCGATCTCACGTTCGCTATCGGCTTGCATCACGATTGGCATCCGTCCGGCGATGACCGGCTGCAGCGCTTCCAGAGATTTGTCCTGCGCCGGCCGTTTCAATCCGCGTGGATTACGTTCGTAGATGTCGTTCATCTCGCGATAGCGGCGCGCGTCGAGCAACATCTGTCGCACCGACGAAAACACTCCCATCAGCGAGCCCGGGTAATTCCCGCCGCCCAACGGCGTAAGTCCTACGTAGAGCGCGACCGGCGAACGCACAATCATCTGCTGTGGAGTATCGCCCGCGAGATTGATGATCGCGGATTGACCGAGGAAAACATTTCCGCGCGGCGCAGTCTGCGCCGTAGTAATGCCGGCATTGCGCGCGCTTTCGATCTCGTTACCGCCGGGCTTAATCAGATCAGAAGCGAGAATTTCAGGCTGCATGCCGGGCAGTTGACTCGAGTTTGGTGAAGTCGCAGAGGGCGCGCTCTGACCAAACAAACCCTGGAATCCACCGCCACCACCGCCGGGACTCGGTGACGGACGCGGAATTCCCAGCGTCGTGTTGGCGTCAAAGACTCCCGGGTAGACCGTGAGGCCCGTTCCGTCGATGGTGCGGGCGTCGGCCGGCACCATCGCATTGGCGCCGACCGCTGCGATCAATCCATCGCGTACGACTACTGTGCCCCGATCAATCGTCGCGCCTGATACCGTGACTATCTTCGCGTTGGTGATGGCGTACGTGTCAGTGCCAGTGTGGCGTTGTGCTTCAACATAGGAATGACGCCGCGCTGCGAAAATGATTGCAGTAGCCGTTAACAGCAGTGCTATCAGTGTGCGCAATCTTCTTGAGTTCATATGGCTTAGGGTGCAACTCCAAGCGGTCCAGGATTGGACGATGAAAATACCGCAACGATTCAGTTCAGTAAAGCGTTGCGTTACGCGAGAATTCCAACGACACGTTTTGCCAAACATGTAGCCGGAGAGACTCAACTCCGATAGAATGCCCGCGCCCATCTCAGTTTCCTCGATGAGTCTCGTTTCCGGCACACGACTCGGCCGCTACGAAATCCGCTCGAAGATCGGCGAAGGCGGAATGGGTGAAGTGTACCTGGCGCAGGACACGCGACTGGATCGCAAAGTAGCCTTGAAGCTTCTGCCCGCCGACGTCGCGTCAGATCCAGGCCGCATGCATCGCTTTGTGCAGGAAGCAAAAGCGGCTTCCGGTTTGAACCATCCGAACATCATCACGATCTATGAGATCGACGAAACTGATGCGCGTCACTTCATCGCGATGGAATTTGTCGAAGGCGAGACCCTGCGCGAGCGCATGGACGCCGGCCCGCTGAGGTTGAGCGAAACCGTCAAGATCGCCACTCAGACTGCGAGCGCGCTGGCGGCGGCGCACAACGCGGGCATCATTCATCGCGACATTAAGCCAGACAACATCATGATCCGTCGCGACGGCATCATCAAAGTTTTGGACTTTGGCCTTGCGAAACTCGTCGAGCGCCTGCCTTCAGAGTTCGTTGATACCGAAGCGCCGACCTCGATTGCGCTGAAGTCTGAACCCGGATCGGTGATCGGAACGGCGATTTACATGTCGCCGGAACAGGCGCGCGGCGTTCCGGTTGACAGCCGCACCGATATTTTCAGTCTCGGCGTCGTCATTTACGAGATGGTGGCGCGCTGTCTGCCTTTCAAAGGCGCGGACACCATCGAAATCCTTGCATCGATCCTAAGCGACAAAGAACCACTGCCGATCGCGCGCTACGCCCCCGACGCGCCTCCGGATCTTGAACGAATTGTCGAGAAAACTTTGGCGAAGGAGCGTGATGAACGTTACCAGTCAGCCAAGGAACTAGTGATCGATCTGCGGCATTTGAAGAAGCGTCTGAATGTCGATGCCGAATTGAAACGCAGCACCCAGCATGGAAAAGTCGGGCCCGCGACGCGCGAGATTCCGTTGGCTGTTAAGACTGCGCTGCCCGAAACAACTCCGCCGCAGTCGGGTCTCGGCTCCATCGTTGGTCAGTTGAAGAATCACAAACGCGCCGTCGCGATCGTATTGGGTTTGCTTGCGCTCGTTCTAATCGTGGGCGCGTTTTGGTATTTCAAACGGACCCCATCGCCGCCACTTACTGAACGCGACACAATTGTGCTTACCGATTTCGTCAACAATACCGGCGATCCCGTCTTCGACGGAACGTTGAAACAGGCGCTGGCCGCGCAACTCGAACAGTCACCTTTTCTAAATATCTTTTCCGACCAGCGCGTGCGCGAAACATTGCGCTTCATGAATCGATCGCCCGACGAGCGAGTGACGAAAGAGATTGCGCGCGAGATTTGTCAAAGACAAGGCCTGAAGGCATTTCTGAGCGGGACGATTTCACCTTTGGGAGGCAATTACGTCATCACGCTCGACGCGACGAACGCGCAAACCGGCGATAACATCGCCATCGCCCAAGCCGAAGCCGAAGGAAAAGAGGAGGTCATCTCGGCGCTCGGCACGGCGGCCACGAAGTTGCGCGAGCACCTCGGAGAATCGCTCGCCTCAATTCAAAAGTACGATGCGCCGATTTACGAGGCGACGACTTCTTCGCTTGATGCGCTGAAATTCTTCTCGATGGGAGTTGAGCAACAACTCAAGGGCAAGTACGTCGAAGCGATTCCATTTTTCAAGCGCGCCACACAAATCGATGCGAACTTTGCGCGCGCGTTCGCGGCGATGTCGTCGATGTACTACAACACGCGCCAGTACGACCTTGCGGCGGAAGCTTCGCGAAAAGCTTACGAGCTGCGCGAACGTGTCGGTGAATACGAAAAGTTCTACATCACCCAGGTTTATTACGACAATACGACGGGCGAACTCGACAAGTATCTCCAGACGCTCGAGCTGTGGAAGCGCACTTATCCACGCGACAGCGCGCCGCATAACAATCTCGCCGTCAAATACACTGAGCTGGGTCTGTTCGAAAAAGGCCTCGAAGAAGCGCGTGAAGCGATTCGCCTAAATCCCAATTCAGCTTCCGGTCATTCAATTCTGGCGACCTGTTTCGTCGGCCTGAATAAGTTCGACGAAGCGAGGGAGATTATTCACCGGTCGATCTCTCAAAAGCTTGAGAACTTGAGGATGCATCAGAACCTCTATCGGATGGCTTTTGTGCAAGGTGATGCGGCTGCGATGAAGCAGGAGATCGACTGGGCGACGGGAAAGCCTGAGGAATACGCGGCACAAACATGGCAAGCCGACAGTGCAGCTTTTTCCGGTGCATTGCGCAAGGCGCAGGAGTTTTCTCAGCGCGCCTTCGAGTTGGCGCAACAACGTGATCTGAAAGAAGTCGCCGCGCAAATTTCTGCCGGCGCGACTTTGCGTGATGCGCAATTCGGCAACTGCGGAAAAGTTAAGGAGCAGACGGCGCAGGCCCTCGCGCTCTCGCACGATCGTCTCACGCTTTCGCTGACCGCGAATGCTTCCGCGTTGTGCGGAGACGCCGGTCAGACGAATTCAATCATCGATGAACTGACCAGGCGTTTCCCGACAGATACGCTGGTCAACGAACAGCGCATCGTCCTGATCCAGGCGGCGCTCGCACTCCACAATGGCAATTCAGCGCAGACGCTGGAGTTGCTCGAAACGACGCGAACGCACGGCGGTTACCTACTATTTCCAATTGCTTACGTGCGCGGCCAGGCGTACCTGCACGACAAAAAAGGCGCAGAGGCAGCGGCCCAGTTTCAAGAGATCATCGACCATCGCGGGTGGTCGCCGCTCTCGTATTTCTACCCGTTTGCGCAACTGGGATTGGCGCGTGCGGCCGTGCTTCAGGGCGATACGGCCACCGCGCGTAAGGCTTACCAGGATTTACTCGCTACCTGGAAAGATGGAGATCCGGAATTGCCACTGCTAATCGCAGCAAAGAAAGAGTACGAGCGGCTGAAGTGAAAAGCTGCCCAGCTGTCAAACCATCCTGTAACTCACTAAACACAACATGAAGCTGCGAAAACTGATTCTCTCACTTGTCCTATTTACCAATGCGTTCGCCCATAACGCAGCGCTCACTTCATCAAGCTTTCAGGCGAGCCAGCTAAGAACGAACGTTGGATTTGCTCAACCATCCGCGCGCAACACGTCAGGCTTTGACCCTGCTTACCGCCTGTCCCTTTTAAAGCCGGTTCAGGACAAGAACTTTTACCTGTTGAGTTTGTTTCAAAGAAACCAACAGGCGCGAAAGCTCCTCAGCCGGAACAAAGCTTTACGACAATTGGCGAAAGACAAAATGCTCGCGCTGAAGAAAGCCTCAAGTTGCGACAACATCGGCTGCATCGACGAGCTGATTCGCTTCAATGGCCCAACAGTCGATACTGTAGCGGCCGAACTTCAAAGGTTGGCAAATACGCCTCAGTTCAAACGGCTCGCCAGCAACGATCTGCGACCATCCGGCGTCTTTATCAAATACTATGACCAACCTGATGACCAGATGTTGGTAGCGGCATGGAAGGATGCTGCAGCCGGACTGAACCGGGTACTCGGCGTCTATGGTTTGGGCAAAGACCCGCGTTACAAGGACATCGACAAGGTTAGCTTTGACGTTTCATCGGAAGCTTATCGAAATCTCGTAAAGGTGAAGCTTGCTGAAATCAGATTCTCGAGAGCGCCGCTATTTTTCGAACCGACGCTGAGCTTTGCACTGGGACTCTTGGAAATAAATCGACGTGACGAGGCTGGCCGTTACGAGCCGCTGGAACTCGGCGAAAACAAGGCAACGATTCGGAATTTAAGGAACATTAAGTGGAGCGATTACCCATACTCGTTCATTCTGGTCCTGGGCTCAGGTCCGTCAGACTCGGCAAGGCTGAGTCCGATGGGGGCCCAAAGAACAGATGTAGCGGCCGAATTGTTTCGCCAGAAAAAGGCGCCACTGATTATTGTTTCCGGTGGCCACGTTCATCCGATGCAGACGCCTTACTGCGAAGCGATCGAGATGAAAAAATATTTGATCGAGAAATACAAAATACCAGAGACGAGGATTCTGGTTGAGCCATACGCGCGTCATACGACCACAAATTTTCGCAACGGCGCGCGTCTAGCATTTCGTTATGGGATACCGGCTGCCCTGGCCCTGGTCACATCCAGTGAGGATCACATCGCATCTGTGACCCGGGATGAATTTCGCACTCGAAATCTTAATGAACTCGGTTATTTTCCGGTGGAGTTTATTAAGCGCATCTCTCCGGTTGAAGCGGAGTTCAAGCCGTCAATCGTTTCGTTGTTTTTTGACGCCAACGATCCGCTTGACCCGTAGCGTCAACGGCGATCGTGGACATTTATTGCTGAAATCACTATACGGTGAGGATGGATGGCCAAAGTCAACGATGACATTGATGCTCTGTTCAAACTGCCGCTGACTGAGTTTATCAACGCACGCAAGACACTAGCTGCGCGCTTGAAAAAGAATGCCTATGCCGATGAGGCGCAAATTGTGAAGGCGCTGGCCAAGCCGTCGGTTTCAGCCTGGACTGTCAATCAACTCTACTGGAACCATCGTGACGAATTCGACGAGCTGATTTCGACGGGGCAACGATTTCGGAAAGCTCAGGCGTCGGGAAAGATGGTGAACATGCGCGAAGCGCTCGACGCGCGCCGCGAAGCGCTGGCGCAGCTTTCGGATCTGGCTACTGAAATCCTCGGCGACGCCGGTCACAATCCGTCGCTCGACGTGCTGCGCCGCATTACGACCACGCTGGAGGCGCTGTCATCTCTCGCATCATTTTCCGAAGAGACAACCCCGGGGCGACTGACTCAGGACGTTGACCCCCCGGGCTTCGATTCCTTCGGATCATTCACACCGACTGCCGTCACGACGAGTCGCGCGCCGAAAGCACCAGCCGTTGCTTCTTCCAAAAAATCAGCAACTTCCTCAACCGCAAGCCAAGCGAAAGCCGCAGCCAATACAAAACGAGATCATGAGACGCGGCAAGCAAAGATAAATGCGGCGAAAGCTTCGCTACAGGATGCGAAGAAGGCGCTCACCGCCGCGCAAGCACAAGCCAAGAGTCTGGAAGCAGCGCAGAAAAGGGCTGTAGCCACGGCGAGAGAAGCCGAAAAGCAAAGGCTCCACGCTGAAGAGCGCCTCAAGAAAGCAAACGCTGCATCCGCAGAGGCCGCAGCGCGTACAGACAGCGTCGCCATTGAATTGGCGGAAGCCACGAAAGCGTTGGCGGACGCAAAGCGCGCGGTCGAGACCGCCACCAGGAATCTCGAAACATCATTTCGCGAAGCGCGGTAACCGGGCGAAAACAAGTAGCGATTGACGCGCCTACTAAACCCGCGGAGAATGCCGGCTGTCCGCAATTAAATGCTGAGCAATGAAACGATGCCCGCAATGCAATCGCGTTGAGACTGACGAAGCTCTGAAGTTCTGTCGGGTCGATGGGACCGTTCTAATCACAGACGAGGCAACCGACGAGTATTCAGCGACAGAAATGCTGCCTCGCGCTCGCACTACGGATGCCAGATCGGCCACTCTCACAAGTGAATCATCCGTCAACACTTCGTCACACGAGCATCAACACTCTCCTGCTGGAACCGCCGCTGCTTTTGGATCGCCGACAGTCGGCACACGCGGGACCTGGGTTAGCCGGCATAAGGTCGCCGCCATGTTGGTGATCGTTGTGGTAATTGCCGGCGGTATTGCCCTGGGCTTTTTCTGGCACGCTCGCAGTAGCGAAGTCGCAATTGATTCAATAGCCGTGTTGCCTTTCGAGAATCGCAGCAGCGATGCTGACACCGACTATCTTTCTGATGGTCTGGCGGAGTCTCTGATCTATCGTTTGTCGCAGTTGCCGAATCTCAGGGTGAGTCCCACCAGCACCGTGCTGCGCTATAAAGGGCAACAAAACGATCCGATCGAAGTCGGTAAGAAACTTGGCGTCAGCGCAGTTCTTTCAGGACGCATTATTCAACGTGGCGATAAACTGACTATCAGTGCCGAACTGGTAGATGTGCGTTACAACAAGTTGCTTTGGGGCGAGCAATACGAGCGGCCGATGTCGGAATTGCTCCAGACTCAGCGTGAGATTGCCCGCGAGATTGTCGATAAACTCAAGCTCAAAGTGTCGGGTGAAGAGAAGGGTCTGGCCAAGCATTACACCGAGAGCAATGAAGCCTACCAATTGTATTTGAAAGGACGATTCTACTGGAACAAGCGAACCGCAGAGGCCTTTAATAAATCGCTTCAGTACTATAACCAGGCAATCGAAAAGGATCCGAACTTCGCGTTGGCTTATGCCGGCCTGGCGGATACTTATGATTTGCTCGGCGGTCCAGAGGCCGGCGGAGACATGCCGCCAAATGAAGTGTTGCCCAAAGCGAAGGCTGCGGCGCTCAGGGCCCTGGAAATAGACGAATCGCTGGCGGAACCCCACGTCTCCCTGGGTCACGTTAAGCTTTTTTACGACCGCGACCTCGTGGCGTCCGAGCGCGAATACCGAAGAGCGATCGAGCTCAATCCGAACTATCCAGTAGCCCATCATTGGTATGCTATTTACCTTACGACCACAGGGCGCCAGCAGGAAGCACTCGCAGAAATAAAGCGAGCGCAGGAATTGGATCCAGTATCGCAATCGATCAACTCATGGATGGCTCGCATTCTGGCCACTGACGGTCAACCTGATCAGGCCATCGAGCAATTACGCAAGACGATTGAAATGGATCCGACCTTCGTTCTTAACTATCAACGTCTTGGCGCGCTCTATGAAGAAAAGGGGATGTATGACGAGGCCATCTCCGAATTTAATCAAGTACTCAAGCTAACCGGCGGCGGCCCGCTGGGAGTATTTTCACTCGCACATGTTTATGCCTTGGCGGGCAGGCGCGAAGAAGCGCAAAATGGCCTCAATCAACTACTCGAAATGTCGAAACGCCGTTACGTATCACCGACGCTGATCGCCATGGTGTACATCGCCTTGAATGAAAAGGACAAAGCCTTTGCCTGGCTTGATGAGGGCGAGAAAGCACACGACCTTTACATCATGCGGCTAAAGATCGACGCAAGATTCGACAGCCTGCGCTCTGACCCGCGATTTGCCGCTCTCGTACAGCGCGTTGGCTTGCATTAGAACGCAAGCATGAATCGGCGTGCGACATGCAAGCATGGTTGAAGTGATGACAGGGTCTGGTAAGAAAATTGAATTTATGAGGCGACAACTCTGTGTATCAATTGTTCTTTGTTTCCTGGCTTCAAGTTTTTCAGTGCCTGCGCAATTCATTTCAGCCGATACCTACACTCGGTATGAATTGTTAGCGCCGGAGAGTCATCAGTTCAAAATCTATTATGAAGTGACCGAGACTCGCGCGGGCGCACGCTTTCATTTCAACGCGATTCGCGAAGGCAGCGAGGCTACGGACGAATCGGTGATCGATCTGGCGAGTGGCAAGCCCCTTAAGTTTGAAGTCGTCACGGGCGTACAGGCCAAGACTGATTCCCCCACCGAGAACCTCAGCGCCACCGGTCATTACATCAAAGTATTTCTGGCCCATCCGGTACCGCCAACTGGCGAATATCGGCTGGCGATCATCAAGACGTACAAGGACGATAAGAGTTATTACAGTGAAAAGGATCAGATCGTTTTCAAGCGGCCGCTCGGAATACCGCGTGATAGCGTCGTGCTACCCGTAGGCTATGAAATCGTTTCGTGTTCAGTCGCGACGCAGGTGCTTACGGAACCGGACGGCCGTCTAAAACTCTCGTTCGTGAATGCGGGCAGCGGTGGACAACTTGAAGTTACAATCAAGGGAAAGAAACTTCTTTCCGCTGCCAAGTGAGCGGAGGAGCGGGGGCAAGCCCGCCTTCCTGACCTGGGAGATTTCTGGCGTGTCGCAATTTCACAAACTTGAGAGACATTCATCGTGAGATACCGCATTAACTTAGAAAATCTCAGGGTCAGGAAGGCGGGCTTGCCCCCGCTGCTTATTGCACTCCTCTCGTGGTCGTTCCTCTCTGTTTCCACTGTGTCCAAAGGGCAGAATCAAAACCCGTCGCTCACCGAGCGCGCCTATCAGGATCGAGAGATTCTTTATGAGCTGCAAGCGCCCGAGTCGCACGCATTTCGGATTGCCCACGACTACACAGTCCGCAAGGCCGGTGAACAATATTATTTCAACATCGTGCGCGCGGGCAGCCACGTTTCTGATCCTGAGAGCATCGATCTCGACACGGGTGAAAAATTGAAATGGGAAATTATCAACGGCAAACAAGCGATCGCACGCAAGCTTCCAGTAGGCGAGACCATCAAAGATGACACGGAAATTGTGGTAACGCATTTGACTCGTCCACTTGCCGGCGGAACAACCAATCGGATCCGTTTGAAAGAAACCTATGTCGACGCAAAGAGTTACTACATGGATGGTGACGAACTAGTCTGGGATCGAAGTTTTGGACGGTTGCGTAACGAGGTTGTCCTGCCGGCTGGCTGGTATTTGACCGCGCTGGCGTCGCCCGGAACAATCGCGACGCTGCCCGATGGCCGAGTTTCAGTTTATGTGGTAAATCCGCGCCCTGACGATGTTCGTGTGTACCTGCGCGCCCGGCGCAGGCCCGCAGCGGCTGTTCGTTAACCAACGAACCAAGTGCGCTGTTGTCAGTTAGACTTGCTCAATCAAAAAGGAGCCGACCCCATGCAACGTCTGGTTTTCGTCATCGCCGTTGCGCTCGTTTGTGCTGGCTTTGCTGCTGGCCAAGAGCGAAAAACTTTCACCGTTGGCAGCGCCACAGCCGCGCGCGGTCAAAAGGCCACCGGCACGATCGAAGTTCCCGCGGGCAGCGACGCGGCTTTGAGTATTCCTGTCGTCGTCGTTCATGGAGCGAAACCTGGACCGGTGCTCGCGCTCGTGGCCGGCTCGCACGGCACGGAATACACATCGATCATTGCCCTCGAGAAAATCATCGACTTGCTACAGCCGTCGGAAGTGTCCGGAATTGTGATCGTCGTACCGCTCATCAACATTCAATCTTTCGAACAGAAAGTCCCGCACCTGAATCCCGTCGACAAGAAAAGCATGAACCGCTTTTATCCGGGAAAAGCGGACGGCACGCAAACCGAACGCGCTTCGTATCTAATCACCAAAGAAGTAGTCGAGAAGTGCGATCATCTAATTGACCTTCACGGAGGTGACTTGGACGAAAGCCTGCGGCCTTACAGTTATTGGACGAAGACGGGAAACGAAAAGCAGGATCAGATTTCGCGTGAGATGGTGCTCGCGTTTGGCCTCGATACGATAATCATTTCGGCCGATCGTCCTAAAGATCCGCAGGCCTCGCGCTATCTCGAAAATACAGCCACGACGCGCGGCAAGCCTTCGATCACTGCTGAAGCAGGTTATGCAGGCACCGTCGAGACCGACGATCTGAATACCTTGATCAACGGCTGCCTGAACGTAATGCGTCATTTGAAGATGTTGCCGGGCGCGGCGATCCCCGTCGAACATCCAGTTTGGATCGAGAAAGTTGTGACGCTCGCGAGCGAACAGACAGGAATGTTCTATCCTCAGGTCAAGCGCGGGACCTATGTGCAACAGGGCATGAAAGTCGGATACGTCACTGACTATGTTGGCAAAACAATCTTCGAAGCACACGCTCCGGTCTCAGGCATTGTGCTCTACGTCTGTGCCGTCCCCTCGATGACGAAAGGCGCGACCATTGCGAACATCGGCGTCGTCGTCCCGTGACGTTTCTTCACACGTGAGCAGTCGCGGGTCTAAGCCAGCCTCGCACCGTCGAAAACACGCGACTGAAGAAACGAAGTACGCGTGGCAGAATCCAAAGCGAGATCGCCAGGCCAGCGCCAATCACGAAGAAAACCAGGATAGGCAGAAACAGCGCGAGCACTACTGAGACAACGACCAGAACGTCTTCAACCAGACTGACGACGATATTCGAGAATGGTTCCGGGCTGGTGTTGACTAGTGCGCGCAGTGAAGCTTTCGTGCCGTGCGAACTCAACGCTAAGCCTCCGCCGGCGAGCAAAGCGATGATTTGAACACTGCGATCGAAATTTCCGAAGGCGGTTGCTGCGAGCACCGCGCCTGCCGGAATGCGAATGAATGTGTGGATCACGTCCCAGACGCTGTCGACTACCGGAATCTTGTCAGCGATGAATTCGACGACGAACAGGAACAGCGCCACTCCAATCACCCACCAGTTCGTCACGACGTCGAGTTCACCCGGCAGCTTCAGGTGCGCAAAGCGACCCAACAGCCCGAGCGTTGCCACCGCGGCGTAGAGATTGATTCCTGAGACCCACGACGCGCCGAGACTGACCGCCAGTGTCGAGATGAAATCCATGGCGGATTATTATACGGCGGCGTGACCAGCGAAGTTCGTGCTCGACACACCAGGGCTGCGCAAGAACTCAAACTCATGCTGGGAAAGCCTGCGGATCTCAGATAGAATCGCCCGACTTTTATCGGAAATGAAACGATGTCCCCAATGTAACCGCGTTGAGACTGACGAAGCGCTGAAGTTCTGTCGCATCGATGGCGCACCGCTGCTCGGCGATCCGTCGGCGGTCAATCGCGAGGCCGGAACTATTCAGCTTGGTTCCACCGTCTCGGGCGAAACGGAAACCAGTAGCGGTGCAAACTTGAATCGAGTCACCGCCCCCACCACCACTCTGCCTGGCCAATCATTGCCGGTGAATACCAGTCGCGTTAGCAAGTCAAACCGGAAAAGAACCGCAGTCGCAATCGTCGTGATACTCACGGTTGTCGGCGCTATTACCGTTGCTGTTAATTTCTATCGTTCGAGAGCACGCCCCGGCGCCATAATTCAATCGATTGCGGTAATGCCCTTCGTCAATGGTAGTGGAGATGCGAACGTCGAATATCTTTCGGACGGACTGACCGATTCAATTATCTTTCGGTTCTCGCAACTGCAAAACGTGAAAGTCAGTCCTACCAGCTCTGTGATGCGCTTCAAGGGTTCGGCCAAGGACGTAGCCGAAATCGCGAAAGAGCTCGATGTTGATGCCGTGCTTACGGGCCGGCTAATGAAAGCGGCCGGCGATGACCTGACTATCAGTGTCCAACTGATTGACGCGCGCACGAATAAACTCGTGTGGGCCGAGCAGTATGATCGCAAGATGGCTGACTTACTCGCCACGCAGCGCGAGATTGCGACGACGCTGACACAGAAGATGCAGCTGCGGCTCGTGGGAGACGAGCGCGGTATCACGAAAAAATACACCAACAGCAACGAGGCTTATCAACTTTACCTCAAAGGCCGTTACCACTGGTCACGACGAACCAAAGACGACATTCTCAAAGCGATCGAGAACTATAAGAAGGCAATCGACCTCGACCCGAATTTCGCTCTGGCTTACGCGGCAACGGCGGAAGCGTACAACTCCATGGGCAAGAATCCCGATGTGCCGCCGAAGGATTGCATTCCGCTGGCGAAAGCGGCCGCAACTCGGGCACTCGAGATCGACCCGATGCTGCCGCAAGCACATTCGGCGCTTGCTGATTCTCTCGCGCTCTATGATTGGGATTGGGCCGAGTCGGAGCGTCACTTCAAAAAAGCGGTGGAACTCGATCCAAATATTTCGTACACGCACGTGGCATACGGCGCGAGCTATCTCGATCCTATTGGCAAGCCGGACGAGGCGGTGGCGGAATTGGAGCGGGCCGTTTCCCTCGAACCGTTGGCCATGATCAATAACTGCATCCTCACCACCACTTACATTTATGCGCGAAAGTATGACAAGGCCCTGGCGCAAGGACGCAGTACCTACGATCTTGACCCTACTTTTCCGTTCGCCCCGCATTGGCTTGGCTTCGCATTGATCGCGAATGGAAAGTACGAGGAAGCCATCGCCGTGGGCCGGCGGGTGTCGCCCGATTCGCCATTTGGCTGGATGTCGGCCGTGGTGATCGCGCAGGCATATGCTAACCAGGGCAAAAAAGTGGAGGCCGAGCACCAGATATCTCTGCTGCGCGAACTGGCAAAGACACGCTACGTTCGGCCGTATTACATCGCGTCGATTTATACCGCGCTGGGTGAAAAGGACAAAGCGTTTGCGGAACTCGAAGAGTCGTTCGCGGAACGCGATTGCTACCTTGGGCGGCTTACCGTCGATCCCTTCATGGATCCGTTGCGCGACGACCCGCGATTTAAGGACTTACTCAAACGAATGAATCTACCTTTCTAGATTTCGATGAAACGCTGCCCGCAATGTAAGCGCGTTGAGACTGAATAAATATAAGGAGATCCCCTGATGGCAAAACCTTCGAAACTAGCACACGTCGTTTATATGACCCGACGCTATGAAGAGATGTTGGCATGGTACCAGGCCGTCTTTGAGGCGAAGGTGCAGTATCAAAACCCGGCGTTCGCTTTTCTCACTTACGATGACGAGCACCATCGCTTCGCGTTCGCAAACATGTCCCTGCTCAATCCCGATGGGACCGAGATCGACGCGAGATCCAAAGTCGGCGTCAACCACGTCGGCTACACTTTCGCGGATGCCGGCCAGTTGCTCGAGAATTACGATCGGCTGAAACAAATTGGGATTACGCCTTATTGGAGAGTTCATCACGGCGTTACTCTGTCGATGTATTACCAGGATCCGGATGGCAATCGGATGGAATTTCAGGTCGATTGTTGCGCTAACGCCGAGGAGGCGCACGCTTTCATGCATTCTGAAGGATTCGCGACAAACCCGGCTGGCGTAGACATCGACGCGGACGCTTTGTTGGCCCAGTATCGCAATGGCGCGTCAGAAAGCAGCCTCTTGACTATGCCCGCGGGCCCGCCAGCGTCGATTCCGCCGGAACACGGCCTTGTTTGATCAGAATGAAACGCTGCCCAACCTGTAATCGCGTTGAGGCTGACGAGACGCTGAGGTTCTGTCGAGTTGACGGCGCTCTTCTTATTGGAACTGAGTCGGCGCCGACGCTTATTCTCCCGGACGCAACCGGAAATTCGGCGGACCCCGATGACGAGCAGACATCGATAGGCGTTTTGCCGTTCGTCAATATGAGCGCCGATCCAGAGAACGAATTCTTCTGCGACGGCCTTGCCGAGGAACTAATCAACGCCCTCACGAAGCTCGAAAAGCTGCATGTGCTGGCGCGAACTTCTTCATTCTCGTTTAAGGGCAAGGACCTAGACGTGCGCGAGATTGGCAGTCTACTGGGGCTTACTCATGCGGTGGAAGGAAGTGTCAGGAAGGCGGG
>Ga0207675_100001888_pt1 | contig 20940 bp, 18 predicted proteins | sample KBSSwiS42_FD_184305 | JGI IMG/M metagenome (GOLD analysis project Ga0207675, IMG submission 184305) | Switchgrass rhizosphere microbial communities from Kellogg Biological Station, Michigan, USA - KBS Switchgrass S4-2 (SPAdes) (version 2) | ecosystem: Host-associated > Plants > Roots >...
CTCGCCGGTCTTGAGGTCAAGGGTCGGTGCGGGCGCCTTGGTTCCGTTCGTGTTCGCAATGCCCACCTGGCGTCCGTCCGGAAGGATGATCCAGCCGATCGTGGTCTTGTCGTCCTTCTTGCGGTACAGGCCGGCCGGCGGTGCCGCCCGGTCAATGTTGAAATCGAACTCGTCGTCACCCACCGCCGCGATACCGGCGACGGCGCTCGTGACGAGGTAGAGAGCCGCGAGGGCGACGTGACCGTCGCGGCCGAGCAGCATCGCCTCGACGCACATCGTCGAGAACGTCGTGAAACCACCGAGCACCCCGATCGCTGCGAACGGGCGCAGCCACCAGAGCTCGATCCCGCTGCGGGTGAACGATTCGGTCGTCGAAACGATTGAAGACTTCACGGTCACGTTCACCGATCCGACGGGCGTCGCCACCGGTCTCACGCCTGCGGTCATTCACGTCGTCGACGACGATGACGCCGCGTCGTCCGTCGCTTACGGCGCGACGATTGCATTCCCCAACGAGGGCGCCGGAAGCATCACGTACACCGTGTATCGCCTCGGCGATGCGTCGGCGGCGCTGAGCGTGCCCTGGTCGGCGGGCGATTGCTCCGGTCAGACGGCCGCCATCCCGGGACAGGACTACATCACTTCCAGCGGCACATTGTCCTGGGCACCTGGCGAAACGGGCCCGAAGACGATCGCCCTGGCGCTGATCGATGACGCGAACTTCGAAGGCATCGAGACCTGCGCGGTCAGCATCAACCCGCCGTATCCGGTCACCGCCCAGTACAACCCGGTTGCCTGGTTCCACATCCTGGACAACGACGGCACGCCGACTGAGCCCACCTTGAACATCGGCGCCGGCGGCTCCGTGCTGGAAAGCGCCGGCACCATCAACTTGCCTGTGACTCTCACGGGCCTGCAAGCTTCGCCTTACGGCGTCAGCGTGCAGTACGGGATCGAGTATGGGACCGCGTCACAGAACGATGTGAGCACCGGCATCGGGACGCTCGTCTGGCTGCCCGGCGAAACCGGGACGAAGTACATCGCCGTCTCGATCGCCAACGACTCACGCGACGAGAGCGACGAGACATTCACTGTCGGCCTCGGCGTTCCGCAGTACGGTGCCCAGGTCGGCAGCAGCGCTGCGGCGGGTTTCACGATTACCGATGACGATCCGACTCCCGCCGGACAGGCGACGCCGGTGCCACCCGGCGTCGTGGCCGTGAATCCCAATATTTCCATCAGCGAAGGGCAGCGCACCGCAACCATCCAGGTGCGGCGCGTCGGCGACACGACCGGGGTACTGGCGTTCGACTATGGCCTGGTGCCAGGGACCGCGGGTTCTCCGGGCGATTTCGTCGCGAGCGGTGGCTTCGTCAACTGGAACTCGAATGAGACTGCGACGAAGAGCATCGAGGTACAGATCAACGGAGATGCGGTGGCGGAATCCCCGGAAGGATTCACCGTGCAACTGACGCCTTCCTTTGGCACCACCATCCCGAAAGTGATCATTCCGGTCACCATCACCGACGACGACGCACCTGCGCCGCCGGCGCGCATCGCCTTCATCAACGCGAGCGAAACGGTGTCCGAAGTTGCAGCGACCGTCTCTGTGCAAGTCGGCCGCACCGGCAACAGCACGGTCGCCGCGAGCGTCAACTACGCGACCACGGCCGGCACGGCTGGCGCGGCGGATTTCACCAGCGCCAGCGGCACGCTCACCTGGGCGGCGAACGACACCGCCAACAAGCTCATCACCCTCACTCTGCTGCCGGACGCGCTGGATGAGCCGGATGAAAACTTCACCATCACGCTCAGCAATCCCTCGTCTGGCACCCAGATCGACACGGCGTCGGTTACCGTGAGCATCCAGGACGACGATGTTCCGCCTGTCGTGAATCCGCCCAACAATGGTGGCGGTGGCGGCGGTGGCGGTGGCGGCGGTGGCGGTGGCGGGGGTGCCCAGGATTACCTCAGCCTCCTGCTGCTGGCAGCCGTGCTCTTCGCATGCCGCCGGCGCCGCGCTGCCTGAACATGAGCAAGGTCGTACGCATCCACGAGCAGGGCCCTCCCGAAGTCCTGCGCCTCGAGAATCTCGAGGTTGGCGCTCCGGGTGCGGGTGAGCTGCGGATGCGCATCGAAGCCATCGGCCTCAACCGTTCCGAGGCGGCGTTTCGCGCGGGTCAGTACCCCGTCAAGCCGAAGCTGCCGACACTCATGGGATATGAAGCCGCAGGCGTGGTGGAAGCGCTCGGCGCCGAGGTTCGTGACATCCAGGTCGGCGATCGCATCTGCGTGTTGCCGACGTATCGGTTTGGCGAGTATGGCGTGTACGCGGAGTCGGCCATCGTGCCGGCACGCAGCGTACTCGCCGCGCCTCCGAAGCTCAGCTCCATCGAGGCCGCTTCGATCTGGATGCAGTACTTCACCGCGATGGCCATCATCGAAGTCACGCACGCCACGGTCGGCGACTACGTGATCATCCGCGCGGCGTCGAGCAGCGTCGGCCTCGCGGCGATCCAGCTGGCGAACTGGGCCGGCGCCACTCCCATCGCCGCAACCCGCAGGAGTGACAAACGCCAGGCCTTGCTCGATCACGGCGCGAAGCACGTCATCGCGACAGAAGAGAGTGACCTGGTCGCCGAGGTCATGAAGATCACCAACGGCAAGGGCGCGCGCATCGTGTTCGATCCGGTGGGTGGCCCCTACGTGGAGACGCTGGCCAACGCCACCGCCGTCGACGGCACGCTCTTTATATATGGCGGCCTGTCGGGCCAGCCGACGATGCATCCGCACTGGCCCGCGGCGTTCAAGAACCTCAGCATCCGTGGCTGGGTGGCCTCGACCATCTGGAATTATCCGGAGCGGTTTGCGCGCGCGAAGGAATTGATCCTGCGCGGACTGGACGAAGGCAAACTGAAACCGGTGATCGCGAGGACGTTCCCGCTGGAACGTATCGTGGAAGCGCACCGCTTCCTGGAGTCGAACCAGCAGATGGGGAAGATCGTCGTCGTACCCTAGGTTTGCTGGTGGAGCGGAAGGGGATCGAACCCTCGACCTTCGCATTGCGAACGCGACGCTCTCCCAGCTGAGCTACCGCCCCACACTTGTGCAAACCCCCGGCCCGGTGCCGGAAGGCGCGGGATTCTAGCAGGGACACTGGTTCCGGCAAGCGTAGAATCCCCACCCATGCTGGAAACCGGTCAAAAGGCGCCCGAGTTCACGCTCCCGGACCAGAATGGCCACGACATTTCGCTGACCAGCCTTCTCAAGGATGGCCCGGCCATCCTGTACTTCTACCCGGCCGACTTCACACCCGGCTGCACCCGGGAGGCCTGCTCGATCCGCGACCTGCACCGCGAGATCAGCCGCGTGGGGCTCACCGTGGCGGGCATCAGTCCGCAGAGCCCGGACAGCCACAAGCGTTTCCGCGAGAAGTACAACCTGCCCTTCACGCTGCTCTCCGACGAAACCAAGGAAGTCATCAAGATGTTCGGCGTCAACGGACTGCTCGGGGTCTGGGTGCAGCGCGTGACGTACCTGATCGGCCAGGACCGCCTCATCAAGGATCGCGTGAAGGCGCACTTCTCGATCGCCGAGCATGAAGCCTTCGTCAAGAAGGCCATCGAATTGCGCACCGAAGAGAGGATGCGCGCCTAGTACTTCATGCGCAGTACGGACGCGCGCCCGATGGTGGGCACGGTCACGACGTACAACGTGTCGAACTCCTCTTCACCGATCGCCGGCACCTTGTCGGTGTTCGCGAGCTTCGCCACGAGCTGAGGCACGGTGTTGCTGTGCCCGACCACGATGGCGAGCCCGCCACGGTTCTCGCGCAACACGCGGCTTGCCAGCTCGTCGCTCGAGGTTTTCGCGTCCACGACGACGGGCTTGAGATTCAATCGCTGTGCGAGATCCGCGGCCGTCTGCTGGCTGCGCCGCGCGTCGCTGACGTAGATCTTCTGCACGCGTCCGAAGGCCTCGGCATCGCCGAACATCTGCGCGAGTCGCGTGGCGCGCAACTCGCCCTGCGGCGAGAGCGGCGCATCGTCCGGCGCGCCGACCTGTTTCTCGGCGTGGCGCAGCAGCACGATGGTCGTGGTGGTGGCGGAGTTCCAGTAGAAGAACGCGGCGGCGACCGCCAGGATGCCCGCCCACGCTAACAACCACAGGGGTGCCAGGAAGGTCCGCCGGCGTCGGGTCAGCGACGGCGAGGTGGGCAGGGTTTCCTCGGCGGCATTCATTGGGCAACAGATGATAAGCCCAAAGATCGCAGCGCCAAAAAGAAAAGGAGCGGCTTGCGCCGCCCCTTTCCTGGCCAAAGGCCTCGGATGTTACTTCTTCTCGGCCGGAGCCGGAGTCTGCGACGCAGCCGCTTCGGCCGGCGCAGCCGCCGCGGGCGGAGCGTCGTCACCCGAGTACGCATCGATCGGCTGGATCGTGCCGTCGTCGTTGTAGGTGATCTCGATCGGCACCTTCACGTTGCGCAGGTGGTTCACGCCATTCGAGCGCTGCGTGTCGTGATAAATGATGTACCACTTGCCATCCGGCGCCTCGAAGATCGAGTGGTGGTTCGTCCAGCCGAGCACGGGCTGCAGGATCACGCCCTTGTAGGTGAACGGACCGTATGGCGACTTGCCCATCGCGTACGAGATGGTGTGCGTGTCGCCGGTCGAGTACGAGAAGTAGTAGTTGTCCTTGTACTTGTGCATCCACGAGGCTTCGAAGAAGCGCCGCACGTGGTCGCCCGAGAGAATCGGCTTGCCGTTCTCGTCGACGATCTTCAGATCCTTCGGCTTCTCGGCGAACTCGGTCATGCTGTCGGCCATGCGCGCGACCTTGGGCAGCAGCGCCGGCTTGTCATCTGGCGGCTGCGAGTCGTCCTGCGGCGTGTGCTTGCCGGTCTTCCAGTGTTGCAGCTGGCCGCCCCACAGCCCGCCGAAGTACATGTAGTACTTGCCGTCGGTGTCCTTGAACACGGCCGGGTCCATGCTGAAGCTGTTCTTGATGGGTTCGGGCTGCGCCTTGAACGGGCCTTCCGGCTTGTCGCCGACGGCCGCGCCGATGCGGAACGTGCCTTCCTTGTCCTTCACCGGGAAATAGAAGTAGTACTTCCCGCCCTTTTCGGCGGCATCCGGAGCCCACATCTTCTCGCTGGCCCACGGCACGTCCTTGATGTCGAGCGCGACGGGGTACACGGTGACCGGCCCGCCAACGCTGTCCATCGACAGCACCTGGTAGTCCTTCATGGCGTACTGGTTGCCAAGATCGTCGCTCGGAATACCCGAGTCGTAGTCGTGCGACGGATAGATGTAGATCTTGCCGTTGAACACGTGCGCCGACGGGTCGGCGCTGTAGATCTCGATATCCAGCGGCTGGGTCTTGAACTGTGCCGGGTCCGCACCGGCAGGTTTCGCAGGCTCGGCGGCCGCAGCGGGCGGCGGCGGTGGGGCTGCTTCTTCTTTCGGCTTGCAGGCGGTGAGCGTGGCAGCTACGGCAATGCCGGAGATCGCCACGAAAAGATGTCGATGCATGGTCGCGCTCTCGTTGAACGGAAGGGTCCGCGGCTGCCGAGAATAATGGGGTCAGACCCCATTTGCTAGAAAACGGGGTCTGACCCCATTTCAGTTGGGCATTACGGCGAGCAAAACCCGCCCTGGCCAGGGGGCTACGCGGTATTCGCCGCTCCCCTCGGGCTGGCGGATCCACAGGTACCCCGCCTCCTTCGACTCTATGTCGAATCGGAGGCTGCGGCCCTCGTAGACGATTTCGCCACGGATGCGCGCCGGGCGGTCGACGAATACCAGCATGAGTTTGTCGCCGGTATCGGTGTCTAACCACTCGCACACCCCGACCGGCATGATGGTGTCGCCGGGCAGGACGAACGGCGAGAGGCGCGCGACGCGTGCCGCGACCGGCTCGATGGTCATCCACTTCTGCGAGAAACTGGTCGGGACCAGGGCCTTCACGAGCTTGTCGTTGCTCTTGTTGAGGTCCAGCGAGAAAGTCAGGTCGGGCTTGAGCTTGACGGAGGTGAGCTCACCCTCGTTCGGCGCGCCGTAGAGATCGCCCACCACGAACGGCACCCACAGGCGCAGCGCTTCCGCAGGGGCCTTGCGCGGCGTCTTGCCATCCTTCTCGAAGAACGCCACGCGCGACTGCAACACCCAGTCGGCGCGCGGTGGCGGTGCGGGTTGTTCGGACGGACTGCATCCGGCCAGCAAGGCCAGGGATGTTAGAACGAGAATGCCCTTCGCATTCATATGGGCCGCGATTCTACGGTTCCCGCCACGCCCTCAGGCATTCATATATATTTTTGCGACGTAGTTATATGTCCTGACCATCGCCGGAGCCCTCCCATGGCCATCCTCGTGCTTCTTGTGCTCGCCCTGTTCGTCATCCAGACGCTCATCCCGGGCCGTTTCCGTGAGCCCGCCGCACCGGGCGAACCCGACAGCCTCAAGGAACGGCTGGGAAATCGCGATCACATGCGGCCCCTCACCGTCATCGGCCAGCGAGCCGCGCGCGCGCTCGCGAACATGCAGGAGGCCATGCCGGTGTTCCTCGGGCTCGCCTTCCTCGACATGCTCACGGTGCCCGAGGCCGCGCTGGCGAAAACCGGCGCGCTGCTGTTTCTCATCGCGCGCACGGTGTACGTGGCCATCTACATGGCCGGGATTCCGGTGGTTCGATCGCTGGTGTTCGTCGTCGGCTGGGTGGGACTCGCGCTGATGCTGACGCCAATCCTGCAGCACCTGTAGCCGCACTTGCAGGCCTGGATCAGGTCGCCGGCTTCCTCATCTGTTCGGCCAGCACCTTGCGATCCAGCTTCATCTGCTTGGTATCGATGGGCCGGATCTCCTTGATGAAGCAGCGATCGCGTCCGACCAGCACCTTCTCGAACTTGTCGACCGTGTTGCCCGTGGAGGTCACGGCGACGGTATTCGCGAATTTCAGGTCCGGGCAATAGCCGGTGACGGTGAGCAGATAGGCCTCGTTGATGCCCGTCCACACCACCAGCTGATCCTTCGACACGGGGGTCCAGCCGTCGAAGTCGTGCATGTAGAACGACTTGACCGGCTCACCGGCGTATTCGGTGTAATCGAGCTTCGGGGAAGTGGCGCAGCCGGCCAAAGAAGCAGCGGCGAGCAGGGTTGCGACCAGTGACGTTTTCATGGATACCTCTTGCGAAATTCGACTCTCCGGCTGTGAGTCGAGTTCCCACGTCTAATAGTTCCGCGGCTCCGGATCCTTGCCAAACATCGGCGCCTGATTCATCTCGCGTTCAGCCTTCTCTTCCAGGGCCAGCTTGTCACCCGTCAGCCGGCGGATGACAACGTAGAACACCGGGGCCAGCAGCACGCCCAGGATGGCCGCAGTCAACATGCCGCCCGCGACACCCGTACCGATGGAGCGGCGCGCATTGGCGCCCGCGCCACTGGAGAATACCAGCGGCATCACGCCGAGAATGAACGCGAAAGACGTCATGAGGATGGGCCGCAGTCGCAGCCGCGCCGCTTCCATGATGGCCTGGTACAGCGGCACGCCGCGCTGCTGGGCGAGCACCGCGAACTCCACGATCAGGATGGCATTTTTCGCGGACAGGCCGCTGATGGTGATCAGGCCGATCTTGAAGAAAACGTCGTTCTGCAATCCGGTGCTGGCGGCCGCGACGATCGCGCCGATCATGCCGATGGGCACGACCAGCAGCACCGCGAGGGGCGTGACCCAGCTTTCGTAGAGCGCGGCGAGGCACAGGAACACCACGAAGATCGACAGTCCGAAGAGCAGGGGCGCTTCCGCGCCGGCGCGGATTTCCTGCAATGACTGGCCCGCCCAGTCGATGCCGAATCCCGGCGGCAGATCCTGGTTCACGATGCGTTCCATCTCCGCCATGGCCTCGCCGGAGCTGTAACCCTGCGCATGCCCACCGGTGATGTTCATGGCGGCGAAGCCGTTGAAGCGCTGGATGGTCGGCGGCGCGACCACCCACTTCGACGACACCACCGAGGCCAGCGGCACCATGTTGTCACTGGTCGTCTCGCCGCTGAGCACGTAGGCATTGTTGCCGGCGGTCGCGGCCGGTAGATAGAAGCGGCTGAGCGCGTCCTCGTTCATGCGGAATTTCGCGTCCGCCTGCATCTGCACGCGCAGCACGCGGCCCTGGTAGTAGAAGTCGTTCACGTACACGGGCGCGAACATGAGCTGGATCGCGTTGTAGACCTCGCCGACATCGAGCCCCATCGACTGCGCCTGCGCGCGATCCAGCTTGAGCTCGAGCCGCGGCGCCGGCGCGAAACCGTCGTAACGCACGCCCTGCACCACCTTGCTCTGCGCCGCCTTCTGCAGCAGCGTGTTCTGCGCCGCGAACAGCGCGTCCGTGCCCTTGTTGGTGCGGTCTTCGAGCCGCATGTCGAAGCCGCCGAAATTGGACAGGCCCTGGATCACGGGCATGTTGACGAAGAACACGCCGCCGTCGCGCTCCGAGCCGGAGATGTTGGCGAAGGTCCAGTTGATGAAGTCCGCGGCGGTTTCCTTGCGATCCTCGAGTTCCTTCAGGCGGACGAAGAAGATACCGGCGCTTTCATCGCTGCCGCTGAAGCCGAAGCCCGCGACCTCGAACACCGAATCCACCGCCGGCGACTTGCGGATCTTCGCGCCCACGCGACGCATGACCTCGCGCGTGCGCTGGATGGTCGAGCCAGGCGGCATCACCACGATGCCGATGGCATAACCCTGGTCTTCGTCGGGCACGAAGCTTCCGGGCACACCGCCGTAAAGGCCGGGGATTCCCAGGAAAAACACCAGGCCGATGACCAGCAGCACCAGGTAACCGCTGCCCCACAACCACTTGTGGCGCAGGCTGAAACCGACGCTGGTGAGGTAGTGAGACTGGGCCCATTCATAGCTGACGTTGAACAGGTGGAAGAAGCGGTTTTCCTTGAGGTGCTCGGGCCGCAGCAGCGTGGCGCACAGCGCCGGGGTGAGCGACAGCGCCAGGAACGCCGAGAACAACATCGAAATCGCGATCGTCAGCGCGAACTGCTGGTAGATCACGCCCACCGAGCCGGTCTGCATCGCGGCCGGCACGAACACGGCCGCGAGTACCAGCGAGATGGCGATGATCGGGCTGGTGATCTGGTCCATGGCCTTGCGTGTCGCGTCGCGCGGCGACAGATGCTCTTCGCGCATCAGGCGTTCGACGGACTCGATGACCACGATCGCGTCGTCGACCACGATACCGATGGCGAGCACCATGCCGAACAACGTGAGCTGGTTGATCGAGAATCCGAAGATCTCCATGCCGATGAAAGCGCCCATGAGCGCGACCGGCACCACCAGCGTCGGGATCAGCGTCGCGCGGAAGCTCTGCAGGAACACCAGCATCACGATGAACACCAGCACCACGGCCGCGATCAGCGTGAAAATGACCTCGTGGATCGCATGCGTGATGAACGTGGTGGCGTCCAGGGCGACGAACCACTCCACGCCTGGCGGAAACTCCTTCTGCAGCTCGTTCATTCGCGCCTTGACGGCGTCGGCGACTTTCAGCGCGTTCGCGCCGGGCAGCAGTGTCACGCCGAAACCGCTGACCGGCTGGTTGTCGAGCCGCACGTCGAAGCCGTAGTCCTGCAGGCCGAGCTCGACGCGCGCAACGTCCTTGAGCCGGACGCTGGTGCCATTCGGCTCGGTACGCAGGATGACGTCCTCGAACTCCTCGATGGAGCCGAAACGTCCCTCGGCACTCACGGGCGCGGTGACCTGCTGTTCGGGCGCCGACGGTGCGGCGCCGATGGCGCCGGTGGCAAACTGCACGTTCTGGCCGCGCACCTTTTGCAGGACTTCGGCCGCGCTCATGCGGAAACTGCGCAGCTTGTCGGGGTCGAGCCAGATGCGCATCGAGTACGCGGATCCGAACTGGTTCGCCGCGCTCACGCCGGGGATGCGCTGCACCGGATCGAGCACCTGCGAGGAGATGATGTTGTTGAGCTCGGCGGACGTTGCGCTGCCGTTGGGCGAGCGCACACCCAGCGCGATGATGAATCCCTCGTTCACCTTGGAGACGGACAGGCCCTGCACCACCACTTCGCTGGGAAGCCGCGCTTCGGCCAGCTTGACGCGATTCTGCGTCTGCAGCACCGCGACGTCGGGATCGGTGCCGTTCTCGAACACCAGCGTGATGCCGGCGCTGCCGTTGGAGTTGGACGAGGACGTGAAGTACAGCAGCTTGTCGAGCCCGGTGAGCTGCTGCTCGATGATCTGCGTGACGGTGCGCTCGATCGTGTCGGCGTTCGCGCCCGGATAGAACGCGTTGATGGACACCTGGGGCGGCGCGATGTCGGGGTATGCGGCCGACGGCAGGCGCGAGATCGCCAGGCTGCCACCCACCATGATGAGGATGGCGATGACCCACGCCAGCACCGGCCGATCGATGAAATAGTGCGGCAGCATCGGCAGCCTAGCTACCCGAGGCAACCGATGCCGGCGCGCCCGCCGGTGCGGTTTCAGGCACGGCCTTCACCTTCATGCCCGGCCGCGCCATCATCAGGCCGGAGACGATCACCTGGTCGCCGTCCGCCAGGCCGCTGCCGACCACCCAGTTCGCACCGACGGTACTGACCACGTCGACGCGCTTGGCCGCGACCGTGCCGTCCGCACCGGCCACCACCACGAAGGAACCCTGGTTGTCGCGCTGCACGGCCAGCTGCGGAACCTCGAAACCATTGTTGAGCGTGCCGGCGATGACGCGCACCGTGACGTAACTTCCCGGCACCAGCATGCGGTCCGGATTCGGGACGATGCCGCGGAAGGCCACGGCTCCCGTGGACGCGTTCACGCTGAAATCCGAGAAGTCGAGCGTGCCCGGCAGCGGATACTCGGAACCGTCTGCCCGGATGATGCGCACCTCGGCCTTGTGGCCTTCGGCGATGATCACCTGCCCCGCTGCCTGCGCGCGCCGCAGGCGCTCGAAATCGGACGCCGGCTGGTCGAAGAATACGTAGATCGGATCCACCTGCTCGATGGTAGTTAGCAGCGTGGCGTCGCCCTGCCCGACCAGCGCGCCTTCGAGCACGCGCAGCTGGCCGGCACGGCCCGAGATCGGCGCCGTGACGTTGGCGTAACTCAGATTGATGCGCGCGGTTTCGACCTGGGCGCGCGCGGCCGACACCGCCGCCGCGCTGGAGCGTTCCAGCGACTCCGCATCGTCGAGATCCTTGCGCGAGACCAGATTCTGCTTGACCAGCTCGCGATTGCGCGCCGCGGTAACCCTGGCGTTGGTCGCGGTCGCCTCGGCCTGCTCGAGACTGGCGTTGGCCACCGCAAGCGCGGCGCGATACGGCGCCGGATCGATCTGCATGAGCAGCTGGCCTTCCTTGACCATGCTGCCCTCCTTATATAGGCGCTTCTGGAGAACGCCCGGAACGCGGGCGCGGACATCCGAGGCGCGTGTGGGTGCCAGGCGTGCCGAAGCTTCCCGGATGAGGGCCACGGGCTTGGCGCGCACCACGACCACGCCAACCTCGGGAGGTGGCATTTCGGGCATTCCCTGCTGTTTGCCGCAAGCGGCGACAAACAGGGCGGCGACAGCCGCTGCTATCAGCTGTACACGTAAAATCATGTTTTTCTTGGGGCCGGCGGGATTGGAGTGTGCGCCGGCTGGGTCGCGGGATTCTATCTCACCAAAGAGGTAGAAACGGTTGAAACGATTGGCTGCCGCGCCGAAATGTGCCCAACGTAAGTGCGGACCACGGCTGACATGAACCCTTGTCGGACTACACTGTCCATGCTGCAAGCGGGGTAACCATGAAAATCTCGACGCTGGCTTTGACGGGGTTGCTGTTGGCTGCCGCGGCGCAGGGCGCGGTGCCGCGGCAGAACGATGATGGACCCGACGTCACCGAAGAAGGCCTGGTGCGCGTGCCGTCGGGTTCCAAGGTGGGCGTGTATCGGCTGCCAGTCGCGACGTTCACCCAGTACCAGAGCGTGATGTTCGGACCCATCGAAGTGGTCTTCAAGAAGGGCTGGGAGCGAAATCACAAGGAGCTCACCAAGAAGGATCGCGACACGCTGCGCTGGCAACTCGCCAGCCTGCTGCGCGCCGAACTGGTCAAGGAGCTGGTGGATCGCGGTGGCTACAGGCTCACGAAGGAGCCCTCGCCGGAGACGCTGAAGGTCACCGCGTCGATTCTCGAGACTGATGTCACCGCGCCGAACGCGAGCCAGGCCATGGACAAGCGCACGTTCGTCAGCAGCGCGGGCTCCATGAAGGTGGTCGTCGAGCTGCACGACGCCGCGAGCGGCGTGCTCATCGGCCGCCTCATCAACTACGAGATGGCCCCGGACCACGGTGACGTGCGACCGAGCCTGACTCGCCCCTATTGGCCGCCGCCGGCGACCAATATCAACACGCTCGCCGACTTCCGGCTCGGCTTCGAGACCTCGGCGCGCTACACGCACGAGGCGCTCAGCGTGGCGAGGGCCGAGAAGCGCGAAGAGCAGTCGCAGATCAAAACCGAGAATTGATGGGGTCAGACCCCATTACTTCGGGGCCTCGATGGTGTAGCCCCTGGCGCGCAGCCGTTCGAGGTATCCGCCCCCGCGCGTGAGCTTCGTCAGCGGCACGATCGCCAGGGTAGTTTGATTCGCCGCCAGCGACTTCTCGGCCGCGTCCATCCACGATACGTACAAGCGCTCGCGCAGGTCGGCAGGGATGATCTCCTTCGCCACCTGCGAGCCCATCACGGCCATGGCGCAGGGTATGTAGGGATTCGGCAGCGGCGGCAGGCTGTCGAGGGTCGCCAGGTCCGCGGTGGCCCAGGCCCGCGCGCGGCGCGCCTCGGTGGCGCTGTCGGCCAGCGCCTCGGTGAGATCGAGCGTGGTCGCGAAGCACTCCGTGTCGGCGAGCGGCTCGCGCGAGAATTCCCGGATTTTCTCCTTGAGATCGTCGGTGTGGAACTTGAAGTGCAGGTTCGGCGTGGTCGTCGGGATGTGGTATTTCTTCGCGAGCTTGCCGACCACCTCCCACACCATGCCGCTCTCGCGCAGGTCCAGCTCGTCGAACGCCTCGCGCCGCAGTTTGTCGGCGGCGAAGATGGGCCGCCATTTCTCGATGCCGGAGTCCGAACCGAGATAGCGTTTTTTCTGCACCAGCCAGCGCGCATACAGCTCCGGGGGCAGCTGATCCCTGAGCAGGCTCTCGTCCGGATTCTTGCGCGCCTTCATCGCCGCCGGCAGCAGCGACAGGCCGCGGAACAGGCCTATCTTCTCGTCGGGATCCATGCGCACCGAGGCATCCTGCAGGATCTCCTGCGCGCGCAGCGCCACCGACTCCACCTCGCGCGCTTTCCATTTCATGCGCTTCGGCAGCGGCGGCGGATCGCCGACGATCCACATTTCGTGGCCGGCGACATCGCCGGGCCGCGTCACCCGCCACATGCCGGGACCGGGAAATTCGCCGGTCACCACCACCTCTTCGACGGGCTCCTCGGCGGGTGGCGCCTGCGCGCCGGCGCGCGCGACGAACAGGCCGCAGGCCGCGAACAACCCGGCGAGGTGACGCGGCATGCGTGCCCGCCTCAAACCAGGTACTGCGGACTCAGGGGCTTGAACCCGAGCAGCACGCGGCCGGTGTCTTCCAGCCAGTAGGGCTGGGCAATCACGTGCGCCGCCATGGCGTGCAGATCGCGATGCGCGCGCTCCAGCGGCGAGCTGCTGTAGATCGCGGTTGCACCTGCCAGCAGGAAGGCGGCGTTCAGCGCGGCCCGCCCCTGCGCCATCGCGTGGTGGGCAGCGGCAAATACCGCGGCGACGGAGGTGTGGGCGGCCGGACCCGAGTCCGCCTCGCTCCACAGATGCGTCACGGCCGAGTGCAGATGTTCGCGCGCCGCCGCAAGCGCCGCGCGATGCTGGGTGATGGCCGCGAATACCGCCGCGCGTTCGCCGAGCGCCGGGCCTGGATCTACCGCGGGTTTGCTGGCCGTGAGTCCCACCAGGACGGCGACCGCCATCTCGCCCATGCCTAACAACTGTGCCGCGTAGCCGGACGCGAGGTTGCACACGATGGGCACGCGCCCCAGCGTTCCGTCCAGCGTGCTGCCGTCCTGCGGCGCGAGCGTGTGCGCCCGCGGCACGACGCGATCGCTCACCACGACGTCATGACTGCCCGTGCCGCGCAACCCACCGGTGTGCCAGGTGTCGAGGATCTCGACCTCGGAACGCCTCAGCCACACCATCCGCACGTCGGGCACGTTGGGCTGCAGCATTCGCGGTGCGCCGCCCTCCTCGATGACGCATCGCACCGCCAGCCAGTCGGCGATCTCGCAGCCCGACACCAGCGCCCAGCGGCCGTTGACGCGATAGGTATCGCCCTCGATGGCCGCGCGTCCGCTCTGCCGTGTCGAACACGCGTACAGCCATGCGGGGTTGGCGAAGATCTCGGCACGGGCCGCGGGCCGCAGGAAGCGGCTGAAAAAACACGGCAGGGAATTGTTCCAGACGATCCAGGAGACGGAGGCTTCGGTTCCCGCGAGCAACTCGTACAGGCGCAGCAGCTCGACGCCGCGCAATTCCAGTCCCCCGAGCGCCGCCGCCACCGCGCCGCGGCACAACTTCGCCGCGCGAATCGCCTCGACCACCGGCGCGGCGATGCGGCGTTCCGATTCCGTGGTGTCGCGCAGCCGCGCGATCAGCGGCAGGAGGTCACGTGCGGCTTCGAGGAGCTGGCCCGGCATGCGGGCCATTCTATCTCCTGGTCAACTCAATCCATCGATTCGCCGAGCGCATCGACCTGCGCCTGCAGGCTGATGCGATCCAGCGACGCCACCGGAAGGTTGGCGAACACGCGCAGCCGCCGCTCGAGCTCGGTGCGCGCCCGGATCAAGGCCAGGCGCCGATCCGAGTCATCGTCGAATTGATCCGGATCCGTGCAGCGCCAATGCGCGGTGATCGGCTGGCCCGGCCAGACGGGCGGCGCCTCGCCGGCGGCCGTGTCGCTCAGCGTGAACACGAAATCGAGCGGCGGCGAGCCGGGGTCGCTGAACTGGCGCACGTGTTGCGGGGAGTGATCGGGAACCGGCAAGCCCGCGTGCTCCAACAGCTCCGCGGCCATCGGGTCGACCCGGTTCGCCGGGCGTACGCCGGCGCTGAAGGCCTCGAACTGCCCGCGCCCGATGGAATTGGCGATGGCCTCGGCCATCACGCTGCGGGCGGCGTTTCGTTGCGACAGAAACAATACGCGATAAGGCCGGTCTTCCAAGATCCACCTCCGCACAGGGGGCTCGGGGATTGTCGAGTCCAGCGCGGCCGCGTGGAATCGCGGCTGGCACTTCGCCACTGTCAGAACTGATTACGGTCAATCGTCGGCAGCGAGGCGCCCGGCGTGATCCGGTAGGTTCAAGGTCCCATTTTCCGCAGTGCATCTCCGTTGTTAGACAGGCGGAATGCGAAACAGCGTCCGCGTTCGCCTGTTCCTGGCCGCGCTCGTCACCCTGGCGGGTGTCGGCTGTGACTCCGCGAAGGAAAAGCCGCCGCCCGTCGCGGCGCCGGTCGCCGAGACTCCGCCTCCGCCCGCCAACGTGCCCGCGGGACTGCCGACCTGGACGGGCGACTATGCCGCTCTCAAGGAACGGCGCGTGGTGCGCATGCTGGTCGTGTACAGCAAGACGTTTTATTTCGTCGACAAGGCCCAGCAGCGCGGCATCACCTACGACATGGGGATGGAGCTCGAGAAGTTCCTGAACGCGGACAACAAGGACAAGACGCGGCCGATTCGCGTGGTGTTCATCCCGGTGTCACGCGACCAGTTGCTGGACGGCGTGGCCGCGGGGGCCGGCGACATCGCCACCGGCGGACTCGCCATTACGCCCGCACGCCAAAAACAGGTCGACTTCACCACACCCGCCGCGGACAACGTCAGCGAGATCCTGGTAACGGCGCCCGACGTCGCGCCACCGGCAACCGTGGATGAGTTATCAGGCCGCAGCGTATTCGTGCGCAAGTCGAGCTCCAGTTACGAAAGCCTCACCGAGCTCAATACGCGACTGGCAGCGGCCGGCAAGCAGCCGGTCGAGATCGTGCTCGCCGAGGAAAATCTCGACGACGAGGACATCCTCGAAATGGTCAACGCCGGCCTGGTCGACGCCACCGTGGTCCACAGCTACGTGGTCAATTTCTGGAAAGAAATCTTCACCGATATCCGCCCGCAGCCCGGCATCGCGTTGCGCACGCATGCGCAGATCGCCTGGGCCATCCGCAAGGGCAGCCCGGAACTCAAGAAGGTGCTCGACGCCTTCGTCGAGAAGAACAAGATCGGCACCATGACGGGCAACATGCTCTTCAAGCGCTACCTGCAGAACACCAAGTGGGCGCGCGGCGCCACCAAGGCCGAGGACATGCGCCGCTTCAAGGAGCTGACGGGATACTTCCAGAAGTACGCCACCCGCTACGATTTCGACTGGCTGCTGCTGATGGCACAGGGTTACCAGGAGTCACAGCTCGACCAGAAAACTCGCAGCCCGGTGGGCGCGATCGGCGTGATGCAGGTGATGCCAACCACCGCGAAGGACAAGAACGTCGGCATCCCGGACATCCACAAGGTCGAGCCCAACATCCACGCGGGCGTGAAGTACATGCGGTTCCTGGTCAACGAATATTTCGACGAACCCGGGATCGACCGGCCCAACCGCCACCTGTTCGCCTTCGCGGCCTATAACGCCGGGCCCAATCGCATCGCGCGGCTGCGCAAGGAAGCGGCCGCCAGGGGGCTCGACCCGAACAAGTGGTTCAACAACGTCGAGGTCGTGGTCGCGGAGGACGTCGGCCGCGAGACCGTGCAGTACGTGAGCAACATCTACAAGTACTACATCGCGTACAAGCTCACGCTCGAACGCGCGCAGCAGCGCGAAGCCGCGAAGACGAAGGCGCCTACTTGACGGTGTAACCCTTGCCCTCGAGGCAGGCCTTCATCCCGTTCTTGAAGTTCTGCTGGAGCTGGGCGTTCTGCGCATTGTGCTGATCGGCCTGCGCCTGGGCTTGCTGGTTGGCGGCATCGGCCTGCGCTGCCTGTTGCTTCTTGGCCTGGCGGTTACGTGCGCCGCCCGCCACCACACCGACCGCCGCGCCGGTCCTGGCGCCCTGGTCTGCATCGTTGTTGGCGACCTCACCCACCACCGCACCCGCCGCGGCACCTCGCACCGCGCCACGCGCGCGTGCGCCGGTTGGCTGTGCCGGGGGCGGTTCCACCTTTTGCGCCACGGCGGCCGGCGGCGGCGATGACGGATCGTAGCCGGAGTTCTGCTTGGCCCAGTTGTAACACTCGCCCTCGTCGATGTTCTGCTGCCTGGCGTCCTGTCCCTTCGAGGGATAGGCCTGCAATCCCACCGAGGCGGCGAGCGCGGGCGCCTGCGCGGGCGGCGGAGTAGTTTGACCGAAGGCCTGCGCGGCCATCGCCAGGCAGATGCCGTTCGCAATCGCGTTCCTGAAGTTCATCGCAACCTCCCGCCACAATATGGACGTATCCCGGCCTTCTACTGCATGCACGCGGATGCGCCCATCAGACCTTGGACCCACGGACGTCGTGGCGTGGCGTCAGGCGTCGAGCTGCAGCTGGGCGATGTTGACGGTGAAATTGAAAATCGCGCCTCCGCCTGGAACGTTTTCCGCCCAAATGCGTCCGCCGTGGGCCGCGATCATGGAACGGGCGATCGACAGGCCGAGGCCCATGCCGTCGGGCTTGGTGGTGAACAGGGAGTCGAACAGCTGCGGCATGGTGCCCGGCGAGATGCCATGGCCGTGATCCCGCACCGAGATCTGGATTTGCCGCTCGTTGACCCGTTGGGCCGACACCAGCAGTTCGCGCGAGCCTTCCGGGGTGTCCTTCATCGCGTCCATGCCGTTCACGATGAGGATCACGAGCACCTGCTCGAGGTGCGAGCGATCGCCATACACGGCCGGAAGGTCCGCGGCGACTTCATTGCGCATCGGGACGCGGCGATGCAGCGCGTCGCCCGCCACCAGCTTGAACACCTGGTCGACGGTGGCCGCCATGTCGACCTGCCGCGCCACGAATTCGCGCCGCTGCAGCAGCGAACGGATGCTGCGGATCGCGGCGTCGGCGCGCAGGTCGTCCTGGCGAATGTCGGCGAAGATGTTCTTCAGCTCGTCGAGCGGCGGATTCGCGGAACGCAACATGATCTCGCCGGCTTCCGCGTTGCTGAGAATGGCGCACAGCGGCTGATTGATCTCGTGGGCCACCATGGCGGTGAGCTCGCCGAGTGCGGCGAAACGCGCCGCGTGCGCCAGCTGGCGGCCGGACTCCTCGGCGCGCTTGCGGTCGGTGATGTCATAACCGATGGCCTGCAGCTCGCGCGGTTCGTCGCCGCCTTCGATGGCATGGCACATCCAGTGTTGCCAGCCGCGCGTGCCGTCGGCGCGGGCCACCTCGCATTCCCATTCGACGGCCGCCGAACTCGCGAGCGCGTGCGCCACTGCGTCACGTGCCACGCCGCGCGCCGCGGGCGGCAGCAACTTGTAGAAGCTGCTGCCTAACAACTCGAGCCGACCCTGGCCGAGGAACGCACACCAGGTGGAGTTGATGAAAGTCAGCGAGGCATCCGCCAGGAACCGGCAGACGTAATTGGCCTGGTTCTCGACCACGTCGCGATAACGCGCCTCGCTGCGCCTGAGTGCGGCTTCCTGCTGGCGGCGGTCGGTCTCGTCGATTGCCGAGCCGATGTATCCCAGGAACTCGCCGTTGGCGCCGAATCGCGGCGTGCCGTGCACGCGTATCCAGCGATACTCCCCGTCGTGCCGGCGCGCCCGGTACTCCAGCTCCACCGGCTTGCGTTCCTGGAAATACCTGAAGTAGCGCGCGAAGGTGTGTTCCTTGTCGTCCGGATGCAGGGTCTGCGACCAGCCGGTGCCGAGGTTCTGCTCGAGCGTGAGACCCGTGAAGTCCAGCCAGCGACGGTTGGCGAACTCGCAACCGCCGTCAGTCCCGGAGGTCCACATCATCACCGGCGCCTGGTCCGCGATCATGCGGAAACGCTGCTCGCTTTCACGCAGGGAACCGGCGGCGCGAAACGACTGTTCGATGACCACGGCGACCAGGTACAGCGGCGCGGCGCGCAGCAACAGGAAGTGCTGGAGCGCAGTCGCCGTGTGTATTGCGGAATCGCCGGCAAAGGAGCCGCTCTTCTGGATGGCCGAGGCCAGCGCGAAAATCGTCAGCAACGCCACCGCGCCGGTGGCGCCGTGGAATCTGAACCGCACCGCCGCCCAGACGATGAACGGCATGGGCGCGTAGTAGCGCGACTCTGTAAAACTTTGCGGAACCGCACCGGGCTCAAAGGCCAGAGCCAGCGAGACCAGCAGACCGATGGCGATGGCCGTCGCCTCGATGACGCGCGATGGAGTGAACGTGGCCGGGTTCGGCGGGCGCACCACCCAATAGAAGAGAATGGGCGTGAGGATGATTCCCGCCAGTGCATCGCCGAGAAACCACTGCTCCCACGCCGGCCAGAATGCATGGCCGATGCCGGCGCGCGACGCCGCGCCAGCCAGTGCGCTCAGTGCGGGCGACAGCAGCACGGCGACACCGCAGAACACGCCGAAATCCCGCATGGTCGGGAAACGGAAAGGATCCGGCATGAATCGCTGCAGCAGCCATGCGGACAACGCCGCCTTGGCGCAGTCGTTCGCGAACACCGCGACCAGGAATCCGGTGCTGGTGTCCGGCGGTACATTCGTGAGCAGGCGGATCGGCAACGTGCTGAGCAGCAGCAGCCACCACCAGGAGCGCCGCGTGCACAGCAGTGCGCACAGCAATACGGAATCGGGCAGCCAGAACGGCGCCGACAGCAACGGGCTGAACGACATGCCGAGGCGGTAGGCGCCATAAAACGCCGCGAGGAATATGCAGTAGCCCAGCACATTGCGCAGCGACGCAGGCTGTACGCCGCTCCACGGCGACCAGGTCGCGGCACCGCGCACTGTTGGGCTCCCTGATTCCATGCGGGAATCTTGCGCCGGGGGCCCACCCGGAACAAGGTCGCGGGCGTGCTGGACTTATTAGCTCAGCCGGCCGTCATGTGACGAGGTACGCCTCGCGCGGCGGCCAGGCGTCCCAGCGCTCCGGGTTGGCAGCCAGCTTCGCCTGGATGCGCGCGAAGATGTGCGGTTCGAACTGCGTCGACTTGCGACCGACGATGTCGATGTGCACACCCGTGACCATCATCGTGGAGAGGTGGTCATCGCCATCGCCGCGAAACATCTCGTGCACGAAACGGATGGACTTGGGTTTCAGCTCCAGGATCGCGGACTTCACGATGATCACGTCGCCGACCAGTGCCTCCCTGCGGTAGCTGATGCGCTGGTCGACCGCCGCCATGCCGCGTTTCGAATCGCGCATGTACTGCGATGTCATGCCAATGGTCGCCGCCAGGTTCCAGGTGGCCTCGTCGAACTTGCCCACGTACCACATGACGTTCATGTGGCCCATGTGATCGCAGTGCCACTGGTGGACCAGGCCGCGATAACTGATGACGCTCTCGACCATGTCAGTTGACCTTGTAGAAGCGAATGATGGCCGCGTCGGGCGTGCGTTCGACATTGCCCACGATGAGAGTGTGGTTCAGCCACTCGTAGCGGCTGTCGCGCGGCGCTTCGAAGGTCGCGACGGTGCGGCAATAGACCAGCGCGGGATCCACCTTCTCGCCCTTCGCGAGCTTCTCCATGACCTCCGGCTTGCCGTAACGCACACCGCGGTTTTCGATCATGATCAATACGCCATCATCGGTCCGGATGGTGTAGCGTGCCTGCAGTTCCCAGGCGCCGTCCGGACGCACCGTCTGCCAATCTGCGCCGCCGGCGATCACCTGGCCCTGCAGCGCAGGACCGCTGACCGGGCCGCCGAGGATCGGCACGATGCGCCGCAGGCCGTGCGAG
>Ga0207675_100001889_pt1 | contig 20933 bp, 32 predicted proteins | sample KBSSwiS42_FD_184305 | JGI IMG/M metagenome (GOLD analysis project Ga0207675, IMG submission 184305) | Switchgrass rhizosphere microbial communities from Kellogg Biological Station, Michigan, USA - KBS Switchgrass S4-2 (SPAdes) (version 2) | ecosystem: Host-associated > Plants > Roots >...
TGAAATCAATTTGGATAAATGAACTGGAGAATATACCAGCGATAGAAATCGTAACACCAAAGAACCTGTCAGTTGCTATTGCATCATTCAGGATCAAGAAAAGAAAAGTTGCTGATACAGCAGACTATTTATATAAACAACGCAACATTCTTACAGTAAACCGTTCAATGGGAAAAGACGGTTGCATCCGTGTTACCCCAGCTGTTTATACTTCAATTGATGATATGCAAAAATTTGTTGCAGCAGTGAAAGCATATATAAATAATGCATAAAAAAAGGGATGCAATTGCATCCCTTGTAAATTTTAGCCAATTCCTTTTAGCCATTTTACCAGGTCATCTTTTGCTTTACCAGTCTTCTTCTGTATTCTTCCCCATGTCTCATCTTCTTTACCTTCCTCATATCTTAGATCATCATCGGTAAGATTTGCATATTGTTGCTTAAGTTTTCCTTTCCACTCATTCCATTTTCCTTTTACTTCCATTTTGTCCATAAGATAAATTTTAAGGTTAAAAGATTATTGATACAACAATAAGAGATAAAAAATTGTGCCAATCAAGAACAATGTTTTGGCACAATAATTAATCCTTAATCAGCAAATCTCTAACTATGACAGAAGAGTCAAAACCTATTAAACACAAAGAGGAAATAAAACAGAATCCTGACAATAAGATCGACCAGGATTTCAACGGTTACCCATCGGGTCCGGCAAAAGATGAAACGATCAATCCAAAAAATGATGAAGATAAAAAGACTGCTGACCTTGAAAATAAAGATGGCGAGAAAAGGATCTATCAAAGAAATAAAACTGATGAACAGGACTCAGATGGTTCTGCCAATGCGTTTGATGATAAGTAGGTCCTATAAAGTTTGGAGATATGTAAAGAGTTTTTGAAGATCTTCTTCTTTATTAAAATCGATCTTGTTATCATCAAGCCATTTTTCTATTTCTTTCTCCTGCTTACTGTACGTTTTCAATAACCCTTTTTTGGTTGCTTTTGAGAAATGATTAAAGCGATCGCCAAAATAGTAAGAAGTATGTTCTGTGAAGGTTATTCTTTCCATTGCAACAAGATCTTTCATATGTTGGGCGCCTGTAAATTTATTATATGTTTCTATTTCTCCCCCCAATGTTGGTGTTCCCATGGCTCCAAGCTTTTCTTTATTTGTCATTTCAAGTAACTTCTTCTTTGCAAATTTCAATGTTGAATTGCCTGAAACAAATTGAAGCCATATTTCATCAAAATAGAAGGTATCTTTTTCTATTGCTACAAACCGGATATTTTTTTCTTCGGCTAAAGAAAGGGTATCACCTGTCTTGGGATCGATATATTGCATTTCACCAAAAACCTTATTATAGTTCAACTTTACTGTTGCTTCACTGGCATCTTTTAATTGCACAGTTCCCAAAGTAAATTGTGGATGGCTATATAGATCGCTTGCAGGTATTGCCGCTACGATCTTTTGCCCAGGTTCTACTGAAAATCTTTTGGTTTGAGCGGTAATCGAAAGGCTTGCTAAGATCATAACGAAAAGCAGTAAATGTTTTCCCATGATAATTGATTGATGGCAAAAGATACAAACTTTTGCAATTAAAAGATGTAAACGTGTTCAATTAGTAGGATTTTCCCGCTGGCATAAAATATGCAATTGATGTTTCAAATTTATCTATGAAAGTCTTTTTCATTTTGATCCTTGCCTTTGTATTAAGCAACTGTAGCCCTAAACTTGCACCGGATGCAGGATGGGGACGACAGCAATGGACGGTTACTGAATTAAAAGGAGTGCCGGTGCAACAAAGTGGTGGGAGAAGGGATGCACATATTATATTTGAGGCCGCTGATAGAAAATTCAGAGGAAATGGAGGGTGCAACCAGCTGAGTGGTAATTATTCTTTGGACAAGAAAGTAATTCATTTTAGTGAGATCATAGCAACTAAAATGAGTTGCGACGATATCAACTTCGAAAACCTTTTCCTGAATGAATTAGGAAGAGTTGATCGTTATGAAATAAATGGAGACGAGCTTAGATTAAAAAGAAGACAGGAAACTTTGATCGTATTGAGATCAAAATAGATCTATGGATTTAAACTGCCTTCAATACCTCCATCATCTTTTGGAGTAATGCCAACTGAACCCATCGCAAATTTTATTAACGAACCCATCTTACTATTTTTTGTGTCCCAGTAGTAAGCGTTTTCAGGTGTTACTTTTATCAATTCTATATCTGGATCGTCCTTGCCTTGTTCAAACCAGGTTTTCGCCATAGGCGTCCACAATTCTTCGATCTTGTTTCTATCGTTTACAATTGTGGCTTTGCCGAAAATACTTAGATACTCATAGTTTCCTGTATGTGAATAAAACAACTGTACACGATCATCATGTTTTATATCTATGTGCTTATTGCTGCTCTTACTACTCATGAACCAGATATTGCTATCATCGTCTACTTCTTGTGTTGCCATTGGCCTTGCATCCAGAGGAAGCTTTTTAAGATCTGTTACGAACATGCAGATATTTGCATCCTCTGCAATTTCCCTGATCTTTTCTACAGCTTTATCAGCTGTAAGGTTTTTTACATCTCCCATAATTAATTTTTTAAAAGGCTTGCAATTATTATTCCTGAATAAATCATGTTATAAATAATAAAGATTTGAGATTCTTGTAGAGCAATTGCAACACTTAAAATTTCGTGTTGAACCGCCTTGTCCCAAATGTTGAAGCTTATTATGAATCGCGGGCAATCATATTAAACAAATAGCAAAAGGTATATTATTTGTCCATCGATAATCAAACGATATTATGACAACAAACAAGAAAAGCGTTACAAAAAGAAAAGTCACAACAAAAAAGAATAAGCTAGGGGTTAAAAATTCTTTGGTGAATAATATCAATGCAAGAAAGAAGAAAGGTAAAAGCCGTACTAAAAAAAGATCTACCATTTCAAAAAAATCTTATAAGAAAATGGAAAATAATTGGGGCAAGAAAAAATAAATTAGATGGCGTCGTTTAAAATAATGAAAGCTACCGCAAAGGGAAAAACATGGAAAGCCGCAGGCAAAAATACCGAAACAGGCAGAAGCATGACTATCCAGGGCGGACAGACTGGAACTGCGGTTGGAAAAATAATCCTAAACAGTGAGAGATCATTTGATGCAAAACATGATGTAACAGGCATGACTCCTAAGAAATATGTCAATAAACTTCGCTGGGATATGAAGGCCAGGCTCGGGAGTATCGTAAGAATACCTGATCGTTTATTTAAAAGTAAGCCAAAGTAACTTTCTCATTGAACAAAATTTTATAACTTCATCGACAGAATTTTACTCATGAAGAGGTTTATTATTTTTTTGATTTTAATTGCTGGAGTTTTTACTTCAAATGCGCAAAACCTGAAGTATGTAAGTTTTACAAATGGCGCCGATATTTCCTATTTTTCTTTTATCACTGATCAAAAAATAATTATAAAAATTTCTCCAACAGGTGATATTATGGAGTGGGGTTATGATCTTGAGCCCGGTCGCTTTTATTCTCAGCCTGGAAGACTACAGCCGTATATGGGAAGAGTAGAGTATTACGAGAATCAATTCGATTCAATTTTTAATGGCAAAGTAAAGAGCATAGGCACAACAAATATTTTTTATTATGGATCATTTGAGAACGAGTCGTTAGTAGGTAAAGTAAAATCGATTGGTACACTATGGATCGATTATTATACAAACTTTGAAAATGAGCTGGTAAAAGGAAAATTAAAATCTGCCGGACAAAAGACCTTTACTTATTATACTTCATTTGAGAATGAAGCTTATCGTGGCAAATTGAAATCCGTTGCTAATTACGCCGTCACTTACTATTCTACATTTGATGACAAAGCAATAAGAGGTAAGCTGAAAAGTATTGGCCCGGGTAATTACACATGGTACACTTCAATGGACCGGCAAGGATACCAGGGCGGCCTTAAATCCGGCAATCAATACCTGCTTTTAGAAGGAGTTACTTTTATTGTCTGGTGATCAGCTTGGTTGTGGCTGATCTTGCTTTGAAACATAATCCACCCATTTTTTTGTCGAGGTGGATATCAAGCTTTCAAATCTTTCAACAAATAATGGATAAGCGTCCTGCATGTTTTTATAAGGACCCGCTTTGGATAAGTAAAGATATTTTTCCAATTTTAAAGATTCGGCAACAGTGCGGTACTCGATCCAGTTCTCCTGGAATTTTATTAGCGTAATAAGTCCTGCAATAGCGGCAACTACAATACCCAAAAGACCTACTGTAACTTTCAATTCTAAACTATTTTCAGTGATATATCCGGTTAAGAATGGAATAAAAAGCGCCATAATAACTTCTGTGATTTTCATTCGCAAGAACCATTTCTTATTTATTGCACTTTTTTTATCATACCATTTTATCTGGTCAATAACTCTTGTTTGTAAATATTCTTCTTCGGTTTTAGGATTGAGACTATCTATATCTTCCGTGGTTGAAGAGTGTGGCTGGCTCATAAGTGGAGTGTTGGTTGCTTAAATTTAAGAAGTGATCGCCATATTTTCAAAATACGGGTCTATTGTTTCTTGTTCTGTTTCAGCGCATCCTTTTTTGTTTTTTGTATTGATTTTATGGCTTTATGCACTTTGCCTATCAACTTGTGGAGTCTTCTTTCATGTTTCTCTAATATTTTTTTTGTAGCGAGAGCTGTGTTATCAAAATATCGATTAGCCTCATGAAGATGAAAATTAAATTGACCGGCCTCTTCATCAAGTCTTTTTAATAATTCCCATAGGTTTTCCTTTTTATTCATATAAATTTTCCAACAAATCTTAAGCCGGGATGTCTAAACTTTATTCGGGAAGGTTAGTAATTATTTTTGCTAAACTAGATTCTTTTTCTTTCACTCAGGTGTTTTCACACTGATCATATTATGCACAATACCTGTTATGGCATAAGAAATGTAGCCATAAACTAAAATAAATATTCTTTCTATGAAAAAGTCAAATTGGATATTGGGTTTATTAATTGCGGTATTTAGTACGACTGCAGTTGTGTCTTGTAAAAATAAAAAAGCAGAATCTACTACCCAGGAAAATAAGAGTAACGAGAATAATAATTCTGTTGAAATAAATAGTGATGCCACGCTTCGCTCTTCAGTTAATGATGTGATGAAGGCATATAATGGGATAGAAGCTGACGTAAAAGACGGAGTTGTTACTCTTCGTGGTAGTATTAAACAAGATGATCTTCAGCCCTTGATCATGAAGGTCCAGGAATTAAAACCTAAAAAAGTAGAAAACCAATTAGTGATCAAATCATAAAAAATATTTTATGAAACTACAACAGAAATACGATGAACTGATCAGTGCTGCTAAATCAGCTGGTGTGCAAAATTTACAAGTAAGAGAGCAGGAAAATGTTTTATATATAGATGGCCAGGCACCCACACAAGATGTAAAGCAAAAACTTTGGGATGTATATGGAAAGATTGATCCTAATTATCGTTCTGCCGATGTAATAATGAATATTGCTGTATCACCCATAACTCCTGCTCCTTCTATGAAGGAATATGAAGTTGTAAAAGGTGACAACCTTACCAAGATCGGTAAACGGTTTGGTGTGAGCTGGAAAGAAATTTATGAAGCAAATAAGAATGTTATATCAAACCCTGACCTGATACAACCGGGTTGGAAATTAAAGATACCCCAACATGCATGATAGAAACAGCTCCATTCATCATTCTTTTATTTTTAGCTTAATTTATTTAGTACTTTAATGCACTAAATAAATTTGTCATGAAAAACATTCTTCTGTGTGTATCATTTTTACTTGTTGCATCGCTATGCAAGTCGCAGGATAAGGAAAATGTAGAAAGAGCCTGCCTTAATTATCTTGAAGGATTTTATGAAGGAGATACAACAAAGCTGATCACTGCGCTAAAACCGACACTATACAAGATAGGATTTTGGAAAAACAAGACCACTGGTGTTTATGATTTTGATGGACAAATGAGTTACCGGCAAGCTTTAAATTATGCAAAAAATGTTTTAGACAAAAAGCATTTTGCAGAAGCAGATGCCCCTCAAAAAGTGGAAGTACTGGATATAATGAAAACAACTGCTGCCGCAAAAGTAACTGCATGGTGGGGTATCGATTATATTCTCCTTTCAAAACAAAATGGGAAATGGATGATCGAAGAAGTTCTATGGGAAGGCCCACTGGAAAAATAAAAAAACTTTAGATAACCGCTTTTTCATTAACCAAAAAATGATGGTAATTTTAAGCAGAACCGATATTAAACTGCTTAATAATTATGAGAATTTGCTATTGGAGATCACTGATGCTGGTTCTATTCTTTAGTTGCTTCTCATTTTATCTTTCAGCTCAATTTTTAAAAGATACTTATCGCTTCAATGGTAATCTTTCAGTGTCTGCACCTGACTGCGGGCCTGATCTTGTTCCTACAATTGCACCAGGAAATTGTCCTCCTGTATATCCAACGGGGGGCGCATTTATTCCAGACATGTTATCTCATTGCGGTGTTCAAAGAACAGTCTTTCACAACAATATTAATTGGGGTTTAAAATATCCAAATGCACTGGGCACTATTTCGTCTACTTATACTATTTCTATTTATCTAAAAGTTACCAATTGGGGCACAAGGCCATGGGTACGCATTATTGAATTTTCAGATGGGATCTCGGATAATGGCATTTATTTTTTCAAAAGCGGCGCCGCAGCAGATCGATGTCTTGAATTTTATCCGAATGGAATTGTTGGAACATGTCCCTATTTCAATGATTCTACCTGGTATCTACTCACTTTTACCCGCAATGGCGCAACGGGTGTAATGTATGTATATGTAAATAATACTTTGTTCGGATCATATAATGATGTGGCAGGTGCATATACATCGATGCCAGGTAAACCGGTTTATATTTTTCGTGATGATCAGCAAATACCTTGCGAAATGGGAGAGGCGAGTTTTGGTTATTTATCTTTCATGAATGTGTTTTCAACACCGCAAATAGTTGATTCAGTTTATAATGACATTTGCAATATCGCTAATGCTCCTATCTCTGCGAATTTTTCTATAACTCCGAGCCCTCTTTGCCAGTCACAACCTGCAACTGTTAAGTATACTGGTGATATACCAAACCCTGGGACTGGTTTTACATTTAATTGGACCTGGAACAATGCAACGGTGATTTCGGGTTCTGGTATGGGTCCTTATTCAGTTTATTGGAACAACCCAGGATTGCAAACAATATCACTAACCGTAACAAATAATGCATGTCAAAATCAAAATAGTGATACAATGGAAGTGGACATCGGTCCTCCAAAATTTACTTCGATTAACCAGGCAATCTGTGAAGGCAATTCTTTTGAGGGATATACTGTATCGGGAACTTATATCGATACGCTTATATCAGCGGCGGGATGCGACAGTATCCGGACTTTAAATCTTGTAGTCAAGCCAAAATCTTATTCCACTTTTAATCAAACGATATGCGAGGGACAATCATTTATGGGTTATACTACCACCGGTGTCTACCAGGACGTACTTGTTGCCGCAAATGGTTGTGATAGTATTCGAACAGTAACTCTTAACGTAAAACCAAGATCCTATTCACACATTAATCAAACGATCTGTGAGGGTCAAGCATTTCTTGGCCATGGTTCTACCGGCGTATATATAGATACTTTGATCTCAGCCAATGGATGTGATAGTATAAGAACTTTAAATCTAACGGTACTGTTGAAACCTAAACCTGATCTTGGTCCCGATAAAGAAATATGTGAAGGTGATAGTTTGTTATTGACACCGGGTTTGTTTAGCTCTTATTTATGGCAAAACGGTTCAACAGATCAATATTTGGCAGCGAGCCTGCCCGGTATTTATTCTGTTACTGTAACTGAAAATTGTGGTTCAGCAACAGATAACATTATTATTAAAACAAAGGATTGTACTCCATATTTCCCAAATGCCTTTACTCCAAACCGTGATGGGAAAAATGATCAGTTTAAAATATTAAACGGATATAATTTGCAGCAGTATGAACTTGTGATCTATAACAGGTGGGGGCAAAAAATATTTCAAACAAAGGATCCTTTAATAGGATGGGATGGCATGCTCAATGGCAGATTGCAGAATGGAGGAGTATATGTCTGGTATTCGAGTTTTAAAAGAAATGACAAGCAAACTAATTTAAAAGGAACATTTATTTTGATCAGGTAATTTTATTTTATGAAGCCAAAAACTATTGAAGAGTACATTGATGCAGCAGTTCCGGAACTGCAGGAAAGGCTATGGAAATTGCATGAAACAATAAAAGCAGCTGCACCCGGCGCATCCGAAGCATTGAAATGGAGGATGCCAGCTTATTCATACGATAAAATACTTGTGACATGGGCAGTCTTTAAAAATCATACTGGATTTTATCCAATGCCTTCTGCAATCAAAGCATTTAAGAAAGACCTGGTGAAATATAAAACGGCTGAAGGCTCAATACAGTTCCCACATGATAAACCGCTTCCTTTACTTCTGATTAAAAAGATCGTTAAGTTCCGGGTTAAGGAAAGCAAGGAAGGAACGATAACATGGCGACAATAATTATTTTATCTTTTTAAACTCTACATTTCTTGCTCTGCCAACCGATATTTTAAAATTTATGATGTTCCCTTTTTCTCTTTCAAAATAAATAGAGCCTGCCGGTGATTCAAAAGCGTCTTTATAAGTTGGCGAAAGTTGAAATTCAGTTTTAGGCTTTTGCAGAATAATAAGCTTGCCATTTTTTATTTGAACATAGAATTTTGCTTCCGCTTCTTCTGAATAATATTCGCCAACATATTCATTCATTAATTTTTCATCGACTTTAGCTTCCGGAACTGATGTAAAGTAAATGCTGTCTTTTGCTCCATTGATAAACAGGAATCCTTTGGGATCTATTTCAACACGACCATTTCCGGTTGCAAAAACATTTTCCTTAATTGGTTTTAGTTGTCCAATTTGTGTCGCATGCAAATTATCGCCCTGCATATAAAACTTTACACCACCGCCTGTTCTACTATTCCTATACCAACCTACGTAGCTATTCAGTGTTTCCTTTGGTAAAAGCAGGGCAGTAGCCGGCTCAATAATTTGTCGGTCTGATCTATCGGGTACAAATAATTCCGTAATAGCATCTGCCACATTCAAGGTATCGCCGTCAAACCCAGATGTATTGCTCAACCATGCTATTGATAAGCCAAGTTCAGGGAATACATCGAGATTAGAACGATAGCCTGCGGTTGCTCCATCATGAGAATAATATTTCCAGCCACGATATGTACCAATAAATAATCCAGCCGCATAATTATGCATCACGCCATTATTAAATGGGTTTGTGGCAATTTGCTTATTAAGTAAAGAGGGATTGCCCAATCTTCCATTTGTATAGTAATTACACCAGGTAACAAGATCCTCAGCAGTTGTAAGTAAGCCCCCATTACCATAAACATATTCATTTGGCATATTGGTTTGATTGCCGCTACCGCTTTTTGAATATGCTATTGCCCGGTTAGGAACAATTCTTCTATAATCATCTCTCCATTGTGTATGCTTCATTCCAGCAGGTTCAAAAATATATTTGCGTGTAAAATCTGCAAGACTCATTCCGCTTACTCTTTGAACAATGATGGCAAATAAATTATAATTTGAATTGCTATATAAGTACTCATCTCCGGGTTTATAATTAAGTGTTTTTTGATTACTGATAATATATAGTGCATCATCATTATTATATGTTTTTGTCGACCTGGGCCATCCTGCAATTGCAGCAACAGCTCCCCAATCTTTTATTCCGCTTTTATGTTGCATCATTTGTCGTAAAGTTATTTTGTAACCATAGTCAGGAATTTCATGGACATACTTATGAATATCATCATCGAGTGATAATTTTCCTTGTTGCTCCAATAATAGAATTGCTGCAGCAGTAAATTGTTTTGAAACTGAACCGGCTTCTGTTATGGATTCAGTGGTCAATGGAACATTATGTTCCATATCGGCCATTCCCCAGGCTCTTGAGAATATGATTTTCCCATTCCTGCTTATTGCAAGTTCAGCTCCTGGTTTGTCAGATTTATATCTTGAAAATATTTTATCAATCCGAAGAACAGTGTCCTGCCAGCTTTGTGCTTTTCCCGGCAAATAAAATAAAACAAAGAAGATCAATATTAAAAGGCATTTCATAAGCTATATGTTTTGGTAGCTAAATGTACAATTCTTAAAAATAAAAGTGGGAATAATGGCCACACCTGCTATTATTATTAAGAATGTTTGTAGCTTTATACTATAAACACAACTAAGTTATCCTCACGGTATGATAATTGTGTTGATTTTCTGCCCTGTTAAATTCATCTCCAATATTCTTGTAATCCCGCCCTGGCAAATCGAAGACTTAAATCCAAGTGTTTATGAGGGGATTTTTACTCATTGTCACCTTTATATTGATTGCTCCTTGTTCATTTGCTCAGCAATTTTCAGCAAAGGAATTTTTATTGGCCGCATCTTTTAATGAAAAGAGATTAGAAAAGTTCATCAGCAAAGATTTTTCTCCTGCTGGTAACAATTACAAGAACGATACGATCATCAATATTTATAGAATAAAGATCGACAAGAAGAAAAAGATACAAGATTCGGTCATACGAAGGATCGAAACCTATCAAGCCAAGAACTACTTTTCCATTGCATTTGTCACGTCTTCAACAAAGGAATTTGAAGACAATAAAAAGGCTCTGTATAAAGAAGGTTTTTTTTGTGGACAAGATAATGACAGTCTCAAGTCCATATTATTTCAACGAAAAAATTATTCTGTTCTCGTAAACCGGCAGGAAGAAGAAGATACGCTGTATTCTTTCCAGTTTCACCAGGAAGAACTTCCTGATATAAGTAAAATACAATATGCTGAAGATCTTATGCAATTCACTTCTCATGAATATCTCTTAAGTGTATTTGGCGAAAAGAATGTTATCAAGGATGTTTATTATCTCTCAGATAAAGATGTAACAAAATGTTCTGTTCTATTCCCGAGAACAAACAGGCAGGCAGTTTTCTTTTGGCAGGATGATCAGAATATGTGTAAACCCTCAACGATCATTATTGGCGGGAACATGAACACAGGGAGCCTAAAAAATTACGATGGGTTAATTAATGAAAACGTATGGATGTCAAAAGACGGGATCTATTCGGGAATGAGTTTATATAGTCTTGTGAGGTTAAATAAGGCTACATTCAATTTCTATGGAAAAAATTCCTCTTCTCCTTATTTGGTTATTCCTGAAAATACGGGGACTCTCGATTTTAAAAATAATGCAGTCATCCTTGGCTGTTTGAACCCTAATGGATCAAATGAATTGGAGAATAAGATAGTTGAAACCGATAAAATATTGCAGGACAATCTTGGTCTGTACGTTTTCATGATGATACTGTATCCACAAGCAGATGAATCAAAAAGAAGAGATTATTTCACCCGGAAATAATTGGCAAAACATTCATCACAGCGGAAAATTTTCCCCTTATTGGCATAAGGATCACATTCAAAACTTATTGCAATCCTCATCGAATAGGCATCATTATTGATTTTTTATCAGTAGTAAATTTTTATTTAATTCTTTTAAAAACGTTACTATGAAAAAAATAATTTGCGCAGCATTAATCATAACCGCTGCTTACATTGTGAATGCACAAGACCCGGTTGTCTATAGCACAACCGTCAACCCTAATCCGGATTATAGTATGCAGGTTCCTGTTACAATTAAAACAAATTTTCAAACCAGTTATCCAATGCAAACAACTGTAACCTGGATGCCTAATGGCCAGGACTGGTGGTATGCTACTTATAAAAATGATAATAACCGGATCGTTCGTGTATACTACAACACGCAGCCATGGTATATGATGCGTGGCGAAAGCTTTAAAGCATCTTTACCTGTATTGAATACTTATGTTCCCGATGCAGTAGTCACAAATGCGATCAATGCTTATGGAAACAATCTGTATAGTATTACAAGAAGACTTTCAAATGGCAATGATGAAGTATATCATGTTACGATCATTAAAAATGGAGTTTCTGAAGTTACTTTAATGAATAGCCAGGGTGTTGTACTTAGATAATTTATTCGACTTATTAAAATTTGTAAATAAAGACCCCATTCCGGGTCTTTATTTTTTTCACTGTGGCTTGGTTTTAGTTAAACAATAATGTTTTAATTACTAACTACCTATGTCGTTAAATATTCAGCTTGTTTATCTTTTTATTCTTGCAATACCAGTTGCATGCATTGCATGGACAGTAACTCATGAAGAGCTCTTCAAAGAACCACGACAGTTCTGCACCTTAAAAAGCAGGAGAAACAAATATTTAGTGTTCAGGAAATTCTTTTATATGCTTACCTGCGAATATTGTTTTAGCCATTATGTGACGATCATTGTATTACTCATCACAAAATATTACTTGCTTTTTCCTGATTGGCGTGGTTATATCATAGCAGGTTTTTCCATTGTATGGATCGCTAATATTTATATGAGCTTATTTCTTTTGCTGAGGCAAGGGATAAAGAAAGAAAAAGCTGAGATCGAGGAAATTCAGAAAGAGGGCAATGGAACAAATAAGTAAATTAGCGATTCAAATATTTTAAATGAAAGTATCGGTAGGTCAAAAGGCAACAAGGAGCCTTACATTAACGAATGAGCATGTAAAAACATTTGCTCAATTAAGTGGTGATTATAATCCATTGCATTTTGATGAGTCCTTTGTTGCCCAAACAAAATTTAAAAGACTTGTTGTACAGGGTGGATTAACCACTAGTCTTCTTCATGCACTTGTTGCAATGGATATGCCCGGCCCAGGTACAGTTTTCTTAAGCCAGAATTGGAAATTTACCGCACCAGTTTTTATTGACGATACAATAACTGCGGAAGCCGAAGTTCTTAGCGTTCATGAAACAAAACCAGTAACACAATTAAAAATAAAAGTTACAAGACAGGATGGTGAAACTGTTTTAGAGGGTGAAGCCTGGTGTTATACTTTTTCCGCAGAGTAACCTGATCTTTTTTTATCAAAAGAAATCATAAGCAGGATATTTGATATATCCTTTTGAATAATTATCAGTTTCCTCTTTTGATTCGTTATTAAACTCATCAATAACTTTCTTTATTTCTTTCTTAAGTGAAGATTTATTTGTTGGGACCTTTGTGTCTGTTTCTTTTAAACGAACACTGGTTTCAAAAGGAATTTGAAGAGGCAACTTCATCAAGCTCTCAATACTCGATCTCATCATGAAGGCGGTTTAATGAACTACAAAGGTAGAAGTGTAGGTATTGTTATTTGGTTAATCAATGGTAAAATATTTATGAACATTTCTGAGCACATATCTTTTTCGGGAAAGGATTCTACATGTAAAGAGATGGATGTGCAATGTTGCATGTACACATATGTAGGCATGATTTTGAGTAGTATAAGTTAAAACGAATAATATGGCAACTAAAAAGAGAAATGATTCGCCTGATCTTGCTGAATCAAAACGGGATAAAGAACTCCTCAAACCAGATGAAGGAACATTAAATCTTCCTGATGTCAAAGACATACCGGGACAGGAACATGTAAGACCTTTTCTGCCGGGAGAGATGGCGGACGCAACAATATCATCTGCTGATGAAGAAGGGAATGGTTTATTAGATACGGATGAAGATATTAATGCAGATAAAGATGCGAATGTCAGTAATGCCGAACGGGAATTATTACAACGCAGCAGTGAATCTATGGCGTCTAAAGAAGATGAGCAATGGAGAGAGTCTCAACTTGACAAGACGGATGATGAAGGAGTTGCACTAAATGAAAAAGTAAATGTTAGTGGCAGTGACCTGGACGTTCCCGGCAGTGAAGATGATGATGCCAATGAAGAAATAGGAGAGGAAGATGAGGAGAATAATTCTTATAGTTTAAGTGACGAAGAAGAGGGTTAAAGGCTTATTTATATTTTTTTAATAACAGGTCAGCAGTATCATAGCCGCATTGCAAGGCACTTTCCACAGTTCCCTGTGAATCACTTTGGCTTACTGCTTCCCCAGCAAAATAAATTTTATCATCAACTGGTTTGATCAAAACTTTTTTTGCTTCTTCAGAATGTAATGTGTTGTAAGAATAGCCTCCTTTGATGAAAGGATCATTAAGCCAATTAATGATCTTGTAATTTGTTAATTCTTCTCTGAGCACAGCAGGTGGTATTTTAAATATTGAAGAAAGAGAAAGTAATGCTGTTTGTAAAAGTGCCGATTCTTCCCTGTAAATATTTTCAGTTGCATTTGGGCCACCTATCCAACCTGTAAGTAAATTATTTTGAGTTGGCAATTGAGTCCACCACGTCGGTATTTGCTCATCAGTTAGTAAGAACCCAATATTATCATCATGATCTTTCCAAAAGTTCGTTTTGAATTCAAGCAAAAATTTTATTACTGTACCAAAACCTATTCCTTGTATTGCTATCGCATGTTCTTTTAACCCAGGTTCAAATTGTATACTTCCTGATTGCAAAACACCAATAGAAACGGTAATAATAAGATGATCTGCTTCAAATTTCTTTTTGTTTACTGTATGTACTATTACATGTTTTTTGTAACTGATCTTTTCAACAATTGTATTAAAGTAAGTCTCTGCATTATCACCATTGCAATGTTGATAGAGATGATCAATTAACTGTCCATACCCGCCGTTGATCCTGTATTGTTTCTTCTCAATATCCTTCCATTCATTTTTCAAAGCGAACATAGATGCTTTAGAAATATCTGCGAGATTAAAGCCTTCTGCAAAACGCTGAACTGCTTTTCGTAATTCCAGGTATTCTCCTTTGGAAAAATGATCATCAAGAAATTGCTGAACAGTAATATCTGTCTTTAATTTTTTAAGGTGACGCATGAATTCGTCCCAATGCTCATCATGTTCTTCCTTTAGCCACTGACCGTTTTGTACGCCGATCATATTACCTTCTACAGGTTTAAAAGATAATTTGGCTTCTTTGATAAGTTTAAATGTGAGAGGCAATCTTCCATGCACAAATTCAGCACCGCCTTCTGCAGGCTCTTTGAATCTTTCTTGTATTGTTGCTATTCTTCCTCCAGGTGCATTTGAAGCCTCGATCATACAGACGTTAAGACCTGCATTAACTAATTTCCTCATAGCTGCAAGGCCTGATGCGCCGGCGCCAATGATAATTACATCATATTTCATTAGATCGACCTTCAGCTTTTAAGTTCTCTTACTTTTTTCCGGAAAGCTTGCTGATCAAAAATATCACTAAAGCAATAATTCCAACCACTACTAAAACACCCACCCAAACACCTGCCTTAAAAATATCTCCCACTAATTCACAACTGGACAACGATAGCATTACAAATAATAACAACGGATAGATGAAATTTTTCATATTGTGCATTTAAATTAAAAATCACTGTTGCTGTTAATATTTTCAAAATGTGTACCACCATTGATAAGGGGTTAACTTAAGAGAAGGTGGCTATCTAATTAAAACAAAACAGCATTTTTTTCTACACTGTAGTTATTTGCGGGGCTTATGTATGTTTATTAAAAAAACTTTAAAGAGCTAAAAGAGTAAAATTTTCCGGCGAAATTTTTGTTTTAATCGGAGACAGAAACCTTTCTTATGAATTGGGTAGATATAATTCTTATCCTTGTAATAGTCCTCGCTATAATTGCCGGCTGGTATCGGGGATTTATTTCAGGAATGCTGGGATTAGCTACATGGGCAGGAAGTTTCTTCATCGCTTACTTATCTTATCCTTATGTTTCAGATATTCTTGATAATTTATTCAATGCAGGTCCCTGGCTTTTGCCAATCGCTTTTTTATTAACAGCGATCGTTACAGGTACATTGTTAAGCATTCTTGCAGGGTATGTTTTAAGAACTATTCCTATTCAGTCACATCATAGCCCTGTTAATCGAATAATGGGAATCATTCCCGGTGCCATTACTGGCTATTTGTATGCAGTGATATTATCAGCAATTGTACTTGCATTGCCAATTACAGATGGGGTGACCAATGAAGTAAGGGATAGTCGTATAGGTGTTCAACTGGCGATGCAATCTGAATGGGCCAATAGAAAGCTTGCACCAGTCTTTGATGAAGCCATAAGGCAAACGATAAATAGTCTTACTGTAAAACCAAATTCTGATGAAAGGGTCAACCTGAGTTTTAAAGTAAATGATTCAAAACCCAAACCTGATTACGAAGCACAAATGCTTGAACTGGTGAATAAGGAAAGAGTAAAGCATGGATTAAAACCATTGGTGTTTGATCCGGAATTGATTCCAGTAGCAAGAGCACATTCAATGGATATGTTTGCCAAAGGATATTTTGCACACGATAATCTTGAAGGTAAAGATCCATTTGACAGGATGCATGCTGCAGGAATTACTTTCAAATCCGCTGGTGAAAATTTAGCATTGGCCCAAACGGTTGAAATAGCACATGTCAATCTGATGAACTCCCCGGGGCACAGGGCAAATATTTTAAATCCTGCTTTTGGCCGGGTTGGCATTGGAATACTAGATGGGGGTTTTTATGGTTTAATGATCAGCCAGGAATTCAGAGATTGATCATTATCATTACTCACCTGCTTGCATCATCGATTCTGAATGATACTTTACAAATGATGCCATACGAAGCTGGTTTGCCATCTTTAACATGCACTTTAAAATCTTTGACATAAACTGAATCAATGTTATGAATTGTTTTAGAAACCTCATTCACACACTGTACAACAGCATCATCAAAGCTTTTTTCTGATGATGCGATTACTTCAATAACTTTTACGATCGGCATAGTAATTCATTTTTAAGTTTAAAGTTTTTTATTTCTGTCAACACTTGTCCTTTCATTTTTCCTTTCTTTCTTATTATGAGTAATATTTGTCCCTTTTGACAATTGCTCCTCACCTTCACGGCTATCAAGATCATCTTTATTTTCAGGCCGATGCCTGTTATTATTCATCTTGATGTTATGATTTGGCGTTTGTTGTTGCATTTTTTTCATAAAGCAAGTTTTAATTACACAATGAAATAGATATGCGACAAATTACATGCCCCTGATTCGTTTCAACTTTCAATAGTGGCTTTCTTTTTGAGTGCAACTCTTTTTAAATTACTGGCATATGAGTCGTGAGCAGCTTGATACATTGTTCAAACAGTATGAAACATCATTTGATAAGCTTGATATAAAGTCTCTTTCGAATTATTGTGCGGATACTTTTATGTCAGCTGGACCTAAGGGTACAATTGCACAAACTAAAAAAGAGTTCGAAGAGAAAGGGAGAGAGGCTGTAAAATTCTATCGTAGTGTTGGTAGAGATTCAGCTAAGATCATTTCAAAGCGTATTATGCCGATCTCTGATTGTTACAGCATGGTAGTAATAAGATGGGGCGTAGCGTTTGAAAAGACGGGTTCAAAGCTTGTCGAATTTGATATCACGTATATCATTCAAATGACAGGAGGTGATCCAAAGATCATTTTATTTATTTCACATGAAGATGAAGAAACAGCAATGAGGAGAATAGGGATACGGCCAAAGATGTAGATAGAAAATATTGGTTGTTTATACATATGCCTAATTAAATAATTACTGTGTAGAAAAAATTCAACTTTTCCAGACGAGATAATAATGTTCTGCCTTCATTCACCAGGTTATCCACATTTTAATAGGTAATTATAAAGAAAAAAATTGCTTTAAAACAGGTTACATTCATTTAATACACACTGCCTGTTTTTGGCATAAATGTTTCTACTAGGACGTAAATCTTGTCATCATGAAAAATGTATTCGCACTTGCCAAACTCGATGTGGTTAACGATAGCATGCAGTCTCTCCAGGATTTCTTCAAAACGTCTTACCTGGAAAATAAAGAATGGTTGGCAGAAAGTATTGCATTTTTTAAAGACTTGACTCAAATGGAAGAAGAGTTCCGTAAGGAACTGGCAAATAAAAATGAATATCTGATCTGTATTGAAGGTGAAATGGTTTCTGAAAAAGATATTCTTTCAAGACCAATGGAAGAAAATTATTGATGAACATTTTGGTTTTTCCTTATTTATAAAAATCCATTTGTTTAAATGGATTTTTTCTTTTTTATTGAGTTGCCTGATGATCATTGCTGGTCTTTTTTACACCAAAATTTTGTACCCACCAATGCATCCCATTGTATAGATCATGCTTACATGCAGCATGTGTCCATGCAGGATCCAATAAGTTATAACGATGACCATAACCAGGAATGCCACTGTCGATCAATAATTGAATGACAATCTCACGGGCAGTAACTATATACGCAGAGTTGCCGGCAATATTTTCGTTTCCAAAACTCATGGAAGGTGAAAATTCCAGAATGCGATCCCATGGTTGTGAGCCATCACTTCCTGTATGCATCAATGTCCACTTATGGGCAATTTGATCTTTTACATGTTTGGATGCTGCTTTGTAAATGCCAGTGTCAGGTTTTAAAACTGATAAGGGTTCTAATTTTTTAAGATCCTTTATCAGTGATGTTATGGCTTTTACTCTTTCTTCATTTGTATAATGCCATGTAGTATCAGTTGTTTTTACTTCTTTCCCATTTTTGTTGGTTGTTGTTATGGTAAGGCTGTAGTTCTTATAACCCTTTCCATAATCTTTTAAAGTTGCAGATGCTTCTTTCAATAAAGGCTGTAATATTTCTATGTATGCTTTTGGATTGCTTCGCACCTGGTTGATCTCATAGATCATTTCTCTTTCTTCTGCTGTCATATACTGGCAGCCTTTTGCAGTGTTCAAGGAATCGGTCAGTTGAGCATTAGATCTAAAGAAAGATAGGAAGAATAGGATGATCAGAAGGCCTCGCATGAAATGGTGGTTTGCGGGGAAACGCAAAAAAAATCAGAAAATTTTATCAAGAAGACCTTTGGGAAAATATTGTGATTAAAACTCCCTGTTCAATGTATAGCTAAAATCATGATCACCAACTAACAGGTTACCTTTTTCGTCGGTAAAGATCAGAATACCATCATCCAATTTTAGTAAATGAATAAATACTTTGCCGCCTTCATCGAGTAGCTCATAAATGATACGACCTCCTTTTCCTGTATCGATTTTCCATGTTCCTCTTTTGCCACCTTCGGCACGATAACCAGTTCCTAAAATCCGGAATGTCCGAGGTTCATTTTTTGCCGGGTTCCCATAGAGGACGAGATACCATTTTAATTTATAGCATAATTTGCCGGCAGGGATGATACCCGGAACACCGCATGGTGTTCTTCCCTGAAATGCCATTGAATCCTTGATGATCGTCTTTGCAGCGGAAAGTTCCAATTGATCATTTGCAGCTGGTGCAGTGTTGTTTATTGCATAACTCCATCCACCACCACCGATCATGAGTGTATTATCGTCATTTAGGATATGAAGCAGGTTGTTATTTAATTCTATGAATTTTAAAATTTGATTGTTATGTTTAAAAGTGTAAATGTTTTTATCTTTTACTATTTGTCCATTGAATGATATTTTTTTACCACCATCATAAAACCCATTTGTATTTGGTTTTCCTATGCCATAATTGCAATCTACAAAGTATTGATTGTCGCTGATAGTTAGTTTCCACCTTATAAAATCAATTGAGTCTGTCAATGAGATACCTAAAAAACTTCTTACCAATGACGCTGCCGGGGTACTTGCAGTATAGTTCGTTTCTTTTGAGCTTGCACAAGAAACAAAAAGAATGAAGGAAAGAAAAGTAGTAATGAGTTTCATAACTGCTTATTTATACAAACTTCCTTTTCTTTATGAGTTTTTAGGAGCACTCTACACCTATGGCATCAATTTCTTGATGAAGTGAATTAAAACCAGCCTGATCTTCTAAAAAAATAATAAAGTGTTACACAGACAATGATCGTGACTGCGATCACGATATAATATCCATAATGCCACTCAAGCTCAGGCATGAATTTGAAATTCATTCCATAAAATCCTGCCACCATTGTTGGCACTGCTATGATAGCGGCCCAACCTGCAAATTTTTTACCTACTTCACTTTGAGAAATTGAAATCAATGAAAAATTTGCTTCCATAGCGCTATTCAATAACTCTCTTGTATTATCGATCATTTCATTGATCCTGACCGCATGATCATATACATCGCGGAAGTAAGGTCTTGTTTCTTCAGAAATGCAACGGTATTCAAAACGCATAAGGCGATTACAAATATCTACAAGAGGCGATATAGATCTTTTTACTTCTAGCAACTCACGTTTCAGATCATAGATCTGTTCCGTCGTCTCACGGGTAGGTTTTTGTTTGAAAATTTTGTTCTCGATATTTTCAAGATCCTGCTCCATATCATGTACAACAGGAAAATACCTGTCAACAATAAAATCCATTACGGCATATAAAACAAAACCCTGGCCTTTTTTCATATGCTCTGGCGTTGCTTCACATCTTGCTCTTACCTCAGTATAAGGAACAGAAGAACCATGTCTAACTACTACAATAAAATTATCGCCAACAAAAAAATGTGTTTCGCCTAATTCAACATGATGTTCAAGATTCATTTGCGCAGTACGAAGAACAATAAAGATCGAATCGCCGTATTGTTCAAGTTTGGGTCTTTGGTGGGCAGTGTGTGCATCTTCTACAGCCAGTTCATGGAGATTGAATTCTTTCTGGACCTTTGCGAGTATTTCTTCCGAGGGCTCATGCAAACCGATCCATACAAATTGATTCTTTTTCTCTAATACTTCATGTACATCATTAAGATTTACATCAGTTATACGCTTACCTTCTGCATAAGCGGCGCAGTTTACGATCTCTTTCATTATGGCCTGTGAGTTTTTTAAAACCTATGCTTAAGGTAATAAAAAAAATCAGCT
>Ga0207675_100001890_pt1 | contig 20932 bp, 19 predicted proteins | sample KBSSwiS42_FD_184305 | JGI IMG/M metagenome (GOLD analysis project Ga0207675, IMG submission 184305) | Switchgrass rhizosphere microbial communities from Kellogg Biological Station, Michigan, USA - KBS Switchgrass S4-2 (SPAdes) (version 2) | ecosystem: Host-associated > Plants > Roots >...
GGACGCCACCGAAAGCGTGGCGTTCATGATCGATCAGTCGCACAACGTCGAGGGGAAGATCGACGCGATGATCCAGTCCGTCATGAACATCCAGACCGCGTACGCAAAGGCCCTCCTGGTCGACGAGGACAGGCTGGCCGCGGCGCAGGCCGAGGGTGACGTGCTCGGCGCGCACCGCATCCTGCTCGATGCATTCGAGACGGATGTCCGGCCGATCGTCGCCCGCCTTCGCGCCGACGCCGGTCTCGAGGTAGACCCCGTCGCAGCGTTCCGGGACGGGGGCTACGCAGCCACGCGGATCAGGGAGCGGGGCACGTCGTCCGTCGCGAGCGCCTACGAGAGCGGGTGACGTGAACGCCACGACCAGGGAGATCGCATGACCCAGCGCAGCGCGTTCGTCCTCGAAGTGCGCCAGGAGCGCCTCGACGAGTACGTCGAGGCGCACCGAAAGGTCTGGCCGGAGATGCTCGACGCGCTCCGTCGGGCGGGCATCCGGAACTACACGATCTTCCGCAACGGAACGCAGATGTTCGGGTACTTCGAGTCCGACGACCTGGAGGCCGCGTCGCGCTTCATGGCGCAGCAGGAGGTGTCGGCTCGGTGGCAGGACGCGATGGCGGAGCTGCTCGAGGCGCGCGTGCCCGACGGCGGGGCGCCCCGCCTCGAGGAGATCTTCAGGCTGGAGTAGCGTGCGTCGACGGTCGACCACCCGCGTGGCGAGCGAGCACGACCTTCAGGTGCAGCGGTGACGCGCGTCCGGTTTCTCGGCCCGGACACGGACGCCTACGTCGCGAGCGTCGAGCGCCACGCGCCCGAGTTCGAGGAGCGCACCGGAATCGAGCTCGACGTCCGGATCGTCCCGAGCGACCTCTACTTCTCGAACCGGATAGAGCACCTGCTCGACGGAGACGAGGCCGCCGACGTGTACATGTCCGGGCCCGTGCTGCTCTGGGAGCACCTCGCGGCAGGCTTCGTCCAACCGCTCGACGACCTGCTGGAGCGGGCGAGCGACACCTACCACGCGGACGACTTCTTCGAGCCGCTGGTGCGCTGCAACCGCTGGACCGGGCGTTTCGGCGATCCGCTGGGAGAGGGACCGCTACTGGAGATCCCGGTCAACTGCGAGTCGTACAACCTTGCCTACGTGCCCGAGGTGCTCGACCGTGCCGGGGTCGAGGTCCCCGGCACCTGGGAGCAGTACTTCGCCACCGCGCGGCGGGTTGTCGAGCGGACGAACGGCGAGGTGCGCGGCTTCGCCCAGCGCGGCACCGGCGCCTGGCACACGATGTACACGGGGTTCGCGACCCAGCTCTGGTCCTATGGCGCCTGTGACTTCGTGGACGGCCGCTGCGCGATCGCGTCTCCGGAATCGGTACGGGCCACCACGGACTTCCTCGCCGCGCTCCGTGACGCCGGCCCGACCGGATGGCCCGACCAGCGCTGGTACGAGCTGGCCATGGACTTCGGCCGCGGCAGGTACGGCCTGATCGTCGACTCCGACCACTACGTCGCTTTCTTCGAGGATGCCTCGACGTCGGAGCTCGCGGGCGCGATCGGGTACGCGCCGCCGCCGGTCGGGCCGACCGGGGAACGGCGGCCGAATCTCTGGACCTGGTCCGTCGTCATGAACAGCCGCGCCCGCGATCGGGACGCAGCGTGGCGGTTCGTCGAGTGGGCGACGGGCGCCGAGTTCCTGCTCCGCTCGACGTTCGAGGGGAACATGAACCCGACCCGGCGGGGCATCTGGGACGACGAGCGATTCCGCGCGCACACCGCGTCATGGGGCGCCTTTCACGACGTGGCGCGAACGCTCATCGAGCACGAGGCAGCGGTGCTTGTAACGCCCGCTCGCAACTACATTGCGATCGCGACGCGCTGGGTCGAGGCGCTGCTCGACGCCTTCGGCGGTCGCGCCCCCGTCGACGATGCGCTCGTCGCCGCGGCCGCCGACATCGATGCGATGACCTGACGAAGGAACGGGAACGACTGCCGACGTTCGAGTCCTGGCGGCGGGGCGGGTACGACGCCGATCGAACGATCGACCCGCCGGCTTACTCGAACGCCAGAGGATCGACGCGGGCGAGTCCGAGCAAAGAGCGGGCGCTCTGTACGTCGCGGGCGACTTGTTCGCGGAAGCGCTCGGCGTCGTCGACGATCGTCGTGAGCGCCCGGGCTCGGTCATGGAGCACGCTGTCGTCCTCGATTCTCCATTCGCGTTCCTCGTCCGACTCGAACCAGGTCATGTAGCGCGCGAGCATCCGGCCCGCTCGGTCGCCGTCGCCCGTGAGCCCGAGCGCGATTCCAGCGTCGATCGCCTCGACGACACTCGGTTCCTTCTCTCTCGCCAGACGCTTCGCCGCCGCGTCGACCGTCGGAAACAGCCCACGAAGGCGCGCGACCTCTTCGCTCGCGAGCGCGGCGAGCTTCATCGCCAGCGGCCGGAACTGGTCGTCGGGGGACCAGCCCCAGCCTCAGCGACCGACGAGCAGGCGCCGAGGCGCCTTGCCTTCCCAAGCATCAGCGAGCAGCTCGCCCAGGAATGGCGCGTCGACCGCCGACAGAGTGACGGCGACTGCGACGACGCGTTTGCCCCACGAAATCGGCGCGCAGATGTCGGGCGCGCTCTCGACCGCCGTCCGTATGCCGCCCTCGTCGAGCATGACGTTCATTCGATGCTCGTCCCAGAGGGTCGCGAAAATCCGGCCGTCGACGCGGAACGAGGGGCGGCCGTGATGATCCTGCTCGACGGCCTCGGGAAGCGCGAGGGCGATGCGCCTAGCCTGAGCCGTGGTAACGCCCATGTTCGAGATTCTCGCCCACACCAGTCCCAGCCCCGATGCTCGATGCAAGACGCTCGCGGCGGGCCATCGGCTGAAGCCGCTGCTCGCGGACGCCTGGACGCGACGCTCAGCGTCAGCATCGGGCCGACCGCGGAGAGCGACGTCGGTCGGCGGCGACTGCCCGGGCGCCGATCGTGGGCCGCGCATAGGGGAGCGCCCGAGAACCGTCGTAAGTCGTCCGGAGTGAGAGAGCGCGCAGCGCGCTACGGGACGATCGACGACTCGTCGACCGAGAGCGTGTTTCTCCGGCCAACGACGAACCACACCGCCTCGACCGCCTCGTCACCGATCGTGGCGAACCGGTGCGGCTGCGTGCAATCGAACGAGATCGTGTCCCCCGGGCCGAGTTCGTAACTGTCGAATCCGATCGAGACCTTGAGCCGGCCCTTGACGACATAGCCGTATTCGGTGCCGTTGTGCCTCATCAGTGAATGCGACGGAGTGGACTCGCTCCCGGGTGGATAGCGCAGATAGAGGAAGTCGACATCGTGGTCAGGCTGCGCGGTGAGCCGTTGCCAGCTGACACCCGACTCGAGGCTGATCGACGTTCGGTTGGCGCTCCGTTGGACAGGCGAGTTGGGCGGCTCCGCCGGAGCCGACGCTCCAGCGCCAGCCCTCCCGTCCCCACCCTTGGAGGCCGCCTCCCCTACGGACCGACCTGAGCTCCGCTGGGGGTCGAACACGATCTCGTTGACCGGAAGCTCGAGCTCACCGACGATCGCGAAGAGCGTGTTGATAGACGGTTCGGACTTGCCCGTCTCGATCTGCGAGATCAGGCTGGGTGAGACGCCCAGGCGGCGAGCGAGTTCTCGCAAGCCGATGTTTCTCCCCTCGCGTGCTTCGCGGAGGCGCTTGCCCAGGTCGTCGCGAAGATCCTGTCTGTCGATCGTCGCCGGTGCGGCCTGAGCGGGTCGCTTCCCACTTCGTCGTTTTTCTGCCGGCGGCCCAGTGTTCTTCGCGTTCAGCCTGCCGTTGCCCATAGCGGCGCCCCTTTCCGAAAGATGCAGACGCCGGGAACGAAGGCATCACCGTTCATGAGAGAGCTTAACGTTTACCCACACTGTTCCGAGGATTGCGTTTGCGTGAAACTACCATCCTCGGGGCCCTGCACCTGTGGCTCAGCCCTGGCCTTCTCTATGCGGGTCGTGGGCGAAGGAGGGCGACGCCCACGACCCGCCGGCGCTCAGGACCGCGACGCGAGATAGGTCGCGATACCGGCGCGCCGCTCCTGTTCGTTGTAGAACGCAACCTCTACGAGCTCGAGTGGGTAGCCATCCGGATCCTGGAAGTACACCCACCGCCACCCGGCGAGAACCCCCTCGTCGACGACGTTCACGTCGCTGTAGAACTCGATGCCCTTTGCCTCGAGCTCTGCTTTCGTCTCGTGGATGTCGTCGACCAGGAATGCGACGTGGGAGGCTCCGAGGTTGTTCGACGAGAGCGGCCCTGCCGTCTCGCTCGGAGGGCTCTTGTACTCGAGGAGCTCGAGCGTGGTGTCCCCCAGCAGGAGGCTCACCTGGCGTAGGCCGGCTCCGGGAACACCGACGGCGGCGCCGAGTCCCGGCTCGTCGAACCAGGGACTCGGCTCGTTGGAAAACTCGAGTCCGAGCACATCGTGGTAGAAGCGGATCGACGCATCGAGATCCCTGACGGTGATGCCGACGTGGTGCAGGCCCTTCATGGCTCCTCCATGCTGGTTGGTTGCGTCCGCACGTCTCGCGTCGATCAGACGAGGACTTGGCCTCCGTCGACCATGTACATCTGGCCGGTCATGTAGTCCGACTCCGACGATGCGAGGTACACGAGAAACGGCGCGAGCTCCTCAGGCTTGGCAGGGCGCCCGACAAGTGTCCCGGCGGCGAACTCCCGCATCGGGTCTGCGTCGGAGGGCTGCGCGTGGATCGCGCGGATGTCCTCGTTGAGCCCGACCCACATCGGAGTGTCGACGACGCCGGGAGCGAAGGCATTGACGGTGATGCCGTGCTCGATCAGCCCACGGGCAGTCGCCTGGGTCACGGCGAGAGTGCCGAACTTCGCCACGCAATAGGGGACGAAATCCCAGAATCCCTGCCTGCTGGCGATCGAGCCGGTGTTGACGATCTTTCCGCCCGTGCCCTGCGCGATCATCTGCTTCGCGGCTTCCTGGGTGCAGACGATCACGCCCCAGGTGTTGACGCGGACGATCTCGTCGAAGTTGGCCTCGTCGACGTCCATGAAGCCGCGCGGCCGGTTCATCCCGGCGTTGTTGAAGATCACGTCGAGCCGGCCGAACGTCTCGACCGCCAATTTGATCATGGCTCGCACCTGGGAACGATCCGTCACGTCGACCCGGGTCGACGTGGCCGAGCCTCCGCTTCCGACGATCGCCTCTGCGACCGCTCGTGCAGCGTGTTCGTCGAGATCCGCGACGACGACCTTCCCGCCTTCGGCGGCGATGGCCCGGCAGGCCGCTGACCCGATACCACCGGCGGCGCCGGTCACGATGACAACTCGGTCCTCGACTCGTCCCATCGCGGTCGATGCCTCTAGAGCCTCGCCCTCGGGTGTCCCGGCATGCAGACGCCCATCCATCGCTCCTCACATGGCGACTCGCATGAACGGCCGTTCATCACATCACCGCCCGATTGTTCACTTGCACAGAACACCGTATCGGCCGCCCCGACACACCCATTCGGGACGACAATCGACGCGGTGAAGCGCATCATACAAGGCGTCGGTCGACTGACCACTCGAGGCGCCATCTCGTATTCGGTCTCACTGGATGAACGTTAATCAGGTCTTGTGAACAGAACGCCGGGCCGTTAGTATCGCTGACCACGTGACGCCGGACGCGCAACGCAGCGGTTCGACGCGGTCGGATTACACCATCCCCCGAGGGTCGAGGCATCTCCTGTCGCGGGGGATGGCGACGGTGCTCGTGGCCACCGCCGCGCTCTTCGCAGTCAGCCTCGTCTTCGCGTCCTCGAGCGTCACACGAGGAACGCTGCTGACGATGCTTCCGTTCGCGTCTGCTCTGGCGATCGCCTCGCTCGGTCAGACGCTCGTCGTGATGCAGGGCGGCATCGACCTCTCGGTGGCGGGCGGATTCTCGCTCTACGTCGTGATCGTCACGAAGTACCCGGCCGGTGACAACAGCCGACTCTGGGCCGCAATCGGCATCGCGGTGCTTGCAGCCATCGCGGCCGGCCTGCTGAACGGGTTCCTGATCGGTCGGATGCGGCTCAACCCGATCGTCGCAACACTGGGGACGAACGCGCTGCTGTTCGGCGCCGTGCTCTGGTATTCAGCCGGCATCCCGACCACGACGACCGCTCGCCTGGCGAGAGTCGGGGGCGGCACCTGGCTCGGGATCCCGGCGCCCGTGTACTTCGCGGTGGCCACCACGGCGATTGTCGCCGCGGTCGTCAAGCTCACGCCCGCCGGACGTCGCTTCGAAGGTGTCGGGGCGAACGAGACGGCGGCTCGTACAGCCGGCCTGCCTGTGAGACGGCATCGGTCCGCGGCCTACGTCTGGGCGCAGCTCCTCTACTGCCTCGCCGCGATCCTGCATGCGGGAATCGTCAACCAGCCGACGGCCTATGAGGGCAACAACTACCTCCTACCGACGGTCGCGGCGGTCGTGCTCGGCGGCACGTCGCTCCTCGGCGGTCGCGGCAACATCGTCGCGACCGCGATCGCGGCGCTCTTCCTGTCGCAGCTCGATCAGTTCGTGCTCGCGCTCGGCGTGTCCTATGCCACCCGCACGCTCGTTCAGGCAGCCGCACTTGCTGCGGGTGTCGCCCTCTACACCGTCAACTGGCGAGCACTGACCCGCCGCATCGCGCGGCGTCGACCATCAACCGTGGCGCCGACCTGACGTGGCGCTTTTCCCTGACGTGACAATCACCGAGGAAGGAGGACCGAGGATGACCCCGAGACGAGGTGGAGCACTCCTTGCATGTGCGCTCCTCAGCATCGGCCTGCTCGTTGCCACGGCGGCGTCGTCTGCGAAGACGACTGCAGTCCCCTCGTGGTGTGGCCCGAAGAAGATCAAGCTGGGGTTCACCGATGGGTTCGGCGGCAACAGCTGGCGCCTCGTGACGACCGCATCGGCACGGGCCGAGGCGAAGAAGTGCCCGAACGTCAGCTCGATCGACTATGCGGACGGCCAGGGGAACACCCAGAAGGCGATCTCCGACATCCAGGGCATGGTCGCAAAGGGCGTCAATGCGCTTGTTGTCTTCCCCGACGCCGGGAAGGCGATGCTCCCCGCGCTCCGCAGTGCGTACAAGGCCGGCGTCGTGACCGTGCCGTACCGCGTTACGCCGGGCGGTAAGGCGGGCGTCGATTACAACGTGTTCATCGACACCCCGTTCGCCCAGGCGGGTGAGAACTGGGGAAGATGGATTCGCCGTGTGCTTCCCAAGGGCGGGAATGTGCTCATGCTCAGCGGCCCGAAAGGCAACAGCCAGGGCGTCGAGGAGAACCAGGGTCTTCACAAGATCCTCGATCCGTCGGGGAAGTACAAGTTCATCGGCGAGCAGCCGTTCGAGGTGACGAACTGGGATCCCGCACTGACACAGAAGGTGCTCTCGGCAGCGATCGCCAAGTACCCGAAGATCGATGTGATCGTGTCGGACTTCGGCCCCTCGCTGGTCGGTGCGTTGCCCGAGTTCACGAAGAGCGGCCGGAAGATTCCCGCTCTCGCGACGTCAGACGGAAACGTTCTGGGCTGCTTCTGGAAAAAGAACGTGGCAAAGAACCCGACGTTCAAGCTCTACACCGTGTCCACGCAGAATGACCATGCTCGGCTTGCGATGGACTGGGCGATTGCCCTGGCCACGGGTGGCAAGAAGCCGGCGACGACGCACTTCCCGTCGCTTGTGTTCGAAGACTCGACGACTGGAAAGCCGAATCCCGTGGAGTGCAAGGCGAACCTGCCCGGCGACATCTATCTCTCGGCCCAATTGCCAGCCGTCGCGCAGGCGAAGCTCGTGAGGTAGGTCCATCTGCCGGAGGTGTGCGCGCTAGCGATGCCGCGCACACCTCCGGCGACCGAGGGGCCCTCGTCGTGGTCAACGTCGTCAGCGAGCATCTTCGGGAGACTCCGGCCGCGGAGCGTCCGACGCTGTCGATGCGTGGCGTCAGCAAGCACTACGACGCGATCGCGGCCCTCACCGACGTCTCCTTCGACGTGCTCCCCGGTGAGGTGCATGCCCTTCTCGGGGAGAACGGCGCCGGGAAGTCGACATTGATGAACGTCGCTTCGGGCTCGACGGCACCCGACGGCGGCACGATGACGTTCGACGGCTCGCCAGTCGGTCAGCTGACGCCGGCGATCGCGCAGGAGCTCGGCATCGCAATCGTCCACCAGCATCCGGCGCTGCTCCCGGACATGACCGTCGCGGAGAACTTCCGCGTCGCCGTCGGGTCGGAGCATCTCCGTCGACGCGATCCCGATCCGGCCGCGGCCATGCGCTCGTTCCTCGACGACGTTCATTTCCTGGGCCACCTCGAGGATCGCGTCTCGTCTCTCAGCGTCGCCCGCCGCCACCTGCTCGAGCTCGCCAAGGCGCTGGCGGTGTCCCCGAGGCTGCTGATCCTCGACGAGCCGACGGCGCCGTTCTCGCAGGACTCGGTCGAGCTTCTCTTCACCTCCGTCCGCAGCCTCGCTGCGGCAGGGACCGCGGTCGTCTACATCACGCACCGACTTGCCGAGGTCCGCGAGATCGCCGACCGGGTCACCGTGTTGCGGGACGGGAGGCTGCGGGGGACATCGGCCGTCGCCGACATCTCGGACGCAGATCTGCTCGCACTCATCGTCGGCCGCACGCTCGAGGCGACCTTCCCGACGAAACGGCCGGCCGATCCCGCGGACGAGCCGCTGCTTCGGGTGGAAGGGCTAAGCGGGAACGGCTTCGAGAACGTCTCGTTCACTGCGGGACGCGGGGAGATCGTGGGCATCGCCGGTGTGGTGGGCAACGGTCAGCCTGCCCTCCTTCGTGCCCTGGCCGGTCGCGCGCCGGCGAGCGGAACGGTCGACATCGCCGGTGTGGAGCTCTCCCGACGGGCACGGCTCAAGAGAGCCGCCTACATGCCGGCCGATCGCCTGACTGAGGGTCTGATGAAGGATCTGAACGTTCGGGAGAACTCGGCGATGAACGCTCTCGGCGCACTGACGACAGGCCCGTTCGTCAATCGACGGCGGGAGGTCGACGTCGTCCTGCGGGAGCTCTCCGAGCTGGCGGTCAGGGCGCCCTCCCTCGAGGCTCCGGTCTCCGCTCTCTCCGGTGGAAACCAGCAAAAGGTGGTGGTTGCGCGAGCGATGCTCTCGGACCCGACGATCCTTGTTGCCGACGAGCCGACCCAGGGAGTCGATGTCGGCGCGCGCGCCGAGATCTACCGCATCCTGCGCGAGGTTTCCGCTGGAGGAGTACCTGTCGTGGTCGCCTCGAGCGACGCCCTCGAGCTCGAAGGGCTCTGCGACCGTGTGATCGTGATGTCACGCGGCCATGCGGTCGCGACGCTCGAGGGGGATGACGTCAACGAAGAGCGGATCGTCCACGCTGCGATCAGTGCGACGACGCACACCGCCGATCTTTCGGCCGCAGCGTCGAGGTCGTCCCGGCTCCAGCGGTTCATCGAAGGCGATTACGCGCCGGTCGTGATCCTCGCCGCGGTGATGCTCGCCCTGGGCGCGTACGTTCTGTCTCAGAACGACCGCTACCTGTCCGACTTCAACATCACCTCGGTGATGTTCGCGTGCGCGGCACTCGGCTTCATCTCCCTCGGACAGACCTTCGCCCTGCTGCTCGGCGGCATCGACCTCTCTGTCGGTCCACTCGCCGGCTTCCTCGTCGTGGTGGCGTCCTTCTTCATCCTCGACGAGCGCTCTCCAGGAGTCTGGGCGCTGGGATTCGCAGTGATGTTCGGCTGCGCACTGGCCGTCGGCGTCGTGAACGGGACACTCATCCGCTTTGCGCATTTCACGCCGGTGGCCGCCACGTTGGTGACCTACATCGCGCTCGGGGGCCTCGCCTTCACACTTCGAGACGCACCCGACGGCTACATCGCGACATCCGTGACCGACTTCATCTCAAAGAAGGTCGGCCCGGTGCCGCTCGCCTTCGTCGTCTTCGTTCTCTGTGCCGTGCTCCTCGAGGTGGGGCTGCGGAGATCGCGTTGGGGTCTGCGTCTCCGCGCGGTCGGATCCGACGAGGAATCAGCTCGGCGCGTCGGCGTCCCGATCAACCGCACGGCGATTCTCGGGTACGTGGGCGCCTCGCTCCTCACGCTTCTCGGCGCCGTCGTCCTGCTCGCGCAAATCGGCGTCGGCGACCCCGGACAGGGCACTCGCGCCGGCGATCCTGGGTACACGCTGACGTCGATTACCGCCGTCGTGCTCGGCGGCACGAGTCTGCTCGGCGGCCGAGGTACGTTCATCGGCACGCTGATGGGCGCCGGGCTCAGCGTCCAGGTACTCAACGCAACCACGTTCCTGAGCCTCAACCAGCAGTGGCAGTACATCTTCCAGGGGCTCTTGATCGTCGCGGCCGCGCTCATCTACAGCCAGGTGCGCCGAAGCGGTTTGCGCACACCAGGTGACCAATGACCCCACTCGAGACAGCGATGGAGCCAGTGAGGGCGCGAGCCACCATCCCGGTCGTCAGGTCGTCCGAGTGACGAGCGCCAACGTGACCGTTGCCAGCGTCTCCGAAACGTTGTCCGGCATGGGGCGGCGCCTTCGCGAGATTCGACTCGAACGCGGGATCAGCCTGCGCGAGCTCGCACGGAGACTCGAGCTTTCTCCGAGCGCGGTGTCGAAGATCGAGACGGGCAAGATGCAGCCGTCGGTGCACACGCTCCACGCGTTGGTCGCCGAGTTCGACCTGAGCGTCGACGAGGTGTTCACCGAGCAGCGCTCGCCATCCACGCATTCAGCGCTCGCACCTCGGCCTTGGTTCGTGGTGCAGCGTGCGGAAGACCGACCGGCCGTCGCCCTGGCCTCCGGTGTCGTTCTGGCGCGCCTGATGTCCTCGATCGGCGAGGCCGCCGAAGTCGTCGAGGCGACGCACGCGCCCGGAGGCTCCGCCATGCCGTCGTCCTCGCTCGGTCGCACCGACGGCCATGAGTTCGGATACATCCTCAGCGGTGTGCTGCAGGTTGTCCTCGGCGCCGACAGCGTCATGCTCTCGGCCGGCGACTCGATCACCCTCCTGTCGTCCGGGCCTCACCGGCTCGTCAACGACGGCCCCGAGCACGTCCGAGCGATCTGGATCGTACGGGGCAGCCTCGGCCTCGACCTCGGCCCCGCCGACCACGGGGGTGAAACGCGGTGAGTGGACGCGCGCTCATCGCCGGCGTGACGGGGATCAGCGGGGGAAACCTTGCGCGCCGTCTCCTGTCGGACGGTTGGCACGTCACGGGACTCTGCCGTCACCCGGACGGCCTCGACGAGCGAATCACAGCGCTCGTCGCGGATCTCGAGGACGCCGACGCAGTTACCGCAGCGGTGCGTGGCACGGCCCCGACGCACATCTTCTTCACCACCTGGTCGCGTCGCGCCACCGAGAAGGAGAACTGCGACGTCAACGGACGCATGCTCGGGAACCTCCTCGATGCGGTCGCGGCCGAAGATTCGGTCCGCCATGTCGCGCTCGTCACGGGGCTCAAGCACTACCTCGGCCCCTTCGAGGCGTACGCCAAGGCGCAACCAGATACACCGTTCTCCGAGGAGCAGCCTCGCCTGCCGTTCGAGAACTTCTACTACGTCCAGGAAGACGTCCTGTTCGCGGCCGCCGAACGCGATGGATTCACCTGGTCGGTGCACCGACCACACACGTTGATCGGTTGGGCGATCGGGAACGCCATGAACATGGGAGTGACGCTGGCGGTCTACGCCGCGATCTGTCGAGAGACCGGCCGAGGCTTCCACTTCCCGGGCTCGCGCGAGCAGTGGGAGGCGATCACCGACGTCACCGACGCAGGTCTCCTTGCCGACCACTTGGTCTGGGCGGCGACAACGCCGGCGGCCGCTAACCAGGCCCTCAACATCGTCAACGGCGACGTCTTCCGGTGGCGCCGGTTGTGGCCGCGGCTCGCTGCCGCCCTCGGGGTCGAGCCGGTTTCGTTTCAGGGGGAGCCGTCACCGCTCGAGCGGCAGATGGTCGACGCCGAGGAGATCTGGCCGGAGATCGTGCGTCGTCACGGCCTCCGCGACGTGCCCGTCGAGCGCCTGGCCTCGTGGTGGCACACGGACGCCGACCTGGGGCGCACGATCGAGACGTTCACCGACATGGGTCGCAGCCGGCGTCTCGGCTTCCTCGGTGTTCGCGATACGGAATCGTCCTTCCTGGACCTGTTCGCGCGGTTGCGGGCGGAGCGGATCGTTCCGTGACCGACCGCATGCCCGAGAAGGTGGCCCGTCGACCGATAACAGGGTCGTGAGCGTGCGCGCGCTTCGCTTCCACCACGCACGAGATCTCCGAATCGAGGATGTCGCCGAACCCCCCGAGCCAAGGGCCGACGAGGTGGTGGTCAGGGTCGCAACCTGCGGCATTTGCGGCACGGATCTGCACGAGTACGTCGCGGGCCCGATCGTCACTCCGTTCGAGCCGCACCCCCTCACAGGCGCGCAAATCCCGCAGATCCTCGGTCACGAGTTCGCCGGCGACGTCGTTGCGACGGGTCGAGATGTCAGCCGCGTCGCCGAGGGCGACCGCGTTGCCATCATGCCTCTCGCCTACTGCGGCGACTGCGCGTATTGCCGGCGCGGGCTGCAACATCTCTGCGCGGTCATGGCCTGCGTCGGCCTCTCGCATGCGTGGGGCGGGATGGCCGAGCTCGCGACCGTGGCGGAGTACCAGGTCGTTCGCCTCCCGGATGCAGTGACCCACGCCCAGGGGGCGCTGATCGAGCCGACGGCGGTCGCCGCCTACGGCGTCGAACGCGCGGGAGTTGGCCCGGGTGATCGAGTCCTGATCACGGGTGCCGGGCCGATCGGTGCACTCGCGGCGCTCTGCGCGCGCTCGGCCGGAGCGTCGACTGTGTACATCTCGGAGCCGAACGCCGCTCGACGGGAGCGAGCGGCATCGCTCGGAGTCGCAACGGTCCTCGATCCGACGTCCGTCGATCTTCCGGCGTACCTTCGCGAGCAGAGTGACGGGCTCGGCGTGGACGTCGCGATCGAGTGCTCGGGCCATCCGGCCGGGTTCTCGGACGCCGTTCGGTCGCTCCGTCGGCGCGGCACGCTTGCCCAGACGGGGCTCTTCGTCGGCGAGGCAGTCGTCGAGCCGATGCTCTGGGCCCTGAACGACCTGACGATCGTCGGAACGTGGTGCTACTGGGTGTACGACTTCGATCGGATCGCGGCCCAGATCGCCGCCGGCGACCTGCCCGTCGAGCGAATCGTCACGCGGACGGCCCGGCTCGATGACGCGCCCGACGTCTTTGCGCAGCTCGCGTCGGGCAAAGCCGACGAGATCAAGGTGTTGATCGACCAGTGAGGAGTGGCTCGAGATGAAAGCACTCGTGTTCGAGCAGCCGCAACGTGCAGCGGTTCGCGACATCGACGTCCCTGAGATCGCGGCAGACGAAGTACTCGTACGCTCCCGGAACGTCGGGATCTGCCACTCGGACTTCGAGCTGTACGAGGGCCGGTACATCATCCCGATCAGCTACCCGATCATCCCGGGGCACGAGTGGTCGGGCGAGATCGCGGAGGTCGGAAGCCTTGTGACCACGCTCGCGGAGGGTGACCGCGTCGTCGGCGAATGTGTTGTCAACAACGGCGACGACCACTTCGGATTCTCGATCAGCGGGGCCGACGCCGAGTACTTCGTGGCAAAGGCGTCCTGGCTCCACCGTATCCCCGACGAGCTCTCGTTCAGTCAGGGGGCTTTCGTCGAGCCGTTCTCCGTCGCGTACAGCGCTGCGGTCGCAGCGAACGGCATCGACGCGAGCGACGAGGTAGCGGTCATCGGCGGTGGGCCGATAGGTCTCCTCTGTGCGCTCGCAGCCTCGACGATGGGTGCTGCGGTCACGCTGATCGAGCCGCAGGCGCATCGTCGCGCACTCGCTCTCGAGATCGGTGTGAGAGCGGTCATCGACCCGGCCGCCGGCCCCCTTCCGGACCAGGCGTCTGACGCAACCGCCGGACGCGGGTTCGACGTCGTCATCGAGGCCGCCGGGGCCCCCGCCGCGATGGCGAGCGCCTTCCCCATCGCGGCGCTCGGCGGACGCGTCGTCCTGGTGGGCATCGACGTCGGTGGCACGGCGCCCGTCGAGATCGGGCTCGTCCAGTCGAAGGCGCTCCAGGTCCGGGGCATCATCGGCTCGGCCGGGTTGTGGCCACGAACCATCCGCTTCATGGCGACCAGCGGCCTCGACCCGACCCCGCTCCTCAGCGCGACGTTCCCGCTCGGGGAGGGCACCGCCGCTCTCGACGCCGCCCGCGACACGAGCCGCAACGTCAAGGTCCAGATCGAGTGTTGAGCGGATGAGAGCGGCTGTCTTCCACGGCCCGCGCGATGTCCGGATCGAGGCCGTCGCCGACCCGACGCCGTCCGCAGGCGAAGTCGTCCTCGAGGTGACCCGCGCGGCTATCTGCGGCACGGACGCTGCGGAATGGGATCACGGTCCGGTTCTCTGTCGATCCGGGGTGATTCTCGGGCACGAGTTCGTGGGGCGGGTGGTCGACCTCGGCAAGGACGTCACCGCGTTCCAACGGGGCGAGCGGGTCGTTTCCGGTGCGGGAATCTCGTGCGGACGCTGCCGCTGGTGCCTCAGCCACCGGACGAACCTCTGCGCCGAGTACCGGACGCTCGGGCTTCAGGTCGACGGCGGGCTCGCGCAGTATGTGACGTCTCCCGCCGACATCTGTCGCGCCGTGCCCGACGCATGCGACGACGACGCGGCTGCCATGGCGCAGCCGCTCGCCGTGGCCCTGCACGCCCTCTCCCGAGTCGGGCAACGTGCGGACGACCTCGTCGCCGTGATCGGAGTGGGCGGCATCGGCTCGTTCGTCGTCGCCGGCGCATCGCGCCGTGCGGAGCACGGCCGCGTCGTCGCGGTCGACATCGACGACGAGAGATTGGCAACTGCCTCCGCGCTCGGAGCCCAGGAGATCGCGAATCCGACGGGGCACGACCTCGCCGAGCTCCTGCTCGAGCTGAGCGATGGAGTCGGATTCGACATCGTGATCGAGGCAAGCGGGGCGCCGCACGCACCCGCCGCGGCGGTTGCCGGTGCGCGCCGCGGGGGGCGTGTGCTCCTCGTCGGACTGCATAGTGCGCCTCGGGTGATGGACCTCACGGCGATGATCGTGCGCGAGATCGACATCTTCACGACGGTCGCGCACGTCTGCGATTCCGACATTCCTGCCGCCCTCCAGCTGCTCGCCGACAGCGACGTCGCCTCTGTCACGGCCGGTCCGCGGATTGCGCTCGACGAGCTCGTGGAAGAGGGGTTACGCCCACTCGCCGAGCAGCGCGCGACGGGCAAGATCCTCGTGTCGCCCGCGCTCTAGGCTCGGATCATGCCGGGTGGTCGTCGACGTAGCGCACATAACCGGCCTCGTCGAGATTCGCGGCCCCCGCGTAGCCCCAGATCATGAAAACCGGCTCGTCGCCGGTGTTCTCGAACCCGTGATAGTCGTTCTTCGGAACGAAGACGACCTCGCCGGGCCCGAGCTCGACATCTGCGTCACCGACGCGAGCGACCCCTCGACCCGACACGAGGTACTCGAACTCCTCCGCGTTGGGATGTCGGTGAATATCGTGCTTCGAGCCCGGGGGGAACACCGTGATTCCGAACACGGAGTGCTCTGCGCCGACCGTCTCACGCGTCAGCAGCCAGCGCACGTCCATGTCCACCCAGCCGTCCTCGGCGCGCAGTGCCGCATCGCTCGACGTCGTGTCGAAGCCTTTCTTCATCGGATGTTCAACGACACGGCGAATGGTCTCGGACATGCCCCTCGAACCTCCCGGTCGGATCGCTCCAGAGTGTTCATGATATGTGAACACCCGGCGATGTGTTCACCACGACAGCGCATCGTTGGACTCTTAGGAGGAAGGCGGCCTTTGCCGATGTGAAGCCAAGGTAGTGCCTGGACATAGACCAACTGCTCCTTACGGCGACGAGGTTCTGCGCTGCCTCGTCGAGCCAGGCCTCAATCTCGACGACCTGCACCTTCTGTGCCTTGGCACTTGGCTCGCGCTGCCGCAGCTCTGAATCTCGCACGACCAGCGCCTGCTCGGCCACACATCGCGGTAAGTCCTCGTCCCAAACGCCCAACAGTTTGGCTCGCGAAGGCGCACGCGCATCCCGGCACCACCGACGGAGACCGCCCCCTCGAACACAACTCTCACGCCGGAGGTCGCGGGTTCACGTCGCGTCGCGCCCGTCTTTCATCACACCAGATCGAGGTCGAGAGCTGAGCCGAGATCGACTCTCGGGTTCCACGGAGGGCGAGCCGGTCGCCCGCCCTCCGCGCTTCCCGTCTAGGCGGGGCAGTTGGCGGGAGCCGTAGCGTCGGTCTTTCTCGGAGCGCCGGTCGGCAGCAACTGCACCGCGATCGTCTCCGCGGGGTCGGCCGTCTCGTTGCGGAGCATGTGGGCATCCTCGCCGCCCGGGTCGACGAATCCGGTACCCGCGCTATAGGTCCGCGGCGAACAGCCGGGGTCGTCACCCGTGTAGTTCGTGACGGTCCCGCTGACCACGAGGATCAGGCTCGGACCTGGATGTGAGTGCCAGCCGCTGGTCGCTCCGGGCGAGAACTTGTTGTCGACGACGTAGACGTCCGAGCGTCCTTGCGTTTTGAGCGATGCGAACCAGCGATCCGGAAGCGTCTTGCCGTCGTCCACGTTTCGGAGCGTGAGCGCGTGGCCCTTGAGATCGATCTCGTCGAAGGTCGACTTCACGAATGTTGTCGCCGGTGATGTTGCGAGGACGTTGGCGGCGTAGACGCAGACAGCGACGACACTGAGCAGAAGAGCCCCTGTCCATTTCGACTTCATCACTCCTCCTTTTGGGTCTCGCGATGGGCCTACTGGCCGCTCGCTCTTTAGGTCCCGGTTTGTGGCAGGGACGCCATGAGGCGGGCTTGAGGAGTGCTGGAGCGTCTCTTGAGCGCCCGCTTGGAGCGGCGATGGAGGGGTGCTACGGTCGGGCGGCGTAGCCAACCGTTGGAGGGTGGCGTGGAGTTTCGGGTGCTCGGGCCGTTCGAGGTCGTCGACGAGGAACTCGGGATCGTTCCGCTCGGCGCCGCCAAGGAACGAGCGCTGCTCGCATTGCTCGTACTCCACGCCGACGAGGTTGTGTCGTCCGAGCGAATGATCGACGAGCTCTGGGGCGAACGGCCGCCCGAGTCGGCCACGAACGTCCTTCACACGTACATCTCGCACCTGCGCCGCACGCTCGAACCGGGAAGGCGCCGCGGCGTGGAGGGGCTGATCGTCACCCGTCCGCCCGGCTATCTCCTGCGTCTCGAACCGGGACAGCTCGACCTGCATCGATTCGAGGAGCTCGTCCACGAGGCGCGCTCCACTGGCGACCCGGCCCAGGCGCTCATGACGCTCAACGAGGCGCTCGCGCTCTGGCGCGGGCCGCCGCTGCAGGAGTTCGCGTTCGACGGCTTCGCGCAAGCCGAGATCTCCCGAATCGAAGAGCTGCATCTCGCGGCGGTTGAGCGGCGGATCGAGATCGAGCTCGCGCTGGGCCGAGATGGCGACCATGTCGCGGAGCTCGAGGCGCTCGTCGCGGTGCATCCGCTACGCGAGCGGCTGGTGGGACAGCTGATGCTCGCTCTGTACCGCGCAGGACGGCAGGCCGAGGCGCTCGAGGTCTACCGCACCATCCGTCGCCGGTTCGCCGACGAGCTCGGGATCGAGCCCGGCACGGAGCTGCAAGAGCTCCATCGAGCGATTCTGAACCACGACGCGTCGCTCGATGCTCGCGCGCCGCATGTCCGCGCTGATGGTGCACGGCGCGACCGACGGATCGGCGCATCGGTCTGGCTACCGGCGCTGGCCGGCGTGATTGCAGCCGCGGTGGCAATTCCGATCTTCGCCTTCGGCCAGGGAGGCGACGGCACGTCGGTCGAGGTCGCGACGGGCGACTCCGTCGGCTTCGTCGACGCCCAGACGAACCGACTCGTCGCAGACGTCCCGGTCGGCACGACGCCGACGGCGGTGATATCCGCCGCCGGCGCGATCTGGGTGACGAACACCGCCGACGGAACCGTCGACCGAATCGACCCGGTGACGCACACGATCCGGCAGACGGTGCGGGTGGGCAACGGCCCGAGCGGAATTGCCTTCGGAGACGGCTCGGTCTGGGTCACCAACGGGCTTTCCGGCACGGTCTCGCGAATCTCTCCCGGAACCAATCGCGTCGTCGAGACGATCGACGTCGGCAACGGACCGGCCGGCATCGTCTTTGCCAGCCGCTCGATCTGGGTCGCGAACACGGGCGACGGCACGATCACCAGGATCGACCCCGAGAGCGGCCAGCCCGACAAGACCCTTAACGTCGCCGCGACGGAGCTCGCCTTCGGCGCCGGCACGCTCTGGGCCAGCCAGAGGACGGCCAATCGGGTCGCGCGCATCGATCCGGAGACGGGCGACGTGCAGTCGATCGAGGTCGGCAACGGGCCCACGGGCATCGCGTTCGGCAGCTCCAGCGCCTGGGTGGCCAACAGCCTGGACGGGACGCTCGCGCGAATCGACCCCGAGACCAGCTCGGTCGCCGACGTCATTCCGGTGGGGAACGGCCCGACAGCCGTGGCGGCCGACTCCAGCGGCGTCTGGGTGAGCAACGCGTATGACGGGACGGTGGTGCGGGTCGATCCGCGGACGAGCCAGGTGGCCAGACGGATCGACATCGGGAACCGGCCACAGGGGATAGGGGTGTCGGAGGGCGAGGCGCTGGTGAGCATCGGCGAGTCCGACGCCGCTCACCGCGGCGGCGCCCTGATCGTGCGGAACCCCGCCATCGTCGAGTCGATCGACACCGCTCTCGCCGGCAGCACGACCGAGTGGATGCTCCTGCGCATGACGAACGACGGCCTCGTCGCGTTCAACGAGACCAGCGGGCTCGCTGGGGCGCAGCTCGTGCCCGACCTGGCCCTCTCGCTTCCGACACCGACGAACGATGGGAAGACGTACGTCTTCCATCTGCGACCGGGCATCCGCTACTCGACCGGGGGAACGGTCAGGCCGTCCGACGTCCGCGCCACCTTTGAGCGCGACTTCGAGGCCGGTAGCGCCCCATACGCCGGCGGCATCGTCGGCGCGTCGCGCTGCATAGAACGCCCCAGGCGCTGCGATCTCTCCGACGGGATCGTCGCGAACGACGCAGCGCGGACGGTGACGTTCCATCTCGTCGCGGCCGACCCGAACTTCCTGTACAAGCTCGCGCTTCCGAACGCCTTCGTCCTGCCCGCGGGCACACCGCTGCGTGCCAGCGGCACGCATCCGCTGCCGGCGACGGGGCCGTACGTGATCGCGAGCTACCGGCCGCAACACTCGGTCAGGTTCGTCCGGAACAGGTCGTTCCATGAGTGGTCGAAGGCGGCTCAGCCCGACGGCTATCCGAACCAGATCCTCTTCGAGATGGTCGATACGCCGGACCAGGCGGTGAAGGACGTGATCGAGGGCCGCGCGGATGCCTTTGGCAGCATCGGAGGGCTTCCGTCTCAAGACCTGCTCGAGCAGCTTCAGACCCGGTTCGCGGATCGGGTGCGCTCGAACCCATATCAGCGGGTCTTCGCCCTCTTCCTGAACACCCGCGTTCGGCCGTTCGACAGCCTCGACGCGCGCAGAGCGCTGAACTACGCAGCCGACCGGGCGGCGGCGGTGAGCGTTGCTGGCGGCCCCGACGCCGCCCAGGCGACATGTCAGATCCTTCCTCCTGACTTCCCGGGCTACCGGTCCTACTGCCCCTACTCCAAGGGCGCCTCGGCCGACGGACGGTGGAGGGCGCCCGACCTCGCCAAAGCGCGCGCCCTCGTCGACGCGTCGGGCACGCGTGGGATGAAGGTCACCTTCTGGTCATGGGCGCCAGCGGCGGACTTCGGCGTGTATGCGGTGAAGCTGCTCAGGTCGCTCGGGTATCGAGCGACGCTGAGAGTCCTCAGCCGCACGGGGTACTTCTCCGTCGCAAACGATCCACGGACGAGAGCGCAGATCGGCTTCATGCCGTGGACGTCCGACTATCCGGCCCCGTCAGGATTCTTCGACCCGCTGCTTACCTGCGCGTCACGCGTCCAGGGCCCGGCGAACGCGAATGCAGCCGGGTTCTGCGACCCGCGCATCGACCGGGCGATCAGCGACGCCATGACTACACAGACCAGGAATCCCGACGCCGCTCGCGGCCTGTGGGAGCGCATCGACCGGCAGACGGTCGACGAGGCGCCGTGGGTGCCACTCGTCAGCCCGAAGATCGTCAACGTGCTCTCCAAGCGGGTCGGCAACTTCCAGTACAACCCGATGTGGTCGATGCTCATCGACCAGCTCTGGGTCCGGTAGACGCCGTGACTCGCGGGTTCAGCGGCTCGGACGCCGGGAAGCTTTGACAAGCTCGCCCCGCGCGGTAGCCCGGTCCGGCGCTCAGGAGCCCCAGCCGTCATGGGGGGCGTGCTCGCCCGGCTCGAAGAGCCATGCCTCACGCAGGTCTTCGCAGCGCCCGTCTGCGGCGAATCGCAGGAACAGGATCCCGACCAACGTCACCTCGGCACCGTCGTTCAGCATCCTCACCCAGAACTCGACCGCGGCTCGCCGCGCGTCCGACGCCTCCACCGGCCGCCCCATCCTCACGTCGACTCGGTCCTGTGTCGAGGTGACGTTCGCCCAGTAGGAGCGGACACCCTCCGTGCCCCGGTGTGCGGCCTGGAGCGGGTGGTCGCGGTACAGGCCATCCTCGGTGAAGAGCCTCGCTGCAGCGTCGGCATCGCGGTCTCGCCAGGCCTGCGCGTACGCGTCTACCCACTGCTGCACGGTCACATGCGGAACCTATCGCGGACAACCAATGCCGCGAAGTGTGCGCGACGGGGGTTGCCTCCGCCCTAACGCCGGCTGTACACACGGGAGGCAGACGACCGGACATGCGCGGAACAC
>Ga0207675_100001891_pt1 | contig 20924 bp, 16 predicted proteins | sample KBSSwiS42_FD_184305 | JGI IMG/M metagenome (GOLD analysis project Ga0207675, IMG submission 184305) | Switchgrass rhizosphere microbial communities from Kellogg Biological Station, Michigan, USA - KBS Switchgrass S4-2 (SPAdes) (version 2) | ecosystem: Host-associated > Plants > Roots >...
CCAGTCCCTTCGTCCGCTCGAGCCAGATCGCGTTGCGGTCGACGAGCGCCTCGTATTGGTCCACGGCCTTCGGCATCCAGCCGACGAACTTGCGCGCTTCCGGGAAGAAGCCCGGGGGGATGTCCTCGGCAAGGCCGCCCACCTGGTAGTAGCGCGTGTGCATGCGCTCCCCGGTGACCATCTCGAACAGGTCGAGGACCTGGTCGCGCTCGCGAAAGCAGTACCAGAACATCGAGATCGCCCCGAGCTCGAGCGCCGCGGTTGCGAGCCAGACGAGGTGGGAGTGGATCCGGTTCAGCTCGGCGAGGCACATCCGCATCCAGGTCGCCTTGGCCGGCACTTCGAGGCCGAGCAGCTTCTCGACGGCCAGGACGAACACGAGCTCGTTGTTCTGGAAGGAGAGGTAGTCGATCCGGGGCGAGTAGGTGATCGCCTTCCACCAGCTCTTCTGCTCCATGTTCTTCTCGAAGCCCGTGTGCAGGTAGCCGATCACCGCACGCAGGCCGACGACCCGCTCGCCGTGCAGCTCGATCACGAGCCGAAGCACTCCGTGCGTGGACGGGTGGTTCGGGCCGAAGTTGACCTCGAGGATGTCCTGGGAGTCACGGAACTCGGGCGCGACCTGGAGGATCGTCGGGACCGGCGAAGGTATGCGGGAGCCCTCGTAGATCTTCGGGCGCTCGGGGGCGACCGCCACGACTACTCCTCGCCCGAGAAGCGGACCGGCTCGCCGCCGATCGGGTAGTCCTTGCGGAGGGGGTGCCCTTCCCAGTCGTCGTCCATCAGGATCCTGGAGAGATTCGGGTGGCCCTCGATCCGGATTCCCATCATGTCCCAGGCCTCCCGCTCGTGCCAGTCGGCCGTCGGCCACACCCGCACGACGCTCGGCACCGCCTCGTCCTCGTCCAGCCAGACCTGGACGCGTACCCGTGTGCCGTCCGGAATCGAGAGCAGGTGGTAGTTCATCGCAAAGCGCTTCGGCTTCGGGTCGGGCTGCCGGTCGTATCCCTGCGATCCGGGCGCGTTCAGGTCGCGCCCCGCGGCCGTTCCGATGTAGCCGGCGACGCCGCGCGTGCCCCAGCCCAGGTAGTCGGTCGGCGTGACGTCGGCGAGCATGTTGAAGCCCTGCTCGCGCAGGTGCCCGCAGGCCTCCTCGAGCCGGGTCGGATCGACGACGAGCGTCGTCTCGCCGAGCGACTCCCGCGTCTCGACGAGGCCGGGGACGCCCTCGAAGGTCAGGACGCCACTCCGCGGATCTCGTAGGCGGGCGGCACCCCCGCCTTGATCTTCTCTTGCAAGCGGACGATCCCCTCGAGCAGCGCTTCGGGGCGCGGGGGGCAGCCGGGGACGTGGATGTCGACGGCGACGATCTTGTCCACGCCCTGCAGGACGGCGTAGTTGTTGAACATGCCGCCGGAGCTCGCGCAGGCGCCCATCGCGATCACCCACTTCGGCTCGAGCATCTGGTCGTAGATCTGCCGCAGCGGCGCGGCCATCTTGTGCGCGACGCGGCCCGAGACGATCAGCAGGTCGGCCTGCCGCGGCGAGGAGCGGAACACTTCGGCGCCGAACCGCGCCACGTCGTAGCGCGCGGAGACGATCGACATCATCTCGATCGCGCAGCAGGCGAGGCCGAACGTGTCCGGCCAGATCGAGCTCGACTGCGCCCAGGTGACTGCCTTGTCGACGGTCGTCAGCATCAGCTTTTCCTCGAGGTCGCCGAGCTCCTGCTCGAAGGTCCCCGGGCCCTTGCCCTGCCACATCACCCGCTCGGTGTGGAGGCCACGATCGGCGAGCCGCTCCTTCTTCACCGCCACTCCAAAGCTCCCTTGCGCCAGATGTAGACGTACGCGACACCAAGAATCACGAGAAAGAACGCGAACTCGGCGAACCCGAACCACGCGAGCTGGTGGAGGATCACCGCGAGCGGATACAGGAACACGATCTCGATGTCGAAGACGATGAAGAGCATCGCCGTGAGGTAGAAGCTGATCGTGAAGCGGCTGTGCTGGGGCGGTCCTTCTGAAACCCCGGACTCGAACGCCAGCGACCGCGTTCGGGTGCGGTGGCTCGGGCGAGTCGCGAAGACGAACGACATCGCCATCATCGACGCTGGGATCGCGAGCGCGAAGAACCCGTAGATCAGGAAGGGCAACCAGCTGTCGAGCACGCGTTCCTCCCGGGGTAGGGCGAGCCGGAAGTTAGCAGAGCGGGAGAGGCTACGAGCGGGGAGGAAAACGGCTCAACCAAGCGTGAGGCGGTTGTTACAAACTCCGCCTTTCGAGAGGGCCCGGGAGGGGGATTCGGACAGCCGATGCACGCTGCTACGATGGGCGCGATGGCGACCACCGAGCACGAGCTGGCACTCGTTTCGCTCACCGAGAGCGCGGCGACGAAGATTCGCGACCTGATGGCCGAGGAGCCCGAGGGCGAGGCCGCGGTCCTGCGCATCGCCGTCCAGGGCGGAGGCTGCTCGGGGTTCCAGTACGCGCTCGGGTTCGATCGCGGCGCCCAGGAAGGCGACAACGAGCTCGAGAGCCACGGCGTCCCCGTGGTCGTCGACCCGTTCAGCGCTCCCTACCTGTCCGGCACCGAGATCGACTGGGTCGAGGGACTCCAGGCGGGCTTCGCGATCAACAATCCGAACGTCTCCGCCGCGTGCGGGTGCGGCCACTCCTTCCAGGTGGAGGAGGGCGACGAAGCGCCCGAGGGCGCCGCGGGCTGCGGCTCCGGCTGCTCGCACTAGCCCGCTCCGAGCCCTGGCGACGCCTCCGGGCAAGGCGCGAGTAGCATTTCGGGCGCCGTGAGCGAGAACGGCGTTGCCGACATCACCATCCTTGGAGCAGGCCCGACAGGGCTCGCGGCCGCCTACTACGCGGGCCACCGCGACGCCTCGGTGAGGATCATCGAGAGCCTCGAGCAGCTCGGCGGCCAGGTGGCGGCCGTCTACCCCGAGAAGCACGTCTACGACGTCGCAGGGCATCCCAAGATCCTCGGTACGAAGCTGATCGAGCTCTGTGCCGACCAGGGCCTGCAGTACGGCCCCGAGGTGCGCCTCGGCGAGGAGGTGCAGACCTTGGAGCGGTTCAATCAGAACGGCGAGGAGCTGTTCGCGATCGGCACCGACAAGGGCGGCCCCTACATCTCCCGTGCGCTGATCATCACCGCCGGGCACGGCGCCTTCGAGCCGCGCAAGCTCGGGATCGAGGGGATCGACGACTGGGAGGACAAGGGCGTCCACTACTTCGTGCGCGAGAAGGACGTGTTCCGGGACCGCACGTGCGTGATCGTCGGGGGTGGCGACTCCGCGCTCGACTGGACTCTCGGCCTGCAGGACACGGCCCGCACGCCGATCGCGCTCGTGCACCGGCGAGACAACTTCCGGGCGCTCGAGTCGTCGGTGAACGAGGCGCGCTCGCTGGAGGGCGAGGGCCGGGTTCGGATCTTCACGCCGTGCGAGGTGCGTGAGCTCCACGGCGACGGCAGCATCCAGGCGGTCTCGATCGAGAACACGAAGACGGGCGAGATCGAGCAGGTCGAGTGCCAGGCGCTGATCACATTGCTCGGGTTCCACTCGCACCTCGGGGCAATCGCCGACTGGGGCCTCGAGCTGGAGGGAAAGCGCCAGATCAAGATCGAGCCGACGACGTGCGAGACGACGCTCCCGGGCGTGTACGCCGCGGGCGATGTCGCGGGCTATCCGGGCAAGATCACCCTGATCACGATCGGCATGGGCGAAGCCGCGATCGCGGCGAACAACGCCGTCGCCCGCATCCGGGGCGAGAAGGTCCAGCCGAAGTACTCGACCGATTAGACGCCGCTACGCGGCTAGCCCGCGCAGACTGCGCGCCCTTACGGGCGCTCCGCTGCACGCTCCGAGATCTCCGAGGGCCACTCGGCCGCTGCTGTCTAGACTCCTCTCGTGTCCCGTACAGAGGAACGGAAGGAGCTCTGGGGCGTGGAGACTCGCAAGGCGGTCGAGAACTTTCCCGTCTCGGGCGAGCCGATCCCGCCGCCCGTCGCGCGCTGGCTCGGCCGCATCAAGGCCGCCGCGGCACGCGTGAACGCCGACCTCGGGCTGCTCGACGCCGACAAGGCCGAGCGCATCGCCGCGGCGGCCGACCGCGTCGGAGCGGGCGAGCTCGACGACCAGTTCCCGATCGACGTCTTCCAGACCGGCTCGGGCACATCGTCGAACATGAACGCGAACGAGGTGATCGCAGCGCTCGCCGGCGGTGACGTCCACGCCAATGACGACGTCAACATGGGCCAGTCCTCGAACGACGTGTTCCCGACGGCCGTGCACCTCGCCGCGCTCGACGAGATCGTGCGCGACCTGCTGCCGGCGCTCGAGCGTCTGGCCGAGGCGCTTGCGGCGAAGGCGCAGGAGTTCGACGACGTGGTCAAGTCCGGCCGGACCCACTGGATGGACGCGGTCCCGGTCACGCTTGGCCAAGAATTCGGCGGCTACGCGGCGCAGGTGCGCGAGGGGGCTGCGCGCGTGCGTGACACCCTGCCACGCCTTGGCAAGGTGCCGCTCGGCGGCACCGCCACCGGAACCGGGCTCAACACTCACCCTGAGTTCGCCTCGCGCGTGCGCGCGCGACTGCACCAGGAGACGGGGCTCGAGATCTCGGCGCCCGCCGATCCGTTCGAGTCCCAGGCCGCACGCGACGCGATCGTCGAGACCTCGGGTGCGCTCAAGGTCGTGGCCGTCTCGCTGACGAAGATCGCGAACGACATCCGCTTCATGGGATCCGGGCCGCGCGCAGGTCTCGGAGAGCTGATCCTGCCCGAGCTCCAGAAGGGAAGCTCGATCATGCCGGGCAAGGTCAACCCCGTGATTCCCGAGGTCGTGACGCAGGTCGGAGCGCAGGTGATCGGCAACGACCAGGCGATCACCGTCGGCGGCCTCCAGGGGCATTTCGAGCTGAACGTGTTCGTCCCGCTGCTCGCGCGCAACCTGCTCGACTCGATCAAGCTGCTCACGAGCGCGTCCCGTCTGTTCGCGGACAAGTGCGTCGAAGGCATCGAGGCCAACCGCGAGACGTGCGAGCGGTACGCCGAGCTCACGCTCTCGGCCGCGACCGCGCTCAACCCGTACATCGGCTACGACAAGGCGACCGAGATCGTCAACGAGGCCGCGAGCTCGGGCCGCTCGCTCCGTGAGGTCGCCCGCGAGGCCGGAGTCGACGAGCAGACGCTCGATGAGGCTCTCGACTACCGCGCGATGGCCAAGCCGCACGACCCGCGGTAATCGCGTCCCACGACGCTTCGCCTCCGATCTTGCGTTAGATATTGAAACGTCGTACTCTCGCCCCCGTCGTAACAGTTGGGCCCGTAAATGGGCCGTGGTGGGGAGAGGAGATGACGTATATGAAGAGGTCGCGCCTTGCGCTTGGCCTGTTCTCGATGCTCGCGCTCGCGGGTCTCGCCGTGTTCCTGGCGGTGACCGCGGGTGGATCGTCGACCGCCAGGTCCGGCGTGTCGCTCAAGTTCAGCGGCGACCCGGATGCAGGATCGATGAAGGAAACCGCCTCGGTCGAGAAGGGGCCGGCGTCGGTCACCGCCGCGCAGGAGGAGGTCGCGCAGCGGGCGTATCCGGCTGAGGACCTGCCGCCCGACGCGGCACAGATCGCACAGCGAGCCTGGAATGCCGTGAAGAACCGCGGCATCGGCCAGGGCAAGAACAAGCCCGGTGAATGGACGATGATCGGCCCGAGCCACTCGAACATGCCGGGGCTCCTGGTCTTCTCGGGCGCCGACTACACGACATCCGGGCGCATCACGGCGCTGGCCCTCGACCCGAGCTGCTCGCAGTCGAAGTGCCGGCTCTGGGTCGGCGCGGCGGGCGGCGGCGTCTGGCGCACCACGAACGCGCTGGCCGGAACGCCCTCCTGGACCTTCGTGTCGGGCAGCCTGCCCACGAACGCCATCGGAACGCTGACGTACGACGCCGCGACCGGAACGCTCTACGCCGGCACCGGTGAGCCGAATGCCTCCGCCGACAGCGAGACCGGCTCCGGTCTCTTCAAGTCGACGGACGGCGGCGACACCTGGACGCACCTGGCCGCGGTCACGAGCACGACAATCTCCGGTGTCTACACCGGCGATGCGTTCAAGGACCGCGCGATCAACTCGATCGTCGTCGACCCGACGAACTCGAACGTCCTCTACGTCGGCTCCGCGAGCGCCATTCGCGGTGTCTGCTCGGTCCTCAACGGCTGCGACGCCGCGCCGGTCGTGCCGCTTCCGGCTCGAGGTGTCTACAAGAGCACTGACGGCGGAGCGACGTTCACCCTGCTGAACAGCGCGACCTCGGGTCTCCCGTTCGTGCTGCGTGGCGTGACCGACGTCAAGCTCGACCCGTCGGACCACAACACGATCTATGCGGCCCAGTTCGGCCAGGGCATCTTCCGCTCGACGAACGGCGGCACGAGCTGGACGCAGATCTTCACGATCGTGAACCCGGCAAACGCCGGTAACGCGATCGAGCGCTACTCGCTCGCGCCTACGACGCTGCCGAACGGCAAGACGCGCATCTACCTCGGCGTCGGCGACAACGGCACCTTCGCCGCGAGGTTCTACCGCACCGACGATGCCCAGGCCGTTACGCCGGCGACGTGGGTGAACATGACGACCATTCAGAACGCGGGCTACTGCACGGCGCAGTGCTGGTACGACAACGTTGTCTACTCCCCGCCGGGAGAGCCGGACACCGTCTACCTGGGCGGGAGCTACGACTACGACAACGCCGGCACGTTCGCCATCAACGGCAACCTGGCCGGCCGGACGAACGGGCGTGCGTTCATCTACTCGACCGATGGCGGGGCGAGCTTCACGGATATCACCCGTGACGCGACCTCGAACACGCGGCCGAACGGCATGCACCCCGACCAGCACGCGATCGCGACGATCCCGGGAACGAACATCACGTTCTTCGGCTCAGACGGCGGCCTGATGCGTTCGAGCGGCGATTTCGCGGACATCTCGTCGCAATGCGCGGCGCGCAACCTGAGCGCGGCGAACCTGGCGATCTGCCAGCAGCTGCTCTCGAGAGTGCCGACGGCGCTGATCGGCTTGAACAAGGGTCTCTCGACGCTGCAGTTCCAGAGCCTGTCCGTGAACCCCTTCGACTCGAAGGATCTGATGGGCGGCACGCAGGACAACGGTACCTGGGAGCCCAACGGCCACTCGAGCGTCAACTGGAACATGATCATCTGGGGCGACGGCGGGCAGTCCGGCTTCAACGCCGCCAACCCGAATTACCGTTTCAACACGTTCACGGGCCAGGCGAACGATGCGAACTTCCGCGGCGGTGACCCCTCGAAGTGGGTCGTGATCACGGGCGACATCGTCAGCAGCCCGGAGGGCTCGTACTTCTACACACCGGTGATCGCGGATCCGAATTCCGCGAACGCGGGCACGATCTACCAGGGCTCGAACAGCGTGTGGCGCACCCAGGACTGGGGCGGCGACCAGACGTTCCTCGAGGCGAACTGCTCGGAGTTCACCACGCCTTCCGACAACGCGAACTGTGGCGACTTCGAACGGATCGGGCCTGCCGGCGCGACGAGCCTTACGGCGAGTGCCGCCGACTACCGGGGCACGGATCGCAGCGGGACATTCGTGGCGGCAATCGAACGCGGCTCGGACACGAACACGCTCTGGGCCGCGACCGGGGCCGGCCGCGTCTTCGTCTCGAAGAACGGCAGCGCTCCAGCGGGATCGGTCGTCTGGCAGCGGATCGACAACCTGAGCGCGACGAACGATCCGGCCCGGTTCGTTTCGTCGATCTACGTCGACCCGGCGAATGCGAACCACGCCTGGATCTCGTACTCCGGGTACAACGCCAACACGCCAGGGACGCCGGGACACGTCTTCGAAGTGACGTACAACCCCGGTGCCGGAACGGCGACGTGGACGAACCTCGACGGCAATACCGGCCCGATGGGCGACTTGCCGACGACGGACCTCGTCCGCGACGACGTGACCGGCGATCTCTACGCGTCCACCGACTTCGGCGTGATGACGCTGGCCGGAGGCAACCCGGCGAACGGCTGGGTAGCAGCCGGTGCGGGCCTTCCCAACGTCGAGGTCGCAGGTCTGACGATCGTGCCCGGCGCGCGCAAGCTCTACGCCGCCACGCACGGTCGGAGCGCCTGGTCGTTGACGCTCCCCTAACAGGAGGAACCACCGGTTGACGAGGGGCCGCCTGCGGGCGGCCCCTCGCCTTGCCGAAAAGGGTGATGGAGGACTTGTCGCCCTCTGCCGAATCTGAACCTGGTGATGCGGCCCACTCTTCTCCTTGCGACGCTCGTCGTCGCGCTCGCGTTCGCGGGATCTGCCTCAGCAGGCAATCCGTTCGGCGTCACGCTGATCCGGTTTTCGTCGGACACGACCCCGGCCCAGATGCGGGCCGCGGTCGACTCGGCCGGGGGAGTGGTCGTGACCGACCTGAGCCAGATCCATGCGCTCGGCGTCGTCCCCCGCTCGAAGACGTTCGCCGCGCGAATGGCCGCGAGCAAGGCCGTCACCGCCTACTTCCAGGACTCATTCCTCACCACTGAGCGAGGCTCGGACGAGCGTCATCGGACTGGTCACGGCCCGGACGGCGGGCCCGGCGACGGCCGTCGCGGTTTCGTCGCCGACCCGTGGCACGACCTCGGCTCGTTCTTCGGCGTCACCAATCCCGAAGGCATCCTCCAGTGGGACGACGGCCGGATGAACGTGCCGGCCGCGTGGAAGCGAACCACCGGCGACGACTCGATCGGCGTGGCCGTCCTCGATACCGGGGTGCAGGCGAACCACCGCGAGCTCCGGGGCGTGCTCGACCGGTCGCTGGGTGGCACCTTCATCCCCTGCGACGACCTCAAGGCGCTCTTCGGCCTCGGCGTGATCGATCGAGCCGGCCTGCGCGACTGCCGCGACGGCGACTTCGAAGGCCACGGGACCTGGGTCGCCAGCCGGATCGCCGGCGCCTCGAACGGCTTCGCCTCCAACGGCGTGGCCCCAGGTGTGCGCCTCGGGTCCTACAAGGTTCTCGCCGCCGGGCTCGGCGGTCTCTCCAGCTGGATCCTTTCCGGCCTGATCGCCGCGTGCTCCGATTCGCGGATCGACGTCGTGAACATGTCGATCGAGGGCTATATGAACCCGGACGATCCTTTCGACGCCGAGGACTACCTCCTCTTCACCGACGCGGTCGACTACTGCCGCTCCAACGGCGTCTCGGTCTTCGCGGCTGCGGGCAACGAGCATGTCCGCGTCGACCGGGTCGAGCTCGAGCTCGGCGGCCGCCAGCTCGAGGACGTCGGCAGGGTCTCGCTCGGCTCCCAAGGAATCGCCACCGCCTCTCCTGGCAGCGAGTCGCTCGACGACTACGACCTCCGCGGCTGGCTCTCCGTGCCGGGCGGGGTCCCCGGCGTGACGATGGTCTCCGCGACGGCGAACGCCATCGGCGCCGCGCCGGCGGACGTGCCGCTGCGCTGGCGCTCCCACCTCGGAGCTCGCGATCAGCTTGCCTACTACTCGAACTACGGCTCCCGCGTCGACCTCGCCGCTCCCGGCGGCGCGCGGCGCTACCAGATCCCCGGCTACGACGGCGGCGACGGCGACATCCTCTACGGCGGCTGGGGCTCGTTCGGAGCGCTCTCGGACAAGGGCCTCATCTGCAACGACCCGTTTGCCTCCTCGCTCTTCAACTCAGCCTGCTTCTCGGTCAACGGGCAGTCGTTCGGCTGGCTCCAGGGAACGTCCATGTCGGCGCCGAACGCGGCCGGCGTGGCAGCCCTCGTGCTCTCCGCCCGCCCCGACCTACGCGCCCGGCCCGAGGCGCTCGAGCGCCGCCTGGAGCGGAGCGCCCGGCACGACCTGACGAACTTCATGGGCCCGAACGACGCGTCGAGCACCGCGCCGGCCCTTGACGGGACCCCGTGTGACACCGGCTACTGCCACGTGAGCCAGTCCCGCCCGATCGGTTTCGCCGACGCGTACGGAGCGGGCCTCGTGGATGCCGGCGCCGCCGTCGGCGGCTAGAGGAGTGCTCGGGCGGTCGCTTCTCGTTTGACGCCTGATCGAGAGGGGCATATAAGCACTCCTGCATAAAGCTGCGAGGCGGTCACGGGGAGCGTCTCGCTTCCGGTGGGGAGGTCCGAGGGGGACACGCACGAACGTCCAGTAGTCGACGTGTACAGCGGCCGCAGGGCCGCCGTCCGCACCGGGGTCGGCAAAGCAACCAAGGGGAGAGTCGATGACACGAACACGCACCAGCGTCCTGGGAGCGACGTTCTTCCTGCTCGCCGGGGCGCTTGCATTGACGCTGGTTCTCCTGACCGGACGCTCGTCTGGCGGGAACCAGATCAAGCTCAGGCTCGGCGCCGGCGCGGCCGGCGCGGCGAGCAAAGAAGCGTCTGCCGGGGAAGGGCCGGCGGGCGGCTACGAGGCGTACGTCTCGGCCTCACGGACCTATCCGGCGAACGTGATCTCGCCGGCGATCGTCAAGCGCGCTCAGACGACCTTCAGCCGGCTCGCCAAGCGCGACGCCCGGTTTGCCAAGACGGCACGGGGTCGTCACTTCCTGGACAACAACGGCGGGAAGTGGGAGCAGTACGGCCCCCGCACGTTCGGCCTCGAGCCCGGTGTGATCTCGTTCTCGGGAGCGACGAACGTCACCGCGAGCCGCACTGTCGCGATCGTGGCCGACCCGGACTGCACGGCTAGCAAGTGCCGGGTCTGGGCGGGAACCTCGGGCGGCGGCGTCTGGATGACGGACAACATCCTCGCCCCGGACCCGACCTGGCAGCAGATGAGCCCGGAGCAGCTCGACCAGAACTCGGTCGGGCAGCTGGTGCTCGATCCCACCGACAAGAAGCACGACACGCTCTACCTCGGCACCGGCGAGGGCAACCGCTGCTCCTCCGGCTGCGAGGCGGGGGTCGGCATCTACAAGTCGACCAACGGCGGCAAGACGTGGAAGAAGCTCGACGACAAGTGCGTCAGCAATGCGACGTACGCGTGCGTCAACCCCGGCAAGGACGCGTTCCTCGGCCGCGGCATCAACGGCATCGTGATCGATCCTCGCGACGGGAATCACATCTTCGTGGGCTCGGCCCAGGCCGTCCGCGGTCTGTCGCACACGATCGGCAACGGCGGGACGACTCGCCTCGAGCCGGGCGCGAACCAGCCGGGTCTCTACGAGTCGTTCGACGGCGGTAAGACGTTCACCGAGGTCTGGAACGGGAACATTCCCGGCGGCTTCGGCGTCACCGACGTCGGCCTCGACCCGCTGAACCCGGACATCGTCTACGCGGCCGCGTTCGACGCGGGTGCATGGCGGCGCGATGCGGGAGCGGCCTCGACGGCGTTCCAGCAGGTCTTCGCCCCGCAATTCCCGGGCGGCGGGACCGACCGCACGATGTTCGCATTCACTGTGAAGAACGGGCACACGCGCATCTACCTGACCGATGGCACGGCGAACGGCGGTGGCATCGGCGGCGCTCTGGCGTCGAACTTCTGGCGCACGGACAACGCCAACCAGACGGCGGCGGCGCTGCTGGCGTCGCAGGCGGCGGGAGCGACTCCGCCCGTCGCGGCGACGCATACGTTCCCGGCTACCTTCACCGGCTGGCAGAACCTGACGTCGAAGACGACGAGCGACCCGTACTTCGCCACAGACGACTTCTGCACCGGCCAGTGCTGGTACGACGAGGACGTCTACACGCCTGCCGGGATGCCGGACACGGTCTACGTGATCGGCTCGAACCAGTACGGCGAGCAGCCGTGCAGCACCAAGGGCGTCGGTTGCGGGAACGGCCGCTCCAACGGCCGAGAGGTGCTGTACTCGAACACGGCAGGCGACCCGGACGGCGCGAACAACCTGCGCACGTTCACCGACCTGTCCTACGACGCCCGGGACACCGTGGCGCCGTGGTGCGCGTTCGCGCCCTACTTTGCGCAGGGCTGCTTGCGTGCTCCGAACGGGATCCATCCCGACCAGCACGAGATCGTCGTCAACCCGGGGAACCCGACCCAGATCTTCGAGGCTTCCGACGGTGGGATGATCAGGACGAGCGGTGCGTTCGCCGACATCTCGTCCCAGTGTGACGATCCGTTCCGGAACGGCGGAGCCCCGCTGCCGCCCACATCCGGCAGCTACGTGGCCTGCAAGCGCCTGCTCTCGCGGGTGCCGGCGGCACTCGACCACGTCAACAACACGCTGAGCAGCACGCTGCAGTTCATCAACGTGGCGATCAACCCGTCGAACTCCTGCGAGGTCATGGGTGGCACGCAGGACAACGGCACGTGGTCGAACAACAACGGCTGCAGCCGCGACACGTTCAACCAGGTCATCTACGGCGACGGCGGCAACGCCGGCTACGACGCCACCAACCCGACCTGGCGCTTCAACGAGTTCACCGGCGGGTTCAGTGACTCGAACTTCAGGAACGGCGACCCCGAGCGCTGGGTGATCACCTCGGCACCGCTCGTGCAGAGCGGTGAGCCGTTCGCGTTCTACTGGCCGCAGATCGGCGATCCGAACCCGACCCCAGGCACCCACCCGATCTACTCGGGCGGTCTGCACGTCTGGCGGACATTGGCCTTCGGCGCCGGCGTCGCTGGGCACGTCCCGCAGGACACGACCCCGGACATCGCCGGCTACGAGGCGAACTGTCCCGAGTTCGTGACCTTCGGTGGCCAGGCGGGGTGCGGCGACTACCGCCCGCTGGGCGGCCCGATGTGCACCTCGATCGCGACCTGCGCCGGCACGGCCGGCGACCTGACGAGCACGGTCTACGGACCGGACCGGACAGGCGGTTCGATCTCGTTCATGGCCCGCGACGGCGCGGACCACGGGACGCTGTGGGTCGCCACCTCGGCCGGCCGTATCTTCGTCACGCACAACGCGGATGCGTCCGACCCGGCGACGGTGGCCTGGCACCGGATCGACAACGCCACCTCGCCGACCCGGTTCCCGAGCGGCATCTACGTCGATGCCTTCGACACCGGACACGCCTGGGTGAGCTACTCGGGCTACAACGCGGCAACGCCGTCGACTCCGGGCCACGTGTTCGAGGTCCGGGAGAACGGCTCCGCGCCTGGCTCGGGCAGCTTCACCAACCTGAACATCGAGGGCGGCGGCACATCCAGCTTCCCGACGCCGTTCTCGGACGGTGACCTGCCGGTCAGCGATGTCGTCCGCGACGACAACCAGGCAACGCTCTACGCGGCGACCGACTTCGGCGTGCTCGTCGGCCCGAACGACGGACACTCCGGTTGGCACCTCACGAAGGGCATGCCTCGCTACGAGGTAATGCACCTCGAGATCCAGCCCTCGTCCAGAGTCCCGACCTGTGTTGGGTCGAGCAGCTGTGAGCGGCTGATCTACGCGGCGACGCACTCGCAGGGCATCTGGAAGTTCGACCTGCGAGGTCCCGGCAACACCAACAACGGTCGCGGTCAGCAGAGCAACTAGCTCGACCTAGCCTCCCGACCCCGCAAGAGGGCCGCCTTCCGGCGGCCCTCTTCGTGGTCCGCGTGTACGCCGCTTCACACGGGGGTAATAGAGAACAGCGACGATTCGACGCAGAACTAGTCGTCGGGTCGACAGGTACGGAAAGGGGCCGGCGAGAGCCGGCCCCTCTCTCTACGGCGTGTATTCGAGGCAGACGATCTGCGAGAGGTTCACCGAGGCGCGGCTCCCCTTCGAGCCTCGCGCGACGACGGTGACGCTGTCGCAGCCCACAATGTTCTTGAACACGGCGACTAACGTCCCGTGGGCGCCAGCCTTGACGCTGAGGTGGCTTCCTCGGCCCTTGACCACGAGCTGCACGAGCTCGTGTGCCCGGAAGTGCGTCCCTCTCACGGCCAGCGGGTTCTGGCCCCTGACCTCGAGGTCGGCTCGCCGGGTGCCGCTCGCCTGCTGAGATTGCGCGGCCGAGGGCTCGCGTGACGGTGAGCCCGAGGTCTGGCCGACCACGGTCGCGATCACGGCCGCGGCGGCGAGCAGCGCCACCACGCCGAGGGCGGCCCTAGTACGCCACCGCTCCACGACCGGTCGCAGCTGCGTGCCGCTGCTCGTCGGCGCGATAACTAGAACGGACAAGTGGCCCGGAGAAGACCGAGCCGAAGCCGAGTGCCTCGCCCTGCTCGCGGAACCACCGGAACTCGTCCGGATGCACCCAGCGGTCGATCTTCGCGTGCTTCGCGCTCGGCTGGAGGTACTGGCCGATGGTGACCACGTCGACGCCGTGGGCGCGCAGGTCGGCCATCGTCTCGACCACCTCGTCGTTCGTCTCACCGAGCCCGACGATGATTCCGGACTTGGTCAGCACCGGATAGTCGGCGAGCTCCTTCGCCCGCTCGAGCAGCCAGAGCGCCTTGTCGTAGGACGCCTTGGCGCCGCGCATGCGCGCATGCAACCGGCGCACCGTCTCGATGTTGTGGTTGAACACGTCGGGCCGCTCGGCGAGCACCGTCTGCAGTGCCTGCTCCTCGACGCCGAGAAAGTCCGGCGTGAGGATCTCGATCGTCGCCTCGGGCACCTTGTGCTTCAGTGCACGAATCGTCGCGGCGTAGTGACCCGCACCGCGGTCGTCCACGTCGTCGCGGTCGACCGATGTGACCACCACGTGCTTGAGGTTCATCTTCGCAGCGGTCGCCGCGAGCCGAAGCGGCTCGAGCGGGTCCGGCGGGTGCTCCGGCCGGCCTGAGTGCACGTAGCAGTAGCGACAGGCGCGCGTACAGGTCTCACCGAGGATTTGGAAGGTCGCCGTGCCGCGGCCCCAGCACTCGGAGATGTTCGGGCAGCGCGCCTCTTCGCAGATCGTGTTCAGGCTCGCGCCGTGGATCAGCTTGCGGACGTCGAAGTAGGCGGAGTCCGCGCTCGGCGCGCGTACCTTCATCCACTCGGGCCGGCGTGGCCGCTCTGCTACGGGCAGAGAGCGCTCCATTCCCTGGAGTCTAGAGACTGGCCGTGCTACGCCGGCAGCGCTCGAGAGCGCTCAGGTGCACTTCCAGGGATCCAGATAGACGTCGTCGATCTGGAAGGCGGCGCCGCTCCCGACCGGTGTGAAGCGGAAGGCGACGGCCTTGGTGCCGAGCAGGCTCGTGACGTTGCCGAGCAGGAGCGCGAGCCGGGGCGAGGGTGCCCAGGAGGAGCCGGCCTTGACGGTTCCACCGTCGAGCACGGTCAGAAGGCCGCCGACGACGCTCGGGACGATCACCGAGACGCGCAGCGAGCCCGTTGCCGAGCCGGCGTTGCGCATCATGAAGCGGAGATGCCAGTCGCCCAAGGCGAAGCACATCGTCGCGCTCGAGGCGGAGCTTCCCTGGGGCAGGTAGAGCGAGTGGCGATCGGTCCGCTGGTGGAGGAAGAAGGGCTCGTTGCCGTCGACGACGCGTGCGCCCCCGGACAGTGCCCAGGACGCCGAGCCGTTCTCGAACGAGCCGTTCGGCAGGAGCGTGTAACGCGCCGAGTCGCCCCATTGCCCGAAGGCCTGCGTCGAGCTCGGATCGCAGTAGGACGCCGAGCCGGTCGAGATGAGCCCCGCCTTCGCCGTCGAGGTCGTCGTCGCCAGTGCCAGTACGACGATCGCTCCAAGTGCCACTCGCAATGCCGCCTTGCCCGCAGATGCCGCCACGCCATTCCTCCAAGCCGATTCCTGTTCTCAGCTTCCACGTCTACGGGGACGCCGCATCACCCTTCCGGGTGGCTGACGGTCGCTCTCCATCCCTCGTCCGAGTGAATCGGGGTCACGGCGCGTCAAGAGAGCGCCTCTCGAGGACGATGTCTTCCGAACGGTGTCCACTGCGGCCGACACTCCGCGCTCCGCCCTCTTCGACCCAGACGAGCAGCGCGTCATCGAGGAGCGGCGCGCCAGGCGCCTTCAACGCCTCGCGCGGAGGGAGCTCCTGTCGTTCGTCGTCTTCGCCGGAGGCTTCATCGCGGTCGCCCTGCTGATGGCGGTGTTCATCCCGTCCCAGCGGAGTCCGGGCGTCTTCGCGGTGCTCATCCTGGTCGGTGCGTACGCAGCCGCGTTCCGGCTCGACTTCGAGGTGGGGACCGGCTCCGCAGTGCCGACGCAACTGATTCTCGTGCCGATGCTGTTCGTGCTCCCGGTGGGGCTCGTTCCCCTCGCCGTCGCGGCCGGGATCGTGGTCGGCAGCCTCGACGAGTACGCGCGGGGCTCGCTCCGGCTCGGGCGTGTCGCCCTGCGGGTCGTCACCGCCTGGCACGCGGTGGGGCCGGCGCTCGTGCTCGGGCTCGCGGGCGAGCGGTCCCCGAGCCTGTCCGACTGGCCGTTGTACGTCGCGGCGTTGCTCTCCCAGTTCGTCCTCGACGCCGCGTGCTCCATGGGCAGGGAGTGGCTCGCGCTCGGTGTTCGTCCCAGCGTCCAGCTTCGCGCGATGGGCTGGGTCTACGCGATCGACGCCGGGCTCGCGCCGATCGGGCTCGCCGTTGCCTTCGCGAGCCAGTCCTCGCCCTACGGCGTCGTGCTGGCACTCCCGCTCGTCGGGCTGCTCTCGGTGTTTGCGCGCGAGCGGCGCGTGCGGATCGACCACGAGCTCGAGCTCCGCGACGCCTATCGCGGCACCGCCTTCCTGCTCGGAGACGTCGTCGAGGGCGACGACGCGTATACGGGCATTCACAGCCGTGCCGTCGTCGACCTGACGCTCGGCGTGGCCGACGAGCTCGGGCTCGGCTCGCGTGAGCGGCGTGACGCCGAATTCGCGGCGCTGCTCCACGACGTCGGGAAGGTTCGAATTCCCAACGCGATCATCACCAAGCCCGGGCCGCTGACACCCGAGGAACGGGCGATCATCGAGCGCCACACGATCGAGGGCGAGCGGCTGCTGCTCCGCGTCGGGGGCCTCCTCGGCGAGATCGGGCACATCGTCCGCTCGTGCCACGAGCGCTACGACGGGGAGGGCTACCCCGACGGGCTCGCCGGCGAGCAGGTCCCGTTCCTCGCACGGATCGTCGCCTGCTGCGACGCGTTCAACGCGATGACGAGCGATCGCTCGTACCGCGCGGCCCTACCCGAGGCCGAGGCGGTCGAGGAGCTCCGTCGCGGTCGCGGAACGCAGTTCGACCCGCTCGTCGTCGACGCGCTGATCGAGACAGTCCTCTCTAGGCCGCGCTCTTGACGCTGCCGAAGATCGCGCTCTCAACGACGTAGAAGAGCGCGATGGCCATGAACAGCACCACGCTCGTCGTCGGGCTCGCGAACGCCACCAGCGCCGCCGCGAGGTAGATCCACGGCCCGGGCAGGTAGCTGCGGCTGATTCCGGATACGACCGCGGGGTCGGCGTCGGCGCGGAGGAGCCTCTTGCCGCGGGAGGCGTAGAACCAGGTGACGTTGAACATGATCGCGGTCGCCACCATCGTGAAGCCGTAGGCGAGCGCGGCGTCCTGCGCTCCGTCGCCGCGGATGTGCTCGGCGACGAGACGGGTGGGGAAGGGGACGAAGGCGATGCACAAGAGCAGGCCGACGGTGGCGACCAGGAAGCGCCGGTCGGTCCGGTCGATCTGCGACATGACCGTGTGGTGATTGATCCACATGATCCCGATCGTGACGAAGCTGACGGCGTAGGCGAGGTAGGACGGCCAGATGTGCAGAAGCTCGGTGCCGAGGTCGTGGACGTCCTCGGAGATCTGTGCGTCGACGTTGAGGATCAGCAGCGTCGCCGCGATCGCGAAGACGCCGTCGGCGAACGTCTCGATTCGGGAGGTGTTCAACGAGCGAGGAGTTGCTCGGGCCGGTGCTCCGCCGGGAGCTCCTCGAACGCGAGCCCGAAGACCTCTCCGAGCGCCTCGATCGCGTGAGGTCGCACCTCGTCGACCGACACGGGACGGCCGAGCTCCCGGGCGATCGTGGTGAACGACGCGTCCTCCAGGCCGCAGGCGGTGATCCACTCGGTGAACGGCGCGGGGTCGAGATCGACGTTGAGCGCGTAGCCGTGCGTCGTCACCCACTTGGAGATGTGGATGCCGATCGAGCCGATCTTTCGTGGCGGCCCGTCGACCCAGATCCCGGTCAGGCCCTCGATCCGCGTCGCCTCCACCCCGAGCGGCGTCAGCGTGCGGATCAGTGCCTCCTCGACGTCGCGGCAGTAGCGCTTCACATCCTGGCCGTGGCGCCGCAGGTCGAGGATCGGGTAGCAGACGAGCTGGCCGGGCCCGTGGTAGGTCGACTTGCCGCCGCGGTCGGTCTCGACGAGCTCGACCTCGGCGTCCTCGGGAATGTGCAGCTCACCCTCCTCGGTCCGCCGGCCGAGCGTGATCACCGGGGGGTGCTCGAGCAGGATCACGGTGTCCGGGATCGCTCCTTGCGAGACCGCCCCGGCGAGCGACCGCTGCAGCTCCCATGCCTCCCCGTACGGGACGAGGCCCGGCTGGAAAAGGTAGGCGCGCGCGCTCAGTAGTTCGACTCGTCCCAGCTCTCGAGCCGCTCACGCAGGTCGCGCAGGAAGCGACCGGCGAGCGCGCCGTCCACGAGCCGGTGGTCGTACGTGAGCGTGAGGTTCATGATCGGCCGGATCGCGATCGCGTCCTCGCCGTGCCCGTCCTCGACGACCCAGGGGCGCTTCACGACGGCGTAGGTGCCGAGGATGGCCGCCTGCGGCTGGCTGATCACCGGCGTGCCGTGGAAGGTGCCGTAGCCGCCGGGGTTGGTGATGGTGAATGTGCCTCCCTGCACGTCGTCGGGAAGCAGCTTCTTGTCGCGCGCTCGGGCGGCGATCTCCGAGATGCCGCGGGCCATGCCGAGCAGGTTGAGGCCTTCCGCGTTGCGAAGGACGGGGACGATCAGGCCCTTGCCGTCGGCCAGCTCGACAGCGAAGCCCAGGTTGACGTAGGTGCGCGTCACGATCTGGTCGCCGCGCAGCTCGCCGTTGATCCACGGGTAGTCGCGGAGCGTCTCCACGACCGCGCGGGCGACGAAGGCCAGGTAGGTCGGGTTGACGCCGTAGCTCTGCTGGTACTCGCCCTTCAGCTTCTTCCGGATCGCGACCACGTTCGACATGTCCACCTCGATCGCGCTCGTGACATGCGCGGACGTGTCGAGCGACCGGCGCATGTGCTCCGCGATCCCTCGACGCATCGCACTCATCGGCTCGAAGCTCTCTCCGACCTGCGGTTGGCCGGCCTCTGCGACCGGAGCCGGTTGCGGCGCCCGAGCAGGAGGCGGCGGGGGTGCCGCGGCGGGCGCCGGAGGAGGAGCGGGCGGGGCCTGAGGAGCCGGGGGCTCCGGTGCGGGTTCGGCCGCAGGAGCCTGTGTCTCGGCAGGAGCGGGAGCCTCGGCTTCAGCGGGTGCCGCCGGTGCCGCGGCCTTGCCGCCGCCCTCGACGAAGGCAAGGATGTCCTTCTTGGTCACGCGGCCGCCGCGGCCGGTCCCCTGCACCTGGTTCACGTCGACGCCGTGCTCGGATGCGATCCGTGCTACGACGGGCGAGACGAAGGTCTTCTCGCCCGCGCCGTCCGTCTCGACCGGAGCGGGGGCGGGCTCCTGAGCGGGCACCGGAGCCGCAGGCTCGATCTCCGCGACCGTCTCCGCGCTCGGGGTCTCCCCCTCGGAGCTCGACGGCGCCTCGGCCTCGGCCGCGGCCTGCGCCGTGGCGGGCTCGGAAGGCGCTTCTTGCGCAGGCGGGGCCTCGGTCGGGGCCTCCTCGGCGGCTGGAGCCTCTGCCGGCGGGGCCTCTACCTCCGCGCCTTCGGGCGCGATCACCGCGAGCTTCGTCCCGACCTCGACCGTCTCGCCTTCCTGGACGAGGATCTGCTGCAGGACGCCTTCGCCGGGGCTCGGAACCTCCGTATCGACCTTGTCGGTCGAGATCTCGAGCAGCGACTCGTCCGCGGCGACCGGCTCGCCCTCCTGCTTGAGCCATTTGGTGATCGTCCCCTCCGAGACGGAGACGCCCATCTGGGGCATGACGACGTCGATGGCGGACGTGGTGGCCATGGCTTCTAGTACTCCGCGAGCTCCCGAATCCCCGCCACGACGTCTTCGACCTGCGGGATGAAGGCCTTCTCCAGCGGGGGCGAGAAGGGAACCGGCGTGTCCGGCGCAGTGATGCGGCTCAGCGGCGCGTCCAGCTCCTCGAACGCCTCCTCGGCGATCGTCGCGGCGATCTCGGCGCCGAAGCCGCCGGTGTGGGTGTCCTCGTGGAGCACGAGCACCTTCGAGGTCTTGGAGACGCTCTCGAGCACCCTCTGCTTGTCCCACGGGATCAGCGTGCGCAGGTCGATGATCTCGACCGAGACGCCGTCGGGCTCGAGCTGCTTCGCTGCCTCGTCGGCCGTGTACACCATCGCTCCCCAGGTGATCACCGACACATCGTCGCCCTCGCGGTGGACGCGGGCCTTGCCGAAGGGCGTCGTGTAGCGCTCGTCCGGCACCTCGGCCTTGATCCGCCGGTAGAGGTGCTTGTGCTCGAAGTAGAGCACCGGGTTGGGATCCTCGATCGCGGTCACGAGCAGGCCTTTAGCGTCTTCCGGCGTCGCCGGGCAGACGATCTTCAGGCCCGGGATGTGTGCGAAGGAGCTCTCGGGGTTCTGCGAGTGGAACGGGCCGCCGGAGAAGCCGCCGCCGGACGGGAGGCGCACCACGATCGGTACCGGCGTGCCGGCGCGGTAGCGCTGCTTGGCGGCCACGGTGACGAGGTGATCCCAGGCGCAGGAGATGAAATCCGCGAACTGCATCTCGGCCACGGGCCGCATGCCCATGATCGCGGCACCCGTGCAGCCGCCCACGATCGCCGTTTCCGAGAGCGGTGCGTCCAGGACGCGCCAGGGCCCGAACTCCTCCTGGAAGCCCAGCGTCACCTTGAAGGCGCCGCCGTAGACGCCGACGTCCTCGCCGATCACGAACACGCGCTTGTCGCGGCGCATCTCCTGGCGGAGGCCGTCGCTGATCGCCTGCAGATAG
>Ga0207675_100001894_pt1 | contig 20917 bp, 19 predicted proteins | sample KBSSwiS42_FD_184305 | JGI IMG/M metagenome (GOLD analysis project Ga0207675, IMG submission 184305) | Switchgrass rhizosphere microbial communities from Kellogg Biological Station, Michigan, USA - KBS Switchgrass S4-2 (SPAdes) (version 2) | ecosystem: Host-associated > Plants > Roots >...
GCGCGGCGCTCCCGATCCTGCTCGGCGTCGTCATGGGGATCGTCTGGCCGGAGTACCGCGCGCAGATGAAGGCCGCGGGACCGCTCCTCAAGTTCGTGCAGGGGCTCCTGCGGCTCTGCGACCTGGGCGGGCCCAACTGCGCCTTCTCCGGCGGCAACCCCAAGCGGCGCTACGACCGGCTGGCCAGGCGGCTGCTGGCCGAGCCGGCCCAGCTGCCCGACGACCAGGGCGGCACGGTGCCCTTCACCTACGCCGACCTCGTCAACACCACCCTCGGGGCGCTGTACGACCCGTCCTCCTGGCCGGACCTGGCCGAGTTCCTCCAGGAGCTCGACACCCTGACCAGCCCCGCCCGGGCGGCCGAGGCCCTGCGGGGGCTGCGGCAGCGCCTCGGGCTGCGCGCCCGCGCGCCCTACGAGCAGGTCCTCGAGGGCTTCGCCGGGGTCTGGTGCCTCGACCCCGTCAACCCCGACCACTCCTCGGCCTGGGCCCGCGCGGCCCGCCGGGCCGACCGCCGCGACCCCTACTTCGGCCGGCCCTGGATCTGGTTCGGCAGCATCTGCGCACCCTGGCCGGGAAAGGACAGCGACCGCTACCTCGGCCCGTTCAACCGCCGGACCGCCAACACCGTGCTGGTCGTCGGCAACCGCAACGACCCGGCGACCCGCTACCAGGACGCGGTGAGCACGGCCGCGCTGCTGGGGCGGGGCCGGCTGCTGACGGTGGCCGGCTGGGGGCACACCTCGCTGTTCCTGTCGTCCTGCGCCGACGCCTACGTCAGCCGCTACCTGCTCACCGGCCGTGTGCCCCCCAAGGGCACGGTCTGCGACGTGGACGTGGTCCCGTTCTCCCAGCCGGCCAGCGCCGCGGCCACCGCCGAGGTCTCGGCCCACGCCTACCTGCTGCCACCCACCCTGAAGCAGGCCCACCAGGAGTAGGCCCAGCCGCGGCCAGCCTGTGGACAGCGTGTCCGTTCGCGTAGGCTTCGGGGCACACGGCCGTCGAGGCTGACGGCCGCCGCCGAGCAAGGAGGCCCCGCCGTATGAGCCAGATCGACGCCTCGGACTTCTCGTCGCTGAAGACCGCCGTCGAGGAGAAGTCGAACGACGAGCTCGTCAGCGCCATCCAGCAGCAGGAAGGTGGCGTCGACGGCGTCCTCGACAAGGTCTTCGCCGGCATGTCGGACTCGTTCAACCCGGAGAAGGCGGCCGGCCAGCAGGCGGTCGTCCAGTACGAGCTCAGCGCCCCCGACGGCACCCACGAGTACGCCATGCGCATCGCCGACGGCCGCTGCGAGATCGAGCGGGGCCGGGCCGAGAGCCCGCGGGTCACCATCCGCATGGGCCTTGGCGACTTCCTGCGCCTGATCACCGGCGGGGCCAACGGCATGCAGCTGTTCATGACCGGCAAGCTCAAGGTCTCGGGCGACCTGTTCTTCGCCCAGACCTACCAGTCCTGGTTCGACCGGCCTCAGGGCTGAGGGGGCGGCCCGGCCGGCTCGGGGACCGGGACGTCGGCGACCAGCAGCCGGTCGCGGCGCTGCAGCCGGAAGCCGAGCTTGGCGGCCACCCGCAGGCTGGCCGTGTTGTCGGGCGAGGTCGTCCAGCTCGGGACACGGCCCCGGCGCCGCACGTCCTGGCAGACGGCGGCGGCGCAGGCCGTGCTCAGCCCGAGCCCGCGGAAGCCGGGCTCGGTCGCCACCCCCAGGTCCTCAAAGGCCGTCCCCATGAAGAACGGGCAGGACACGGCGACCAGCCGCCGCTCAGAGAACGCGCCCCAGCCGGTGCCGCTGGCGGCCAGTCCCTCGGGGCCGCCCCAGGTGCTGGCGATCCAGTCCGTCTCCTCACCCAGCCCGGCCAGCGACCCGGCGTCGCCGGGCCCGAGCCGGCGCACCTGGGCGGCGCCGCGGTGCTCGGGCGGCTGGTCGCCCGGGGCCTCGAGGATGAAGACCACCCGGGGCCACTCGTGGAGCTCGCGGACGGCCGCGCGCAGCAGCGGCTCGAACGCGGCCGGGGCCTCGACGAACCCGGCGACCCGGCCAGCCACGGCGGCCGGGTCGAGCGCGCCCGGATCGCCGGCCAGCGTCCAGTTGCCGCCGGTCTCCACCAGCAGCGCCCGGGGGGCCGGCCAGCGGTCGGCCAGGCAGCTGCCGTTGCCGGTGCCGAGCAGGTGCTGGGCGATCATCGGCCCCGGCCGCTCGGGCGGGAGCAGGTGGCGGGCCGTCGCCAGCTGCCCACGACTGAGGGGGACCAGCGACGGCGCCTCGGCGGGCACGTCAGCGCCACTCCAGCTCGACCACCACCGCTTTGTGGTCGGAGGCGGGACCGCTGACGATCCGCCGGCCCCTGGGCTCCAGGGCGGCGCTCGCGCCGGCGGCCAGGACGTGGTCGAGCTGGACCAGGGGGGCCGCCGACCCAGGGGGGCGGTTGCGGAAGGTCCCCCCGCGGACCAGCGGCCGCCAGCCGGGGAGCGACAGCAGCCGCACGGCCGGCCACCACAGGTTGAGGTCGCCCAGCAGCAGGCGAGGGCCGCCGCGCTCGTCCAGATGGCGCTGGAGGGCCCGGAGCTGGCCGACGTTGGGGCCGGGGACGAAGCTCAGGTGGGTGCCGGCCACGGTCAGGCGCCGGCCGCCGTCGGCCAGCCCGGCCACCAGCCCGACCCTGGGCTCGTCGCGGCTCTGGGGGAGCGCGACGGTCTCGACCTGGTCAAGGGGCAGACGCGAGAGCAGCGCGATCCCGTAGGCGGTGCCGCCGGGGTCGGGGTCGCCCGGCACCGGGACCCACCAGCCCTCGGAGCTGCCCGGGGTGCCGAGCAGGGCCGGGGCGTAGCGCCACTCCATGCCGAGGGCCTCGCCGAGCAGGCGGGCCTGGTCGGCCTGGTGGCTGCGGCCCTGGTCGCGGTCGACCTCCTGGACGGCCACCAGGTCGGCGTCAAGGCGGCGGAGCATGGCCAGGGTCAGGTCGAGGTCGACCCGGCTCCCGTCCCAGACCCGTCCGCCGAAGATGTTCCAGGTGGCCACCTTCAGCACCCGGCTCACGAGACACCCATGACCCACTGGGGGGCGAGGCTTGAGCCCCCCAGTGCCCCCCGCGGGGCGACGTCCCAGTCGGTGGCGGGCCTGGGCGCGGCCGGGAGCAGCGGCTCGGTCACGGCGACCGGGTCGCCGGCCCGGACCCGGCCGGCCGTCACCACCCGGGCGTTGACCCCGAACAAGCCCCCGTTCCTGCGGTGCAGCCAGCGGAGCAGCTCCGGCCAGCGGGACAGGTCGTCGGGGTCGCGGGTCGGGATCACGCAGCGGGCGCAGGGGTTGAGCAGGTCGAGGGTGACCTCGCCGACCTGGAGGCGGCCGCCTTCCCAGCGCTGCTCGGCGAACGGGGGCGCGTCCAGCTCCAGGTGCAGGTTGGTCCGGAAGCGGCGCAGCTCGACCGGCCGGCCGAGGGCGTCGGCCACCGCCCGCCGGGAGGCCTCGGTGGTCACCAGGACCGACGCCCTGAGGTCCTGCTGGCCGCCCAGGTCGCGGTGGCGCCGCACGGCCAGCCCCAGGTCGTCGGCCAGGGCCCGCTCCAGGCCGGGGTCGTCCCAGCCCCACACCCGGCCGTCGGGGCCGCGCAGGGTCGGCGGGGGCGGGTCGGCCGGGTCCAGCCGGTCGTCGAGGGCGTCGGGGTAGGCGGCCGACCAGGCCAGCATCCCCGGCGCCTGCCTGACGGTGAGCCAGCGGCCGTCGCGACCCTCGCGCCGGTCGAGCAGGGCGTAGGCGCGGTCACCCCCGAGCCCGCGCCAGTCGAGCCGGGCCGCCGCCAGCGCCTCCCCGCCGAGCGACTTGACCGGCCACCGGGCCAGCCCGACCAGCCTCCCGCCGGCCACCACTCAGCTCCCGTCCGCCAGCTGGTGGTCGTAGAGGAGCTCGAGGGAGGGGGCGCCGGCGCCGCCCTCGGGGGTGACGGCCTGCTCGACCCGGAGGGTGGCCCGGCGGCCGTCCAGCTCCAGCTCGCCCAGGTGGTTCTCGAACCGGGGCCCCTCGACCACCCGCCAGGCGACCTCCTCCGGCTCGACCCCGGCCCGGCGGGCCAGCCATCTGGTCATGGCCTGGGCCGGGCGCCGGAAGGCCCGCCGGTGGGCCGCCCGCTGGTCGGGGGGCAGGGGGTTGCGCAGCGGCGAGCACACGGCCTGCCAGGCCGGGCTGTGGCCGCCGGCGGCGCCAGGGAAGGAGAGCTCGGCCAGGTAGGTGTGGTGGACGTCGCCGGACAGCACCACCACCGACCCGGGCGCCCTCCCCCGCCGGCCGGCCGCGACCGCCTCGATGAGCGCCCCCAGCCGGTCGAAGGAGTCGTTGAAGGCGGCCCAGTGCTCCAGGTCGATGCCCTGGCGGATCCGCTCCCCGACCCTGGCCGCCAGGCGGCCCCAGGCCCCGGCGGTCACGGCCTCGTTCCAGGCCTCCAGGTCGTGGACGGCCGGGGCCAGGGCGAACGGCAGGGAGGTGGCCAGCAGCAGGTGGTCGAAGTCGCCGCCGGCCTGCTCCTCGATCCAGGCCCACTCGTCGTCGTCGACCATCTCCCGGCGCTCGCCGTTCAGCACCCGCCCGCAGCGCGAGTCGATCACCACCAGGCGGGTCCGGCCGAAGTCGCGCGTGTAGCTCCAGCGGGTCCCCTCGATCTCGCGGTCGGCCCGGTAGGCGAACTCGCGCAGGATCCGGGTGGCGTCGCCGGCGTCGCGCACCTTGGCCCAGACCGGGTCGTCGTCCAGGTCGTCCGGGGACAGGTTGCCCAGGTGCTGGTACAGCCAGTAGGAGGCCAGCCCGCTGACGATCCGCTCGTCCCACCAGTCGGTGGCCCGCATGTGCTCGACCCAGGCGGCCGAGGTGTTCCAGTCGTCGCTGATGTCGTGGTCGTCGAAGATCATCGCCGTCGGGACCGTCGACAGCAGCCAGCGCAGGACCGGGTCGCCCCAGGTCTCCCAGTACAGCCGCGTGTACTCCTCGAAGTCGGCCACCTCGAGGCCGGGCGGCCGCCTGACGTCGCGTCGCGAGCGGATGAAGTCCTGCACCCGCTCGGAGGTGTCGTCGGCGTAGATCTGGTCGCCCAGCAGCAGCAGGAGGTCCGGCCAGGTGCCGGGATCGGCGTCGCGCATCCGCAGGGCGAAGGCGTACAGGGCGTCGGCCCCCTTGCCCCGCTTGCGGTCGGCGGTCGGGGGCAGCGTCCAGGGCGGCTCGTGGGGGGCGGCGACCCGGCAGGACCCGAAGGCGATCCGCAGCGGGTGGTCGCCGTGCAGGGTGCGGATGGTGCTGGCCGGGAAGGCGGGCCCGTCCGGGGCGGCCACCGGCTCCGGCCAGACCTGCTCGCCGTCGAGCTCGACCCGGTAGGTGTAGACCCGGTCCGGCTCCAGCCCGCCGATCAGGACCAGCGCGTAGTGGTGGCCATGGACCCGGAAGGTCGGCGCCTGGCCGTGCCCGCCCCCGGCGGCCTCCCGGCCCGGCTCGGCCGGCGACACCTCGACCTCGACCCGGGCGGCGGCGTCGGTCTCCACCCAGACGGTGGCCTGGGTCTCCCCCACATAGCGCAGCAGCGGACCAAGGACGAGCTTCGGCATGGTCTGATGCTACGCCCGCGCCGAGCCGGGCAAGAGCGCGCCCGGACGGGCCAGCAGGCTGGCCGTGACCAGCCCGGCGGCCCCCCGGACGGCCGCGTCCGGGCCCAGGGCCGAGATGGCGATGCGCGGCGGGACCGCCCTGGTCATGGGGATGCCGGCCAGCAGCGCCCGCTGGAACGACGCCCGCAGCCAGGGGGCGAGGACGGCGTAGATCCCGCCCAGCACCACCGTGTCCGGGTCGACCAGCTTGACCAGCGAGGCGGTGGCCGTGCCGAGGCTGCGCCCGGCCACCTCGAGCGCGTCCAGGGCGCGCGGGTCGCCGGCGCCGAGGTGCTCGACCAGCGTGCTGACCGGCCCGTCGGACCGCCCGGTGCTGGTCGACACGGCCGGGTCGAGGCCGGCCCGGCGCAGGATCGCCTCCTGGCCGGCGAACAGCTCGAGGCAGCCCCGGCTCCCGCAGGTGCAGGCGGCCCCGTCGGGCTCCAGGGTGGTGTGGCCAAGCTCGCCGGCGTGCCCGTGGGCGCCCCGGAACAGCTGGCCGCCGACGACGATGCCGGCCCCGACCCCGATCTCGCCGGAGATGTGCACGTAGTCGCCGAGGGCGGCTCCGTCCCCGAACCACAGCTCACCGAGGGCGGCCAGGTTGGCCTCGTTCTCGACCAGGACCGGGGTGCGTGCCGCCGGCACCCCGCCGGCCAGCAGCCGGCGCAGCGGGACGTCGCTCCAGCCGAGGTTGGGGGCGCGGGCCACCGTGCCCGTCTCCTGGTCGACCAGGCCGGGCACGGCCACGCAGGTGGCCGAGATGGTCAGGCCCTGGGTCGCGGCCGCGGCCACCGCGGCCCTGGCGAGGCGGGCCAGCAGCTGGGCCACGGCCGCCGGGTCGCGGGCCCGGTTGTCGCCCACCTCGATGTACTGGACCCGGGTCCGCCGGGCCAGGTCGACCACGCAGGCGGCCAGGTAGTCGACGTTGACCTCCAGCCCCAGCCCGGCCAGGCCGTCGCGGGCCAGGGTGAGGGCCGTGCCCGGCCGGCCCAGGTCGCCACCGCGCTGGGCGCCCTGCTCGACCACCAGGCCGGCCGAGCGCAGCTCGGTGACGATGCTGGACACCGACGACTTGGTCAGCCCGGTGCGGGCGGCCAGCTGGGCCCGGGTGACCGGCTCGAGGCGGGCCACCGCGTCGAGGACCAGGGCCCGGTTCCGGTCGCGCATCTCCCGCGGGCGCAGCGGCAGGTCACCCGATGGACCGGCCATGGCCAACGCTCCCAGCTGGGCGAGAAGTTCACTGCTCGAACGAAGTAACCGCATACCTGGCGTCCAGTCAAGCCATCCTGCGACTTCGAGATCGTTCGGATCGCGGACGAAGGTGGTACCACCACTTGACGGGGCGGTGGCTGGCTGGGACCATCTCGCTGCTGTGGCGCGTCTGGACAGGAGCTTGCCATGCAGGACCCCCGCCCGACCCGAGACGACAAGTTCAGCTTCGGCCTGTGGACGGTCGGCTGGCCGGCCAGGGACCCCTTCGGCGAGGCCACCCGGCCCCCGCTGGACCCGGTGGAGAGCGTGCACCGCCTGGCCGAGCTGGGCGCCTGGGGGATCACCTTCCACGACGACGACCTGATCCCCTTCGGCGCCGACGGCGACCAGCGGGAGCGGCACGTCAAGCGGTTCCGTGAGGCCCTGGAGGAGACCGGGCTGGTGGTACCGATGGCGACCACCAACACCTTCACCCATCCGGTGTTCCGCGACGGGGCGTTCACCGCCAACGACCGCGACGTGCGCCGCTACGCGGTCCGCAAGGTCATGCGCAACCTCGACCTTGCCGCCGAGCTGGGCGCCCAGACCTACGTCTTCTGGGGCGGCCGCGAGGGGGCCGAGACCGACGCCGCCAAGGACGTCCGGGTCGCCCTCGACCGCTACAAGGAGGGGCTCGACCTCCTCTGCCAGTACGTGCTCGACCGGGGCTACGGCCTGCGGTTCGCGATCGAGCCCAAGCCCAACGAGCCACGGGGCGACATCCTGCTCCCCACCGTCGGGCACGCCCTGGCCTTCATCGGCTCGCTGGAGCACGCCGCCATGGTCGGGCTCAACCCCGAGGTCGGGCACGAGCAGATGGCCGGGCTCAACTTCGTCCACGGGATCGCCCAGGCCCTGTGGCACGGCAAGCTGTTCCACATCGACCTCAACGGCCAGCACGGGCCCAAGTACGACCAGGACCTGGTCTTCGGCCACGGCGACCTCCAGAGCGCCTTCTTCCTGGTCGACCTGCTCGAGCACGGCGGCTACGAGGGCCCGCGGCACTTCGACTACAAGCCGCCCCGGACCGAGGACCCCGACGACGTCTGGGTCTCGGCCGCCGCCAACATGCGCACCTACCTGCTGCTCAAGGAGCGGGCGGCCGCCTTCCGGGCCGACCCGGAGGTGCGGGCGGCGATGGAGGCGGCCCGTGTGCCCGAGCTGGCCACCCCGACCCTGGCCGAGGGCGAGAGCTGGACGGACCTGCTCGCCGACCGGGGCTCGTTCGAGGACTTCGACGTCGAGTCGGCCGGCCGGCGGGGCATGCATTACGCCGCCCTCGACCAGCTGGCCATCGAGCACCTGCTCGGGGCGCGCTCTTGACCCTGGTCGCCGGGGTCGACTCCTCCACCCAGGCCTGCAAGGTCGTGGTCCGCGACGCGGCCAGCGGCCAGCTCGTCCGCGAGGGCCGGGCCCCCCACCCCGACGGGACCGAGGTCGACCCGGCCGCCTGGGAGGCGGCCCTGGCGACGGCGGTCGAGGCCGCCGGCGGGCTGGAGGACGTGGCCGCGGTCGGGGTCGGGGCCCAGCAGCACGGCATGGTCTGCCTGGACGAGGCCGGCCGGGTGGTCCGCCCGGCCCTGCTCTGGAACGACACCCGCTCCGCCGGAGCCGCCGCCGACCTCGTCGCCGAGGGTGGCGGGGCCCGGGCCTGGGCCGAGGCGACCGGCTCGGTGCCGGTGGCCTCCTTCACCGTGACCAAGCTGCGCTGGCTGGCCGACCACGAGCCGGAGGCCGCCGAGCGGGTGGCCGCCGTCTGCCTGCCCCACGACTGGCTGACCTGGAAGCTGGGCGGGGCCGCCGGCCTGGACACCCTGGCCACCGACCGGGGCGACGCCAGCGGCACCGGCTACTGGTCGCCGGCCACCGGGTCCTACCGCCCCGAGCTGCTGCGGCTCGCCCTCGGCCACGACGCCCGGGTCCCGGCCGTGCTCGACCCGGCGGCCAGCCCGGGCCAGACCGACGCCGGGGCCGGGCTGGCCGCCGGGACCGGCGACAACATGGCCGCCGCCCTCGGGCTCGGGGCCAGGCCCGGGGACGTGGTCGTCTCGGTCGGTACCTCGGGCACGGTGTTCGCCGTCTCCGAGCGGCCAGCCGCCGACCCCTCAGGCATCGTGGCCGGGTTCGCCGACGCCAGCGGGCGGTTCCTGCCGCTGGTCTGCACCCTCAACGCCGCCCGGGTGCTGGACGCCGCCGCCCAGCTGCTCGGGGTCGACCACGGGCAGCTGTCGGCGCTGGCCCTGAGCGCCCCCGCCGGGGCCGGCGGGCTCACCCTGGTCCCCTACCTGGAGGGCGAACGCACCCCCAACCGCCCCAACGCCACCGGCGCCCTGCACGGGCTGCGGCTGGCCAACACCACTCCGGCCTGCCTGGCCCGGGCGGCCGTCGAGGGGCTGCTGTGCGGGCTCGCCGACGGCCTGGACGCGCTGGTGTCCGAGGGCGTCGAGGTCGTGCGGGTGCTGCTGGTGGGCGGCGGAGCCCGCTCGGAGGCGCTGCGCCGGATCGCCCCGGCCGTGCTCGGCCACCCGGTGGTGGTCCCCCCGGCGGCCGAGTACGTGGCCGACGGCGCCGCCAACCAGGCCGCCTGGGCCCTGGCCGAGGGGCCCGAGCCACCCCGCTGGGAGCTGGCCGGGACCGAGACCTACGAGGCCGAGCCGACCCCGGCCGTCCGCGAGCGGTATGCGGCCCGCCGCGACCTCACCATCGAAGCAGAGCGAGACAACAACGCAGCCAGCCCGGATACTATTGCCGGCGACCGGGTGGACGACCCGGTCGAGGGGGTGGTCCGGACATGACCAAGCGGTGGCGGGCACCTCCCGGCCCTCTTGTGGTGGGATCCGAAGCGACGGAAAGGACGGGTCATGCGTAGAAGGCTCCTCAGCGTGATCGCCGCGGTGGCGGCGCTCACCCTCATCCTGGCCGCCTGTGGTGGCGGCGACGACAACAGCGGCGGCGCGACCGCCAGCAGCGGCGGCAAGACGCCCAAGGTCGGCGTCATCCTGCCCGACACCAAGTCGTCGGCCCGCTGGGAGAACAACGACAAGCCGCTCCTCGAGGCGGCCTTCAAGGCCGCCGGGGTCCAGTACGACATCCAGAACGCCCAGGGCGACAAGACCCAGTTCCAGACGATCGCCGACCAGATGATCACCGGCGGCGCCAACGTGCTGATGATCACCAACCTGGACTCGGGCACCGGCAAGGCCGTGCTCGACAAGGCCAAGTCGCAGGGCGTGGCCACGATCGACTACGACCGCCTGACCCTCAACGGCGGCGCCAACTACTACGTGTCGTTCGACAACGTGGCCGTCGGCACCCTCCAGGGCGAGGGCCTGGCCAAGTGCCTCGAGGCCAAGGGCAAGAACAACGCCAACATCGTCTACCTGAACGGCTCGCCCACCGACAACAACGCCACCCTGTTCAAGCAGGGCTACGACGGCGTGCTGTCCAAGATGACCCAGTACAAGAAGGTCGACGACCAGTCGGTGCCCGACTGGGACAACCAGCAGGCCGGCACCATCTTCGAGCAGATGTACACCAAGGCCGGCGGCAAGATCGACGGCGTCCTGGCCGCCAACGACGGCCTCGGCAACGCCGCCATCGCCATCCTCAAGAAGAACAACGCCAACGGCGAGGTCCCGGTCACCGGCCAGGACGCGACCGTCCAGGGCCTGCAGAACATCCTCAACGGCGACCAGTGCATGACCGTCTACAAGGCGATCAAGAAGGAGGCCGACGCGGCCGCCGCGCTGGCCGTCGCGCTGGCCAAGGGCGAGCAGGGGTCGGCCCCTGACACCGTCAAGGACCCCGAGAGCGGCAAGGACGTCCCCTCGGTCCTGCTGGCGCCGCAGGCCATCACCATCGACAACGTCAACGACGTCGTCGCCGACGGGTACGTGACCAAGGACGAGCTGTGCAGCGGCTCGTTCGCGGCCAAGTGCACGGAGGCGGGCGTCGAGTAACGAGCAGGACCATCCTTCTGGGCGCCCGGCCTCGGCTGGGCGCCCAGGACGGTCCCGACCAGCGAGGAGTCGCGCGTGACCGCGAACGCGACCGAGAACGCAGCCCCGATCCTCCAGCTTCGGGGCATCAACAAGAGCTTCGGGCCGGTGCACGTCCTCAAGCAGGTGAACTTCGCCGCCTACCCCGGGCAGGTCAGCGCCCTGGTCGGTGACAACGGGGCCGGCAAGTCGACCCTGATCAAGTGCATCGGCGGGATCCACCCAATCGACTCGGGCGAGTTCCTGTTCGAGGGCAAGCAGGTCACCGTCCACGGCCCGCGGGACGCCTCGGCGCTCGGGATCGAGATCGTCTACCAGGACCTCGCCCTCTGCGACAACCTCGACGTGGTCCAGAACATGTTCCTCGGCCGCGAGCAGACCACCAGCATCGTGCTCGACGAGGCCTCGATGGAGGAGCGGGCCGGCAAGACCCTCAAGTCCCTTTCGGTGCGGACGCTGCGGTCGACCCGCCAGCTGGTGGCCAGCCTGTCCGGCGGCCAGCGCCAGACAGTGGCCATCGCCAAGGCGGTGCTCTGGAACAGCAAGGTGGTGATCCTCGACGAGCCGACGGCGGCCCTCGGGGTGGCCCAGACCGAGCAGGTCCTCGCCCTGGTCCGGCGGCTGGCCGACCAGGGCCTGGCCGTGGTGCTCATCTCCCACAACCTGGTCGACGTCTTCCAGGTCGCGGACCGCATCGCCGCCCTGTACCTCGGCCAGCTGGCCGCCGAGGTCAAGACCAAGGACGTGCGCCAGCCGCAGATCGTGGAGCTGATCACCACCGGCCGGACCGAAGGCGTCGAGTCCGAGCTGCCCGCCGGCGTCGACGAAGGAGTGACGGCATGAGCGCCCCCACCGTCGACGTCCCCGACAGCCCGGCCGAGCTCACCCGCTCGCCGTCGCTGGGCGAGTACTTCCGCGGCTACGTCGACCGGGTCCGCGGGGGGGACATCGGCTCCCTGCCGGCCGTCTTCGGCCTGATCGTGCTGGTGATCGTCTTCTCGATCCTGCGGCCGGTGTTCTTCTCCGCCGGCAACTTCGCCAACCTGCTCACCCAGGGTGCCCCGATCACCGTGATCGCCATGGGGCTGGTGTTCGTCCTGCTGCTCGGCGAGATCGACCTGTCGGCCGGGTTCACCAGCGGCGTCTGCGCCGCCGTGCTGGCCACCGCGCTGGTCGACTGGGGCTGGTCGTGGCCCCTGGCGGTGCTTGCCGCCCTTCTGGTCGGCCTGCTCATCGGGACGGCCATGGGCTCGCTGGTGGCGCGGATCGGGATCCCGTCGTTCGTGGTCACCCTGGCCGCGTTCCTGGCCTTCCAGGGCACGGTGCTGCTGATCATCGGCGAGGGTGGGAACGTGCCCATCCGCGACGAGGTGATCCTGGCCATCGAGAACAGGAACCTGCCGCCGCTGTGGGGCTGGGTCCTGTGGGCGGTGTCGATCGGCGGCTACGCGGCCGTCGTGCTGATGCGGGCCCAGCGGCGCCGGGCCAAGGGCCTGTCCGCCGAGCCCATGGCCGTCCTCGCCGCCAAGGTGGGCGGGCTGGCCGTCCTCACGGGCATCGCCGTCTACGTGCTCAATCTCGAGCGCAGCCGCAACGCCCTGGTGATCTCCCTCAAGGGCATCCCCTGGGTGGTGACGATCATCCTGGTCCTGCTGGTGGTCCTGAGCTTCGTGCTGGGACGCACCGCCTACGGCCGCCATGTGTACGCCACCGGCGGCAACACCGAGGCGGCCCGGCGGGCCGGCATCAAGGTGGCCAGCATCCGGACCTCGGTGTTCATGGTCTGCTCGACCATGGCCGCCATCGGCGGCATCATCGCCGCCTCTCGGGCCAACTCGGTCGACCCCAACGCCGGCGGCAGCAACACCCTGCTGTACGCGGTCGGGGCGGCGGTGATCGGCGGCACCAGCCTGTTCGGGGGCAAGGGCAAGGTGCGCGACGCCATCATCGGCGGCGCCGTCATCGCCGTGATCGACAACGGCATGGGGCTGCTCGGCTACAGCGCCGGGATCAAGTTCATCGTCACCGGCCTGGTGCTGCTGATCGCGGCCAGCGTGGACGCCCTGTCGCGCAAGCGGGCCCACGCCACCGGCCGCGCCTGACGCGGGATCGCAGTCGGCGGCCCGCCCGGTTGCCTTGGCACCTGGCGGGCCGCCACACTCTGGACATGGCGAGCACTATCGTGTTTCTGGTCAGGCACGCCAAGGCGGCCGACCGGTACGACTGGACGGGCGGCGACCGCGGCCGGCCCCTGATCGACAAGGGCCGCAAGCAGGCCGACCGGCTGGCCGCCGCCCTGCGCCGCGAGGAGCCGGTGCTGGTCGCGGCCAGCCCCTGGCTGCGCTGCCGCCAGACGGCGGCCCCGCTGGCCGGCGCCATGGGGCTCCAGGTCGAGCTGGACGACCGGCTCGGCTACGACGCCCCCGACCTGGCCGCCTGGGTGCGGACGGCCGTCCGCGACCATCCCGGCCGGGCCGTGGTCGGGGTCAGCCACGGCGACCTGATCCCCATGTTCCTGTTCCAGACCGGTCTGGTCGACGGGTTCCCCGAGTTCCGCACCGGCTCGCTGTTCCGGCTGGAGGCGAGCCCCGGGCGGGTCGCCAAGGTCGAGCTGGTCGACCGCAAGGAGCTCAAGCGGCAGCTGGGAGACGCCTCCTGAGGAATGCCGAGGCGGAGCCCGGAGGGCTCCCGTACGATGAGCCGCCCATGCGGACCAGCACGACCACCCCCGCCGACCGCGCCGTGCCCGGCGACGGTGTCCGCCTGCACGCCCGCGACTGGAGCGGGAGCGGGCAGGCGGTGGTGCTGCTGCACGGGCTCGCCTCCAACGCCCGCATCTGGGACGGGGTCGCGTCCCGGCTCGCCGGGGCCGGGCTGCGGGTGGTGGCCCTCGACCAGCGCGGCCACGGTGCCTCCGAGCAGCCCGGGTCGGGCTACGACTTCGCCACCCTGGGCCGCGACCTGTCGGCCGCGCTGGCCGCCCTCGGTATCGAGCGGCCGGTGCTGGCCGGGCACTCCTGGGGGGCGAACGTCGCCCTGCAGTTCGCGGCCGACCGGCCGGGCGCGCTGGCCGGCCTGGCCCTGGTCGACGGCGCCCTGCTGGGGGTGGCCGAGTGGGCGGGCCCGACCCTGGACGAGGCCCGCCGCCGCCTGGCCCCGCCCCGGTTCGCGGTGCCGCTGACCGACTGGCTGGCCCGCGCCGGGCGGTTCGATGCCGGCGGGTCGGGCGGCCAGCCCTGGGTGCGGGACTACCTTCGGGCCGGGGTCGACGTCGACGACCAGGGCGTCGCCCGGTCCCGGTTCCAGTTCGACAACCACATGCAGGTGGTCGACGCCCTCTACGGCCAGCGGCCGCCGGACCTGTACCCGCTGGTCGACTGCCCCGTGCTGCTGTGCCCGGCCGCCGACCCGGCCGCCGACGCCGCGCACGCCCAGGCCAAGCGGGGCGCGGCCGTTCGCGCCTCCGGCCTGCTCCCATCCGCCACCCTCACCTGGTTCGAGGACACGATGCACGACATCCCCTTGCAGCGGCCGGCCGAGCTGGCCGCGGAGCTCGCCCGCTTCGCCGACGCCGTCAAGGAGGTGCCCGGCCGTGGGTGACCTGCTCACCCTCGGCGTCATGGGCATCCGGGGGTCATTTTCAGAAGAGGCGGCGCTGGAGTACGCCCGCGACAACAACCTCGGCGAGGTCGAGATCGTGGAGCTGCTCAACACCGAGAAGGTGCTGCGGTCGGTGGAGGCGGGCGACGTCGACATCGGCATCTTCGCCCTCGAGAACTCCAACGGCGGGGTCGTCTACGAGAGCGTCTACGCGATGGCCGCCCACCGGTTCCGGGTGATGGACCTGTTCGAGATCGACGTCAACCACACCCTGCTGGTCCATCCCAGCCTCCCGGGTCGCGAGAGCATCGAGCGGATCGCCTCCCACCAGCAGGCCATCCGCCAGTGCCGCATGTGGCTGCGCCACCACTTCCCCACCACCCTGGTCACCGAGGAGCCCGACACCGCCGAGGCCGCCCGCATGCTGGCCACCGGCGAGCTGCCGTCCTCGACGGCCGTGATCGCCGCCGAGCGCTGCGCCGAGCTGTTCGGCCTGCGGGTGCTGGAGCGTCGCATCCAGGACCTCAAGTTCAACTTCACCACGTTCGTGGCGGCCGGCCCCCCGAAGGGATGAACGACCCCCCGCCCGGGCTCGGCCCGGAGGGGTCCGGGGAACCCCAAGGGGGTGCCCCGGTCGATCGGGAGGGGTCCGGGGAACCCCAAGGGGGTGCCCCGGTCGATCGGGAGGGGTCCGGGGAACCCCAAGGGGGTGCCCCGGTCGATCGGGAGCGGCGCAAGAAGTTCGCCTACCCGCCGAACCTGATCGTGGTCGACGGGGGCCGGCCCCAGCTGGCCGCCGCCCTCGAGGCGGTGCGGGCCTCGGCCAGCCCCGACCTGCCGGTGGTCTCGCTGGCCAAGCGGATGGAGGAGGTCTACCTGCCGGGCATGGCCGACCCGGTGGTCATCCCCCGGACCAGCGAGGCCCTGTACCTGCTGCAGCGGGTCCGCGACGAGGCCCACCGGTTCGCCATCACCTACCACCGCAAGCTGCGCGACCGGTCGATGACCCGCAGCGTGCTCGACGGCATCCCCGGGGTGGGGGAGACCCGCCGCCGCCAGCTGGTCCGCCATTTCGGGTCGGCCCGCAAGGCCGCCCAGGCCAGCCTGGAGGAGCTGGAGCAGGTTCCCGGAGTCGGCCCCCAGCTTGCTAAGGTGGTGTACGACCATCTCCATGGGGCCGCCGGGGGGGCGACCAGGACATGACACAGGAGTTGCGGACAGAGGACCGCCTGCGGGCGGCCGCGGTCGAGTTCGTGGTGATCACCGGGCTGTCCGGTGCCGGCCGCTCGGAGGCGGCCAAGGTGCTGGAGGACCTCGGCTACTTCGTGATCGACAACCTGCCGCCGTCGCTGATCGGCCGGGTCGCCGAGCTGGCCGTCGTCGGCCGCGACCCGACCCGGGTGGCGCTGGTCATGGACGCCCGCGGCGGCGCGTTCACCACCGACGTGTCCGAGCTGTCGACCGCCCTCGACCAGCTCCGGTCCCAGGACATCAACCTGCGGGTGCTGTTCCTCGAGGCCTCCGACGAGGTGCTGATCCGCCGTTTCGAGGCCACCCGGCGACGCCACCCGGTGGCCGGCGAGCGGGTCGCCGAGTCGATCGCGCTCGAGCGCAACCTGCTGCGTGAGCTGCGGGCCGACGCCGACCTGGTGCTCGACACCAGCGACCTCAACGTGCACGAGCTGCGGTCCAAGATCCTGGCCGCGTTCGCCGACGAGGCGGCCGGCCTGCTCGTCACGGTGGCCTCCTTCGGCTTCAAGTACGGGCTGCCCCTCGACGCCGACATGGTGGTCGACGTCCGCTTCCTGCCCAACCCGCACTGGGTGCCGGAGCTGCGCCCGCTGAAGGGCACCGACCCGGCCGTGCGCGACTACGTGCTCGCCCAGAGCGACACCGGCCTGTTCCTGGCCCGGCTGGAGGCGCTGCTGGAGACGGCCCTGCCCGGGTACGTCCAGGAGGGCAAGCACTACCTGACCGTGGCCGTCGGCTGCACCGGCGGCAAGCACCGCAGCGTCGTCCTGGCCGAGGAGCTGGCCAGCTGGCTGACCGACAAGGGCTACCGGGCCCACGTCGCCCACCGGGACGTGGAGCGCGAGTGAGAGTTGTCGCGCTCGGGGGCGGCCGCGGGCTGGCCGTCACCCTGACCGCCCTGCGGCTGCTCGGGGTGGAGCCGACGGCGGTGGTGGCCGTGGCCGACGACGGCGGCTCCTCGGGGCGCCTGCGCCGCGACCTCGGGCTGCTCCCGCCGGGCGACCTGCGCAAGGCCATGCTCGCCCTGGCCGACCCGGCGGCCGAGGTCCGCGAGCTGTTCGCCTACCGGTTCGAGCGGGGCGACCTGGCCGGCCACAACCTGGGCAACCTGGCCCTGGCCGCCCTCGCCGACCTCAAGGGCGGGTTCATGGCCGCGCTCGGGGAGGCGTCCCGCTGGCTGGGGGTCCACGGGCAGGTGCTGCCGGCCACCCTGGTCCCGGTGCGGCTCTGCGGCCAGGTCGACGGCCGCCCCGTCGAGGGCCAGGTGGCCATCATGACAGCCACCGGCCGGGTCGAGTCGGTCTGGCTGGAGCCGCGCGACCCGGCGGCCGTCCCCGCCGCCGTCCAGGCCGTCCGCGAGGCCGACCTGGTCCTGCTCGGCCCCGGCTCCACCTTCACCTCGGTGGTCCCCAACCTGCTCGTCCCCGACCTGGCCGCGGCCCTGGTCGAGGACCCCGAGCGCATCGTCTACATCTGCAACCTCGAGGCCCAGCCGGGGGAGACCACCGGCTTCGCGCCCGAGGCCCACCTGGCCGCCATCCTGGCCCACTGCCCGGGCCTGCGGGTGGCCACCGTGCTCTGCCAGCGGCCCCGGGACGCGGCCGGCGCCGCCCGGGAGCTGGAGGCCTTCGCCGAGCTGGGGGCGGCCGTGGTCCACGCCGAGCTGGCCGCCGACGACCACACCGGCACCCACGACGCCGCCCGCCTGGCCACCGCCCTCAAGGAGCTGACCTAGCCAGCAGATGAACCGAGGCGAGTTCACCGTCCGGGTGAAGGAGGAGCTGGCGGCGCTGCGACCCGCCGCCCCCGCCGAGCGCCGCGCCCTGCTGGCCGCCCTGCTCCGCTTCGCCGCCACCCTCCACATCGGCGGCACCCTCGGCCCCCGCTACACCCTGATCCTGGCCACCGGGTCGGGCGGGGTGGCCCGCCTGGCCTTCTGGCTGCTCCACACCGGCTACGGCGTCCGGCCCGACTTCCGGGTCCGGGAGGCCGGCGCCCTGGCCCCCCGGCCCCGCTACGAGCTGGTCCTGGCCGACCGGGTCGAGCGGGTGCTGACCGACAGCGGGGTCCTCGACGGCGCCGGCCGGCTCAGCTTCGGGGTCGCCGGCGGCCTGGTCCGGGGCCGGGACGCGGCCGCCTGCTTCGTCCGGGGGGCGTTCCTGGGCCGCGGCTCGATCTCGGCCCCGACCCGCGAGCCCCACCTGGAGATCGGCGCACCCGAAGAGCGCAGCGCCGCCGACCTGGCCGCCGTCCTGACCCGCCTCGGCCTGCCGGCCCGGACCGGGGCCCGCGGGCCCGACGAGCACCGGGTGGTGGTCAAGGGCGGCGAGGCCATCGGCCGGGCCCTGCTGGTCATGGGCGCCCAGGCCGCCTACCTGGCCCTTGAGGACGGCCGCATCCGCCGCGAGGTGCGCCGCGAGGCGGTGCGGCTGGCCAACGCCGACCACGCCAACCTGCGCCGCAGCGTGGCCGCGGCCATGTCCCAGGTCGCCGCCGTCGAGCAGGCGGTGGCCCGGCTGGGCTGGGACGGCCTGCCGGCCGACCTGGCCGAGGTGGCCACCCTGCGCCTGGCCCACCCCGATGCCAGCCTGGCCGAGCTAGGGGCTATGCTCGACCCGCCCCGCTCCAAGGGCGGGGTGCTGGGACGTCTTCGCCGAATCCAGGCGTTGACGGCACCGGTTGCGGGTAGTGAAGAATGAGCCGGATCGTTCAACCTCCCAGGGAGGACACCATGACCGTCCGCGTCGGCATCAACGGCTTCGGCCGCATCGGCCGCAACTATCTCAGAGCCGCCAAGGGCAAGGACGTCGAGATCGTCGCCGTCAACGACCTGACCGACAACAAGACCCTCGCCCACCTGCTCAAGTACGACTCGACCTTCGGCCGCCTCGACGGCGACGTGTCGTATGACGAGGAGTCGATCACCGTCGGCGGCCAGAAGATCGCGGCCAGCGCGCAGCGGGACCCGGCCCAGCTCCCCTGGGGCGACCTCGGCGTCGACGTGGTCATCGAGTCCACCGGCATTTTCACCAAGCGCGACGACGCCGCCCTCCACCTCAAGGGCGGGGCCAGGAAGGTCATCATCTCGGCCCCGGCCAAGGACGAGGACGTCACCATCGTCATGGGCGTCAACCACGACAAGTACGACCCGGCCAGCCACGACATCATCTCCAACGCCTCCTGCACCACCAACTCGGTGGTCCCCCTGGCCAAGGTCCTGCTCGACACCTTCGGGATCGAGAAGGGCTTCATGACCACCATCCACGCCTACACCAACGACCAGGTGATCCTCGACTTCCCGCACAAGGACCTGCGCCGGGCCCGCTCGGCCGCGGTCAACACCATCCCCACCTCGACCGGCGCGGCCAAGGCCGCCTCCCTGGTCATCCCCGAGCTCAAGGGCAAGCTGGACGGCATCGCCCTGCGGGTGCCGGTGGAGGACGGCTCGCTGACCGACCTGGCCGTGGTCCTGAGCCGCGACGCCACCGTCGAGGAGATCAACGACGCCTACCGGCAGGCCAGCGAGGGCCCGCTGGCGGGGATCATCCGCTACTCGACCGACCCGATCGTCTCCCGCGACATCGTCGGCGACGACGCCTCCTGCATCTTCGACTCGCCCCTGACCCAGGCCAACGGCAACCTGGCCAAGGTCTTCGGCTGGTACGACAACGAGTGGGGCTACTCGAGCCGGCTTGTCGACCTGACCGTGCTGGTCGGCCAGCAGCTCTAGTCCGGTGGAGCTGCGCACGGTCGACCGGGCCGACGTCGCCGGCAGGAGGGTGCTGGTCCGCAACGACTTCAACGTGCCCCTGGAGGACGGCGAGGTCACCGACGATCTGCGGATCCGGGCCGCCGTCCCGACCCTGCGGTGGCTGCTGGACCACGGTGCCCGGGTGATCTGCTGCTCCCACCTGGGCCGGCCCAAGGGCAAGCGCGACCCCAAGTACTCCCTGGAGCCGGTCCGGCCCGTGCTGGCCGAGCGCCTCGGCGTCGAGGTCGCCTTCGTCGACGACGTCGCCGGCGACCAGGCCCGCCAGGCCGCCGAGGCGCTCGGCGACGGCCAGGTGCTGCTGCTCCAGAACCTCCGCTACGAGCCCGGCGAGGAGAAGAACGACCCCGAGCTGGCCGACCGGCTGGCCGCTCTGGCCGAGCTGTACGTGGACGACGCCTTCGGGGCCGCCCACCGGGCTCACGCCTCGGTGGTCGGGGTGGCCGAGCGGCTGCCCGCCTACGCCGGCTTCCTGCTGGCCGGCGAGGTCAAGGAGCTGTCGCGGCTGCTGGAGGACCCCGAGCGGCCGTTCACGGCCGTGCTCGGGGGCAGCAAGGTCTCCGACAAGCTGGCCGTGCTCGACAACCTCCTCGGCCGGGTCGACAGCCTGGTCGTGGGCGGCGGCATGTGCTTCACCTTCCTGGCCGCCCAGGGCTACGAGATCGGCGACTCGCTGTTCGAGCCCGAGCAGCTGGAGGCCGTCCGCCAGCTGCTGGAGACGGCCTCCAGCCAGCACAAGTCGGTGCTGCTGCCCACCGACGTGGTCGTGGCCCGCGAGGTCAGCGCGGACGCCGAGGCCCGCACCGTGCCCGCCGACGGGATGGAGGCCGGCTGGAAGGGCCTGGACATCGGCCCGGAGACGGCCAAGACGTTCGCCGTCGCCGTCTCCGAGGCCCGCACCGTGTTCTGGAACGGGCCCATGGGCGTGTTCGAGCTGGAGCCGTTCGCCGCCGGCACCAAGGCGGTCGCCGAGGCGGTGGCCGCCGCCGACGGCTACACGGTGGTCGGCGGGGGCGACTCGGCCGCCGCCCTGGCCCAGCTCGGCCTGGCCGACCGGGTCGACCACCTGTCCACCGGCGGCGGGGCCAGCCTCGAGCTGCTCGAGGGCAAGACCCTGCCCGGCGTCGCCGCCATCCCACCCGTCTGAAGGAGGGCCCGCCGTGGCGCGCCGCCCGCTGATCGCCGGTAACTGGAAGATGCACAAGAACCACCTGGAGGGCGTCCAGCTGACCCAGAAGCTGGCCTGGGCGCTGAGCCGCGAGGACACCGACGCCGTCGACGTCGCGGTCTGCCCGCCCTTCACCGCCCTCCGCAGCGTCGGCACCCTGATCGACGGCGACAAGCTGCCGATCGCCCTCGGCGCCCAGGACTGCCACCCCGAGCCCCAGGGCGCCTACACCGGCGAGATCTCGGCCGCGAT
>Ga0207675_100001895_pt1 | contig 20915 bp, 21 predicted proteins | sample KBSSwiS42_FD_184305 | JGI IMG/M metagenome (GOLD analysis project Ga0207675, IMG submission 184305) | Switchgrass rhizosphere microbial communities from Kellogg Biological Station, Michigan, USA - KBS Switchgrass S4-2 (SPAdes) (version 2) | ecosystem: Host-associated > Plants > Roots >...
CCCGACACGAGGCCCCCGGAGACACAACGGCTCTCGCTCTGTAAGGGGAAGGCAGAGCGCGAACCCGCGGTCACCGGGGGTCTCGTGAGTTCTGTGCGCCGGTGTCGATCCGGACGGTTGCCGTTCGTGTGGATGGTGACAAGGTTCTGTCGATGCTGAGGAGTGACCGCGGATGACCGAGGTCCTGCTGACCGGGTTGAAGATCGGTGAGTCGGCGCGCTGGCACGATGGCCGGCTGTGGCTGTCCAACTGGGGGACGCAGCAGATCCTTGCCGTCGACCTCGACGGCAACGCCGAGGTGATGGCCACGGTGCCGACCACCATGCCGTTCTCGATCGACTGGCTGCCGGACGGGCGGCTGGTGGTGGTTGCCGGGCCCGAGGGCCGGCTGCTGCGCCAGGAGCCCGACGGTTCCCTGGTCGACCACGCCGATCTGAGGGGGCTCGACGCGAACCTCAACGAGGTCGTCGTGGACGGCCGCGGCCGGATCTACGTGAACGGCGGTACCGACTTCCATCCCGGTCAGGGCGAGGCGCCCGGGTTCATCGCGCTGATCACGCCGGATGGGGTGGTTCGGCGGGTCGCGGAGGGAATCGCGTTCCCCAACGGGATGGCGGTCACCCCGGACAACTCGACGCTGATCGTCTCCGAGTCGTTCGCGGGCACGCTCACCGCGTTCGACATCGGCCCGGACGGGAGCCTGTCGAACCGGCGCGTGTGGGCCGCGCTGCCCGGCGACGGCATTGTCCTGGACACCGAAGGCGCCGTGTGGACGCCAGGATGGGTCGAGAACGGCCCGGCCTGCCTGCGGGTCGCCGAGGGCGGAGAGGTGCTGGCCACGGTGCCGCTGGACCGGGCCGGGTTCGCGTGCACGCTCGGCGGCGAGGATGGACGAACGCTGTTCATGCTCGCGGCGGACTGGCGAATGCAGGACGGCTTCGAGGACAACATCAAGCGCCTGACGACCGGACCGGAGACCGGCCAGGTCCTCACCGCCCGCGCCCCGGCCGCCCACGCCGGCCACCCCTGAACGGGCGGTGCGTTGCCGGCTGGGACCAGGGATAGTCGGAGGGCGAGACCCTCGCGGAAAGGACCCAGCATGGCCACTGCTCCCGACCAGCCCGTCGTCGTGCTCGACCGGGCCGGCCCCATGCCGCTGCTCGGCCTCGGCACCTGGCAGATGACAGGGGCACGCTGCCAGGCGGCCGTCCGCTCCGCGCTGGAGGTCGGCTACCGCCACCTCGACACCGCCGCCATGTACCGCAACGAGCGCGACGTCGGCCGTGCCGTCCGCGACAGCGGGGTCCCGCGCGAGCAGGTGTTCGTCACCACCAAGCTGCCGCCGGGCGACGCCGGCCGGGAGCGGCGCACCCTCGACAACAGCCTGCGGGCGCTGGACATGGACTATGTCGACCTGTGGCTGGTCCACTGGCCGCCACGCGACCGGGCCCTGGTCCCCACCTGGAAGGAGCTCCTGGCCGTCCGCGAGGAGGGGCTGGCCCGCGCGGTCGGGGTCAGCAACTACAGCATCGCCCAGCTGGACGGGCTGACCACCGCCACCGGCGAGGCGCCCCAGGTCAACCAGATCCCGTGGGCACCCTCGCGGTACGACGCCGCCGTGCTGGCCGAGCACCGCCGGCGCGGCGTCGTGCTGGAGGGCTACAGCCCCTTCAAGAACACCGACCTGCGCCACCCGGTGCTGACCGAGATCGCCGCCCGCCACGGGGTGACACCCGCCCAGGTCGTGCTGCGCTGGCACCTCGACCACGAGGTGGTGGTGATCCCCAAGTCGGCCACCCCCGAACGGATCGCCACCAACTTCGACGTCTTCGGCTTCTCCCTCAGCGCCGAGGAGCTCCGCAGCATCGACGGCCTGTCGAGAACCGGCCGCCGGCGCTAACCACCGGCAGAGGCCGTCTCCAGCGCCTCGGGCTCCGGCTTGGGGAGGGGGCGGATCACGAACACCGCGACCGCCAGGGCAATGGCGGCGAACACGACCGCGAGCTGGAACGAGGTCGAGATGCCGTGGGCGAGGATCTGGTCGGCCCAGGGGGCGGGGAGCTGGCCGGTCTGCTGGAACTGGGCCTGGGCGTCGGGCGGGGCGGTCCGGAGGAACTCGGCGACCTGGGTGGAGGCCTCGTTGCGGCTGGCCGTGCCGAAGACGGTGACCAGGATGGACAGGCCGAGGGAGCCGCCGACCTGCTGCATGACGTTGAGGAGGCTCGAGGCGGCGCCGGCCTCATGCGGCGGGACGCCGGCGACGGCCACCACGGTCAGGGGGACGAACAGCAGGCCCATGCCGAGGGCGAACACCACCATGGGGGCGAGGAGGCCCTCGAGGTAGCCGCTGGTCACCGAGACCTGGGTCAGCCAGGCGAGGCCGACGGTGGCCAGCAGGGCGCCGGCGGTCATCAGGCGCTTGGGACCGATCCTGGGCAGGGACCGCGCGGCGAACTGGGAGGAGATGATGATGCCGGCGGTGACGGGGAGGAAGGAGAAGCCGGCCCGGAGGGGGCTGTAGCCGAAGACGTCCTGCACGAACAGGGTGAGGAAGAAGAACATCCCGAACATGGCCGCGGCCAGCGACAGCATGATGGCGTAGCTGCCAGCCCGGTTGCGGTCGGCGAACATGTGCAGCGGGGTGATGGGCTGGCTGGTCCTGGACTCGATGGAGAAGAAGGCGGCCAGCAGGACGGCGGCGGCGGTGAAGGAGCCAACGGTCATGGCGTCGGTCCAGCCGTCGTGGGCGGCGCTGATGAAGCCGTAGACCAGGGCGGTCATGCCGGCGGTGGAGGTGAGGGCGCCGGCGAGGTCGAACCTGCCCGGCTGGCGCTCGGACTCGGTGATGTAGAGGGGGGCCAGGGAGGCCAGCAGGACGCCGATGGGCACGTTGACGAACAGCACCCAGCGCCACGACAGCCACGAGGTCAGCATGCCGCCGGCGAGCAGGCCGAGGGCGCCGCCGGCCCCGGCGACGGCGCCGAAGACCCCGAAGGCGCGGTTGCGCTCCGGGCCCTCGGCGAAATTGGTGGTGACCAGGGCCAGGGCGGTGGGGGCGGCGATGGCCCCGCCGACGCCCTGGAGGGCCCGGGCGGCCAGCAGCCAGCCCGCCGAGGTGGCCAGGCCGCCCAGGAACGAGGCCAGGGTGAACACCAGGATCCCGGCGATGAACACCCGGCGGCGGCCCAGGATGTCGCCGGCCCGGCCGCCCAGCAGGAGCAGGCCGCCGAAGGTCAGGGTGTAGGCGTTCAGCACCCACGACAGGTCGGTGGTGGAGAAGCCGAGGGCCTGCTGGACCTGGGGCAGGGCGATGTTCACGATGGTGGCGTCCAGCACCACCATGAGCTGGGAGGCCGCGATGACCGCGAGCGCCAGCGCGGGATGGTGACCGCGCCGCGCCGCACCCGCTGGGCGCGTCGCAACCTCCGAGCTCGAGACCGCCATGGCTGCCGTTCCTCTCGCTAGTGTACGATCGCGTTCACAATGTGAGCGACGGTACACGTGCCGTTTTAGGAACGCAAACGTTCACTATATGGCTGCTGGAGGTGGGCGATGGCCATAGCAGGCGCCCCGACCCGGCGCCGGGGCGACGCCCTGGAGCGGGCGATCTACGACGCCGTCTTCCACCAGCTCCAGACGGTCGGCTACAGCCGCCTGACCATGGAGGGCGTCGCCGGCTGTGCCCAGACCGGCAAGGCGGCCCTGTACCGCCGCTGGGCCGGCAAGGACGACCTGGTGGTCGACGCCATCGACCACGCCCTGCCGTCCCTGGCCGACCTGCCCGACCACGGCGACGTGCGCGAGGACCTGCTGGACCTGCTCCGGCGGATGGCGGCCATGGTCAACTCCCCCACCGGCTGCGCCCTGCAGTGCCTGCTGGCCCAGGCCGACCGTGACCACCAGTTCAGCGTCCTGCTCCACGAGCGGGTCCTGGCCCCCCGCAAGGGCAGCTTCCTGGCCGTGCTGCGCCGCGCCGCCGACCGGGGCCAGGTGCGGCCGGAGGCCGCCAGCCAGCTGGTGGCCGAGGTCGGCCTGGCCATGGTGGTGCAGCGCTTCCTGGTCGACGGCCCCCCGGTGCCCGACGACTACGTCGTGTCGGTGCTCGACGAGGTCGTCATGCCCCTGCTCCGCCCGTAGTGTCGATCTGGGCCCGGCCCGTTCGTGTAGAAGGTGAGACCACCTTCGAGCGACGGGAGGAGCAGCCAAGATGCGCAAGGTGAGCGTGTTCAACAGCCTGACCCTTGACGGCGTGATGCAGGCCCCGGGCCGGCCCGACGAGGACACCCGCGGCGGGTTCGAGCACGGCGGCTGGGCCGTCCCCTACAACGACGAGATCATGGGCAAGGTGATGGCCGAGGGCATGGCCGACCCAGGGCCCCTGCTGCTCGGGCGGCGGACCTATGAGGACTTCTTCAGCTTCTGGCCCCACCAGACCGGCAACCCGTTCACCGAGGTGCTCGACAACACCTTGAAGTACGTGGCCTCGACCTCGCTGGCCGAGCCCCTGCCGTGGCGCAACTCCGAGCTGCTCGCGGGCGACGCCGCCGATGCCGTGGCCGCGCTCAAGCGGCAGCCGGGCAAGGACATGACCGTGCTGGGCAGCGGCGAGCTGATCCAGTCGCTGCGAGACCGCGACCTGATCGACGAGTATCTGCTCCTGATCCACCCGCTGGTGCTGGGGTCGGGGCGGCGGCTGTTCCCCGACGGCGGCCCGGCGGCGACCCTGCGGCTGGTCGACGCCACGCCCACGACGACTGGTGTGATCATCGCCACCTACCAGCCGGCCGGCCGGTGACGTCCACGACGAGGAGGAGCACCCGGATGCGGCAGTACCTGCTCAGCGTCTACCAGCCCGACGGCCCGGCGCCCCCGCCCGAGGTGCTGGAGCGGATCTCGGCCGACCTCGACGCCCTGAACCGCGAGCTCCGGGAGGCCGGGGCCTGGGTGTTCGCCGGCGGGCTGCACCCGCCGAGCACGGCCACCGTCGTGCGGGTCACCGACGGCGAGGTGCTCTGTACCGACGGCCCCTTCACCGAGGGCAAGGAGCACATCGGCGGGTTCACCGTCGTCCGGGCGCCCGACCTGGACGCCGCCCTGGCGTGGGGCCGCCGGCTGGCCGAGGCGACCACCCTCCCCATCGAGGTCCGGCCGTTCCAGGGCCAGCCCGGGGACTGACGGCGGGCGTGCCGGCCCTTCCCGCCGCCGAGATCGAGCGTGTCTTCCGCCAGGAGTACGGCCGGGCGGTCGCCGTCCTTGTCGGGGTCTTCGGTGACATCGACGTCGCCGAGGAGGCCGTCCAGGACGCGTTCGCCGCGGCCGTGCAGCGGTGGCCGTCGGCCGGCCTGCCCCCCAGCCCGGCCGGCTGGATCATCACCACCGCCCGCAACCGGGCCATCGACCGCCTCCGCCGGGAGGCGTCGCGGGAGGATCGCCACGCCCAGGCAGCCCTGGTCCACGCCCGCGGCGAGCCGGCCGAGGAGGGGCCCGTGCGCGACGACCGCCTGCGCCTGATCTTCACCTGCTGCCACCCCGCCCTCGGCACCGGCGTCCAGGTCGCGCTGACCCTGCGGCTGCTCGGCGGCCTGACCACGGCCGAGATCGCCCGGGCGTTCCTGGTCCCCGAGCCGACCATGGCCCAGCGCCTGGTCCGGGCCAAGGGCAAGATCCGCGACGCCGGGATCCCCTACCGGGTCCCGGACGAGGCCGACCTCCCGGACCGCCTCCGGGCCGTCCTGGCCGTCGTCTACCTGATCTTCAACGAGGGCTACGCCGCCAGCGCCGGCGACGCCCTGGTCCGCCGCGAGCTGTGCGCCGAGGCCATCCGCCTTGGGCGGCTGCTGGCCGAGCTGATGCCCGACGAGCCGGAGGTCATGGGCCTGCTCGCCCTGATGCTGCTGGTCGACGCGCGCCGGCCCGCCCGGACGACCCCGGACGGCCGGCTCGTGCTCCTGGCCGACCAGGACCGGGGCCGCTGGGACCGCGAGCGCATCGCCGAGGGCCAGGCCATCGTGCGCCGCTGCCTGCGCCGCAACCAGCCCGGCCCCTACCAGCTCCAGGCGGCCGTCAACGCCGTCCACAGCGACGCCCCGGCCGCCGCGGCCACCGACTGGCGGCAGATCCTGGCCCTGTACGACCAGCTGCTGGCCCTCACCCCGACCCCGGTGGTGGCCCTCAACCGCGCCGTCGCGGTGGCCGAGGTCGAGGGCCCGGAGGCGGCCCTGACCCTGGTGGACGGGCTCGACCTGGACGGCTACCACCTGTTCCACGCCATCCGGGCCGACCTGCTGCGCCGCCTCGGCCGCGACGGCGAGGCCGCCCTGGCCTACGACGCCGCCATCGCCAGGGCCCAGAACGCGGCCGAGCTGGCCTTCCTGGAGGGCCGCCGCCGGACCGTGGCCGGGGCCTAGAAGCACCCGAGACTGGTCAATGCACCGGTACGACGGGCCGCGCGACCTTCAGCGCCGGGCCCGCGTCTGGTTCAATCGGTGCACGATGACGGCGGGCTTGCTGGAGCGGGACGCCGAGCTTCGCCGACTGCGTGAGACGCTCAGGGGGGCCGGGCAGGGCCGAGGCTCGGTCGTGCTCGTCTCCGGCGAGGCCGGGATCGGCAAGACCAGCCTGGTCAGGGCGTTCGCCCGTGAGGCGGCGGGGCGGGCCCGGGTGCTCGCCGGGGCCTGCGACGACCTGGTCACCCCGCGGACCCTCGGGCCGTTCCGGGACATGGCCCGCGGGGCCGCGCCCGCGCTGGCCGGGGCGATGGAGCCGGGAGCGGGCCGGGACGCGGTGTTCGGGGCCGTGCACCAGGAGCTGGCCGGCCGGCCGGCGGTGATGCTGGTCGAGGACGTCCACTGGGCCGACGACGCCACCCTGGACGTGCTCCGCTACCTGGCCTGGCGCATCCCGGAGCTGCCGAGTGTGCTGGTGCTCACCTACCGCGAGGACGAGCTGGGCGGCCAGCATCCGCTTCGCCGGGTCCTGGCCGCCCTCCCCCACCAGGAGGTGCGGCGGCTTCACCTGCGGCCCCTGTCGGCCGGGGCGGTCGAGGAGCTGGCCGGCGACCACGGCGCCGACGCCGCCGCCGTGCTGGCGGCCACGGCCGGCAACCCGTTCTTCGTCACCGAGGTGCTGGCCAACCCCGGGGTCGAGCTGCCGGCCACCGTCCGGGACGCGGTGCTGGCCCGGCTGGAAGGCCTCAGCGAACCCACCCGGCGGGCCCTCGAGCTGCTGGCCACCGTGCCCGGCCAGGTCGAGCGGTGGCTGGCCGAGGAGCTGCTGGGCGGCCAGGTGGCGGCCCTGGACGAGGCCGAGCGGCGCGGCATGCTGGAGGCCGACCCCTCCCATGTCTGGTTCCGCCACGAGCTGGCCCGCCCGGCGATCGAGCGCCAGCTGTCCGCCACCGCCCGGGTGGCCTGCAACCGGCGGGTCCTGGCCGCCTGGCCGGCCGCCCCGACGTCGAGCTGTCGAGGCTGTCCCACCACGCCCACCGGGCCGGCGACCCCGAGGCGGTCCTGCGCCACGGCCTGGCCGCGGCCCGGGAGGCGGCCGGCGCCGGCGCCTTCTCCGAGGCCCTGGCCCACTACGAGCTGGTGCTGGCCTGGTCGGGCCGGCTGCCGGCCACCCAGCGGGCGACCGTGCTCGAGGAGAGCGTCTGGGTCCTCTACAACCTGTCCCGCTTCGAGGAGGCGGTGGCCCGGGCCGGCAAGGTGGTCGCCCTGCGGGAGCGGACCGGCGACCCACCGAGCCTGGGCCAGGCCCTCACCACCCTGTCGCGGATGCGCTACATGGTGAACGACCCTGCCGGGTCCGAGGAGGCCGTGACCCGGGCCGTCGCCCTGCTGGAGCCGCTCGGCGACCAGGAGCGGCTCGGCCGCGCCTACACCTACCTGGCGGCCATCCTGAAGCTGACCGACCGCCCCGGCGAGGCCATCACCGTGGCCCGGCGGTCGCTGGAGCTGGGCGAGGCCACCGGCCAGCAGGACGTGGTCGCCCACTCGCTCAACTACCTGGGGTCGGCCCTGCTGGACCTGGGCGACCCGGGCGGGGCGGCCGAGCTGCGGCGCGCGGCGGCCGTGGCCCGGGCCGCCTCCTCCTACGAGTACGCCCAGCGGGCCTACACCAACCTGGTCGAGGGGCTGTACCGCCTGGGACGCTACGACGAGCTCGACCAGCCGCTGGCCGACGGGCTGGCCTATGCCCGCGAGTACGGCTTCGCCTCCCACGAGTACAACCTGGAGGCCCACCGCTGCATGCTGGCGACCCTGCGGGGGCGCTGGGACGAGGCCGAGGCCGGGCTGCGGCGCCTGCTGGCCGGCGAGGACCCCGGGGTGCTGGCCAGCTTCGGGCTGTCGGCCCTCGGCCGGCTGCTGGCCCGCAAGGGCGACCCGGCCGCCACCGCCCTGCTGGAGCAGGCCTGGCGGACGGCCGCCCGGACCAACTCGGTCCAGCCGATCGCGCTGGCCGGCATCGCCCGGGTCGAGGCGGCCTGGCTGGCCGGCGACCATGTGGCCGCGGCCGAGCTGGCCCAGGTCCCGCTGGAGCGCACCGAGGCCGGCGGGGCCGAGCGCTACCGGGGCGAGCTGCTGCGCTACCTGGCCCGCTGCGGCCACCCGGTGGACGCCCCGGCCGGCTGCCCGCCGGAGTTCGCGCTCGGCATCGGTGGGGACTGGGCCGGCGCGGCCGCGCGCTGGCGGTCGCTCGGCGCCCCCTACGAGCACGCCCTCGAGCTGGCCGCCTCGGGCCGCCAGCCCGAGCTGCTGGCGTCGCTGGCCGCCCTCGACCGGCTCGGCGCCGTCGCCGCGGCCAACCTGGTCCGCCGCGACCTGCGCCGGATGGGCGTCGGCCACCTCCCCCGCCGCCCCCGCCAGCGCACCCGGACCAACCCGGCCGGCCTCACCGACCGCCAGCTCGAGGTCCTGGGGCTGCTCGCCGAGGGCCTGACCAACGCCGAGATCGCCGGCCGCCTGGTCGTCTCGGTCCGGACCGTCGACCACCACGTGGCCGCCATCCTGGCCAAGCTCAACGTCGGCTCCCGCCGCGAGGCCGCCCGCGCCGCCGCCGACCTGGGTGCGCTGGCCAACAGATAGGCAACGGTTGCCGATGTGGGCGCGACCCGCGCCCGGTACGGTCGGCGGACCATGTCATCGCGCAGTCTCACCGGCGCCGGGGTCCGGCCTGCCGGGCCGTCCGACCTGCCGGCCGCCCGGCGGGTGCTGCTGGCCGCCTACCAGGAGTACGCGGCCACGCTGCCCCCGGCGGTGTTCGGGCGGTACCTGACCGACATCCTCGACGTCGAGTCCCGCGCCGGGACCGGCGAGGTGCTGGTCGCCGAGCACGGCGGGCGGGTCGTGGGCACGGTCACCTACTACGCCGAAGCCGGCGACCAGGGGTTCGGGTGGCCGGCCGGCTGGGCCGGGCTGCGGGCGCTCGGGGTCGAGCCGCGGGCCCGTGGGCTGGGGATCGGGCTGGCCCTGCTCGAGGCCTGCCTTGAGCGGGCCCTGGCCGCCGGGGCGCCGGTGATCTGCCTGCACACGGCCGAGTTCATGACCGCCGCCGTCGCCATCTACGAGGCGGCGGGGTTCCGGCGCGACCCGGCCAACGACTTCGACGCCGCCGGCCGCCTCGCCCTCGGGGGCGTCCGGCCCGTCCCCATCCTCGCCTACCGGCTCGACCTCGCCCCGCACCACCGGGAGGAGCATGAGGAGGTCAACGCCCTCGAGGCGCGGTCGGGCGGGCGCCTGGCCCAGATGATCCGCCAGCGGTTCCTCACCGCCCATCCCACCAGGAGCACACGATGAACTACGAAGCGGTCCGCGACCTGCTGGTGACGCAGTGGACCTACACCGGCGGGCCCAACGAGGACAAGGGCTCCGACGTCTACACCGACGAGACGGTGCTGGAGTTCCCCCAGTCCGGCGAGCGGTTCCGGGGCCGGGACAACATCACCGCCTGGCGCCGGCAGTACCCGGCCCGGCTCGAGTTCGAGCCCCGCGAGCTCCGGGGGAGCGGCGACCTCTGGATCGCCGAGACCGGCCTGCGCTACGACGGCGGCGAGCCGGTCAGCGTGATCAAGATCCTCCAGTTCCGCGGGGACAAGGTGGTGCGGGAGACGCTCTACTTCGCCGACCCGTTCCCGGCCCCGGACTGGCGGGCGCCGTTCGCCGAGGACGGCCCGGCCGAGCGCCACAGCGACCTCCCGGCCTCCATCGCCGCCGGCAACTGAGCCTATCCGCGGTGGAGACGCAGGCGGGCCCCTGAGGCGCGGACGCGGATGAGGTAGCGGCCGGTGCCGCTGCCCTCGGCCCGCCAGGCGCCGGCGCCGTGGTCCAGGCCCTCGTCGCCGAAGTTGTCGACGCTGAGGCCGTCGACCCGGATCTCGACCGCCGCCGTCCTGGGCAGGTACAGGTCGACCAGGCCGGCCGAGAGCTGGAGGTCGACCGGGACCTCGACGGCCGGGTCGCCGAGCCGGACGGCCAGGCGGGAGGGGCCAGACTGGAAGGTGAGGCGGCGCAGGTCGAGCGCGCGCAGGTCGAGGTCGGCGGTGACCGCCCCGGCCGAGACGTCCAGCTGCCAGTCCAGCGAGGTGTTGAGCTGGACCCGCCAGTCGTTGCCGCGGTTGCGGGCCAGCACCCCGCGCTGGGATGGCGAGCGGAGGTCGAGCACGGCCAGGTCGCCGGCGGTGGTGACCTGGGCGCTGGGCCGGCCGGGGCCGCGCAGCTCGGAGGCGTACAGGCCCGCCGCCCCCGACCCGACCTGGAGCTGGCCGCCGCCCATGCTGGCCCGCAGCTCGGCCCGGGCCGCCCCGGGCGGGACGGGCGCGTTGGGCCTGATGGTGACGGCCGGGTCGGGCGAGGACAGCGACAGCACCAGCGGCCCGACCACGGCCACGACCAGCAGGAGCACCCCGACCGAGCGCAGCGACCCCCGGCCGGTGCCGCGGCCCACTCGTTCCAGGCCGATGCCGACGAGGGCCAGGGGGACGGCCAGCAGGATGGTCTGGACGATCGAGGTGACCCGGGTGGCCAGGGCGGCCACGGTCACGGCCAGGCCGACGGCCAGCACCACCAGGCCGGTCCAGTAGGCGCCGGGCCGGGCCCTTGGCGGCTCGCGGTCCTCGGGATGGAACAGCTCGGGGTCGCCGGGCTCGGCCGGCCGGGGCGTGGTGATGTCGATGGTGTCCGGCCGCTGCACGTCCCTGGCCACCCTCACTCCTCCCTCTTGGCTGCCGAGGGGAGTATCCGTCGATCGCCGGGAATCGGGGAAATCAAGGCTGCTCGACCATGGCCGTCAGGCGCTCGGTGAGGGCGACGGCGGCCCGCCGGGCGTCCTCGAGGCGGCCGGCCCGGGCGGCCAGGTCGTCGCGGACCGGGCCGGCGGCCATCCGGCGCAGGTTGAAGGCGATGGTCGAGATGCCGCCCTCCAGGCCGGCCCGGAGCAGGTGGGCGGCGACCAGCTGGTCGCTGGCCGTCCGGGCCAGGGCCATCCCGGCCAGCTCGGCGGCCAGGCCCAGGCCGTCGGCGGCCAGCTCGGCGGTGGCCAGGGGGACCTCGGTGGCGTCGGCCCTGGCCGCCTCGGCGGCCCGGGCGGCGCCCGGGTCGCCGTCGGTGGCCCTGGCCGCGCGGACGGTGGCCACCATGCGCTCGTAGACCCCGGCGTCGGTCCGCTCCTGCTCGACCAGGGCGGTCCTGAGCCCGTCGGCCTCCTCGGCCAGGCTGCCAAGGCGCCCGGCCTGGTCGGGCTCGGCCTTGCCGGCGCCGATCCTGGCCGCCATGGCCAGCAGGGCGCAGCCGAGGGCGGCGGCCACGGCCGACGCGCTGCCGCCGCCCGGGGTGACGGTCGGGGCGGCGTAGGCCTCCAGCCAGCCGTGCTCGCCCAGGCGGTGCTGAGGGCTCATCGGGTCTCCTCGCAGGTGGTCAGGGCCCGGAGCAGCCGGGATTCGAGCAGCATGTCGGGAGCGAAGCCCCGCAGGCGCAGGTCGGCCGGGTCGACCCCGTCGAGGGCGCCGGCCGGGACCAGGCCGACGATCTCCGAGGCCTCGACCCTGGCCCCGTTCTCCCCGGCCAGGGCGGCCACCGCCGCATAGGCGGCCGCCGGCGGGGTCGCCCGCCAGTCGAGCAGGTTCATCGACACCTGGACCAGGCCCCGATCAACCGGGGGACCACCCCGGCGGTCCCCCGGACCCCCCCGATCCACCGGGGGACCCCCCCGGTGGGCGAGGGGGACGCCCATGGCCCGGACGGCGGGGAGGCCGCCGTCGCGTTCCCGGACCGCCGAGGCGATCTTGCGGGCCAGCGCCAGGTCGGCGTCGGCCAGCTCGACGTTGTAGGCGATCAGGACCTCCCTGGCCCCGGCGGCGGTCGCCCCGGCGGTCGGGTGCAGGCCCGGCCCGCCGAAGTCAGGCACCCGGTCCGGTGCTGCGCGAAGGGTCTCGAACCCGCGCCCGCGGACCTCCGGCAGGGCGGTCCACCCGGGGTGGCGGGCAGCGGCCCCGTAGAGGTAGACGGGGACGCCCACCTCGGCGGCGATCCGCCGGCCGGCCCGCTCGGCCAGGCCGGCACAGTCCAGGTCGGGGTCGTCGCCGCCCCGGAGCCGGGTCTCGGCCCCGAAGGGGACGAACGGCAGCACGTCCAGCGCCCCCATCCGCGGGTGCACGCCGCGGTGGTGGTTGAGGTCGATCAGGCGGGCGCAGGCCCTGGCCCCGGCCACGGCCGCCTCGACCAGGGCCGGGCCCTGGCCCATCAGGGTGATGACCGTGCGGTGGTGGTCGGGGTCGCTGGAGCGGTCCAGCACCAGCACCCCGGGGACGGCGAAGGCGGTCACGATCTCGTCGACCACCTCGGGACGGCGCCCCTCCGAGACGTTGGGCACGCACTCGACCAGCCGGGTGAGCTCGAGCTCGGTCACGACCCGGCCCCCGCCGGGACGCCGGCGCCGGCCACCACCGTCCCGTCCTTGACGACCACCTCGGCCAGGTTGACCCCGAGGTGGTAGGCCAGGTCGAGGTAGCTCCGCCCGGCCAGCACGACCAGGTCGCAGGCGGCCCCGGGGGCGAGCCGGCCCGCCGTGGCGGCCCGCCCGACCGCCCGGGCGGCGCCGTCGGTGGCCGCCAGCACCGCCTCCTCGGGGGTGAGGCCCCCGTGCACGCAGGCCAGCGCCACCATCAGCTGCATCGACTCGCTGTAGCAGGTGCCGGGGTTGCAGTCGGTGCCCAGGGCCATGGTCACCCCGGCCTCGCGCAGCACCTGGGCCGGAGCGGCCCGGCCGGTCCGGAGCAGGAAGCTGGTCCCGGGCAGCAGCACCGCCACCGTGCCGGCGGCGGCCAGCCCCCTGGCCTCCTGGTCGTCGCAGAACAGCAGGTGGTCGGCTGACACACAGCCGAGCTCGGCGGCCAGGGCCGCCCCGCCGGTCGAGCCGAGCTCGTTGGCGTGCAGCTTGCCGGCGAGGCCGTGGCGGGCCCCTGCCTCCAGCACCCGCCGGGACTCGGCGACTGTCAGCGCCCCCCGGTCGCAGAACGCGTCCACGAACTCGGCCAGGGGCGCGCACGCCGGCAGCATCTCGTGCTCCAGCAGGTCCAGGTAGCCGTCGCGGTCGCCGGCGTACTCCTCCGGGATCAGGTGGGCGCCGAGGAAGGTCGGGACCACCTCGACCGGGGACCGTGCGGCCAGCCGGGCCAGGACCTCCAGGCTGCGGCGCTCGTCGTCGACGGTGAGGCCGTAGCCCGACTTGGCCTCAAGGGTGGTGGTGCCGTGCCGGAGCGCCGTGGCCAGCCGCGTGGCCGCGGCCGCCTCCAGCTCGTCGTCGGAGGCGGCCCGGGTCTCGCGGACGGTGCGGTTGATGCCGCCCCCGGCGGCCAGGGCCTCCTCGTAGCCGACCCCGCGCAGCCGGGCCGCGAACTCCTCCGCCCGCTCGCCGGCGAACACCAGGTGGGTGTGGGCGTCCACCAGCCCGGGGAGCACCGCCTGCCCGCCGGCGTCCACCCGGGTCGCCCCGGGGGCCAGCTCCAGGTCGGGCAGCGACCCCTCGGGGCCGGCGTAGACGACCCTCCCCCCCGCGGCGGCCACCGCCCCCCGCTCGACCAGGCCGAGCGGCCCCTCCCCCAGCCCCGGGTCGCAGGTGACCAGCTGCCCGGCCCCGGTGAGCAGGAAGTCGGCCGGCCCGCCGGGGCCCGGAGCGCCCATCACGCGCCCGGGCCGGCCACGCCGGGGAGGTCCATCCCACGCTCGGCCGCGACCTGGCGGGCCTGGTCGTAACCGGCGTCGGCGTGGCGCATGACCCCGGTGCCGGGGTCGTTGGTGAGGACCAGCTCGACCCGCCGGGCCGCCTCCTCGGAGCCGTCGGCGACCACCACCACCCCGGCGTGGATCGAGCGGCCGATCCCGACCCCGCCGCCGTGGTGGACACTCACCCATGAGGCCCCCGAGGCCACGTTCAGCAGGGCGTTCAGGATCGGCCAGTCGGCGATGGCGTCGGAGCCGTCGGCCATGGCCTCGGTCTCGCGGTAGGGGCTGGCCACCGACCCGGCGTCCAGGTGGTCGCGCCCGATCACGATCGGGGCCTGGACCTCGCCCCGGGCGACCAGGTCGTTGAAGGCCAGCCCGGCCTGGTGGCGCTCGCCGTAGCCGAGCCAGCAGATCCGCGCCGGCAGCCCCTGGAACCGGACCCGCTCGGCGGCCAGCTCCAGCCAGCGGCGCAGGTGCTCGTCGTCGCCGAACAGCTCCAGCACGGCCCGGTCGGTGCGGGCGATGTCGGCCTCCTCGCCGGACAGGGCGGCCCAGCGGAACGGCCCCTTGCCCTGGCAGAACAGCGGCCGGATGTAGGCGGGCACGAACCCGGGGTAGGCGAAGGCGTCCCCGAACCCGGCCACCCGGGCCTCGCCGCGCAGGTTGTTGCCGTAGTCGAACACCTCGGCCCCGGCCCGCTGGAACCCGACCATGGCCTCGCAGTGGCGGGCCATCGACTCCTGGGCCGCCTTGACATAGCCGGCCGGGTCCTCGGCCCGGGCCGCCGGGGCGTCGCCCGGGTCGACCCCGCTGGGCACGTACCCGCCGAGGGGGTCGTGGGCCGAGGTCTGGTCGGTGACCACGTCAGGCCGGAAGCCGGCCGCCAGCAGCTCACCGAAGACGTCGGCGGCGTTGCCGACCAGCCCGACCGACAGCGCCCGGCCCTCGGCGGCGGCCCGCTCGACCCGGGCGACCGCGTCGGCCAGGTCGTCGGCCCGCTCGTCCAGGTAGCCGGTGTCGAGCCGGCGGGCGAGACGCTCGGGGTCGACCTCGACACACAGCGCGACCCCTTCGTTCATGGTGACGGCCAGGGGCTGGGCCCCGCCCATGCCGCCGAGGCCCCCGGTGAGCACGACCTTGCCGGCCAGGCTGTCCCAGCCCTTCACCTGGGCCACGGCGGCGAAGGTCTCATAGGTGCCCTGGAGGATCCCCTGGGTGCCGATGTAGATCCAGGAACCGGCCGTCATCTGCCCGTACATCGTCAGCCCGGCCGCCTCCAGCTCGCGGAACTGCTCCCAGTTGGCCCACTCCGGCACCAGCAGGGAGTTGGCGATCAGCACCCTGGGAGCGAAGCTGTGGGTCCGGAACACCCCCACCGGCTTGCCCGACTGGACCAGCAGGGTCTCGTCGTCGCCGAGCCGCCGCAGGGTGGCCACGATCCGGTCGAACGCCGCCCAGTCCCGTGCCGCCCGGCCGGTGCCGCCGTAGACGACCAGGTCGTCGGGCCGCTCGGCGACCTCGGGGTCGAGGTTGTTGCAGAGCATCCGCAGGGCCGCCTCCTGCTGCCACCCCCGGCAGGACAGCTCTGGCCCCCGGGGGGCGCGGACGACCCGTGCGCCTTCCATCAACAGCTCCTTTCCGGCCGGGTCACCCGAGGGGCCCGGCCACCTCCTCGGCGGCGGCGACCAGGGTGCCGTCGGCCACCAGGTGCTCCACGGCGGCCAGGTCGGGGGCCAGGTAGCGGTCCTCGTCCAGGGGCGGGACCTGCTCGCGGACCCGGTCCAGGACGGCCGCCACCGCCGCCCCCGGGCGCAGCGGGCCGCGCAGGTCGATCGCCTGGGCGGCGCACAGGGCCTCGATGGCCAGGGCCCGGCGGACGTTGGCGATGACCCGGCGCAGCTTGAGGCCGGCCGTCCAGCCCATGGACACGTGGTCCTCCTGGTTCCCCGAGGTCGGGATCGAGTCGACCGAGGCCGGGTGGGCGAGCACCTTGCAGTCGGCCACCAGGGCCGCCGCCGTGTACTGGGTCAGCATCAGGCCCGAGTTGAGACCCGGGTCGCGGGCCAGGAACGGCGGCAGGTCGTGGTTGAGGGCCGGGTCGAGCAGCCGGTCGACCCGGCGCTCGGAGATGTCGGCCAGCTCGGCCAGGGCGATGGCCAGGAAGTCGAGCACGAAGGCCAGCGGCTCGCCGTGGAAGTTGCCGACCGAGATCACCTCGCCGGTCTCGGCGAACACCACCGGGTTGTCGGTGACCGAGCCCAGCTCGCGCTCCACCACCTGGCGGGCGAAGGCGATCACGTCCCGGCAGGCCCCGTGGACCTGGGGGGCGCAGCGCAGCGAGTAGGCGTCCTGGATGGCGTGGTCGGAGTGGCGGTGGCTGGCCAGGATGGGCGACCCGGCGAGCATGGTCCGGAGGTTGGCCGCGCTGGCCACCTGGCCGGGATGGGGGCGGAGCTCGTGGAGGCGGGCCTGGAAGGGCCGGTCGGTGCCGAGCAGGCCCTCGATCGACATGGCGCAGGCCACATCGGCCATGGCGGCCAGGGCCTCGGCGTCGGCCACGGCCAGGCAGGCAAGGGCGAGCATCCCCTCGGTCCCGTTGACCAGCGACAGGCCCTCCTTGAAGGAGAGCCTGAGTGGCTCCAGCCCGGCCTGCCGCAGCCCCTCGGCGGCGGGCAGGCGGCGGCCGTCGACCAGGACCTCGCCCTCGCCGAGCAGGGGCAGGGCCAGGTGGGCGAGCTGGGCCAGGTCGCCGGAGGCGCCGACCGAGCCGTGCTCGGGGATCACCGGGGTGATCCCGGCGGCCAGGAGGGCGAGCAGCGCCTCCACCACCAGGGGCCTGACCCCGGAGTAGCCCTGGGTGAGGGTGCGGGCCCGCAGGAGCTGCATGCCCCTGACCACCTCGGTCTCCAGCGGGTCGCCGATGGCGGTGGCGTGCGACAGGACGATCCGGCGCTGCAGCTCCTCCAGGTCGGCCGGGGCGACGGCGGTGTTGGCGAGCAGCCCGAACCCGGTGGAGACGCCGTACACCTGCCGCCCTTCGGTCACCGCCCGTTCGACCACGTCGCGGGCCGCGGCCATGCGCTTGCGGCCCTCCTCGCCGAGCTCCACCGGGACCCGGCCGCGGGCCACGGCCACCACCTGGCCCACGCCAAGCGGGCCGCCGGTCAGCACCACCCGGCCGGGGCCGGCCGCTCCATCGCCACGTCGCGTCATGCCCGCATCGTAGGTCGGGCCCGGACGCCCCGTCACGCCCTCGTGATAGTTCTTGGCGGGACGATTCCCGACCCGGCCCGGGAGGTGGCCCGCCGTGATTGCCGCGCGGCCCACCTGGGTAATCAGGAAGAACACGACTCGAGCTTGCCTAGGTAATCGCCGTAGCCGACCCGCCGGATCCCAGATCGGTATGCGGAAGTTGCCTCCGAAGGGATGCAAGATCATCTGAGTTAGGCCATCCTGGTGGTGCGTCCCGGCGTCGACCGGGGGGAGCAAGGAGACGACGACTATGGGCACCGACGACAGCGGCACCGCCACGCCGACCCTGCAGCGCGAGGTCTGCGACAAGTGTGGCTCGCGCATGGAGCTGGAGAGCTCGGCCTATGGGTTCGAGCGCTGGAAGTGCCCGAAGTGCCAGCAGGTCGTCGGCATCGACCGCGACCCCGAGGTCGGCAGCCGCTTCCAGATCGCCCGCGGCCAGCCCTGGAACTACTCCCCGGACGCGTTCAAGAACTGACGCCGGGGATCCAGAGGAACATCAGCAGCGACCACAGGGCGTGGGAGACCATGCCGGGCACGAGGCTCCCCGTGACCTGGCGCTGCCTCGCCCACACGGTCCCGCAGACCAGCGCGGCCAGGGACAGGACCACGCTCCCTGACAGGCCGACGAACAGCGCGTACAGCACGGTGGTGACGACCACCGGGCGCCACCCCGGCCCATAGCGCCTGGTCATCCGGGCGAACACCGCCCCCCGCCACAGCACCTCCTCACTCGGCGAGGTCGCGAACACGATCACCAGGGCGGCCAGCCCCGCCGGGGCGGTGGCCCGCGCCAGGTCCACCACCTCCTGGATCCGCGGCGCCAGCGGTGTCTGCCGGACCACCAGCGCCCCAGCGCAGAACAGCAGGTACAGCCCAAGGCCGGAGACGACCCCCATCACCACCAGCCGCCGGTCCGGCCGCAGCCGGGTCCAGAGGTACGGGTGCCAGGCCGCCCACCACGAGAACGCCGAGAGCACCACCATCGCCGACCAGAACGGCACCACCTGCAACCAGAACGCCGCCGGATAGACCACCGCCATCGCAGCAAGCGCGGCCGGCAACGCCCACCCCGGCCGAGCGGCCGTGGCCGGCCGTTCCGGCACCGGGGTCTCCGGGCCGAGCTGCTCGAGCCCGCCGCCATCGCCCGAACCGCCGGTGGGGGCGGACCCGTTCTCGGTGAGGTCTCGGCGGGGGATCCAGCCTGGCCGGCGCGGGGCCTCGGGAGGGGGCGCGTCGGTCGGGTGGGTGCGCGGAGGCCGGCGCACCCGGCTCACCGGTGCGCGCCCCGATCTGAGGGACTGGCCATACTCGCAGGATAGGCGGGGCCCACCGCGAGCGCCGCTCGGGCCGCTGCACCGAACCGCCGCTCGGGCCCGCTGCTACCATCGCAGCCGCCATCCCCAGACCTCCGAGGACCTGTGCGTGCCCGAGACCGTCGTCCACCTGGTCCGACACGGGCAGGTGGAGAATCCTCGCCGGGTGCTCTACGGCCGGCTGCCCGGCTACCACCTGTCACGCCGCGGCCAGGCCCAGGCCGACCTGCTGGCCGGCCACTTCGCCGGCGCGCCCCTGGCCGCGGTCCTGGCCAGCCCCCTTGAGCGGGCCCAGCAGACCGCCACCCCGATCGCCGCCGCCCACGGCCTCGAGGTCCGCACCGACCTGCGCCTGATCGAGACCAGCAACATCTTCGAGGGCGTCGCCGGCAACGTCGCCTGGTACATCCTCCGCCACCCCCGGCTGTGGTGGAAGCTCCGCGACCTCCGCGCCCCCTCCTGGGGCGAGCGCAACGTCGACATGGCCGAACGGGTCAACGCCGTCGTCGACGCCGCCCGAGCCGAGTTCGCCGGCCGCCAGGTCGTCCTCGTCTCCCATCAGGCCCCTATCTGGGTCGCCCGCCTGGCCTTCGAACGCCGCCGCCTCGCCCACTGGCCCGGCTGGCGGCGCTGCACCCTGGCCAGCGTCACCACCCTCACCTTCACCGACGACACCCTCACCAGGGTCACCTACGCCGAGCCTGCCGCCTCCGCCCTCCTCGGAACCGACCCCGGTCCCGGCCCCCGGCTACGACGGGACCGCGAAGCGCAGTAGGGCGCCCAGGCCCTCGGCGGGCGCGGCCTTGGGCGGCGGGGGGGCGTCGTGGGTCTCGCCCCGGCCCTCGGCGGGGCGTGTCTGGTCGGCCGGGTCGAGCACGCTCACGTCGGCGCCGGTGCCTAGGGCGGCGCGGACGGCCACGTCGACCAGCCGGCCCTCGACCGGGTCGGCGACGGCGAGGTCGATCAGGGTGCCGGGCTCGGCGGCGACGTCGGTCGGGGCCGGCCCGAACCAGGCCGTCCGCTCGTCGTCGAGGAACAGGCCGGTGAGCAGCAGTGTGTCGACCTGGCCGCGGGCGAGCGCGGCCAGGGTCGCGGCGGCTCCCTCCACCGCCCGGTCGGCCTGGCCCCGCTCCTCGGCGAAGCGCTCCAGCAGCGCCTGGTTGTCGGCCTCCACGGTGTCCCTGACCAGCCGGTCGGCCTCGACGAAGACCTCGTCAAGGGAGCCGAGCTCGCCTCCGACCACCTGCAGCAGCTCCCGCACCCGCTTGGGGGCGTGCTCGCGGAGCAGCCTGAGGGCGCGCACGTCGCCGGCGACGGCGACGAACCGGGGCCGGACCTGGTCGACCAGCCGGGTGAGGGCCTCGGCGACCTCGCCGGCGTTGGACTCCCACAGGGCCTCGGCCCGGTGGTGGTGGCGCGGCTGCGACCAGCCGCCGGCCTGCGCCTTGTGGATGTGGGGGGTGACGCGGCCGTCGACCCGCTCGGTCCGGGCGACGTCGTCGGCCACCCGCGCCGCCATGTCGGCCCCGGTCCGGTCGGTCAGCACGGCCACATGCGGCACGGCGGCCTGATCGGCGGCCAGCAGCAGCACGACGTCGGGGAGGGCGCCCACGCGCAGGAGTGTGTCCCGCGGCGGCGGGTCGGGCAGGTTGGCCGAGTAGCGCGGGCCGTCGACGGCGGCGATCACGGCCAGGGTCGCCCCGGCGGTGTGGCTGCCCTCGACCAGCGGGTCGATGGCGGCGACGGTCGCCTCGGGCACACCGGCCTCGAGCATGGCGCCGCGCAGGTTCTTCCAGCGCAGCGCCACCCGGTCGGCGGCCTGCTCGACGTCGCCCTCGGTGTCCATGTACGCGGAGGTGAAGGGCTGGTCGGCATCGAACACGCGGGCGATCTCGGCGTGGTGCACGGTTGCTCCCCTCGACTCGGTCGGACTGAGGCTTCTCGTGTCGGGTTCAGGGTTCTCGGGCCGGGGGTGGCCCGTTGGGCCACCGCGACCCCGGGTCGGGCGCCCAGGCCGCCCGGAGCAGGCTTCTCACCTCCTCGTCGGAGGTCTGGGGGAACGAGCGGTAGGAGTAGCCGACCGCCCGGAACGGGCGCGGGGTGGTGGCGCACACCACCTCGTCGGCCTCCT